>Ga0265319_1000461_pt1 | contig 28928 bp, 31 predicted proteins | sample 4824metaG_FD_192443 | JGI IMG/M metagenome (GOLD analysis project Ga0265319, IMG submission 192443) | Rhizosphere microbial communities from Carex aquatilis grown in University of Washington, Seatle, WA, United States - 4-8-24 metaG | ecosystem: Host-associated > Plants > Roots > Rhizosphere >...
GTCGGCAATACCGAGCAGCCGCCCCGCAGCAAGTGCACCGAGCGCATTCTCCAGGTTGAAGCGGCCGCGCAGCTTCACGTCGATCCCGGCCAGCGCCTGCGGGCCGATCTCCGCGTCATCTGCGAAACCGAACGTCAGCGCGTCGGGGAGCTCCTGCGCGAGCCGGCGTCCGTAGGGGTCGGCGACGTTCACCGCCGCCGGCGGCCGTCCTGCGAGGAAGAGCCGGCGCTTCGCCTGGAAGTACGTCTCCATGTCGCCGTGGAAGTCGAGATGGTCCTGGCTGAGATTCGTGAAGACGAGCGCGGCGAAGCGCACGCGGTCGAGGCGGTGGAGCTCAGAGGCATGCGACGAAGCCTCCAGCGCACACGAGCGGTCGCCCACATCGAGCATCTCGCGGAAGAGCCGTTGCAGATCGATCGCCTCGGGCGTCGTGCGCTGCACGCCACGCCGCTCACCGCCGATCCGCGCCTCGACGGTTCCGAGCAGCCCGGGCCGCCGTGCGGCGGCAGCGAGCATCGCAAAGAGGAGGAACGTCGTCGTGGTCTTGCCGCTCGTCCCGGTCACGCCGACGACCTGGAGCTCTTCGGTGGGCCGCTCGAAGAACTCATCCGCCGCGACGGCCATCGCCGTACGTGCGTCGGGCACGACGACCTGCGGCGCATCAACGTCGAGCGGCCGCTCGACGACGAGCGCCACGGCGCCGCGCTCGAGCGCGTCAGCAGCGAAGTCGTGCCCGTCGGCCTGCCTGCCCGGCACACAGAAGAAGACTGCTCCGGGTGTGACCGTCCGCGCGTCGTAGGCAAGGTCGCGAATCTCGACCGGAGCCCGACCAACGACCTCAGTCACCCCGAGTGCCGCGGCGAGGCGCTCCAGATCCATCATCGGGGGGCGAGTCTACCGTCGGCCACGGACCGCAGCTCAACTCAACCACCTGGCGGCGAAAACCTCGCGACGAACGGCCGCAAACCCGGGTCACGCCCCCCGGGGTCGTGGATTGCGCCTCCTACTCGCCTGCCACGTCTCGCCGCAGGAAGACGAGATACGCGCTGAAGAGCGGAACGACGATGTAGATCGCCGAAACCCACGTCGCCCGGACGATCGGCGTCCAGTCCGCCGGGGTGCGGAGGAACCCATGCCACGCGTCGAACTGCGTGCCGAGCAGGTACGGCCTGATGCTCTCGGTCCCGGGAAGCACGCCGATCAGCTGCATGAACAGCGCGAACATGAGCGTGCTCACGACGGACGCCGCCGAGTTTCGCGTGATCGTCGACAGGAGGAGCCCGAACGCGGCGATGCCGGCGAGCGGCAGGACGTACACGCCGAGACTCGCAAACATCAGCCCAAGCCCGCGCCCCGCAGACACCGGCGTACCGGAGAGAGACGTGAACGAGTGGAATCCCCAGGCGATCGACCCGGCGACGACACCCACGACGCCCATCGCGACGACGACCGCCAACGTGTACGTGAACGCGGCGAGCGCCTTTCCGGCGAAGACCTGGCCTCGTTCGCGCGAGCGAGTCAGGATCGTCTTCAGCGTTCCGTTGTGCGTCTCCGACGCGACGATGTCTCCGGCGACGAGCGCGGTTATCAGTGGGAAGCCCCAGATCGACATGAACAGCAGCACGACGAGCGGCGTCACGACTCCAGAGTCGCGGATGTACCGGCCGAGCGGCACGTCGTTCGGGCCTCCCGACTGAACCTCCAACGCGACGACGAAGATGATCGGCACGATCATCGCGGTGAACAGTCCGAGATAGGTGCGCTTCTGCGCGAGCAGCTTCGCGATCTCCCAGCGGTAGACGCGTGCGACGCCGACCATCACGCGACCTCTTGCTGGTCGTGGTCGCTCGAATCGCCGCCGGTCATCCCGAGGAAGAGCTCTTCGAGGCTCTGCGTATCAGCCACGAGCTGGGTGATCGCGACCCGGGCGTGGCCGAGAGCGAGCGACAACAACGCGACCGCGTCCTCGTCGGCTGAAAAGCTGATCTCCTCGCCGCCGAGCACGACGTTGCCCAGGCCAGGCTGGTTCAGGCAGATGGTGCGTGCCCGTTCCGGCTCGCGGGTCTTCAGCCGATAGGAGGTCGTCGCCGTCGCGAGCAGCTCACCGAGCTCTCCCTCGTACACGATGGAACCCTTCCGGATGATCGCGACGCGGTTGCACAACTCCTCGACTTCGTAGAGCAGGTGGCTCGAGAGCATGATCGTGATTCCGTCGCCGGCGAGCCTCCGGATGAGGTCGCGCATGTCGCGCATGCCCGCCGGATCGAGCCCGGTTGCAGGCTCGTCGAGCAAGAGGAGGCGCGGCTCTCGCAAGAGCGCCGCAGCGATTCCGAGCCGCTGCCGCATGCCGTGTGAGTAGCCGCCGACGCGATCCTTCGCGCGGTCACGCAGCTCCACCGTCTCGAGCACCTCTTCGATGCGAGAGCTCGAGCTCGGCTCGTCGTAGTCGGCGAGCAGCCGAAGGTTCTTCCGGCCGGAGAGGTAGGGATAGAAGCGCGGTCCTTCCACGAAGCCTGCGACTCCTTCGAGCGCCTTCACGCCCTCGACGAGCGGATCGCGCCCGAAGAGCTTCGCGCTGCCCTCCGTCGGCCGGATGAGCCCGAGCATCATGCGCAGCGACGTCGTCTTCCCCGCGCCGTTCGGACCGAGGTAGCCGAAGACGTCGCCGGGCTCGACCGTGAGGTCTACCCCAGCGACGGCGACGACGTCTCCGTAGCGCTTGACGAGCCCCCGCGCGACGACGGGCTGCCCGTCGCTCATTTCAGCTCGCGTGCCGCGGACTCCGCAGCAGTGGGCGGGAGCGATCCGGCGAGGACAAGCGAGCGACCTCCCTGCTGCCACTCGAGCACGGTGCCGAGTTGCGTCGCGAGCTCGTGCGCTGTCGAGCCGTTCAACGCCACGGTCGGCAGGCCTGAGAGCATGCTGCTCTTCGCGGCGCTGTCAGCCTTCCGCTCGACGACGACCAGCGCCCCGAGACCCTGCCCGTAGACAACGAGCGCAGCGTCCTTGCCGACGAGCCGGACGGTCTGGCGGGGAAGCCCCACGAGCGTGTCCGGTGCGGCGACCGGGAAGTCGACCGCGGCCTGCACGGCGTCGAGTCCCGTCACTTGAGTGGACGAGCCGGTCGAGCCGCTCTGATCATGGCTGGAGGCGGCCGAGCTGAGATCGACGACCTTCGCACCGGCGGGTGGGCTGACGTTCACGTCGGACGCCGAGATCGCACCGTACGAGATGTTCGTCGCCTCGAGCGCGAGTGCCGGCGTCGAGCTGCCCTGCGCATAGATCGCGATGCGGAGCGGCACGCCGCGCGCGGCGTCGAAGGCGAGCTGTGCGGATCCGAGCAGCCCGCCGTCGTGCTTCGGCGAGACGGTCACGGTGTACGCAGGCTGGTTGCCGACGTTGTCCGGCTGCGCATCCGAGACGGTCGCCTGCTTCGACAGGTCGGCCAGGAGCTTCGTGATCTCGGCCAGCTGCGGCGGCGTTCCCTTGTCCGCGCCGCCCGTCGACGAGGACTGCTTCGGCAGCGTGAACGAGTAGACCGTATTCGACGTCGCGTCGTAGGCGGTGACCTTGTCGCTGTTCCACACGATCTGTACGTCACCAGCGCTCGACTGCAGCTCGAGACGGCCGCGCCCGTCGTTTGTCGCCCAGAGCCGGCCGGTCGCGCCCGTCAGAAGCGCCGACCCGGCGGCGCCTGTCAGGGAGCCCGACGGGAAGAGCTTGTTCGTGAAGGTGATGTCCGCGGCGATGCCGTCAGGCGCCGGGCCGGCGAGTGCGTCGTGGATCGCGTTCGCAAGCGGCTTGGCCGGCGGAGTCGGTCCGCCGCCGCCGGATGCGGCGACCGCCAGCGCGGCGCTGCCCGCGACGAGCACGGCGAAGAGTGCGATGAGCGTGACGAGGCGCGTGGTCGAGAGGGAGCGAAACAGCTTCACGGTGATCCTTTCTCTGGTTCTTCCTCTCCCGTTCTACCGTCAGAGCTTGAAAAGTCTCTGAGAGCGGGCAGTTCGATCGTGAACCGCGCCCCGTCCGCGTACGCACGACCTCCATGCCGCTCGGCGGTTGCCCGCACGATCGCGAGACCGAGCCCGGAGCCCGGGCGCTCGGAACCCCGGCGCCAGAAACGCTGGAAGGCAAGCTTGGCTTCCTCCGGGCGGAGGCCGCGGCCCTCGTCGGCGACGCTGAGTCTGACCAGATCTCCGGCCCGGTCGAGGCCGATGACGATCCGTCCACCGGCGGGCCCATGCACCCGGGCGTTCTGGAGCAGGTTCTCGAGCGCGCGCTCGAGCGAAGCCGCATCGCCCTGCACGGATACCGGCTCCGGCGCGTCGACGTCGACGCGGTCGTCGGCGTGCGCCGCCGCCGCGGCCAGGAGGTCGAGGCGGACGACGTTCGTCGGCGGGTTCGCCGATTCTTCCCGTGAGAGCGTCAGCAGTGCATCTGCGAGCTGCGAAAGTCGCTCTGCGTCCCGCTCGACATCGGCGAGCACCTCGGGCGTCGCCCCGTGACGCAGCAAGTAGTCGACGTTGCCACGCAGCGCGGTCAGCGGCGTTCGCAGCTCATGCGATGCGTCGGCGAGGAAACGTCGTTCGAGATCCCGTGACCGCTCGAGGCTCGCGAGCATCGCGTTCAGCGTCTCGGCGAGGCGTCCGACCTCGTCGTTCGTTCCGGACAGAGGCAAGCGGCGGCGCGGATCGCCTGTGCGTTCGACGTCGGCGGCGGCGTCGGCGAGACGCGTGACGGGCCGGAGTGCGCGCCGAAGCAGGACGAACACGCCGAGACCCGCGAGCGCCGCCGCAACGACACCCGCCAGCGCGAGGAACAGGTGGAGGTTCCCGAGCGTGCGCTGCATGTCCCGTTCCGACGCCGCCACCACCACTGCGCCCCCGGCGGCTGCACCTCCGAAGTCGGCGAGCGGCGCTACGTACAACCGCAACCGTTCTCCGTTCGCCTCCTCGGTCGCGTACGCGCCCCGCCCACTCGCGATCGCCTGCGCCCCAAGCTCCCGCGCAGGGAGCACCCGTCCTCCGAGCGACAGCGACCTGGCAACGATGCGGCCCCGCCGATCGAGCACCTCAACCCGCAACTGCGTCCCGCCGAGAGTCGTGTCGAGCGCACCCGCTCTCGTCAGCAGCGCGGGAGCCGACGCACTCAGCTGCGAAACCTCGATTGCGCGTTGGCGCAGCGACCGGTCGAGAGAACGATGGAGATCGCGGGACGCGAGGACATCCACGCCGGCGCCGACGACGACGACCGCCAACACGATCCCTCCTACCGCCGCAAGCACCGAACGGCCGAGCAGCGAACGCACCGTCAACGCCCCAGAACGAAGCCCGAGCCGCGCACGGTCTCGATCAGGGACGGCTCACCGAGCTTCCGGCGGAGATACGAGATGTAGCGATCGACACTGTTCGCGCTCGCCGCATGCGTGCTGCCCCACACCAGCGCAAGCGCAGTCTCACGCGTTACGACCTGGCGCTGGTTGCGGAGAAGCAGCTCGAGCAGATCAGCTTCGCGCGAGCTCAACGCGATCTCGCGACCGTTTCGCCGCGCCGTACGCGTTGCGACGTCGAGGACCAGATCGCCGCACGCGAGGACATCCGCGGGCTCGCGACCACGACGGAGCAGAGCGCGCACCCGCGCGAGCAATTCCTCCGTCGCGAACGGCTTCACGAGATAGTCGTCAGCGCCCGCGTCGAGGCCGTCCACTCGATCCGAGACGGCGTCCCGGGCGGTCAGGAGCAGAATCGGCGTCGCGAGACCGCGGGCACGCGCACGTCGGCACACCGCAAGCCCGTCGACTCCGGGCATCCCGACGTCCAGCACCAGCAAGTCCGGCACCGACCGCTCGATAGCCGCCAACGCGTCGCCACCGTCGACGGCTACCGCGACCTCGTAGCCCTCAGCAACGAGCGTGCGCTCGAGCATGCGGCGGATCGGCGCGTCGTCGTCCACGACGAGGATCGCCTCCGTCATGCCGGCCACGATAGCCCGAGTGTGGTCGATCGCCTCTGTGCGGGCTCACCTCAACGGCTGGTCAGGCGGAACTTCGAGGTACTGGAGGTCGAAGGCCGCGATCTGTGCGAACGCGGGCGCGGCGACGACGCCGCCGAAGATCGCAAGGTGCGGCTCGTCGACGGTCACGAGGATCACGAGCCGCGGATGGCTTGCCGGGACCATCCCGACGAAGGTCGCGACGTACTTGCCCACCGCGTAGCCCCCGTTCGGGCTCGGCTTCTGCGCGGTGCCCGTCTTGCCGGCGACGCTGTAGCCGGGAACGCTTGCCGCGGCTCCGGTGCCCGCGTCGGAGACGACGCCTCTCAGCATCGTCAGCAGCTCACGGTCGACGCCCGTCGAGAGGATGCGCCGCGTGCGAATCGGCGCCGCCTTTTCGCCCTGCACGTGGTCGACCAGATGCGGCTGCTTCCACACGCCGCGATTTGCGATCGCCCCATAGACGGACGCGAGCTGAACCGCCGTGACGGAGACGCCCTGGCCGATCGGCACGTTCCCGATCGTCGACCCCGACCAGTACGACGGCAGGAGCCCCGCACTCTCGCCCGGAAGGTCGATGCCGGTCTTCTTGCCGAAGCCGAACTGATCGATCCAGCGCTTGAGCTGCGACTCGCCGAGACGCGTTCGCGCGATCGTCACCGTGCCGACGTTCGACGAGCGCTGCAGGATCTGCGACACGGTCATCGTCTCGGTGCCGCGCAGCTCGGCGTCGTGGATGACGCGGTCGGCGACCTGGATCGAGTACGGCAGCGTGAACGTCGTCTTCGGCGTGACGAGCCCCTCCGACAGTGCGCCTGCAATCGTCACGACCTTGAACACGGATCCCGGCTCGAACACGTCGCTCACCGCCGCGTCACCTTGCAAGCCTTTCGTCGCGACCTGATTGGCGTCGTAGCCCGGCTGCATCGCCATGGCGAGCACACCGCCGGTCGTCGGATCGAGCACGATCGCCGTGGCGCTCTTCGCGTGCCACTGCGCCACAGTCGCGCGTAGCACCTGCTCCGCATTCGCCTGGATCGTGTGGTCCAGCGTCAGGAATGCGGCCTTGCCGTCCCGCGCCGGCACGACGCTCTGAATCGCGATCGGCCGCCCGATCGGATCGCGGATGACCGTCTGGCTGCCCGCGGCACCGGTGAGCTGGGGGTCGAGCTCGAGCTCGAGCCCGGAGAGCCCCTTGTTGTCGACGCCGGCGTACCCGAGCACCTGCGCCGCGAGTGAGCCCTGTGGGTACGAGCGGCGCTCCTCGCCGTAGAAGTGGAGGCCCGGAAGCTTCTTGCGCGCCAGCACGGTCGCGAGCTTCGGCGACGCTTTTCGCGCGACGTAGGCGAAGTGCGTGTCGCGGGTCGCAAGCGCCGCGAACACATCTCTTGGCTTGAGACCCAGCACACGGGCGGCGGTGACCGCCTCGGTCCGCGGATGCGTGACCTCATGCGGGTCGGCGTACACCGTCGTCGCCTGCTCGCCTAGTGCGAGCGGCGTTCCCATCGCGTCGAAGATCGTGCCGCGTCCCGCCGGAAGGACGACCGTCGCCTTCGTCTGCGCCTGCGCGAACGACGAGAGCGACGCCGCGCGCACCGTCGCGATCCACGTCGCACGCCCGAGCAACACGCCGAACACCACGAGGATCGCGAGCAGCAGAAGACGAATGCGCGAATTCACCACTCGCGCCATGGGCTACTTCTGTCCGAGGTCGAGGTAGCTTGTGTCGGTCGCCTGCGCCGGGACGAGCCCGAGCTTGCGTGCGGTCGACTCGATGAGACGCGCCGACGCGGCGCTCGACACCTGGGACGAGAGCGCCGCGTTCTCCGCACGCAGTTGCAGCTCCGTCTTGTCGAGCTTGCTGACGGTCATGTTCGCGCGCAGCACCGCGACGTTGAGCGCGACGATGCCCGTCAGCAACAGCGCGAAGAGCGAGATCCAGACGATGCCGCCGGTGAGCCTGCGCCCGGACGCACGGGCCTGCGGCGCGCGGCGTGCGCTCGGAGCCGGCTTCGCGGCAGGTGTCTGCCTGCGCCGCGCAGGCAGAGGCGCGGGCGCCGGAGCAGTCGGGGCGAACCAGTCGACCGCGGCCATTACGCCGTCTCGCCGGCCTTGATCGCAGCCCGCAGGCGGGCAGACGCCGACCGCGGGTTCGCGGCGACTTCGGATTGGCCGGGGCGAATCGGACGGCGCTCGATCGCGCGGAGCTCCGGCTCGTGGCCGCACACGCAAATCGGGAAGTCCGGCGGGCACGTACAGCCGCGCTCCTTCTCACGCAAGAACTGCTTCACGATCCGGTCCTCGAGCGAGTGGAACGAGATCACCGCGAGGCGGCCGCCGGGACGGAGCATCTCGAGCGCGGCAGGGAGCGCCGCCTCGAGCGAGCCCAGCTCGTCGTTGACCGCGATGCGCAGCGCCTGGAAGACGCGCTTGGCCGGGTGCCCCTCGCCGAAGCGCGCCGGCGCCGGAATCGAGCTCTTGATCGTGTCGACGAGCTCGCCCGTGCGCTCGAACGGCTGCTCCTTGCGCCGGCGCGCGATCGCCCTGACGATCTGTTTCGCGTAGCGCTCTTCGCCGTAGCGGCGGAAGATCGAGACGAGCTCGCGCTCGTCCCACTCGTTGACGATCGCGCGCGCGTCGAGATCCTGCGAGCTGTCCATGCGCATGTCGAGCGGCGCGTCGACGGAATACGAGAATCCCCGCTCCGGGCGGTCGAGCTGCATCGATGAGACGCCGAGGTCGAGCAGGATCGCGTCCGCTTGCACGCCGTTGGCGGCGAGCTGTGGCAGCACGACGCCGAAGTCACCGCGCAGCAGGCGAGCGTTCACGCCGGCGCGCTTCTCGAGCCGTTCGAAATAGGTGCGGACGGTGGGGTCGCGGGGGGCCGCGATCAGCTTGCCGCGGCCCTGCAGATCGTCGACGAGCAGTGCCGCATGGCCGCCCGCGCCGAAGGTTGCGTCGACGACGGTGTCGCCCGGGCGCACGGCGAGAGATTCGCGCACCTCCGCGGCCAGGACGGGAACGTGATCAGTCGCGCTGGGCTGCAAGACGTTCGGCAACATGCTCCGCACTCCCTTCGACCTCGGTCAGCTCGAGCCGCCAGGCGGCGCGATCCCAGATCTCGAGGTGGTCGTGGACGCCCGCGACCGTGACGTCGCGGCCGAGCTTGGCGTGCTCCAGCAACGCGGCGGGGATGCCGACGCGGCCCTGCTTGTCGAGCTCTGCCTCCGTCGCCCCCGCATAGAAGAAGCGCTGCATCCGGCGGCCCTCTTTGCTCAACGGGTCGAGGGTCGCGAGCCGGCCCTGGACGAGCGCGGTCCAGTCGTCCGGCGTGTAGGCGAAGAGACAGCCGTCCATACCGCGCGTCACGACGATGCCTGCCGCGAAGGCCTGCCGGAAGCGGGCCGGGAGCGTGAGGCGGTTCTTGTCATCGAGGGTGTGGTCGTACTCGCCAAGAAGCATTGGGGCTAGACATCCTTCTCTACCACTTTCTCCCACAATAAACCACATCGACCCACTTGGCAACCTTGCCGCCCCCCGGAGGGGTGATTTTCCGCTCGGTTCGTCAGAGCGCGCCCGCCGAGGCGGCGCGGCCCAGCCGCGCCCGATCGGGCCGCAACGGCGGCGTGGAGCCCGGGCTGGGTCAGCTTTCGTCGAGCGGCGGGCGCCCGTGCCGCCAGCTCCACTCGGTCTGCTCGGTGAAGCGCGACGCCGCCTCTTCGATCGTCAGCTGGCTGCCGACGACGTCGGAGACGGCTGCCGCCAACACCTGGGCACGAGCCGCCGTCGGCTCGTCGAGCAGGGCCCGGATCTGCTCGAGCAGGTCGGGCGGACGCAGCGGCGCCCGCTCGAGCACGCTCGTGAACCACTTGTGGAACGGATAGAGCATCCGGTTGTGCGCGAGGATCGTACGGCCCGCGTAGAGGGCGAGGCGCGACGACGCGTATGCAGCGAGGTAGCGGTCGTCACGCTTCGCCGCCTCGCTGTGGAACCAGGTCATCAGCATGGCGTGGCCGAGGAAGTTCCGCAGCTTCTCGTCCCGCTCCGCCTCCGGATACGCGCCCGCCGACCTGACGAGCTCCTCGATGTCGGGCACGCGCGAGAAGACGACGATCGTGTCGGCGAACGCCCAGCGCGTCGGCTCGCTGCCCCGCTCGACTACCTCCGCCAGGAACTCGCGTGAGATGTACTTGCCGTCGAGGTAGCCGCCCTCGTAGCCGCCTGCGTCGAGATCCGTGAATGTGACCTGATGCGCTGCCGTGCGCCGCGCGAGCTCCTGATCGTCTACGACGAGCATCACGTCGAGGTCGGAGTCCGGCCGCGCGAGGCCGTGAGCGACCGAGCCGCCGACCAGCAACGCCTCGACCGCCGGATCCGCCGCGAAGCGTTCCGCCACCTCGTCGATGAACCGACGATGATGCGGCAGCACGACCATCACCCCGCCGGTGCGCGGGCGGCGCGGGCGAGCAGGACAACGTCGGCGAGCGTCTCGTCCGCCTCGGCGACATCCCGGTCGCGAAGCGTCGCATGAACGCTCCGCCCCGCCGTGTCGAGGTGCAGGGACGCGAGCCGCAAACGCCGTTGCACCGGGCCTTGCGTGCGCCGAAAGCTCTGAACCTTCGCGAGCGGAACCCACGACGTGACCCGGCGAATGCGCCCGCTCGATGTCACCACGCACGAGTCGGCGCGCCCCCAGGCGAGGAAGCGGTAGCGGAGCGGACTCTTCAGCAGCACACGTCGCGGCGGAGGGAGCAGCGCGCGCGGGACCTCCGGCAGGATCCGCTCGAGGAGCTCGTCGGCGAGCGCCCTGCTCCCGACGGGAAGAACGGCGCGCAGCTGCTTGCGCTGCGCCTCTCCTTCACCCTTGCGGCGCTGGCGGCCGGCGACATCCACCTCGAGACGGCACCAGCCGAGCCGCCGCCACAGAAAGGGCTCCACCATGCGCACCGCCTGCACGCGGCCCGGTCGAATCGTCTCCGACGTCAGCGCGATGAGGCCGGATCGCAGCCGAAGCCCGTCGTGGGCCTCGGCGAGTGTGAAGTGGTACTCCTGGTTGAAGCGGCGCCAGAAGAGCGTGGCCCCCGCGATGATGATCGGCGCGGCGCCGCCGCCGAGAATGGCCGCTGCGACGGAACGCGCGGCGATGGCGCCGACGATCAGGCCGGTGAAGATCGCCATCGACAAGAAGCCGACGTCGCTGAGCAGGATCGATGCGACGAGCCGGCCGGTGGGAACGGAGGTCAGCACGCTCTCCGTTGCGTCCTCGGCTGCGGTTCCTTCCCGCCCGACCGTCAGCTCCGGCTCGACGCCGGTGTGAGCGAGCGCAAGCAGCCGCCTGCGCAGGGGCTCGGCGTCGCGCTCGTGCAGATACGCGAGCCGGGCCGTCGCGCCCGTGCTGCCGGCCATGCGCAGGCGTAGCTCGGCGACGCGGAAGATGCGGGCGAGGCCGGGCCGCACGATGTCGATCGCCTGCACCTGGGCGAGCGGGAAGCGCAGTGATTGCCGACGGATCAGACCCGTCTCGATCCGGAGATCGTCGTCCTCGACGCGCCACCGCGTCACGAGCCACGAGACACAGCCGAGCGCCACGAGGAAGGCGACGAACGCAAGCTCGTAGGCGAAGCCGGAAGAACGCCGTCCGGTGAGGATCGACGGCGCGAGCACGATGAAGAGGCCGATCGTCGCTCGGCCTGCGCGAACGAGCGGGGACAACGGATGGAGCCGGTGCCAGACCGCCGGCTCGAGCCGGTCGACGCTCACAGTCCCGCGGCCTGCGACTCGCCCAGTTGGGCGAGTCGATCCCTCAGACGCGACGCCTCCTCGCGGGCGAGCCCTGGAATGCGAGCGTCGCTGCGTGCCGCCGCCGTATGCAAACGCACGGTCGCAAGGCCGAACGAGCGCTCGACCGGCCCCGCTGTCACGTCGATGAACTGCATCCGCCCGTAGGGGACGACGGAGAGGCGCGAGAAGAGCACGCCGCGCTGCACGAGCAGGTCCTCTGCTCGCTCCGCATACGACCAGGCGTGCACGCGCCGGCGCACGAAGACCTCTGCTGCAGCGCCGAGCGCGAGCGCGACGGCCGCCGCGATTGCGCCTGCCCATTCACTCGAGAGCGCACCGACGATCCCGACAGCGACTGCCGCAGCCAGGGTCACGATTCCGACCTCGAGGCGGCGGACGTGGAGCAGGCGCGGCGACGGCCGCCGCCACTCCTCCGTCGGTTCGACCTCGTCGCTTGCTTGCACGCCGCGGAGTATGCTCGAACCGCTCCGATGGTCTGCGGGCATCGGTCTGCGGCACGGCGCCGATCCAGTCGATACGGTCGATCAGCCGTCCGCACCCGGGTCGGTGAGCTGGCCCGCGTAGGCGCCGCGGCCCGTCAGGACCGCTGCGCCACAGCGGGATCCGAGCGCCACGGCGTCTTCGAGCGAGCGGCCCGCCGCGAGGCCGTACGTCAGGCCCGCAGCGAAGCAGTCTCCGCAGCCGTACGCGTCCTCGATCGGTCCGGGTAGCGTCGCGGCGCGGAACGGCCCGCCCGGCCGCAGCCAGCCGCCGAGTGCGCCCGACGTCGTCACGACGACCTTCGGCGACGGCTCGAGCTCGCCGGGCTCGAACCGCTCCCCCGCGTCTTCACCGCTGCCGACGAGCACGTCGAGCTCCACCGCCGCGCGGCGCAGCGTCGCGAGCTCGCGGGAGGTCGCGACGAGCACGCGCGCGCCGCGTGCGGCGCGCAGCGCAGCAACGTCGCCGCTGACGAAGTAGACGGCGTCGCAGCGTGCGAGCTGCTCCCACGGCAGCGTCGCGTCGTTTCCCGACGGCACGAGCTTCCGGCCGAGCACCGTGATCGTCCGCTCTCCGTCGCCGTCGACGTACGTGAACGCGCGCCGCTGCGCCTCCGCAGGAGCAGCGGCGTGCACTGTCACGCCTCGCTGCACGAGCTCCTCACGCGCGCGACGGCCGAGCTCGTCGTTGCCGAGAGACGTGAAGAGCTGCACGGAGCCGTTGAGACCGGCGAGCTGGACCGCCGCGACGGCGCCACCACCTGCGGCCTCCTGCCAGGTCTCGAGCGCGTGGACGATGTCGCCCGGCTGGGGGACGTGCTCGACCCGGACGAACTCGACCCACTCGACGTGACCGACGATTGCGAGCTTCACGCCTCACATCTTGGCCCCGAAGTACGTTTCATTGTCGATGGCAACCGCGATTCCCCCGTTCGAGGCCTTCTACGAGGAGCACAGCACGGAGGTGCTGCGCTTTCTCGGCCGGCGGCTCGGACGCGACCGGGCCGAGGACGCCTTCCAGGACACGTTCCTGCGCGCTCTGCGGGCCTACCCCCGTCTCGAGCACGGCGACCACCTGCGCGCCTGGGTGCTGACGATCGCAAGCCGGATCGTGCTCGACGACGCGCGGTCGCGGAAGCCGGCCGGCGAGCTGCCCGAGGTCCCGACCGAGGAGAACTGGCATCCCGCCTTCGAGGAGCTCGCGCCGCTGACGGAGGGATTGCCGCCGAAGGAGCGTGCGGCTGTCGTGCTCCGTTACGGCTACGACCTCGGCTACGACGAGATCGGCGCCGCGCTCGGCTCGACCGAGGCAGCGGCCCGGCAAGCAGCCTCCGCCGGAGTGCGGCGGCTGCGGAAGGAGACGACATGACCGACACCGTTTCGCGCGAGCTCGACGCCCGCTTCCGCGCGGCCGCAGCCGCCGAGGGATTGCTCGACGTCGCCTACGACGTGCTGACCGGCACGCCGATCGGGGATCTCCTCGTCGGCGTCACCGACCATGGTGTCTGCCGGATCTCGTTCGATCCCGATCCCGAGCGCGAGCTCGAGACGCTCGCGCGGCTGCACGGCTCGAGGGTCCTCCGCGTGTCGGCGCCGGTGGAGCGTGTTCGCAGGGAGCTCGACGAGTACTTCGCCGGGACGCGGCACCACTTCGACGTCGAGCCGGACGTCCGGTTCCTGCCTGAGTACAACCAGCGCGTGCTCGCGCAGCTCGCGCGTGTCGAGTACGGCACGACGACCACGTACGGATCACTGGCGGAGCTGACCGGCAACCGCGGCGCCGCACGCGCCGTCGGCACCGTGATGAACCGCAATCCGGTGCCGATCGTGCTCGCCTGCCATCGCGTGATCGGCGCGAACGGCAGCCTCGTCGGCTACGCCGGCGGTCTCGAGCGGAAGGTGCAGCTCCTGCAGCTCGAAGGAGCGCTGCTCTGAAGGACTTCGGGCCGCTGCGGATCGTCGCCTCCGAGCACGGTCTGCAGCGGCTCGAGTGGAGTGGCGCCGGCACGAGCGGGCCGGCGGCGCTCGTCCAGGAGACGCGAGACCAGCTTGCCGAGTACTTCGCCGGCCGGCGACGGACGTTTGAGCTTCCGCTCGATCTGGCCGGAACCGCCTTCCAGCGGCGCGCCTGGCTTGCGCTCGTCGAGATCCCCTACGGCGAGACCCGCACGTATGCCGAGCAAGCGCGGCGCCTAGGTCTTGCGCACGGGGCGCGAGCGATCGGCAGTGCGAACGCGCACAACCCGCTACCGATCGTGATTCCCTGTCACCGGCTCGTTGGCTCGACGGGCGAGCTCACCGGCTACGCAGGCGGACTCGACCGCAAGGCGCGGCTGCTCCGCCTCGAAGGCGCCCTCTTCTAGCCGAGGTGCCCGAAGTGCACGCCGATGATGGCGACCGCCATGCCGACGGCAATCGCGAGCCCACCGAGCAGCGCGCCGGAGCGCCTGGCGAAGGGAACCGCGTTGCCGAAGGCGAGCAGCAGCCCGCCGGCGCCCGCGACGAGAAAGCCGAGCTCCTCGTAGCGGATGCCCATGTGCCTGGTCATTGCGAGGATGTTCATGCTGCGCACTCTCTGCCTCGCATCGGACGTCACGCGGTCGGCCGCAGCTTGTACCCCACACCCCACACGTTGACGACCCAGCCGGGCAGCCCGGCCGCGGCCAGCTTGCAGCGCACGCGCGAGGCGTGCGACTCCAGCGTCCTCGTGGGCACATAACTCCTGTAGCCCCACACATCACGCAGCAGGTGCTCGCGCGTGAACACTCGCCCGGGATCGGACGCGAGCGCGACGAGCAGCGCGTATTCCTTCGCCGAGAGGACGACGTCGACGCTGCCGACGATCACCCGGCGGGCGGGCCGGTCGACCATCAGCTCGCCGAGGTCGATGACGTCGACGCGCGGCGGGCGCCGCCGTAGTAGCGCCCGGATCCGCGCGACGAGCTCCTCGTACACGAACGGCCGCGAGAGATAGTCGTCGCACTGCTCGAGCGCACGCAGCCGCGTCTTGGCGTCGGGGCTCCCGAGCACGATCACCGGGCAGCCCGTCACGAGGCACCGATCGAGCGCGTCGGGATCGCCGAGTACGAGCACGTCCGGATCGGCCGCGCGGGGCAGCTCGTCGAGGCTGCTGAACGCCAGCACGTCGAAGCCGTCGCTCGAAAGCTGCCGCTCGAGGAAGCCGCGCATCGACGCTTCGGGCTCGGCGAGCAGCAATGCGGTCATGCGCGCGAACCTACCGATGCGCTTTCAGCCGCGCCAGATGTCCTTTCACGCGAAAGTGTGACTTCTTCGCTTAGAGCCGGCCGGAGCGGACGACGCCCCAGAGGAGCCACACCCCGAGCACCGCCGAAAGCGCGAACCCGACCACCGAGAGCGCATTGATCCCGAGGATCTGCGGACCCTTGGTTGCGAAGATCCCGATCAGGCTCGACCCGATCAGCCCGCCCGTCACGATCAGCGCCACGACCAGCCGGTTGAACACGCGCTGGATGCTCTCGAGGAAGTCGTCGAGCCCCTTGTGCACGAAGCCGACCTCGACCTGGCCGTCGCGCACCTGCTCCATCAGGTCGTGCCACTGGTACGGGGCCTCCGCCAGGATCTGCGCGTAGCGGATCGCCTCGCGACGCGAACGCCGTGCGATGCGCTGCGGCGTGAAGCGCTCGAGCATCAAGCCCCGCGCGTACGGCTGCGCTACCTCGAAGACGTTGAAGTCCGGATACAGCTCCACACCGACGGCGCCGACGGTCGCGATCGCGCGATCGAGGATCAGGTAGCGCGTCGGCAGCTGCAGATTCATCGAGTAGATCAGCTGGAACGCTTCGCGGATCACCTGCAGCGGGTCGATCTCGGCGAGGCTCGCGCCGTAGTAGCGGTAGTACAGCTCCCGGATCTCGGCGAGGAACTCCTCCTCGCGTTCCTTCGGGTAGCGCACGCCGAGGTCTGCGAGCCGCTTTGGAAGCACGTCGACGTTCTCGGCTGCAGCGTCGATGAACAACCGCGTGAGCTTCGACATGTCGTCGTCGGTGAGCTTGCCGACAGCCCCGAAGTCGACGAGGCCGATCGAGCCCGCCTCCGGCAGCACGAGGATGTTCGCGGGGTGCGGATCGCCGTGGAAGAAGCCTTGCCGGAAGATCATCTCCATCCACGTCTCGGCAATGAGGTACGCGAGAGCGCGGCGCTCGTCGAGCGTGAGCGGTGTCACGTCGACGTCGCGCACGTGCGTCCCGTCGATCCACTCGAGCGTCAGCACACGTGCGCGCGTGTACTGCCAGTAGACCTTCGGGACGCGTACGTGGGGATTCGACGCGAAGTTGTGGTGGAACGTCTGTGCGTTGCGGCCCTCGAGCCGATAGTCGAGCTCCTGCCGGATCTGGCGAGCGAACTCGTCGATCAGCGCGCGGGCGTCGATGAAGTCGAGCGCACGAACGCGTTCCTTCACCAGTCGCGCGGCCTGGTAGAGCAGCGTCAGGTCGGCCTCGATCTGGCGCGGCGCACCCGGCCGCTGCACCTTCACTGCGACTTGCCGGCCGTTCGGGAGCACCGCGCGATGCACCTGGCCGATCGACGCCGCCGCCACAGGCTCTTGCTCGAACTCGAGAAAGAGCCGCTCGAGCGTGTTGCCGAGGTCGTCCTCGATCACGCGCCGTGCCTGGTCGAACGGGAACGGGCGCACGTCGTCCTGCAACCCACGCAGCTCGGCGATGATGTCCGGCGGCACGACGTCGGGCCGCGTCGAGAGCAGCTGGCCGAATTTCACGAACGTCGGGCCGAGCTCGTCGAGCAGCTCGCGCAGGTGCTGGCCTCGTGCCGAGCCGACGCTCGATTCGGCCTCGGCGAGCCGCGCCTCCGCCGAGCGTCCCGGCAGCAGATCGGTCAGCTTGTGGGCCTCGAGGAAGTACCCGAAGCCGTGACGCACCATGACCTGTGCGATCTCCGACAGGCGTCCGAGACTCCGCGTTGCCGGCTGGGCCATCAGTGCCTCACCTAGTGTGACACGACTTTGCGGTCTCGCTTCGCCCACGGGCCGGGCGGCATGAGCAGTTGCTCGACGTGGAGATAGGCGAGGCCGACGAGCGGCAGGTCGCTCAGCCGCTCGACGCACAGGTAACGCGGGCGCCATTCCGGGAAGAACTTGCGGTTGAACGAGTACAGGCGCTCGAGTTGGAAGACGTTGTCGGCTGCGAGCAGGCCCCGCCGCAGGACGCGCCGCGGAATCGTGTTCGCGCGGTCGGGGCAGATGAGATCCGTCAGTGCGCAGAAGTTGAGCGAGAGCTCGGCGACGCCCTGCTCCTTCGCCCAGCCGAGTGTCTCGACGATGAGGAACTCGGTGAGACCGTTCGGCGAGTGCGGGCTGCGCCGCATCGTGCTCAGCGACCAACCACCGCCGGCGGGCGTCGGTGCGAGATGGAGGAACCCGCCGACCCGTCCCTCCTCGTCCTCGGCGACGGCGAACACCGTCCCGGGCACGTGCAGGTCGTCGATCGCCATCGAGAAGCCGCGTTCGGGCTGGTTGCCGCGCCACTGCTCCGAGACGTCGTCGAGCGATGTGCGGAGAGCGTCGTCGGCGTCGTCGGCCGCCACGATGCGCAACGTGTACCCCGCCTTCGTCAGGCGCGACACCGACTGCCGCACCTTGCGGATCGGGCGGCCCTCGAGCGAGAACGTCGCCGGGTACAGCACCGCTTCCTCGCCGATCGCGATCGCGCGCATGCCGAGCCCGCGGTAGCGGTCGAGATGCCTCTCGGATGCGCTGATCACCGCGAGACGCCAGCCGTTGGTGCGCGCGACGCGCCGGAACTCGGCCAGCAACGAATCGAACTCGTCTTCCGTTCCCACCGGATCACCGCTGATCAACGCGGTCCCGGCGACCACGCGGTACGCAAGGAACGAGAGCCGCGTTGGCGAGAAGAAGTAACTCTTGTCGCGCCGTAACGCAAAGAAGGAGAGACTGTCGTGCCCGTACGCGTCGACAAGTGCGCGTACGTTGCGCCGCTCACCGACGGTCTGTGCGACGGCTTGCGAGACAGGACGCAGCCAGAGATAGAGCGCGCTGAACGCGAGGAGCAGCCCGAGTGCAGTGAAGACGTCGGAGAGCCTGTCGGGGATCTCACCCCCGTGCAGCTCGACGCCGATGAAGACGGCGGCCGACGCCGCGAACGTCGTGACGATGCCGAGCAGCGGGCGGGCCGTCGCCGGCTCGCCCGGCACGTCGAAGCGTCGCCGGTAGCGCAGCAGCGCCGCGAGGAGCACGAGCGACGCGATCGACTCCTCGAAATCGAGCCCCTTCGCCAGGTGCGCGACGGCCGATGCGAGCACGGCCGCAACCGCGAGCTGCCACGCGCGTCGGCGACGGTGCGCGAGCGAACGCGAGAGCCAGACAAGCGCGATCCCGAAGGCGAGCGTGGCGACACGGGCGGCGGCGATGCCGCCGGGCGGGAGCACGCCGCCGACGATCTGGAAGCGGTCGCGCATCTCGGGTGTCAGCGCCGAGGCGATGCCGATCAGGCCGACCGCAGCGGCGGCCCAAGCGAGCAACGACTCGGGCTGAGGGCGACGTAGCCTCATGCAGCCAGCGTAGCTCTGGTTCCGGCCGGGCGGGCTATACATTCAGGGTGCCGTCAGCCACGCCGCCCCCTCCCGAGCGGGTGCCGCTCCCGCGCTGGGTGGTGCCCGTCCTCACCCTGACGGCCGCCGTCCTGCTGCCGTGGACCCTCTGGCTGACGTATTCGCTCCCGTCGCGAAACATCACCCACCACTACGACCTCGCCTGGGTCGGCTTCGACGTCGCGCTGCTGCTGGCGTTCGCTTCGACCACCTGGTTCGCCGTGCGCTCGTCACAGTGGCTTGTGCCGGCCGCCGCAACCACCGGGACGATGCTGCTCTGCGACGCGTGGTTCGACATCGTCACGTCGAACGCTGACGAGGTCTTGGAGGCCGTGCTCGAGGCCGCTCTCGCCGAGCTGCCGCTCGCAGTGATCTGCTGGTTCATCGTCTTCGACGTGGAGCGCTTCCGCCAGGCGACGATCCTCCGCTACACCGGCACGGTCAAACGGATGCTGGGAGACGAGCCCTAGGCGTTAGGAGGGCTTGACGGACAAGAGGCCGTCGCCGCGCTGCTCGAGCAACCGCAGGCGATGCTCGAGCTGAGCCACGCGGAGCTCGAGCTCGTCGAGGTCGTCGCGCGACACGAGGTGCAGGTCGTCGACGAGGGCGTGCACCGCGCCGAGCGCCTGCTCGGACAGCTTCGTGCGACTGCCACGCACCCGCGCGGGCAGCTCGAGGATGAGCTCCTCGATCGCGTCGACGATGCGGTCGCTACCGCGCGCGGCCATGCGGTCTCGTGCGACGGCGCTGACGCCGTTTCTCGCGGCGCGCCTGCGCGTCCAGCTCGGACGGTGCCGAGGTGACGACGTCGACGAGCTCCGGCGTCGGCTCCGCGGCGAGCGACTGCTCGGATGCCGCGAGTGCGGCCGTGCCGGCGTCGACCTTGCCCCTGCGGCGGCCCGCACCGACCGTCGGCGCCGTCTCGTCGCCCGGAGCGAACTGCTTGCGCTTTGCGAACTCAGGCTCGCGCTCCTTCCACATCGTGAGCAGCGGCGCGGCGATGAAGATCGACGAGTACGCACCGGAGGCGACGCCGACCATGAGCGCGAAGGCGAAGTCCTTGAGCGTTGCCCCGCCGAAGAACTCGAGTGCGACGATCGGCAGCAACGTGATGAACGTCGTCGCCAGGGAGCGGCGGATCGTCTCCCACAGCGAGACGTTGACGATCGTGGCGAACGGCTGGCGACGCATCAGCGGTACGTTCTCGCGCACGCGGTCGAAGATGATGATCGTGTCGTAGATCGAGTACCCGAGCACGGTGAGCACCGCGGCTACGGTCGCGACCGAGACCTCCTTGAACGCGATCGAGTACACGCCGACCGTGATGACGATGTCGTGCAGCATCGCGATGATCACCGGTAACGAGTACTTCCAGCCGAACCGCAGCGTGATGTAGATCACGATCAGGGCGAGTGAGACGAAGATCCCCCAGATCGCATCGATCGCGATCTGATGCCCGAAGCTCGACGAGACGTTCTTCACGCCCGAGGCGTAGGCGCCGAGCTTCGTCCGCAGGTCGTCGGAGAGCGCAGACTGCTTCGCGCCGCTGAGCGAGCGCGTGCGGATCTGCCACTGCTTGTATTTGCCGGCGCTCGAGGAGCCACGCCCCTGGACGACCGCATCCCCCTCACCGCTCTGCGCCGTCACCTTCGCGACGTCTGCCTGCGCAAACGCCTTGTGCGTATTGAACGTGACCTGCGTGCCTCCCTTGAAGTCGATCCCGAGGTTCAGGCCGCGGACGCCGAGCGACGTCGCGCCGGCGAGGATGATCGCGCCCGAGATCGCGAACCAGAGCCTGCGGCGCCGCATGAAGTCGATCTGCAGCCATTTGGCGGTCTGCTGGCCCTGAGCGCCCATGAAGCGCGGGTTGTCGAACCACTTGAATCCCGCGAGCAGGCCGAGCAGGCCGCGGGTCGCCGCGACAGCCGTGACGAGCGAGATCACCGTGCCGATCAGCAACATCAGCGCGAAGCCCTTGACCGATGCGACGGCGATCAAGAAGAGCACGAGCGCCGTGATCGCCGTGACGACGTTCGCGTCGAGGATCGTGTGGAACCCCTTGCCGTAGCCGGCGGCGATCGCCGCGCGCACGGACTTGCCGGCGCGCACCTCTTCCTTGATGCGTTCGAAGACCACGACGTTCGCGTCAGCCGCGACGCCGATCGTGAGGATGATGCCTGCGAAGCCCGGCAACGTCAGCGTGACGTTGAAGAGAAGGATCGCGGCGTAGTAGAAGAGCCCGTAGATCGCGAGGCCCATCACTGCGATGAGGCCGAGGAAGCGGTACAGCACCAGTAGGAAGATCGCGACGAGGATGAGGCCGAGGAGCGCGGCGTGCCACGCCTGCGTCAACGAGTCCTTGCCGAGCGTCGCAGAGACGTCGGTGCGCTCGATCTGCTTGAACGTGACGGGCAGTGCACCGGTCTGGAGGATCAGCGCGAGGTCCTTCGCCTCTCCGATCGAGCCGCCGTTGCCGAGGTCGATCTCGGCGTTCGGGCCTGGGATGCCGTCCGGGTTCTTCTGGAAGTCGATGTACGGCGTCGACTCGAGCTGCCCGTCGAGCACGATCGCGAAGTGCTGGGCGTAGTTCGTGGGGTCGCCCTGCTTCCCGGCGAGGTCGAACTTCGTCTGGCCGCGCTGCGCTTCCTGGCGCGTGATCTTCTGGAACTGGTTGGAGCCGTGGTTCGTGAACTGCAGGGTCACGATCGGCCCGCCGGTCGGGCCGAAGTCGGCGCGTGTGCCCGAGAGCACGAGGTCGGCGCCGGTCATCTCCGGGATCGGATTTGTCTTGCGGTTCGGGAAGAACTGCGCGAGGTAGTAGTACGAGCCGCTCGGCGACAGGGCCTGCGCACCGATACACCCGGTCTTGGTCTGGCAGCTGATCACGATCGTGTTGGCCGGCGCCTTCAGGATCTGGTCTTTCGGCCCCAGCTTCCCGCCGTACGGCTTCAACAGTGCATTCAGCGTGTCCGCCGACGCAACGAGCGAGTGCTTGGCGACGGTCTTCGTCACGGGCTTCGTCACGGTCGTCGACTTGCCGTTCTTGCCCTTGACGGTCGTCTTCTTCGTCGACTTGACCTTCACGGTCTTCGTGTGGAAGAGGTAGTAGGACTGCGGCGTGCCCTTGGTGGCCTGCTTCTGGACCTGCGTCAGCAGCGCGTAGAGCGACGGGGTCGCGATCGGATTGCCGTTGATGTCCTTCGACGGGCCGGTCAGGTCGTTCTCGAAGTCGAAGAGCATCAGCTGGGCGGTCTTGCCGATCAGCTTCGCCGCCGCCGCGGGATCGTGGATGCCGGCGAGCTGGATGACGATCTGGTTGCTGCCCTGCTTGCGGATCTCCGGCTCGGACACGCCGAGCTTGTTGATCCGGTTCTGCATGATCGAGATCGACCGATTCATGTCGTCGGCCGTCAGCGTGTGGCCCTTCGGCGGCACCGCGACGAGCACGACCTCGAGACCGCCCTGAAGATCGAGGCCGAGCGTCGGCTTCTTGTGGATGGGCGAGCCCGGGACCGCGAGCAGGACCGTGCCGACGAGCGCGATTGCGATCGCGCCCATGAGAAGGAGGTACTTGCGCCGGTCGCTCACGTGCCGGGGAAGGTTAGCCGTCGTTTTCGGGGTTCGGCGACCCGACGGAGCTTGTGTCCGGCTCGGGCTCGGGCTCCGGCTCCGGGTCACCGGCCGCCGGGTCTTCCCTGGGAACGACGGCTCCGATCGCCTTGCGGGCGACCCTCACCTCGAGCTCGGGGGCGATCCGCACGAGCACCGCCTCGTCCTGGAGCTCCGTCACCTCGCCGTAGATCCCGCCCGCGGTGAGCACCTCATCGCCCACGTTGATGCTGTTGAGCTTCCGCTTCGCCTCGATCTGCCGCTTCTTCTGGGGTCGGATCATCATGAACCAGATGACCCCGAACACGATGATGATCAGGAGGAAGAAGCCGCTACCGCCGCTTGCACCTACCACTTAGCTCTCCAAGGGTTGTCGTGTGAGCCGCGCGATCGCGTCGGCCCGCCAGCTCTCGAACGCGCCACGCTCGATCTGCTCTCGGGCGGCGGCGACGAGGTCGAGCAGGAAGCGAAGATTATGCAGGCTCAGGAGGCGGAGGCCGAGGATCTCCTGCTGGTTCACCAGATGGCGGATGTAGGCACGGCTGAACTTCGCGCACGCGGGGCACCCGCAGCTTGCGTCGAGTGGACGGGGATCACGGGCAAAGCCGGCGTTTCGGAGGTTGAGACGGCCCTCCCACGTGAGGGCGCTGCCGGTTCGCGCCGTTCGCGTCGGAAGGACGCAGTCGAACATGTCGACGCCGCGCGCGATCACCTCGATCACGCCTTCAGGATCGCCGATGCCCATGAAGTAGCGGGGCTTGTCGTGCGGCAGGAACGACGCTGCGAGCGTCGTGGCGTCGAACATCGGCCCACGAGCTTCGCCGACACTCAGTCCGCCGATCGCGTAGCCGTCGAACCCGAGCGGTGCAAGCTCCTCGGAGGAGCGCTGCCTGAGCTCCGTGTCGAGGCCACCCTGCGTGATCGCGAACCGGAGCTGTCCGGGCGCGCGCGGCAGGTCACGCTGGCGCTCCGCCCACAGCGTCGTGCGACGCACCGCGTCTTCGAGCTCTGCCCGTGGCAGGCCCGGCGGTGGACAGATGTCGAGGCACATCGCGACGTCCGAGCCGAGCTGCTCCTGGATGCGCGCCGCGAGCTCGGGCGTGAATCGCTCCGCGGTCCCGTCGTACACGGAGCGAAACGTCACGCCCTCGTCGTCGGATGAGACGAGCGTGTCGCGCAGCGAGAACACCTGGAAGCCGCCCGAGTCGGTGAGGATCGGACCGTCCCAGCTCATGAAGGAGTGGAGGCCACCGAGCTCGGCGATCAGATCTTCGCCGGGCCGGAAGTGCAGGTGGTACGTGTTGCCGAGCACGATCGTGGTGCCGATCGCACGCAGCTCGTCGGGATCGACCGACTTCACCGTCCCCTTCGTGCCGACGGGCATGAACGCCGGGGTCGGCACATCGCCGTGCGCCGTGTGCAGCACACCGGCGCGGGCGAGACCGTCGGTGGCGGCCAGGGTGAAGCAGCTCATGCGACCGAGCGTAACCGCGTCAACGAGGTCCGACGCGCCGACCGGCGATTGCCGCGTCGGGCGCCCGCCAGAGGCCGAAACCGATATCGAACCCGCCGACACGGAACCGTGCCTCGGGCCGGTACGTCTCGTCGAGCGCCCTGCGGATCAGCTCGGACCGACTCAGCCCTGTTCTTTCGCCTTCTCCGACGAGGTATGCGTACTGCTCGGGCTCGAGCATCACCTGTGTACGTACGCGCATGCCACAGGTGTACGCGTACACCATTCACGAGCGTGCGCAGACTTCCTCACAGGATGAGCACCGCATCGCCGAACGAGTAGAAGCGATAACGCTCGTCGACGGCGAGCCGGTAGAGGCGCCGCGTCTCCTCCACTCCCGCGAACGCCATCACGAGCGCGAGCAGCGTCGAGCGCGGCAGATGGAAGTTCGTCAGCAGCGCGTCGACGCGCCGGAACTCGAACCCGGGCGTGATGAAGAGCTCGGTGCGTCCGACGAGCGGGCCGCCACCGGCGAGCGTCTCGAGCGTGCGTACGGTCGTCGTGCCGACGGCGAGCACGCGCGGCGCAGCGCGAATTCGCTCCCACGCGGCGGGCGAGACCTCGTAGCGCTCGCCGTGCATCGGATGCTGCTCGAGCCGCTCCTCGGAGACCGGCCTAAAGGTGTCAAGACCGACGTGCAGCGTCACCCGCTCGACCTCCAGGCGCTCGAGCAGCTCCGGCGTGAAGTGCAGGCCGGCGGTCGGAGCAGCAGCGGAGCCGGGCTCGCGCGCGTAGACGGTTTGGTAGCGCGCCGGATCGTCGAGTGGCTCCGTGATGTACGGCGGCAGCGGCGTTGCACCGGCCGGCTCGCCGTCGAGTCGCAGGCGCCAGCGCCCCTCGCCCAGGTGCTCGATCAGCTCGACCGTCCCGTACCGCCGGCCCGGCTTGAGCCGTCGGGTCGGGCGCGCGAGCCCCTCCCAGAGGTCGCCCTCGATGCGTTCGAGCAACAGCACCTCGCCGCGCGGCGATTCGATCGGGATGCGCGCCGGGACGACCTTTGTGTCGTTGACGACCACGAGCTCGCCACGGAGCTCCTCGGGCAGCTCCGAGAAGCGGCGGTGGCGCACCGCGCCGGTCGACCGCTCGTAGACGAGCAGCCGCGATTCGTCGCGGCGCGCCGCCGGATGCTGAGCGATCAGCTCGTGCGGAAGCTCGTAGTCCAGCTCGGAGACATCCATCCGACCGCCACGGTAACGTCGCTCGCAATGGATGCCGAGGCGATCTCTCGCGCACAAGCGCGTCTCGCTGACGCGGCGGCCGGTCGCGTCGAGCCAGCGCAAGTAGATGCCGCTTTCGAGCGCGCGCGCGACCAAGTCGAGGCGCTCGCCGCGGCGGCGGCCGAGCTCGAGTCGACGTTGCCGGCGCGCGTCGGAGACGCGGTCCAGGACGGCCTCCGCGTCCAGGTGCTCCCGGTCGCCCGCCACCTCGCAGAAGTGCGCGGGCTGATGAATCAGCTGATCCGCCGCCTCGAGCGTGTCGAGGGCGACCTGCTGGCCGAGCGGCACGCGCGCGTCGACGACCTCGCACTGCTCGTCGAGCTCATCTCCTCCGGCTGGCGCGGAGTCGACCAGCGGCTCGCCCGCATCGAGTCGAGCATCGAGAAGCAGGGACGCGGCGCGACGGTCTACCGGATCGGAGAGCACCGCACCGAGCCTGTCGCTCCCGATCAGCAGACCGGTTAGCTCCCCGACAGCTAACTCTCCGACGGACGCCGCGACGGCAGCACGAGCTCGAACCGGCTGCCGAGGCCCGGCTCGCTTCTGACGTCGACGCTGCCTCCGAGCGCGACCGCGAGCTCACGTGCGATCGCGAGACCGAGCCCGGTCCCGCCGCCGTCTCTGGACCAGAACGGCCGGAAGATGCGCTCGCGCTCCTCGGCGGTGATCCCCGGCCCGGTGTCCGCGACCACGACCGACACACGACCGTTCTCCTCGTCGAGCGACAGCTCCACCCGACCGCCTTCCGGAGTCCAGCGGAATGCATTCGAGAGCAGATTCGAGATGATCTGGAGCACGCGGTCACCGTCCGTGACGATCACGGGCTGCGCGCGAAGATCGAGGCGATAGTCCATCGCGCGCCGCCGCGCGACCTCGGCGAACGCAGCGTACGCGCGCTCGCATAGGTGCCTCATGTCGACCTCTTCGTGCAGCACCGTGAAGCGGTTTGCATCGAGCTTCGCAAGATCGAGCACGTCGCCGACAAGACGCTCGAGCCGGATCGCTTCTTCACCGATCACGCCGAGCGATGCCTCCTGCATCGCAGCGTCGTCGATCACTCCCTCACGCAACGCCGCAACATGGCCGCGGATCGCGGTCAGTGGCGTCCGCAGCTCGTGCGACACCGACATCAGGAAGTTCCGCGAGAGCTGCTCCGACTCGGCAAGCTTCGCCGCCATGTCCGTGAAGCGCGCCGAGAGATGCGAGATCTCATCCGATCCGCGCGGCTTGGGAACGTCGACGCCGTAGTTGCCACCTGCGACCTCATCGGCCGCAGCCGACAGCGCAAGCAGTGGACGCGTGATCCGGCGCGAGAGGTAGAACCCGAGGAGGCCCGCAACCGCCACGCCGCCTCCGAAGGCGATCGCGAGCCGCTCGAGCAACGTCACCCAGCGGCTGCGCAGCTGCGACGCCGGCTTCCCGACCACGATCGCCCCGACGAGCTGGTCGCCGAGCAGGATCGGGCGTGCCACCGCGAGGTAGCTCGTGCTGCGGAAGCGAAAGGTGAGGGTGAGCGTGCCCTGCTTGCTGAGTGCGGCGACGTCGACCGTCCCGAGCGGCAGCTCCGTCTGCGGACCGGTCAGCAACGTCGCGCCGCGCACCACCGGCACGTAGAAGATCTTGTCGCCTCCGATCGCCTTTTCGAGACTCTGCTCGGGCACGTCGGCCCTCGCAATGTTCTGCGCGTAGAGCTGGACGATTCCGACCGACTCCGCGCGCAGCTCGGCGATTGCCCGCGTGCGCTCGTAGCTCTGGAAGAAGCGGATGGCGATCAGCGACGCCACGAGCCCGGAGAGGACGATCCCGAGCAGGAAGAGCGCCGGCAGCCGAAAGCGCAGCGACCCGAGCATGGGCCGAGCCTAGCGCTCTACGCTGCGCCGGCTTCGCGGGCCGGGCTCACTTTGTAGCCCACGCCCCAGACGGTCACGATCGGAGACGCGTCGCCGAGCTTGCGGCGAAGCTGACGGACGTGCACGTCGACCGTGCGCGTATCGCCTGCGAAGGTGTAGCCCCACACGCGCTCGAGGAGCTGGTCGCGCGTCAGGACGAGCCCGCGATGATCGAGGAGCTCCCAGAGAAGATCGAACTCTTTCGGGGCGAGCTGGATCTCCTGGTCGCCCACCCGTGCTTCGCGCCGGCCGGCGTCCACCATGAGGTCGCCGTGCTGCAGCGTCGCGCTCTCGCCCTTCTTCCGCTCCATCGTCGCGCGGCGCAGGATCGCGCGTACGCGGGCGACGAGCTCGCGCGGATTGAAGGGCTTCGTCATGTAGTCATCGGCCCCGACCTCGAGCCCGATGATCTTGTCGACGTCCTCGTCGCGCGCCGTCAGCATCAGGACCGGTAGGTCGCTGGTCTGCCGGATGCGCTTGCAGACCTCGACGCCGTCGATGTCCGGCAGCATCAGGTCGAGCACGACCAGCGCCGGCTTCTCCGACTCGACGAGCCTCAACGCTTCAGCGCCGCTCGCGGTCGTACGTACGGCGTAGCCCGCATTCTTGAGGTACGCGGCGACGAACGACGCGATCGACGCTTCGTCCTCGACGACGAGCACCGTCTGCGGCTTCGTGGTCATGCCGGCTCTAGCCGATCGGGACGGCGGTGCCGATCGACAGCCGCTTCCCCGGCGCACCGGGCAACGAGCGGAACGGATCGCCGTTGAGCGAGTAGAACCCGTCACCGGCCGGGCTGTCCGGCACGCCCGCAAGCGTCACGTGACCGCTTCCGAAAGCGACGACGTCGACCCCCGAGCCGTAGATGAGAACCGTGTACTTGCCGCCGACGGCGCGGAACTTGAAGTCGACGCCGCTCCACGAGAGTGCGGTGTCGCTGTTCGGTACGGCATGGCTTGGGCCCGCACCCGTCACGATCGGGCTCGAGTCGTCGTTCGGCGTCGAATCGTCGATCACGATCTTGCCGGCGCCGACATGACCCCACACGGTTCCGGTGACCGTGAGCGCGACGACCGCTGTTCCACTGAGCGCGCTGGCATTCTTGACGACGAGCGATCCGTCACCTGGAGCCGACTGCATCGCGAGGGCAGCCGAAGACACGGCAAGCGTGCCCAGAGCTGCGCAGATGACGATGAATCGCCGCATCTGATTCACAGTATCGTCACCCATCGTGTCCCACGATTGAGCGGAACGTAAAGGTTCTGTGAGGGACGGAAGAGGACTGTCCGGGGCACGCGCGAAGCTGTACCGCGATGGCAATGGAATCCACCGCAATCGTTCTGACCGAGCGGATCGACGCTCTCGCAGCCGCGCTCCGCGCCGCCGGCGTCTCGCAGGAGCAGTCCTCCTCCCTGCTCGCCTCGGCGGCCTCCGCGACGATGCACGCGCTCACGCTGTACGCGCTTCTCGACGAGCAGCCGCGGGCCGACGCTGCGCCCGAGCCCGTAGACGCGCCTGTCCTCGCGCCCGTCGCACTCGCCGCGTAAAGCTTCAGGCGTCGTAGCGGTAGAAGCCGCGACCGCTCTTCCGGCCGAGCAGCCCGGCGTTCGCCATCGCTACGAGCCGCGGCGGCGCAGCCATCCGCGGCTCACGCAGCTTCTCCCAGAGCGCTTCGGCCGCGTGCACGTGCACGTCGATCCCGATCAAGTCGATCAGCTCGCACGGGCCCATCGGCCAGCCGGCGCCGTGCTTCATGCCTGCGTCGAGATCGTCGACGGTGATGCGCGCCTCGTCCAGCACCCGGACGCAGTCGTTCAACAAG
>Ga0265319_1000463_pt1 | contig 28782 bp, 17 predicted proteins | sample 4824metaG_FD_192443 | JGI IMG/M metagenome (GOLD analysis project Ga0265319, IMG submission 192443) | Rhizosphere microbial communities from Carex aquatilis grown in University of Washington, Seatle, WA, United States - 4-8-24 metaG | ecosystem: Host-associated > Plants > Roots > Rhizosphere >...
TGCCGCTGATTTCGCCGCAAAGGAAGAAATATCGATGAACAAAAGCACGACCGCACTCAGAATACATCATCAAGAGTACACGATTCACCGCAGCCGCCCGAGATCCAATTCGTTCGGCAGCCACAATGGAGGTATCATGAAATTCCTATTCACAGCTCTGACTGCGCTCATTGTTCTCCCATGGGCACCTCTTGAGGGACAAATAATCGATAGCTATGGGCTAAAGGCTTCTCTCGTTAGCAGTCGTTTTAGCATTACGGACAGGGTTGAAAATATTGATTACATAGAAGGAGCTTCATTCCATCCGTCGATTGGAATTTTTGCGCGAAGCCGCTTGACGGAGAGCTTCAATGTAGAAACAGAAATTTCATACCTTCAAAAAGGCGCTAGCAAGGTTCTTCAGTATGCTGTAACAACGCCCGACAATCCCGACGGCAATGGAAAGACGGAAACCATGACAAGCACGATAGACCTGAACTATCTCCAATTCGGCGTTAATGTTCAGCCAAAAATTCAGTTGGGAAAAATGATTACTTTCGTTAGCGTCGGTCCTTCTATAAACTATTTGCTTTCAGTAGATAATTTTCTCGCGCAAGAAGATGTGAAAAGCGTTACCTTTGGCTATAACATAGGACTTGGCGCTGCTTTCGATGAAATCATTCATGCGCCAATATTTTTTGAAGTTAAATATTGTGGAGATTTCTCCCCCTTCTATTCAGGGTCCGGCAAGTACTGGAACGATGTTTTTCTCATTAATATTGGCGTCAACATATAGGTTGACGCCCGATTGCTAAAACAAAATCATTTGGAGCTGCTTCTCTTCGGAAGGCTTTCGGCACACGATCAACAAAATTTGTTTCCATGCAGAGCATGGAAACGGGGAAATGAGATTGGCGATATGAAAACTCGATTTGTCCCGCTTATCATCCTTGGTATGAGTCTGGTTCCATCAGTCGTGGTTAACGCGCAATGGAAATGGGTTGAACCGCAACCTCAGGGAAACACAATTATCTCCAGCGTTGTCGTAGGAAACAAGGCGTATTTCATGGGAGAGTCCTCCACTGTATTTTCAACTTCAGACGGCGGTAACTCATGGACGGTTTATCCTCCATATTGTCATCCCCGGGAAGGCGTTTTCATCGCAGACATTGTAAGCAACAGATTATGTTTTACGGACTCGCTTCATGGGTTCATTTGCAGCCCAGATCAAGGGCTCCTCTATGGCACAAGTGATGGAGGAGAAAGCTGGGCGTCAGCGCATCAAAATCTATGGAATCCGGGTTCCATTTATTTCTCAAGCGCGCGATACGGATTTACAACGGACGGACTATTTCGGACAACGGACGGCGGAACAACATGGGATCAATTAAGTGCAACTCCTTCCGGCCAGGGATATTTTTGCGGTTTTACGTCAACGGATTCATGTCATGTTTGGAACTCATCCGCAGCAGATTTTGGCACTGGTGGAAGAATAAAGTATACATCGGACGGCGGGGCTTCGTGGATTTTCCAAAATACCGGATTTCAGTCAAACTCCGACACGACATATAGCCTGGATGCAATCCATATGAATCCATCCGGCGTCGGCATCGCAGCAGGGTATGCTTACTCAAATGTGAATGGAAACGCCGCAAGTATGATCCTTCGGACGACCGATTTTGGCAATACATGGTTAGAAGAAGGAGCATCCGCCGAATTTAACACAATCATCAGCATCAGCGACAGCTTGTGGATCCTGATTGGCAACGATTGGTGGGGACACTATGGAACCGCATACCAGACCGTAATTTCTAGGAGTACTGACGGCGGCATTTCATGGAGAACGGTGTACCAGCCTCAATATCCCTTCCCTGCACCGCGGACTGGAGTCTGGATACCGTCTCAGAAAATTCTTCTCGCTGCCGGGTGGTACGGTGTCATCTACAAATCCACCGATCTGGGTCAGACATGGGCGCCACTTGCAGACTTTCCAAAAACCTTGCACGATATAACTTTTACATACGAAAAATCGATCAATACATCGTTTGGTTATGCGGTCGGTGATTGGGGAACATTCCTTCGTTCCACCGACCGCGGGAGCAGTTGGACAAAAAGCGAAATCAACTTCGGCTTTCCCTATTATCTTTTGTGCGTAGAGGCAAAGGATAATTTTGTCTGGGCGGGGGGCAACGGCCAAACGCTCGCGTTGTCAAGCGATTTCGGGAATACGTGGCGACGTGTTCAGACTCCATGGGATAGTCCGATTGCTTCGGGAAACATTATCAATCAAATCAGCATGTATGATTCTTTGCGCTGCGCTGTCTTGGCATCTAATTCCTACTACAGCAACTCAATCATGAAAACTGATGCGGTCGGTGAACCCTCGACCAAAGAAAAGGCTGCACACGCGAGTAACTTCACGAAAACCGTTTCAGGGCGTCAGACCTTCACACGACCCGATGCCGTTACTGATAACGGCAGCACTCTTGGTTCGATTATTTACACAAGCGATGGCGGAGATAGTTGGAAAACCGTCGCATCCTTGCAGGGAATGGCAATCACCGCAGTTGCACTCCCCGGCCCTCAGTACATGTTGGCTGGCGGTTACAAGATTGGAGATACCACGTATTATTCAGGATTCATTTGTGCATCATCCAATGCCGGCCAATCGTGGGAGGTCTTGACGTCGGTGGCGGGACATGTTACAAAAATTTCTATGTTCAATTGCCTCGATGGCTTGGCTTTGACCGACAAAGCATTCTACAGAACAACCGATGGAGGAAAAAGCTGGCACTTAACTTTTGTCAGTGAAACTAAGACGCCATCGCTTATTTCGATCCCCTCCGAGAAAAAGAATTCAGCAGTCGTCTTCATTTATGGTAATCAGTACGCCACATATCCTCTCGATCAGTTGTCATATACGACAAACAAGGGAGCGACATGGAGCGATATCGATTTTGATCTTCCAACATTCTATCCCATTGAGGGCTTTGCGTCGATAGACGGGCCCTCTAATCTGTTTATGTCTTTTGGAACAGTGGGGTTTGCAGCACAAACTTCGCCCACCTCCGTCGTTTATCAACCCCCGGATATGAACCGGATACCGCCATCGGGAACGTTCACTGTCAGCCCGGATACACTCCCTCCCAATGGCGGCGAGGTATCGCTCTCTTGGAAATCAGATGACGCAGAGGTGGCATGGCTTGGTCCTGGGTTTGGGCAGGTGGATCCCGGCGGATCGAAAAAAGTTAAGGTTAACGGGCCTACCGAATTTTCGCTTCGGCTTCAAAATCAATGGGGCTCTACGAACTATGTTGTTTCAGTATCGGGCGTTCCATTCTCGGAATATTCATTGTCTCAAAATTTTCCTAACCCCTTTAATCCTTCCACAACAATAGAGTTCAATCTCCCTGTAACTACCCATGTTTCTCTCGAAATTTATAATGTCCTTGGCCAGAAGATGACAACTCTCGAGGAAGGATATATTGCAGCCGGTCAGAACAAAATACTATGGGACGCTTCGAAGTTTCCAAGCGGTATTTATTTCTACCGGCTTTCGGTCGGGACGAATTCGTACACCAGAAAACTGTTGCTGCTTAAATAGTACCCGGTTCTTGCAATTGCGTTGCTGCTATTCGGAGGCATGTTGAAAGGTTTTCGTGCTGATACAGCGTCATCAAAACCTGGAGGCCAAGATGCCGCCTAAGCAGGAATCACGGGAAGTGTGCGGCGTATGGCATCTTTTGCGGAATGGTACGAGGAGCATCCTGGTGTCGCCGTTATGCCTTCGAACCATGATGAGGTGCCTTGGCAGCAAGAAGCCGGCCCACGGTATTTGTTCCTTTTCCGTATACGACCGACTATTTCGGCAACGTTTAAAAAAATGGATGATCAATTCTCGCGTTCGCGGTCTTAACACAATAGCTGCACAATTACGCTCAGCCGGCATCTCTATTGAATCGGTGTAGACCTTTTCGGGAGGCCGCAAGACGAGACATAAAACCCGCCTGCCACTACTCCTTTACTCCAAAATTACGCTGCCCGCATTCTATCGAAGTGAAATGTCTCTCTTTTGAGGAAAAAGATTGAGATTATTGTTAATTTTTTGCACCTTCTTTCTGTGTTATTTTGACAAAGCATGAGGGATTTCTCGTACATCAGAGGCCTTCAGGATCTTTACAAATTGCAGTCATTATGGAAAACGGAAGGTTGTTGTGCTTCCTGAACTTATACCAAAAAGGAGCGTCCAATGAAGAGTGTCATCCATAGATATTTATCCTTCGGCCTCAGATGTCTCATGTTCATCGCAGTCCTGAGCGCTGGGATCCCTTCCAGCCAAATCTACGGACAAAACGCGAGCGCGAACAACGGATGGCCGCACGTGAAGTATGCAGTCTACTTCACGTACTCGGACATTGAACATCTTCTTATCGACTCCTTGCAGTTTATCAAAACAGTCGATTACTTTGCCCCCGTAAGACCGTACAAAGTTTATCTCGAAGGAAGCAGCGAAAAGGAAGTCGATATTGCACTCATGAAAAAAGTTGCAGACCGGTTTCGTTCCATGGGAGTCAAAGTATCGGGTTCGATGGTTGCCGTCGGCCGCCGCGGCCCATCGGTATACAATAACGAGGACGACATGGCCACCCTTGAGAGAAGGATGAGGGCGCTCGCGAGAGTGTTTGACAACATCATTCTGGATGATTGGCTTTTTACGACAGCGACGGACGAAAAGAGTGTCAAGGAACGGGGCAATCAGAGCTGGGCGGATTACCGCACCAGGCTCATTCTGGAGCAGTCAAAAAAACATATCATCGATGCAGCGAAGGAAGTCAATCCTAACGCTAAAGTCATCATCAAATATCCGAACTGGTACGAGGGGCATCGTGAGAATGGGTATGACGTGTATCTCGAGACCATGCAGTTCGACAACATGGCCGTCGGCATTGAAACGCGCAATCGAATGACGCATGACCAGCACATCCCGATCTACAGCGGATACATTTTCCAAAAATGGTTTGCGAGTGTCGACCCGAAGAAGTGGGTCGGAGCGTGGCTGGACAATTACGATATGAAGGGAGACGACAACGATTATGTTGCGCAGGTATGGCAGGCCGTGCTTGCAGAGACGCCGGAAGTCATCCTCTGGTGCGCAGGTCAACTTTATCCGGACGTTCCATCTAGCGACGTCTATCCTCATTTCTGCGAGATGCTGCCGGAGTTCGACAAAGTCGCCGGGCTTCTGAACGGCCCTTCACGCGGAGTTCCAATCTATCTTCCGTACGGTTCGACGGGTGAATATAATATTTTCGGCTATCTCGGCATGGCGGGAATTCCGCTGGCCCCGGTCGCTCAATTTCCGACTGAAAGCCAAAATGCAATTTTCACACTTCATTCGCTGCAAGATTCGAAACTTGCGGAAGAAATGCTGGGACGGCTGCGCAACGGTCGCGACGTTTTCATGACATGGGGCCTCTGGCTCAAACTCCAAAATACCGAATTCAAAAATACGTTAAGCCTTGTGGATGCCGGAGGGTCTGTTTTGTCTTCTGAATTTCGTGTGCGGCTCGGTTGGGACCAGCAGCTTATCAAAGCGGACAAGCCGTTCGCATTTCCGCGGATCGAAACGACAACATGGCCGTATGTACGTGATGTTGCAGTGGAACAGGACGATTACGACTACGGAGTTTTGCTGAGTGCGCAATATCTCAAGGGAACAATATACGTTCTCAATATGCCCGAGAACAGTTACGATCTGCTGCGGCTCCCGGTCCAGGCCCTTAACGCTATTCGCCGTCCATTCAACAAAAATCTACAGGCTCAATTGGACGGACCCGGCGGCGTCGCCATGTACATGTTCGGGTCGAAACAGTACGTGCTCTACAATATGAGCGATCAAACGGCTCCCCTCTCGCTTAAGTTCGAAAACAAAATTCCTTATTCCGGTTGGAATGAACTGGTCCATGGCAAGCAGCTCACGATAAGCGAGGATACATCGTTTGTTCGTTTCGAAGGCCCTGTTGTCAGCAGCGTCGCGCTCACTCTTCAACCTTTTGAAATTGCGATTGTACAAGCACCGTAGGTTGTTGATGTTGGAAAGAAGCGACCCCGGAAATCCAAGCTGATGTTGTCCTGGTACTCGACCCGGCAGTGATCAAGGCGGTATTACAGATCTTTCATGAGATGCCTTCTGGTGCCATTCCCAAAACAATATTCTATGTCGCGACTCATACAGTGATGCCTTTGGCACAACGCGCCAAGCACGCCAATACGTTATGCGTTTAAGGGACATAAATACTCATGGCGTTCTTCGTGCTATGTCGGTCTGAATTAATTGGAACAATACTATTACGAAGGGAAATATAAAAATGCCGAAAGTCTCCTGGGGAGTTTTAAGCACAGCCGAAATCGGCCTTGGAAAAGTCATTCCAGGGATGCAAAAAGGAACATACTCGAAGGTCGAAGCGATTGCATCGCGAAACCTTGCTTCAGCCCAACGCGCCGCCTCGAGGTTAGGAATTCCAAAAGCGTACGGCTCGTACGAGGATTTACTGGCAGATGATTCTATTCAGGCTGTGTATATTCCCCTCCCCAATCATCTTCATGTCGAATGGGCTCTCAAGTCGTTGCAGGCCGGAAAACATGTCCTCTGCGAAAAGCCGATCGCAATGAATTTCAAGGAGGCAGAATATTTGCAGATGCAAGCGAAACAATTTCCGCAGTTAAAGATCATGGAAGCTTTTATGTATCGGCATCATCCGCAAATGGCGAAAGCGAAGGATATTATCAAAAGCGGAACAATCGGCGCGTTGAAAAATATTCATACCATGTTTTCGTACTACAACGATAATCCGAAAGACATTCGCAACAATCCGGAAATCGGCGGAGGCGGACTTCTGGATGTCGGATGCTACTGCATTTCTCTTTCACGGTTTTTCTTCGATGGCGAGCCGAAGCGGGTGTGCGGTGCCATGGAATTCGACCCCATATTAAAAGTTGACCGTCTGGCATCAGCAATTCTCGAATTCGAGGAAGGGACCGCGGAGTTCACTTGTTCAACGCAGCTTACCGACTATCAGTACGCTAAAATTTTCGGCACTCACGGAAGAATCGATATTGAAAGGCCATTTACGCCTTTTCCCGACCGCCCATCTAAAATCGTTCTACACCTTGAACCGAATAGTCAAGAATTTGTGTTTGAAGCGTGCAACCAATATACTTTACAGGGAGATGTATTTTCCGAAGCTATCATCAATGAAACTTCGGTACCAGCGCCAATCGAGGATGGAATGGCCAACATGAAGGTGATTGATATGATTATAGAAAGCTCCAAAAACGGCGTATGGGTGAAGGTTTGATCTCAGATTGTATCTCCGTAGAGAATTTAATGCCACCGCTAAGACACGATCTAGAGTTTGGACAAACAGGTTCATCCTGAGCGAAGCCATCCCTTCGGGAGAAGAATAACGGTGAACTTCAAAATGAATTATTTATTTCTGGAAACGGCACTAGTCCAATGCAATCAATTCCTTCGGAGCAATAATGCATAAAGAAATAGTCTATTTGTTAACGTCTTGTATTGTTTTCTTAATGTCGTATAATCGGGTTAATGGCCAGCCGGCGAAGCTTCACCGCGAGCAGTTTCAACCGCTGACTTTTGACCAGGCGGACAAAAAAGCCGATTCAGTGTTAACACTGATGACGACAGATGAGAAGATCTCTCTGGTGGGCGGCGATCGATCTTTTTTTATCAGACCTCTCCCCCGATTGAATCTTCAAGAAGTATACATGTCCGATGCAACACAGGGCGTCCATATCAGAGAAAAATTTAGGGATATCGATCTCTCAAAATATCAGCTGGAAAAATCAACATCCTTTCCAGCCCCTATTTCGCTGGCTGCAACCTGGAATCCTGAACTTTCTTACCAATACGCCGAAGCCGTCGGCGAAGAGTGCCGGGCAGGCGGAATCGGCATTTTGCTTGGACCTGGCACGAACGCGTACCGGCAATCGCAATGCGGCCGGAATTTCGAATACTTTGGAGAAGACCCTTTTCTCCGCGCGCAAATGATAAAAGAATATGTCAAAGGAGTACAGAGCACTGGAACCGTCGCAACGCTGAAACACTTTGTCGCCAACAATACGGATTATTACAGAAGAAGGAGCAATTCGGTTGTCGACGAGCGGGCACTCCACGAAATTTATCTCCCCGCTTTTAAAGCGGGCATTGACGCCGGTGCCAAAGCCGTGATGACGTCGTACAATCTGTTGAACGGCGAATGGTGCGGTCAAAGCGAAACAGTTATCAACGATATTTTGAGGAAGCAGCTAGGCTTCCGATGGTTGGTGATGACCGATTGGTGGTCGGTGTACGACGGGGAAAAGCTAGCAAAATCCGGCCAGGATCTGGAAATGCCTCTTGCCGTCGCTCTCAAGCATGCAGACTCGCTTATCCAAGATGGTAAAGTCGAGGTCTCTGACATCAACAGAATGGCGAAGAGCATACTACGAACATACTTTTCAATGAAGTTCGATGAAATGAAACGGGATACATCTTATTACGGGAATTTCGAGGATCACGAACGTACTGCACTACAAACGGCGCGAGAAGGGATCGTCCTCTTGAAAAACGATGGGAACATTCTTCCTATTACGGAGAAAAGCAAAACCATTTTGCTCACCGGTGATTACGTCGACAAATTGGCCGTCGGGGGCGGCTCCGCTCAAGTCAAGGGATATAACAACAGGTTAATGATCGATGAACTCAAGAAAGAATTCGGTGACAGGTTAACTTACATCAGAGATCCAAATCCCGCGCAAATCAAATCCGCGGATGTCGTTTTGTGCAATGTTGGGACAGAAGACAGCGAAGGCTGGGACAGGCCTTTCCCGTTGCCGGAAGGGCAAGAAGCAAGAGTACGGCAATGTGTTGAAAACAACCCTAACACAATCGTGATCGTAACATCCGGAAGCGGAATCAAAATGACCGATTGGAACAACCAAGCACGGGCGATCCTTTATGCCTGGTACGGCGGACAAATCGGAAACAAAGCCCTGGCGGAAATCATCGCTGGAAAAACAAACCCGTCAGGCAAACTTCCGATCACTATCGAAAAAGATTTTAAGGATTCACCGGGATACGGATACATCCCGGCAGGCGAATCTCTGTACAGCGGTTGGGGCGATAAGAAAGAAAAAGAACACCCGGTATTCGATGTAAACTATAAAGAAGGGATCTTCATCGGTTATCGATGGTATGAAGAGAAAAAGATCGAGCCTCTTTATCCGTTCGGGCACGGCCTGTCATACACTTCGTTTGAATACAGCAACCTTACGGTCTCGAAGGACAGGTTCAGCGAAAACGATACCATCACGATCATGTTCAGTGTCAAGAATATCGGGAATATGAAAGGGGCGGAGATTGCCCAACTGTATGTTCAGGACGTACAGTCCTCCGTTCCCCGTCCGGTAAAGGAGTTAAAAGGATTTAAGAAAGTAGAGATGGAACCCGGGGAAAGCGCAACAGTCGTACTCCTTTTGACCAAACAAGATTTTTCTTTTTGGAATCCGGAAACAAAAGGCTGGTACGCTGAGAAAGGCGCATTTGTCATTCATATCGGATCGTCGTCGAGAGATATCAAACTGAAGAAAGAACTAGAGCTATTGTAAGTTGTGCGATCGACAATGAGATGTGAAGATCAATGAAACGAAAGAAGTGAAGCGAAATGAACTTGGCGACAAGCAGTGCAGCCTACCTTTCAGCAGCGACGATCTCCTCCGCCCAGATGCCTACCGCCATTTTCGCAGGGACGGTCTACAATATATTTCACGAAGAATTTATTACAGACGAAGAGTTCTTCAAACAGGTGGATCGAGATATCGGCTTAATGAAAGAATCCAACATTACGCATGTGATGATTTTTCCAATGAGCCAGTGGGACGCCGACACGAAACAGCTTTTGTGGACACGGACTGACTACCTGGTGAAAAAGATCGAAGACGCACAGATGAAGTTCGTTCCCCTGATGCTGAAAGAGGAGCAATGCAGTCACTATTTTCCGATATGGAAATTCAAGGAGATCCCCGGTTTGTGGGAAGAATATAACCTTAACAACGGAAATAAAAACAACCGGGAGAACGTTGACTTCGCAGACCCGCGAGTGTATCCCCTCGTGGAAGAGTACTTTCAGGCAATTGTCGAGAGATACGGTAAAAGCCCGGCATTAAGTTTCTATAATATATGGAACGAGCCTCACTACAATTCCACCGCAGGCCACGTTATCGAACGATTCCGAAAATGGCTGCAAGTTAAGTACAAGACCTTGTCGTCATTACGGCATGCGTGGGGAAAGGAGTATTCAGAATGGGACCAGGTTTCCCCTTTTCTGAATGATAATTGGAATTCTTCCATGCCGCAGATCGATTGGACCATGTTTAGGAATGAATTGAACGGAGCGCTGCTGCGCCAGCTCGTTCAAACTCTCAGAAAGTATGACACTCTCCATCCCGTCAATGCCAACCCTGTCGGCACGCCCTGGGCAAATTTCAACAATTACGTCGGGTATAATATTGACAGCTGGCCAATCTCAGACAACGACGACATTGACGGCATTTCATACTATCCCGACGGTTGGGAAAGAGAACATGACCTGCAATCCTGCCCCTTCTGGATCCATAATCTTACTTTCAATACTATTCGAAGCGCGTCGGGAAAGAAAAATTATATCCTTACCGAATTGTATACCAATGCGCAAAACGGCCTGGCGCTCAACGGCTATCTCGAAGGCAATTTTGTGGAAGATTTAACATGGACCACATTGGCGAACGATTGTAAAGGGGTGATATACTGGAAATGGCTCCCCTTTATGCGGGGTCGTCAGTCACTCGGCAGGGGCTTGACCTTTGTGGATGGAGATCTTGCACCTCGCGGAATAGCTGTGAAGAATATTGGTTCGGTCCTCAAGAAGTATGGAGAACTTTTGTACCAGGCACATCTGAATAAAGCCCAGGTAGCCGTCCTTGTGGATATGGTTGGTCTGCTCAAAACGTTGGAGCAAACGACCGAACCATCGACAAATAAATTTATGTTCGAAAGCAACGCAGGACTATTTAAGGCGTTCTACGAAAAAAATATCACGGTCGATATCGTGAGAATGGACCGCGGCCTTAACCTGCAAACGTTGAAACAATACAAAATCATCTACCTTCCGTTTCAAATTGTTATGCGCCGCGAGTTTGCCGAGGCGCTTAAGACCTACGTCCGTCAAGGCGGATGGGTTGTTGCCGATGCCCGGACGGCATCTCTTGATGAACTAGATTTCGCGTACCAAACCAGTCCGGGTGCCGGTCTGGATGAACTTTTCGGAGCGGTGCGACCCGATTGGATCGGAGAAAAAAAGGACTTCAAAGTTCGGATGAACAAAACGAATGGACAACCTGCACTCGAATTTGAAGGGAAATATTTTCGCGATCAACTTCAATTAACAGGTAAAACAAAAGTATTGGGCTCTTTTATGGATAACGGCGAACCTGCGGTCATCCAAAATGAGTTCGGGAAGGGAATGGCTGTCTTGAGCACAGTTCCGTTAGGGGCCAGCTACTATGGAAAACCTGACAATCCGGTGAACCGGTTAATTCTAAACTTCGCAAAAGCATCGGGGGTTACTCCCGATGCGGCATTCATATCAAAAGAAAAAGTGTTCCTGGACATTAAAGTGCACAGCGTTGGCAGCAGCCTCGTTCTCTACGTGATCAATTCAGAAAACCACCCGGCCGCCGGTACGATAGAAGTTAGCATGGATGGAAAAAAGATAAAAAGTGTAAAGGATATAATAACTGAAAAGGAAATCCCTTTCGGACAAAAGGAAGGGAAATTGTCCATCCCAGTAGAAGTCCGCGAGCATCAGGTAATTGTCCTATTAATCCATTCATGACTTACGGCTTCTGAATAATTCCAGAAGTGTGGCTCGCACAAAGTTGTAAAATGATTTTACGATGATGCAAAAAGGACAACATTCATTTCATCAAACACAAAAGACAGGAGGCTTCATGCGATTGCTCCCCCCAGTATTTCTCGTTCTTTTAGGTCTTGTCATTTATTCACAAGCGAATTCTGCTGCGCCCGCCGATTCCTCGGTAGGAGTGTTTGATGGGCACGGCGACATTGGCCACGTATTGAATCGCGGCTCAGTTGAATACGATGCTGCAAAAAGAAGCTACCGCATCAGCGGAAGCGGCGAAAATATGTGGTTCACCAGCGACGCATTTCAATTCGCCTGGAAAAAAGTATCCGGCGACGTTTCACTGACCGCGGATATCCGGTGGATCGGAACGGGAGGCAATCCGCACCGCAAAGCTTGCCTGCTTGTACGGCAAAGCCTTGAGCCAAATTCGCCGTACGCCGACGTTGCCGTCCACGGCGAAGGGCTTACATCACTTCAATACCGTGAAATGGCCGGCGGGCCGACGCGGGAGATTCAGGCAAATGTTTCTGCCCCGCAAAGAGTGCGAATCGAAAAAGAGGGAGAGTATGTTTTCATGTCCCTTGCCCGCGAAGGCGATACCCTGCGTTCAGCTGGCGGCTCGTTCAAATTCAAATTGAGCGACCCTTTTTACATCGGACTGGGTGTTTGCGCCCACGACAGCAATGCAACGGAACAAGCGGTCTTCTCGAACATTGAAATCATATCAGGAAAACAAAAATCTATAGGTGAACCGATGCTCGAAAGCACTCTCGAAACTGTAACAATCGCTTCTACCGACCGGCGCGTAGTCTACACCAGCCGAGATCACTTTGAAGCTCCGAATTGGTCGCGCGACGGAAAATACTTTCTCTTCAACCAAGACGGACGGCTTTTCACGCTTCCAGTGACCGGCGGAAAACCTCAATTGCTCGAAACGGGATTTGCCACGCGCTGTAACAACGACCATGGCATATCGCCGGATGGGATACAACTCGCAATCAGCGACCAGTCGAAAGACGGCAAGTCGCTTATCTACGTCCTCCCAATTACCGGGGGAACGCCGCGTCAAATTACATCCGTCGGTCCATCTTACTGGCACGGCTGGTCGCCGGACGGGAAGACGTTGGCTTTCTGCGGCGAGCGAAACGGCGAGTTTGATATTTACACCATCCCGGCGGCGGGAGGCGAAGAAAAACGATTGACAAACACCCCGGGGCTGGATGACGGCCCCGATTACTCTCCCGACGGGCAATACATTTATTTTAATTCGGAGCGGACCGGAATGATGCAAATCTGGCGAATGAAAACGGATGGAAGCAGCCAGGAGCAAATCACGTCCGACAATTACAATAATTGGTTTGCGCATCCTTCGCCCGACGGCAAGTGGATCGTGTTTGTTTCATTTGAAAAAGATGTGAAGGGACATCCGGCGAACAAGGACGTAATGCTCAGGATGATGCCGGCAGCGGGAGGCGAAATCCAAGTCCTCGCGAAACTCTTTGGAGGACAAGGAACCATCAACGTCCCATCGTGGTCCCCTGACAGCAAGACTGTCGCTTTCGTGAGCTATCGATTGGTTAATCCGTAACCGAATATTTTGATTCTCATCGAAAATTCTTTTTTCACTCATCTTCCGAAGGAGAGATGAGCTAATCCCCCGTATGGGGGATTTTTTTTAGGTAATTTTGACCTGTCTGGTCTATCACATGAGATCACTTTTGGAAGCTATCGATTCAGTCTTTATGGTGTGTAGTTCGAAAACATCCTTTCCAAAAAAAAGAGCCGCTGGGCAAATCAGCGCTTTAGTGTCGCTTACGCACGCCAATTAAAGAACAACATTCTTCATTACATTCGCAAAATTATACGTTCGCACTTTTGTTACAAAAATAAATACCAATTCGAGAGATGCCGTCTTGAGTTTTGGAAAGATATTGCCGATAATAGAGTACACATTGACTGCAAGTTAGCCGTCCTCTCCTCCTCTGCTGGTTTGGATCGGAAGCGAGAACGTCTTACTCGCATTGTTGTTAGCGACTTTTCTTAAAAAAATCATCTTCATTTATTCGCTGCGGTAAAGGGGCATCCGCAAAGCATGGAGCTCCGTTTTTGTGATGTCGAGCATCAGCGTAAAAAAAATAGTGCTTGTAGCACTACTCTTCGCAATCACACTTGCCGTACCATCTCCGCTCTTCGCCCTTGACCCTAAAAAATCCATCGGTCAGTACGGGCAGAGTATCTGGCTTCGACAAAATGGTCTGCCGGCAAATGCAGTGAACGCCGTTTGTCAAACACACGACGGCTACATTTGGCTTGGAACGTCGGCTGGCCTCTACCGTTTCGACGGCGTGAATTTTACAAAAATCGCTGTCAAACCGGCAACCGATCCATCCTTCGAATCGATTACTGCATTGCTTGAGACGAAAGACAGCAGTCTTTGGATCGGCACACAATACCGCGGCCTGCGGCGCATTAAGAATGGAAAGATTTTCCATTACGGGTTGATGGAAGGATTTCTCGATACACAAGTAAAGCATTTGCTTGAAAGCCGGGATGGACACTTGTTGATAGCCACATCGATTGGACTCTACAGGTTCGACGGAGGCAAATTCCTTCCGGTTCTGCTCAACCCGAATTTTGTTACAGACATTGCGCAAGACGTGCAGGGGAGAATTTGGATCGGCTCATATCACGGTATCCGAGTCTTTGATGATAATCGGTTAACGCAGGTCATGAGCCTGACAACTGCAGATGGATTGCCAAACGACATCACGACGTCTGTTTATGCGGATCATCTGGGCAATGTCTGGATTGGCACAGCCGATGGTCTCGCTCGCTGGAATAACGGCAAGATTACCATTTATACTGCTCTCAACGGGTTGTCAGATAATCACATTATTACGGTCTACGGAGATCAGGACGAAAACATTTGGGTGGGAACAAACGAAGGGGGGCTTAACCGTTTTTCCGGCGGTCGGTGGTCATCGTTTACAAAGAGCAATGGCCTCTCGAACAACCAAGTCCTCGCAATAGTGGAGGATTATGAAAAAAGCCTTTGGGTTTGTACATCGGACGGACTGAATCAATTCAAGGACGTTAACCTCACAACGTTTACCACCTATGACGGACTGGCCAGCGACTACATTTCAAATGTCATTGAGACTACCGACGGTGCCATGGATTTCCTTAGCTCCGAAGCGGTAAACGTTACTGAAATAAAGAACGGCAAAATCTCGAATTTCCACATTTGGGTGGGACCGGCATACGCACCTCGAGATGGCGGCCTGTGGGTTGGTCAGAACGGCATGCTGAACAGGATAAAGAATGACAGACTTACCCGCTACGACACGACAGCGGGCCTCCCCGCTCGCTGGATTTCCGCAATTACAGAAGACGACAAAAGCTTAGTCATCTTTGAAGACCATGTCGGCATCCGCAGATTCGTCAACGGACGATTGAAACCGTATTTGATGGCTGACGGGAAACAATATCTATCAACGGATTATGTCCTTTGTTTTTATCCGGAACGAAAAGACGTGTTGTGGGTCGGGATGTCAGATTCATTAGTAAAAATAGAGAACGGGAAGAGCACAAGCTATACAGTGGCGAATGGTCTGGCCGGCAATTGGGTCAGCTCGATCTATGGCGACCATAACGGTAATATATGGATCGGTTGTCCTCAAGGAGGTCTAACACGCTACAGAGACGGAAAATTCACTGCGTATAGTACAAAGACAGGGCTGATAGATGATGAGATCTATTGCATCTTGGGAGATGATCAAGGGGGCTTGTGGTTAAGTGGCCCGAACGGGATCGGATATGTGCAACTGCAAGAGCTTAACGATTTCGCCGAAGGACGAATAGACAAAATAAAATCAAAATTATATACCACCGTCGATGGAATGAAGACGGATCAGTGCTTCGGCAACTGGCAACCTGGCGGTTGGAAGACGCGTGACGGACGTCTCTGGTTTGCAACGAGTAAAGGGGCCGTCTTGATTAATCCCAAAAGCTTCAAGCAAAATCGGCTGAAGCCTCCTATACTGATCGAGCAGGTTGTCGTCGACCAACAGACAATTCCAATAGACCAGTTTGCGAGTTTGTCCCCCGGTGCGGATAAGTTGGAATTTCATTACACAGCCTTGAGTTATCTCGTTCCTGAACGGGTTCTTTTCAAGTATAAACTCGAAGGATACGACAAAGAGTGGGTTGACGCAGGAACGAGGCGAGTGGCGTATTATACAGGCCTGCCTCCCAATAGTTATCGATTTCAAGTGATGGCCTGCAACAATGACGGCGTTTGGAATGAGACGGGGGCGAGTTTTGCCTTCGAGCTCCAACCTCATTTCTACCAAACGTATTGGTTTTTTGGACTCGTGGCAATTGCACTTGGAGCAACGGCATTTGGCTGGTACCAAATACGGATAATGCAGCTTCTAAAAAGGAAGAAAGAACTGGAAGCACGCATCCAAGAGGCAATGGCCAACATTAAAGTGCTGGGGGGACTGATACCGATATGTTCTAATTGCAAAAAAATCCGCAACGATAAAGGATACTGGGATTTGTTGGAAGGATATATCCAACGACACTCAGAGGCAAAATTCTCGCACGGTATTTGTCCTGATTGCGCAAATTTATTGTATCCCGACGTATTTCCGTTAAAAAAAACAACATGAATTGTGCCAAGCGCCTAATACCGACGGCGCTGCTCCTCGCATTTACATTGGGCCTGCCGTTATCGCTCTTCGCCCTTGACCCCAAAAAATCCATCGGTCAGTACGGACAAAGTATCTGGCTTCGACAAAATGGTCTGCCGGCAAATGCAGTGAACGCCGTTTGCCAAACCCACGACGGTTACATTTGGCTTGGGACGTCGGCTGGCCTCTTCAGGTTTGATGGAGTGAACTTCACCAAAGTTGTGATCGAAACAGACAATGATGTAGCGTCTGAATCAATCCCTTCATTGTTCGAGGCAACGGACAGCAGCCTTTGGATCGGCACGCAGTTTCACGGCCTCGCACGCATCAAGGATGGAAAAGTATTGCGTTACGGCTTGAAAGAAGGATTTTTCGATACTCAAGTGAGGCGCATATATGAAACCCGGGCGGGGCACTTATTAATAGCCACATCAATAGGACTGTACACGTTCCGCGACGAAAAATTCCTGCCGGTTCTGCTTAACCCGAATTTTATCACGGACATTGCTGAAGACATGCAAGGAAGAATTTGGATCGGCACTCATCAGGGTGTGCGAATCGTCCGCGACGGCCAGTCGTCTCGGGCCGTAAGCCTGACAACTGCGGATGGACTGCGGAACGACGTGACGACGCGTCTTTATGCAGATCATCAGGGTAAAGTCTGGGTCGGCACAGCCTATGGGTTAGCGTGCTGGAAAAACGGAAAACTTAGGGTTTATACCAACCTTGATGGCTTGTCGGCCAATAATATAACTGCGATTTACGAAGACCATGACGGCAACCTTTGGGTAGGAACAAGTGAAGGAGGGCTTGATCGTTTTTCCGGCGGGAAATGGACGACATTTACAAAAAACAACGGCCTGTCAAATAACAAGGTTTTATATATATCGGAAGATCATGAGGGGAGTCTTTGGGTTTGCACATCGGACGGACTTAATCAATTCAAAGACGTTAACATCACAACATTCACCACGTATGACGGACTGGGGAGTGATTACGTTTCAACCGTTGCTGAAACTTCAGGCGGCGACTTAGATTTTCTCAGCGCCGAAGCGTCGAACATCACCCAACTAAGAAACGGTAAGTTACTAAAATTCGATGTTTCGGTGGGACCGGCTTACGCCGCTCATGATGGGAGCCTTTGGATTGGTCAAAGCGGCATATTGAACAAGTTCAAAAATGATCGGATTACGCGCTACGACTCGGCGGCAGGCATTCCACTTCGCTGGATCTCCGCAATCAGTGAAGACGAGAAAAGCCTAATCATGTTTGTAGACCATACTGGTATCTTCAGATTCGTTCATGGTCGATTGAGTCCGTATTTGATGGCCGATGGAAAGCAATACCCTTCCACGGATTATGTCGTTTGCTTTTTTCCCGAACGAAAAGGAGTGCTGTGGATCGGAATGTCGGATTCACTGGTGAAAATAGAAAACGGGAGAAGCACGAGCTATACAAGCGCGGATGGGATGGCCGGCAATTGGGTCGGTTCGATATACGATGACCATGAGGGAAGCTTATGGATTGGTTCTCCCCAAGGAGGCTTGACACGCTACAGAAATGGAAAATTCACTCCCTATAATACAAAGGCCGGGTTGTTTGCTAATGAAATCTATAGCGTTTTAGGAGATGATCAGGGGGGGCTCTGGCTAAGCAGCCCGAACGGTATCGGGTATGTTCAACGACAAGAGCTCAACGATTTCGCCGAAGGCCGGATATCCCGGATACATTCCAAGGTCTACTCTACTGCGGACGGAATGAAAACGGATGAGTGCTTCAGCGGTTGGGGTCATTCAGGTTTGAAAACACACGACGGACATCTCTGGTTTGCGACGAGTAAGGGGGCCGTCATGATCGACCCGAAGGCATTCAAATACAATCAACTCAAGCCTCAGGTACTAGTCGAAGAGGTTGTTGTCGACCAACAGACAATTCCAATAGACCAGTTTGCGAGTTTGTCTCCCGGAGCGGATAAGCTGGAATTTCATTACACAGCCTTGAGTTATCTCGTTCCCGAGCGGGTTCTTTTCAAGTATAAACTCGAAGGATACGACAAAGAGTGGGTTGACGCAGGAACGAGGCGCGTTGCCTATTATACGGGCCTGCCTCCCAAGAGTTATCGATTTCGGGTGATGGCATGCAACAATGACGGCCTTTGGAATGAAACGGGGGCGAGCTTCACTTTTGAATTGCGTCCTCACTTCTATGAAACGTACTGGTTCTTAGGATTCATGGCGATTGCCCTTGGGGCGTCAGTCGTGGCAGGGTATCAAATACGCCTGATGCAGCTTTTAAAAAGGAAGAAGGAGCTGGAAGCACGCATTCAAGAAGCGATGGCCAATATTAAAGTGTTGGGGGGACTGATACCGATATGTTCCAACTGCAAGAAAATCCGCAACGATAAAGGGTACTGGGATTTGCTGGAGGGATATATCCAGCAGCATTCACAGGCAAAATTTTCACACGGCATTTGTCCTGACTGCGCCAATTTATTGTATCCTGATGTATTCCCTCAAAAGAAGCAACCGTGATCTGTTAGCGCCGCTCAATTAGTCAGCAATACGACCGGCGGCTGCACGAATCGTTCCAACTATTCTACTTCAGCAAATCCCTCATCGTGCCAACAACCTGTCCGAGATATCCTTCCCCAAAAAGATTCAAGTGATTAAAAAGATGGTAGAGTTTGTACAGTTCCATCCTCCTCTGCCAGCCTGAACTCAGCGGATAGACCTCGTTATATGCCGAATAGAAAGAATCCTCAAAACCCCCAAAGAGCAACGTCATAGCAATATCGGCCTCGCGATGTCCGTAATAGACGGCGGGGTCAATGATTGCCGGCATATTTCCTTCAATGCAAAGAAAATTTCCTCCCCAAAGATCTCCGTGTAAAAGTGCCGGCGGCTCGCCGTCATCGGGAATTAACTCGTCAAGACGGCGGCCGAGTCCAGCAAAGAGCTTTCGGAGTTCGGCATCGGAATATCCATTCTCTTCTGCAAGATGAAATTGATACTGCAAACGGCGGGTGTAATAAAATTCTTGCCACGACCAACTGCGCGGTAAGTTTTGCTGAGGCGTCGAACCGATGTAGTTATTTTCAAAAAACCCAAACGATGACCACGTATGGCGGTGAAGAGACGCAACCTGCCTGCCGAATTTTTCAAAAAACACCTTGCGATTTGGTGGAATTACAGGGGAGAGAAATTCGAGGGCAAGTATATTATCGTCCACAAATTTGACGGCGGGAATCTTAATCGCTTCAGCTTTCGCCAATTCCCGGAGCCCGTTTGCCTCCCTCAGAAACATATCTTTCTGTTGAGGAGAGACTTTCACGAAGATTGTTTCCCCGTCGCTCAGCGTTACTTTCAACGCCGTCGAGATCGACCCGCCTCCCAGAGACGTTACGGAAGAGACCTTTCTCCCAAAGGCATGTTCGACAAGCGAACTAACTGGATCCATGTCCGAGTTTTTTTAAAAGCCCATCGCAAGCATCCTCAAGAATATCGAGCACATGTTCAAACGCTTCAGCACCGCCGTAGTACGGGTCCGGAACTTCATCAGCCGTTAATTCCTGACAATAATCGGTCATCAGGGAAAGTTTCCCCCAGTATTGTTTCTCTTTGTCCATCATTTGCAAGTTGCGAAAGTTTTCTTTGTCCATAGCGATGATCATATCGAATTTCGCAAAATCGGAGGCAGGATTGAACTTTCGCGATCGGCTGTTGAGCGCGTACCCCCGCTTGCTCGCGATGGAACGCATTCGCGCATCGGGAAGCGCGCCGATATGGTAGCCGGCCGTCCCGGCAGAGTCAACCTCAATCGATAGGCCATCCGCTTTCTTTTGCATAACACCTTCCGCCGCAGGAGAACGGCAGATATTACCCAAGCAGACAAAGAGAATTTTCTTTTCCATAACCATTATGACATTTGAATAGAACTGATAATTAAATAATCGGCATTTTTTTCCATTGTATCAAGGACTCGATTGAATTTTCCAGATGAAAGTGAGAAAAGAAATTCATACCTTGCATCTTTCCGCAACGAACAATCACACACATCACTAGGAGAACCCAATGGAACTTGGCGAACACAGAGCTGCAAACCATATTTCTATATTGCATTTTCTCTGCCTTGGATTCATTTTCGTCATGGCAATCTACGAAGCAGCTCCCGCGCAAACAGCGCCTAAAGATAAACCATTCGTTGTCGAGTATTACTACAAGGCGAAATGGGGATATGCCGATGAGTTTATCCAGCTCTACAAAAAGAATCACTTTCCGGTGATGAAAAAAGAGATGGAAATGGGAAGAATTCTCCAAATTTCGATAATCAAGCCGCGGTACCACGCAACCGAGGATGGCCGGTGGGACTACAAGGTGACGCTTGTCTGGAAAAACATCCAGGTAGCGGATGACGGGTTTGATGAAGCGAGTCTGATCCGCGAAATGTATCCGGATCAAGAAACGTACAAAAAAGAAGAAAAGCGGCGATTTGAAATTCTACTTGGTCACTGGGATGTGCCAATCGTCGATGTAGACTTAAACAAATAGGCGGTTGAAAACGAGAACTGTCTGATATGGAAAAGAGAGGAATGACGATGGAATACTTTGTCCTCACCTACTACTTGGTTGATGACTATATTTTACGTAGGGCCGCATTTCGGGAAGAGCATCTTCGCCTCGCATCCGAAACAAACCGCCGCGGTGACTTGCTACTTGCGGGAGCCTTCAGCGATCCCGCAGACAAGGCGCTTCTTGTGTTCCATGTGAAGAACAAAACAATTGTCGAGGAATTCATTCAAAATGACCCCTATGTCAAAAATGGATTGGTAACTCGATGGGATATCCGGTCATGGTCGGTTGTCATCGGCAGCTGATGCAGTATTGTTTCTATGATAATAACTCGCCCTGAACAGGAGGCGCCGGGAGTGCGCCGGCTGAGGAATGCTTCAGTTTTTCTTCAAAAGTATCAAGCTTTCGCGCCGCCTCGTCGTATTTGTTCTTTGCATTGGTAAGATGTTTGCCCACTGTTTCAAATTCGTCGGCAAATCGCTGCAGGTCTCCCTGAAGTCTTGCGAGATTTTGGATGATCTCTTTTGCACTCTTCTCGACTTCCATCCCCTTAAACCCCAGCGCCAGCACATGAAGCTGCGCATAAAATGTGTTCGGCGAAACGGAAAAGACCCGGCGCTGGACTCCGTAGTTGTAAATGTTCGTCTCGTCGTCGTAATCGTCGTTTTTAATGATCGTTTCGTAGTAGATGTTCTCCGCCGGAATGTACATCAACGCGAAGTCGAACGTCCCTTCGTCCGGCGCGATATATTTTTGCGCGATCGCATCGATATGCTTTTTCACGTCGCTGACGAACAATTTATATGATGATTTTTTCTCGGCCTCGCTTGACGATTCGGCCATCTTCCTGAAATTCTCCAGCGGAAATTTTGAATCGATCGGGATAATGCCGTTCGCCGTTCTCACAATGGCATCGACCGTATTGCCGTTGCGAAAACGATACTGGGTGGCGTACGACGATGCTGGAATAACCTGCTTCAGCAAATCTTCAAGCATCGATTCCCCCAGCCCTCCTCTCAGCTTCGGCGCCTTGAGCAGCCCTTCAAGCTGGGCGACGCTTACGCCGAGCTGTTTCATCTCTTCGGTCGCTTGCAGCAATTGCCCCTGGCTCTTCTGCAAGTCCCCGATCACTTTCGCCGCCGTGTCAAGCCTTGTTCCGATAGTACTGGTCTGCGCCGAAAGCTGCTGGTTTACCTGTTCCGTCGTCTTCTGGATGGATTGCGTCACAAGCGCAACTTGTTGATTCAGATTCTCCGACGTTGACCGCATGCTCTGGAACATCGTATCCGTCGCTGTTTTCAAACTTTGGGAAACTTCGCCCCTCAGCGATTCAATCTGCTGCTGCATCAAGGCCGCCGATTGATCGTTTCCGCCAGTCTGCTCCCCTTGTTTCTTGAAAAGGAATATTCCGACCAGACCCGCAAGGACCACGACAACAATAAGTGTTACAATTTCCATAACTTGAGTCTCAGTCTCTTAACATTGTTCATTGTTGATTGATCAGTACGGTTTTGTAAAAAAGACGAGCAGGACTACCGCGAGAATCGAATATTGCAGCACCCGCGCGTATAACATACTCTTTTTCTTCAATGAATTCCATATATACGCTACTCCCGCCATCGCCCCGATAAGGAGAATTGTCATCCCGGCAACTTCGGGAATCGAACGCGTTGCGCCGATAATGATCGCCAGGCTGTCCCCTTTAATAAACAGTCCGTAGATGACCAGCAGATGGCCCGTGTACGTCACTAACGATTCCGATCCGAGAAGACTGACGATCGATTTTCCCGAATGAGCGGTACGTTCCCAAAACCAGAGCGTCGAAAGAATCACCAGAACGATGCCAATTCGGATGAACACAAACTCCGGACTTGCGGTCCAAAAATCATGCGACGGAAAAACATTCACTGGCTGAACATTTGCAACAATTGAGAGAACGACCAGTGCAATCCCTGCGGCAAATATCCCTCTGAAGAATATTTCTTCAGGCATCTTTGGCTTAAGGAATGAAAAGAGTTGGCCCGCCACTCCCCCGAATAATACAAAACTCATCCAGGGAAAGACCGGAAAAAGTGAACCGTGCAATGCATTGATGTAACTTGAAAAAGGGAGTGACAGCACCGTATCGACGTTCAGTGTCGACATAAAGGGGGTTGCAAATACGACACCACCGCCCGCAACGCACAGGATTGCTAAAAAAACACGATGTGTTCTTGCCATCAGAACAAACACAAGGATTAACAACAGAGAGAGTGCGATGCACTGAAGAACATCCACCGGCCAAAACGATCTCCACTCATCCCAGCCGATAAGAAAAGCGAGCTTGTTGAACGAAAAAAAAGGAAGATGAAGCGCATAGCCGACCGTCCAGATTTGAAGAATGCGCCCGATTTGTTTCCAAAACACGCCGTTGAGCGAAAGATAATCGTTCCATTTTCGCTGTCCGACGATTGCAAACGAATATCCGGCCACAAACAAGAACGACGGCGCCACAATCCCGTTGATGAAATTCAACACTCCGAACCACGGCTGTAATCGAATCGCCGGCACCAGGAATGTATTCGTAACGTGTGTCTCAATCATTACGAATACCGCCCAGCCGCGAAGCAAGTCGATGTAAACATAACGCGCCCTCGGCGGCGATTGAGAGAGCGTCTGAGATTTCTGTTCAGGCATTGTTTGAATGAAATGAGGAATGAAACGAACGGTGTGATACGAACGCAAAAACGCTATATCACTTTCATCTTCTTCCCGACTGACTCGAACACCTCAAGTGCCCGGTCAATGTCCTTTTTTGAAAGTGCGGCGGAAACCTGCGCTCGCAGCCGGGCCTCTCCTTTCGGGACGACGGGGAACCACAACCCTTTAATGTAAACTCCGGCTTTCAACATTGCGGCGCTCATCTCCTGTGCCAGCGATGCTTCACCGAGCATAATCGGAACGATCGGGTGTTCGCCATCAATGATTTTGAATCCGAGCAATTTGATTTCCTTCCTGAAATACGCGGTGTTTTCATGCAAACGCCGGACGATCGATTTGTCTTTCGTCAGGAGGTCAAATGACGCCAGGCACGCACAAACGATGGCTGGAGGCAAAGAATTCGAAAACGTGTACGGACGTGACTTTTGGCGAAGATAGGCGATAAGTTCTTTCTTGCCGCTAACGTAGCCGCCCGCTGCGCCGCCGATCGCTTTGCCGAGCGTTCCCGAAAGAACGTCAACTTTGCCAAGCACGTTGAAATGCTCCGGCGTTCCTCGACCGGATTTTCCACACACGCCGATGGCGTGAGAATCATCGACAAAGACAATTGCGCCGTGTTTGTGGGCCACTTCAACAAGCGTATCGAGCGGAACCAGATCGCCTTCCATACTGAATACGCCGTCGGTCGCGACAATGCGGAGCCGGTACCCCTTGTCCTTGTCTTCTTCAAGAAGCTGGTCAAGATGTGCCGCATCGGCATGGTTGTAAATTTTTTTATCGGTGGTTTCGGTTTTGCACAAACGCATGCCGTCGATGATGCTGGCATGATTAAGCTTGTCGGTGTAAATGGCATCCCGGTAGTTTTCTACGCCAAGCTTTTCGTTCACAAGGCTTGCAAAAAAACCCTCGTTCGCGGCAAAGCACGAAGAAAATAGGATCGTATCTTCCATGCCGACGAATTTTGAAATCTTTTTTTCGAGTTCAAGATGAATGGTTTGCGTCCCGCAGATAAATCTGACCGATGCAACGCCATAGCCGAAATTTTTTATCCCTTCGATAGCTGCTTTGCGGACGGCCGGATGATTCGACATGCCGAGATAATTATTCGACGCCATCATGATAACGGGTTTCCCTTTGACGCTTACAATGCCCGCTTGCGCCGATTCCAGAGGAGTCTCATGTTTGAAAGTGTTAGCGTCGCGAATGCGCGACAGCTCGGAAGTAACAAGCTCGAGGTAATTCATAGTTTCTTGTTAGATTGTTCGTACTCGAGGGACAATGATTCAAACCGCCATGGCAAGAAATACTTATTTCTCATTGCGTCTTGGCGACTTTGCGGTTTATGTTCTCTGTGACATTAATAACAACTACGGCTTTAGCAACACTTTAAAGGCGTCGCCTCGCCGGATGACTTCGAAAGCCTCTTCATATTTTTCCAAAGGAAACTGATGAGTAATGAATCCTGTGGTGAGGAATTTCTTCGCAAGCCCTGCTTTAAGTATCTTCTCCATCTGAATCCAGGTTTCGAACACCCGTCGTCCTATAATACCTTTGATAGTGAGGCCTTTAAAAATAACATCCTTTGCAAAATCCATCGGCATCGTCCCTGCCGGAAGTCCAAGCAAAGAAAAAGTCCCTCCCATTCGGATTGCTTTAAATGCATCGTCGTAGGCCTGGTAGCTCCCCGACATTTCAAAAACGGCGTCAACACCGGATTGGTTTGTCTCTTTCATCACAACCGAATGGAACCGATCGCGTTCGCTCGGCAGCGCCATGTCGAAACAATCGGCCGCACCGTACAACCGCGCCATCCGGAAGCGGCGCTCTTCGAGTTTCTCATGCGAAAACTCGCCGTGAGAAGAATCCGTGACAAATATCTTTTTGGCCCCGGCGTATTTTGCCACCGCGGTTGCCATAAGCCCTTGCACTCCGCAGCCGAGCACGACCACGTTTCGGCCTTTAACGTCAACAGACATCACCGTATGCGTTGCGTTGCCGATTGCATCCATAAAGGCGACGATTTCCAGCGGAATTTCTTTTTCATGGAACATCACAAGATTACCCGCCGGCACTTTTACGTACTCTGCGAACGCCCCGTCGTCATGAACTCCTTTGATGACCGTGTTGCGGCATACGTGTCTTTCACCGAGCCTGCATTGATAGCATTTCCCGCATGTCACATGCATTTCCGCGGATGCGTGGAAATGTTCTCCAATGATTGAAAGAAGTTTTTTGCTTCTCGCGAACGTCGTTTCGGTTTCACCCCGGAGCAATTTCTTCACGGCAGGATTTGTCTTTGCTTTCGCAAAAACCATCCCGGCGATATGTCTCCGCGCCTTCAACCCGGCGTCGACAATGCGCCCTGAAAACTCGTGGCCGACCGTTACGGGATCGGTCAGCGCGCGCGACATTTCAACACGGAGCGATTCCTTGGCGGTGTAAATGCCGACATCGGTGCCGCATATGGCTCCCGCGAACACTTTGATAATCACATCGTCGGCCGAAGTAACTTTAGGAACCGGCTTGTCAATGAGTTGAAACCCCTTAACCCACTCTTTACCATCAACCGGTTTGCTTTTTGTAATTGCTTTCATTGTTAACACTTCTGTCTTTCCAAAAAATACTTATCTGTTCTTCTTCAGCCGAATGCTGAACGATCCATCCATCGCATGCACATGCGGAAACGTTTCAACATAGCCGTCTGCGGTCACCACAGATTGGGGGACAAACTGCGCGGCAGAATCGATGTCGAACTCCGGATGCTGTTCCAGGAACATTCGCACGATGCCAAAATTTTCTTCCGGCTCGGTCGTGCACGTGCTATAGACGAGCACACCCCCGCTCTTCACTAGTGTTGCAGCATTGTTGATGAGGAGATGTTGAAGGCTGACGAGGTCGCGAATATCTTCAGCATCGCGCTTGAGCTTCACGTCGGGCTTTTTTGCCAGCACACCAAGCCCGGAACATGGAGTATCGAGCAGCACTTTGTCTGCCGGATCGGTTGAAAACTCTTTGCTGTCCGCTGCAACGATTTTCACGTTAGAGATGCCAAGGCGTTCGCAGCTTGATTTCACTAAATTCAACCTTGTCGCGTACTTGTCGACGGCGATCACTTCCCCTTTTCCGTGCAGCATCTCGCCGATAAAATTCGTCTTACCGCCGGGTGCAGCACACATGTCGATCACTCTGTCGCCTTCGTGCACGCCGAGCAGCTGGCACGCGATGCCGGCGCTCTCGTCCTGTACGGAAAACAATCCCTGCCGAAAAGGCTCCGTCTGCGAAATATTGGAGAGGTTGGAAGTCCTAACGAAGTTGCCGAGGTACTTCGACTTTTCAAATACAACATTTTGGCTTCGCAGGAGTTCGAGAAAATTCTCGACGGTGGTCTTCGACGTGTTAATTCGGAGCGAAAGACTCGGACGCTCATTGTTGGCATGCAGCAGCTTTTCCGTCTCGGCAAAACCAAACCGATTCATCCAGCGGCGGACGACCCATACCGGATGCGAATACATGACGGCCAAATACTGCGCGGCGTCGATGGTAACATCGGGATAATGGATTCCGTCAATATTGCGGATGATATTGCGGAGAACGGCATTGACTAGATTCCCGGCTTTTTCCCCGCGGATGCGCTTCACAAATTCAACAGCTTCGTTCACAGCCGCGTGATGAGGAACCTTATCCAAAAACATGATCTGGTATAGCGCCGCGCGCAATGCGTTCTTCACCGTAACTTCAGCTTTTGTGAAATTGCCGTGGAAAAAACCGTTGAGCACCCAGTCCAACTTCATCTGCCAGCGCAGCACACCGTTTACGATCTCAGTCAGCAGGGACTTGTCGAGGTCGTTAATCTCTTCGGACCGCAGCTCGGCTTCCAGAAGCTTATCGAGATAGGCATCCGCCCGCTCAACTCTGTTGAGAATTTTGACTGCGCTTCCGCGAACTCCGTGAAATAATAGTTTTTTTTCTTCGACTTCCATTGTGTCGTAGTGATCGGGGGTTGTTTTGAGTGAGAGGGTTTAGTGCGGTACGCCTCGTTGATGACGTTCCTCGGCAGTAAGATCAAAAACTTTTTTGAAGAGCGCGGCCTCGGTATCGCATAAAATTATTTCCCGGCGGGCCATGACTCGTTTAGCGGCTTCGACAGCACGGGCGAAGTCGTACGTCGTGAACGTTTCCCCCGATGCGCCCCAGGAAAACGACGGAACAAACCTCGGCGGAACGCCCCGCCCAAAAATATTACACGCAACGCCGGCGACCGTCCCTGTGTTGAACACCGAGTTGATTGCGCTCTTCGTATGGTCGCCGATGGTTACGCCGACAAATTGAGAGCCGGTATCTATCAGCTCGCCGTTAACAATTACTTTCACGGAACTATAATTGTTCTTCAGATCACTGTTTGTTGTCCCGGCGCCAAGATTCACCCATTGAGCAAGGTACGAGTGTCCCAGGAATCCGTCGTGCTGCTTGTTGGAATATCCATGAATGATCGACGCCTCGACCTCCCCCCCTATTTTGCACATCGGGCCGATTGTTGTGTCTTCGTAGATTTTCGCCCCCGCTTTGATAACCGAACTATCGCCGATATACGCAGGACCGATGATCGTCGATTGGGGGAACACAGTGACATTGTTGCCGATGTACACAGGCCCGTCCTCAGCGTCAATAACCACTCCAGGTTTTACCACCGAACCGCCGCCGATAAAAATATCTTTCTTGTTGAGAAGATGAACACCGGGATAAAGCTTGCCTTTAGGCTTTTTGCCTGTGATTTTCTTCGACAGGAGAGCCCAATCGGCGCAAAGCTGCGCCTTGTTGTTGTTCACCAGCTCCCATGGATAATTCACCATTTTTACATCAACTTCTTTTCTTGCCATC
>Ga0265319_1000466_pt1 | contig 28680 bp, 32 predicted proteins | sample 4824metaG_FD_192443 | JGI IMG/M metagenome (GOLD analysis project Ga0265319, IMG submission 192443) | Rhizosphere microbial communities from Carex aquatilis grown in University of Washington, Seatle, WA, United States - 4-8-24 metaG | ecosystem: Host-associated > Plants > Roots > Rhizosphere >...
GGCATCTGTTAAACACGCGCTGAAAGCCCAAGGTGCCGGGGTCGATGCCGTTGTTGCTGAGGGGTTTGAAGCCGGCGGGCATAACGGCATCGACGAGATCGCAACGTTCACCCTCGTGCCGCAAATCGCCGATGCTCTTTCGATTCCGGTGATCGCCGCCGGTGGAATCGCCGACGGACGCCAGGTGCTTGCAGCGATGGCTCTCGGCGCTGAGGGTGTTCAAATGGGAACTCGCTTTGCTGCCACCATCGAATCTTCCGCTCACGACCGATACAAACAGGCGATCGTCGAAGCGAAAGACCGCGACACGATCCTCACATTAAAAAAGATCGCCCCCGTTCGCCTGATTAAGAACCCTTTCGCACTTCATGCCCAGCACGAGGAATCGTCGGGGAAATCGAAGGAAGAATTACTCGGTCTCCTCGGCAACGGCCGGGAACGGAAGGGAATATTCGAGGGGGATTGGAAGGAGGGGGAATTCGAAATGGGACAAAGCTCCGGGCTTGTCAACGATATCCTTCCTGCAGCAGAAATTGTGCGCAGGACGATGAAGGAATTTGAGGAAGCAAGGAGTAAAATGCTAAAAGCTTGATTTATCAGGGGTATTGGCTGTTTGCGTTTAGATGGTGGGGTTTGCGATTCGAGGATTTCTTTTGTACATTATTGCTGTGGCGATTTGAATCGACAGCTTGCAGCCACGCAGTTTGAATAGCTAAAGCGTCGGTCAATAAGTTTATTCCTATTGTACCCCGACGCTGCCGTGTTGGGGTTTTTTGTTTGGGGGGGAATTGAATGTTCTAAGTTTTAAGTTATAAGTTGTAAGTAAACAGAAGGGGGGAGAGATGCAGGATTTCAAGAAATTTCTTGTTTGGCAAAAATCGCATTCGTTGACTTTGAAAATTTACTCGGTCTCAAAGATTTTTCCTAAAGAAGAATTGTTCGGGTTAACAACTCAACTTAGAAGAGCGTCATCTTCGGTTGCGGCCAATATTGCTGAGGGGAAGTGGTAGAAAATCAAAAAATGAATTTGCGCATTTCCTGGCAATCGCCGTTGGTTCTCTCAGTGAAGTAGAATACTTTCTAATCCTCGCAAGGGATTTGAGCTATTTGGCCAAGAATTACTTCCAACGAATAAATTCGTTGGCAAATGAGACAAAAAGAATGCTCATTTCGTTCATCCATAAAGTGGATAAGCAGTAACCTAGAACTTACAACTTATAACTTATTACTTAACACTCACAACGTTCCCCCCACAATTCTAAACAATGAAATCCTTCACACAGCTGCTTCAGGAAAAAATCATCGTCTTTGATGGCGCGATGGGAACGAATATTCAGACGCAAAACCTGAACGCGGACGATTTCGGCGGCGAGCAGTTCAACGGCTGCAACGAGTACCTGGTCGTTTCGAAACCACCGGCAGTAGAAAGAGTGCATGCAGATTTCCTTTCCGTCGGCGTCGACGTCATTGAAACCGACTCCTTCGGTTCCGCCTCGGTGGTCCTCGCAGAATATGATCTCCAGGCGCGCGCGCACGAGCTGAATTTCAAAGCTGCGGCCCTTGCGAAGAGCGTCGCACAGCAGTTTTCGACGCCCTCACATCCTCGGTTCGTTGCAGGCTCGATGGGTCCGACGACGAAGCTCCCTTCTCTCGGCCACATCACTTTCAGCGATCTGAGCAGGGCGTACTATGAGCAAACGTCGGGTCTGGTCGAAGGAGGTGCTGATCTACTAATCGTTGAAACTTGTCAGGACCTGCTCCAGACAAAATCTGCTCTTGCGGCGATCTACAAGTATTTTTCAGACAAAAAGATCCGCGTTCCGGTGATCGCTTCGATCACGATCGAAACAATGGGGACGATGTTGATGGGAACGGAAATCAGTGCTGCGCTTACGGCGCTCGCACCGTTCGACATCGATGTTATCGGATTGAACTGCGCGACTGGCCCAAAAGAGATGTCGGACAACGTTCGCTATCTCTGTTCTGCATCGCCGTTTCCGGTGTCCTGCATCCCGAATGCCGGCCTGCCCGAGAACATTGGCGGGCATGCCCACTATCATCTGACGCCCGAAGAATTTGTCCAGTATCTCGGGCGCTTCGTGAAGGATCTCGGCGTCAGCGTTGTTGGCGGATGCTGCGGAACCCGCCCCGATCACCTTAAACAACTTGTCGCCGCGGTCGGCGGCCTATCACCGAAGAAACGGTCGCCGGATTTTGTTGCCTCGGCTTCAAGCCTGTATATCAGCGCCCCCCTTCATATCGACCCGCCCCCAGTCATCGTCGGCGAACGGACGAACGCGAACGGATCGAAGAAATTCAAAGAGCTCCTTCAGTCCGAAGATTATGATTCGATGGTCAACATGGCGAAGGAGCAGACCAAGGAAGGTGCGCATGTGCTCGACCTGTGCGTTGCGTACGTCGGACGCGATGAAGTGAGGGATATGAAAGAAGCGGCATTCCGCTTCAACACGCAGGTGACGCTGCCGATCATGATTGATTCCACCGAAGCGCCCGTTATCGAACAGGCGCTGCAGCTTTTTGCCGGGAAATGCATTGTCAACTCGATCAACATGGAGGACGGCGAAGAACGGATCAACAAGATCGTGCCGATGTGCAAGAAATACGGCGCGGCGGTGGTTGCTCTCACGATCGATGAAAAAGGGATGGCGAAAACCGCCGCCGCAAAACTCGACGTAGCAAAGAGGATGCACGACCTCTCGGTGAAGAAATTCGGGATGAAGCCGGGCGACATTATTTTTGACACGCTCACATTCACACTCGGCAGCGGCGATGAGGAATTCCGCAAAGCCGGCATCGAAACGATCGAAGGAATCCGCCTGATCAAACGGGAATTTCCGGAAGCGAAAACCCTGCTTGGCGTCAGCAATATCTCATTTGGATTGGCTCCGCATATCCGTCATGCGCTCAATTCCGTGTTTCTCCATTATGCAATTGAAGCGGGACTCGACATGGCCATCGTGAATGCGCAAAAGATCATGCCCCTTTTCAAGATCGATGAACGCGGCCGCGAATTGTGCCGCCAGCTGGTTTTTGACGAACGCAAATGGGACGGCGAGAGGTGCCTTTTCGACCCGCTCACGGAGTTGATGGCCTATTATGCGGACAAAAAGGGAGAGGCAAAAAAGGAGAAAAGAACTCTCGGTTCGACGGTCGAGGAAGTCCTGAAGAACAGAATCATAGAGGGGGATAAGCAGAATCTTCAGGCAGATCTGGACGAGGCCCTGAAGAGTCACTCTGCACTGGAGATCATTAATAATATTCTCCTCGATGGGATGAAGGTCGTCGGCGATCTCTTCGGCAGCGGCGAGATGCAGCTGCCGTTCGTTCTGCAGTCCGCCGAGGTCATGAAATCAGCCGTTTCCTATCTCGAGCAATTCATGGAGAAGTCGGAAAACACGAGCAAGGGATCGATGGTGCTCGCGACGGTGAAGGGCGATGTCCACGACATTGGAAAAAATCTCGTTGATATTATTCTTACCAACAACGGCTACAAAGTATACAATTTGGGGATCAAGCAGCCGGTTGAAAATATCATGCGCGCTTACGAGGACTACAAAGCCGATGCAATCGGCATGAGCGGTCTCCTCGTGAAATCGACGCTTGTGATGAAAGAAAACCTTGAGGTGCTGAACGAGCGGGGTTTGACTCCTCCCATCGTCCTAGGAGGCGCTGCGCTGACGAGGCGCTACGTTGAACAGGATCTGCGCGGATTGTACCGCGGCCTTGTCGTGTACGCCAACGACGCGTTCGACGGGCTTCATTTCATGGAACAGTTGAAGTCGAAAGGAATTTCGAGCTTCACATCAAAGGAAGCTTTGCCGGCGTCCCCCGACGAGGAATCGGAAGAAATGCTGACTGGCTCTGAAGCAAAAATCGCTTTGATACTGAAGAAAGAGACGGATGCGGGGAGAACGATCTGGGCGACAGCAAACGGTGCTGAAGGCCAGCCCGCCGGCCGGTCGAAAGTCTCCCCGGATGCAGCAATTCCAGTTCCTCCGTTCTGGGGAACGCGCGTGATTGAAAATATCAAACTCGACGACGTGTTCCCGTACGTCAATGAAACAGCGCTCATCAAGGGGCAATGGCAGGTTAGGAAAGGGAAGAAATCAGAGTTGGATTACAAGCAGTTTCTCGCAGACAATATTAATCCTGAATTGGACCGGCTGAAGCGTCAGTGCAAGACGGAGAAATTACTGGACCCGAAAGTAGTGTACGGATACTTCCCCTGCCAATCCAACGGCAACGATCTGATCATCTATCATGATGACCGAAAAACAGAACGCCTCCGCTTTACGTTCCCGCGGCAAAACGGCGACCGTTATTTATGTCTGTCGGATTATTTTGCATCGGTTGATTCCGGGCGGATGGACGTGGTCGCGTTTCACCTCGTGACGATGGGAGCGTGCGCTTCGAAACATTCGGCCCAGCTCTTTGCGTCCAATAATTATAAAGAATATCTTTATTTCCACGGGCTGAGTGTAGAATCGGCGGAAGCGCTGGCAGAATTATGGCATAAAAGGATCCGTGAAGAACTGGGCATTGCCGGGAGTGATTCACCAGACATCAAGCGGCTGTTCAGCCAGGGGTATCAGGGCTCCCGTTATAGTTTCGGTTACCCTGCGTGCCCGAACCTTGAAGATTCGACCAAGCTTTTCGATCTTCTGAAGCCGGAACGGATCGGCGTGAAACTTTCGGAGGAATTCATGATCGAGCCCGAGCAATCGACGGACGCGATCATTGTTCATCACCCGGAAGCAAAGTACTTTAACATCAAATAAATGAACCGCCAAGGCGCCAAGACGCAGAGAGAATAAATCTAGGCGCCATTGCGTCTTTGCGGTTACAATCTACCACTAAAGGAAAACCACGACAATGGCAAATCTCATTCTCATACGACACGGCGAATCGCAGTGGAATCTCGAAAACCGGTTCACGGGCTGGGTTGACGTCCCCCTTTCACCAAAAGGAGAGCAGGAGGCTCGCGCGGCAGGTGAAAAATTGAAGGCATACAATTTCGACGAGGCATTTTGTTCCGTCCTCCAGCGTGCGAAGAAGACTTTGTCGATCATCATGGAAGTCGGCGGCCATCCTGCCGTTCCGACGCAGTTCAGCCAGGCGCTCAATGAGCGGCATTATGGCGCGCTCCAGGGACTCAACAAGGAAGAGACCGCGAAGAAATATGGGAAGGAACAGGTTCACATCTGGAGGCGGAGTTACGATGTCCCTCCGCCGAAAGACAAAACCGATCTGAACCCGGAAGGAATCAGCGAAAGTCTCAAAGATACCGCCGCCCGGACACTGCCGTATTGGAAAGAAAAAATTTTCCCCGAGGTCGTTAAAGGAAAGAACATCATTGTGGCGGCGCATGGGAACAGCCTGCGCTCGATCGTGATGCATCTCGACAATCTGACGAAAGAACAGGTTCTTGAGCTGAACATCCCGACTGGTGCGCCGCTTTTGTACATCTTCGATAAAGGCGGAAAAATTCTGGAACACCGGTATCTATAACACTTTTATGCCAGGGACGGTATTTTTTAGTTGAAATTTCAGCCGGAATTCAGTATACTTTCTGAAAGAGAAAGATTCAAAAAGGGTGTTGAGTTGTTCAACAGCCGCCGCTTTTTTGAATGTCACGACGTTATCGAAGACATATGGATGGAGTGGAGAGGAAGCGATAGAACCTTCTTTCAAGGCATCATCCATGTTGCCGTCGGTTTTTACCATCTTGACAACGAGAATTTTAGAGGCTCGCGCAGCCAGTTTTTGAAAGGGATCGCGAAGCTCGAGCGGTTTCAGCCAGCGTATTACGGCATCGAACTGACAGCTTTCTTGACACAAACGTCGCGATGCCTTCAATGGGTGATGCAGCGTGAGCAGGGCCTGGAGACGGGGCCGTTCGACGCGGGGTTGATCCCGACCATACAGTTTGTGATTTAACAATCAATGTGAATACTTTACGATAAGAAGGAGATAGTTTTATGGCCACAATGATCACCGAGGAGTGTATTAACTGCGGCGCGTGCGAGCCGGAATGTCCGAACACGGCAATTTACGCCGGAGGCGCTCAGTGGGAATTTAAGGGGACGATGCACGATGCGTTGTCGAACGATTTTTATTATATCGTACCCGAAAAATGCACCGAGTGCGTGGGGCATTTCGACCAGGAACAGTGCGCTGCAGTGTGCCCGGTTGATTGCTGCGTACCGGACCCGAACCACGTTGAGAGCGAAGATGTATTATTCCAGCGGGCGAAGGAGATCCATCCGGAGCGGGCGTTTACCGACCTTGCCGCCGCAACATCGCATTTCAGAAAATAACAGCTGTCGATAATCAGAGAGGTCGGTTCATCCTTTGGAAGAGCCGACCTTTTTTGTTTCGTGACCACCGTGGAGCTTTGAATCTATGAACGTTGGCGGCTATGAAATTCATTCGATCGAGACCGGGCGCTTTGCGCTCGACGGCGGCGCAATGTTCGGCGTCGTGCCGTGGGTATTTTGGTCGAAGACAAATCCTCCCGATTCGCGCAATCGCATCACCCTTGCTGCCCGATGTCTCCTTCTCATCGGCAACGGCAAAGTGATCCTTGTCGACAACGGCAACGGGACGAAATGGCCGGACAAGCTGAAAGATATTTACCGCCTCGACACCTCGCGGTTTACTCTGGAACAATCTCTTTCGGAGCGGGGCGTCGCTCCGGATGACGTCACCGATGTTATTCTCACTCATCTCCACTTCGACCACTCCGGCGGAAGTACGAAGGTGAGCAGCGGAAAAGTTGTGCCGACCTTCCGAAAAGCTGTCCATTATGTCCAGCGCGAACACTGGAACTTATCCCAGCATCCGAGCGAGAAAGACCGGGGGAGCTTTATGAAAGAGGATTTCATGGCGCTTCATGAAAGCGGAATGCTGACGTTTGTGGAGGGGGAGAAAGAACTGTTTCCCGACATCCGCATGATCGTCTGCAACGGGCACACGACCGCGCAACAGCTGCCGTTGATCTCAGACGGTTCTGAGAAGATCCTTTTCTGCTGCGACCTGGTGCCGACCGTCTCCCATATCCCATTTCCGTACATTATGGGATATGACGTTCGTCCGCTCGTTACGCTTGAAGAGAAGAAAAGTATTCTGCCGAAAGCTGAAAAAGAGGGATGGATTCTTTTTCTGGAACATGACCCCGATACGGAAGCCATAACGCTGAAACAGAGTGAAAAAGGGTTCGTGGTCGATAAGAAATTAATGTTGGATTGAGGGCCCATTGCAGGAACACAGAGTTGGACGAGTACAGGAGCTAAAGGACAATAAAGGATTTCTCATAAGAGTCCACGGAGAAGAGATTTCAGTTTTCAAAGTAGCGGGGGAAATATTCGCTATCGGCAACGTTTGCCCGCATCAGCATTTTTCGAGATTGCACGACGGAGAAGTGATAGGATATACCGTTACCTGCCCGATGCACGGGTGGAGGTACGACCTGCGCACCGGGGTCTCGACAAATGCGAGCGGGAGAGTCAAAACATATGATGTGGAGATACGAAGGGATGAAGTTTTTATTTTGAGCCATGGCGACACTGACTGAACAAATAAAAACGAAAGCGCTGGAGATCGGTTTCAGCAAGGTTGGCGTAGCAAAGGCTGAAACGTTGACGCAGGATGGCGTGCGGCTCGAAGAATGGCTGCAGCGCGGATACCATGCTTCAATGGGGTGGATGAAAAAGAATGTCGAGAGGCGAGTCGACCCGCGGGAGATCATGCGGGGTGCAAAATCTGTCATTTCCGTCGCGGCAAATTACTACACCGGCAGCGAACATCACTCGAAACCGGACGAAGGAAAAATCTCGAGGTACGCCTGGGGGGATGATTATCATATTCTTATCACCGAGCGAATCAAGACGCTGTTCGAGAGTATCAAACAAATAGCGCCGGAGTCGGAGGGGCGGTATTACGTGGACACAGGGCCGGTGATGGACAAAGTGTGGGCTGAACGCGCCGGGATCGGATGGAGGGGAAAACATACGAATCTGATCACAAAAGATTTCGGTTCGTGGGTATTTCTCGGCGAAATAATTTCTACGCTGGATCTCGAGTACGATACACCGATGGAGGACTTTTGCGGCACTTGCACGGCCTGTCTCGATGCGTGTCCGACAAAAGCGATCGTTGAGCCGTATGTCGTCGACTCGAACAAGTGCATTTCGTATCTGACCATTGAACACCGGGGCGATATCAACAAAGCGCTGGAACCAATGTTCGACCAGTGGGTGTACGGATGCGATGTATGCCAGGATGTCTGCCCGTGGAATAAATATCAGAGACCTACGAATGACAAGGAGTTCTTTCCGCGCGACGGGAACGTTTCCCCATCACTTGATGGTTTACTATCTCTGACGCAGGAAGAGTTCTCGAAAAAGTTCAGCAAGAGCCCAATCAAACGGACTAAGAGAGACGGGCTGGTCCGGAATGCGACGATCGTGAAGAATGCAAAAAATAATCAAAAGTTATAAGTGTAAAGTTAAAATGATAAACGTACTTGGTTCCCTTTTTCACTTTCAATTTTTTACTGTTCACTGAAGGAAAGAACATGACCGACAATCTTCATAAAGTTATCATCATCGGTTCAGGCCCGGCGGGACTTACAGCGGCGGTGTACGCCGGAAGAGCAAATTTGCGGCCGCTTGTTTTCGAAGGATTTCAGCCCGGCGGACAGTTAACGATCACGACCGAAGTTGAAAATTATCCGGGTTTTCCGAAGGGGATCATGGGGCCGGAAATGATGGAATTATTCCGCGAGCAAGCGCAGCGATTTGGCGCTGATACGCAATTCAAGGAAGTTACCGGGGTCGATTTCACGAAACGCCCGTTCAAAGTCGTTGTGGATGACAAAGAATGTTTTGGCGAGACGGTGATCGTTGCAACGGGGGCTTCTGCGAAGCTCCTCAATATACCTTCCGAGGCGGCATATATGGGATACGGCGTCTCGGCATGCGCGACGTGTGACGGGTTCTTTTTTAAGAACCAGGAGGTTTTTGTTGTCGGCGGAGGCGATACGGCGATGGAGGAGGCGAGTTTTCTCACAAAGTTTGCTTCGAAAGTGACGATCGTTCACCGTCGCGACCAATTCCGCGCGTCGAAGATCATGCAGGATCGTGTATTGAAGAATCCTAAAGTTTCCGTCGTTTGGAACTCGATCGTCGATGAAGTAGTAGGCGAACAGCTCAACGGCAAGAAAACAGTCACCGGCCTAAAGCTGAAGAACGTCATGACCGCAGCGGTCACGCCAGTGAAAGCCGACGGATTATTTATGGCGATCGGCCATCAGCCGAACACAGGGATATTCAAAGGTATCCTCGACATGGATCAAAAAGAATATTTAAAAGTGCAGCCGGGTTCGACGAAGACAAATATTCCCGGTGTGTTTGCGGCGGGTGACGTCGCAGATTCGTACTACCGGCAGGCGATCACCGCTGCAGGAAGCGGATGCATGGCCGCTCTCGATGCTGAAAGATTTCTAGATTCTGAGGGGATCCACTGAATATCCCTCATCCTCTATCCCTCTCCCACAGAGAGAGGGATGAGGCGGCATCCTTCCTCTTTTTTCTTCTCCGAACTTTTTGTCACGCCTCCTGCCCTTTCTTCATGGAATAGAAGCTGAAATGTCAGGGTGTTTGACAGGTTGTCTGCCCTATCAACGCATGAATTTCCGATCTCTCTAAAATTGCTTCAAATTTCAACTATTATCGATTGGCATGTCGTTTGAAAGATATAACGTCATACGGATACACCTAACACACTAAACAAAAAAACAGGAGGTAGATATGTTGTTCCGATATGAGCCAATCGTGTTCGATGAAATCTTTTCACGCACATCGCCGGCAGAATGGGCGCTGCCCGAAATCTTCAGTCAGTTCAACTTCGTTGACCGCGCGAATACGTACCCCACGATAAACGTTGCAGAAGACAAGGATGGAGTACAGGTCGTTGCAGAGATCCCCGGTATTCCAAAGGAAGATGTGAAATTGCAGCTGCACGGCGGGACGCTCACGATCAGCGGCGAGCGGAAATCGCCCGAAGATGCGAAAGATTCGGATGTACTGCGTCGGGAGATCCGGTATGGGTCGTTCTCCAGGACAATTCAATTGCCGGAGAACATCGACACCGAAAAAGTGACGGCCGATTATGCGAACGGCGTGCTGCGAATTGCGCTGCCGAAGCAAGAGGCTGCAAAACCAAAAGAGATTTCCATTCGTTAAACGAAAAAGGAGAATTGTGGTATGACAAAAGAAATTGAAAAGCCAAAGGTCGACGGAACTGAAACAAACGCTACAGAAACAGTCCGAGTCATTCGTCCGGCGGTGGATATCCAAGAGTTGGCAGATTCGTATGTCGTCCGGGTAGATATTCCCGGCGCTGAAAAGGAGAGCATCGCAGCCCATATCAGCGAATCGACGCTGACAGTTTCCGCGAAAGTTCAAGACCATCTTCAACGAGATTGGGCAATTGCTTCTGAGACCCAGCTGCCGGCCGAATACCGAAGGGAATTTTCTCTCGCGGATAACGTGGAAACTCAATCGGTGGATGCGGCGTACGAGTTAGGAGTTCTGAAAATTACGCTCAGGAAGAAACAGCAATTTCTTCCGAAAGAAATAAAGATAGCTTAATTCTTAAAATATGATGCACGTGAAGAAAGGAGAATTACGATGTCACTGATGAAGAGAAACCCCGGCAACAATATCGAACTTTGGAACCGGGAGTTCCCGATCCCCCAGGCTCTCGACAGACTGCACACCGAAATGAGCCGAGTTTTCAGCGATCTCTTTCGCGGCGACCTGGCAGCCGATGGTTCCTTCTTTTCCGGTAACTGGGTTCCGGCGGCTGATGTATCCGAGACGGATGATTCCTATATCATCCGGGTGGAGCTTCCTGGGATGAAGAAAGAAGACGTGAAGATCACGGTCAATGATACGCTCCTTACCATCCGCGGCGAAAGGAAAGACGAAACCGAGGAGAAGAAACGGACCTATCACCGGATCGAACGAAGCTACGGCTCTTTCGAACGCTCGTTCAACCTTCCCGGTGCCGTGATGAGCGGCAGCGTTGAAGCCCGGTATGGCAACGGGATTTTGACGGTCACCCTTCAAAGGACCGAAGAGTCGAAGAAAAAAGTGCACACGATCATGATAAAATAATCGCGCGGATTTCATAGACTGACCTAAGCTGTGTCAAGGATGAGTACATAAAAGAAAAGCCCGGCATTAACGCCGGGCTTTTCTTTTTCTCTCCACAGATGCTTATCACTTGATCGATAACAACTCTACTTCAAATATGAGCGTAGCGTTCGGCCCGATCGTCTGTCCGGCGCCCTGCTCACCGTATGCAAGGTTTGACGGCACATACAAAAGCCACTTTGCGCCGACCTTCATGTGCTGCAGCGCCTCGGTCCATCCGGGGATTACGCCTCTTACAGGAAAGGTTGCCGGTTCACCGCGCGTGTAGGAATTGTCGAACTCTGTTCCATCGATGAGCGTACCGCGGTAATTTGTTGTGACCGTGTCGCTGATAGTGGGCGTTTTGCCGCTCCCTTCCACGAGCACTTTGTACTGAAGTCCGCTCGGCAGGGTAATAACGCTGTCCTTCTTTTTGTTTGCCGCCAGAAAGTCCGCGCCTTCTTTCTGGTTCTTCTCCGCGGCCTCCCCGGCCTGTTTGGACTGCTTCGCCATCATTTCCTGCTGGAATGCCAGCATCACCTGTTGAATTTCTGAGTCACTCAAGACGAGCTTCTGGTCGGTGAACTCGTCTTTGAGTCCTTTAAACAGCATGTCGGGTTCGATGTCGATTCCCTGTTTCTTCAGGTTCTTGGCGATGTCGGTGCCGATGATGTAGCTGACCTTGTCCTTCTCTGTTTTCAGCGTTGTTTTCTTCTGTGCGCTGAGCTGGATTGTCATAACGACAAGGCACAACAGCACGATGCACAATTGTTTCATCTCTTTCTCCTTCTGGAATTAATTTATGTATGCAGGTTTTTCCTGCACACAATCCCGGGGATAGCGGCCCAATCCGGGGCTGTCAGGCAGGCAGTGGAATCAAAATACGGTTTTTTCTCAACGATTCCAAGCTATCCTCCTTGTCCGACAAGCATGTCGTTCGAATTGGTTTACGGCGCCCATTTTTTTAGGAACGCCAGGACTTTGTCATGATCGTGTCCCTGGCCTTTTTCCAGTTCGCTGGTGTCTTGAGACCAGAGCAGCGTGCCGTCGGTATTGAGCACAAAGAAATGTGGATAGCCGGGGATCTTTGGGTAATGGGAGAGAAAGTCTTTGTTCTCGTTCCCCTTGCTGAAATTGACCTTCACATAAATGAATTTTTCGTGAAGGAAATCGGCAAGGTCCTTATTGCTCGCCCACAAGCTGTCCAGATAGTGACACCACTTGCACCAGTTCCCTCCAACATCGAGCAGGATCCTTCTTCCAGTCCTCTTTGCCTCCACGACGGCATCTTGAACATCCTTCGCCGGATCGCGGGTTGAATCAAACTCTGCGACCGCGACATACGGCAGCGCTGTGGAATCTTTTCCCCCGGCCCCAAGAGCAGAACTTCCCATAGTAAAGAGTGAAATCACTACACCTGCCGCCACGCTGATTTTGCCCATCGCTCCTCCATGATTATTGTACTTACAGAATTTCATCGGCGGTTCACTTCGCCGCTTGCATTGATCATCATTTAAAAAGGTAAAGGGTTTACGGCACTTTAGCAACATTGAGGTATCGCTGAAGTTACAAAAAAATAATGTCGGAGTATGGAACAAAACAACATCTCATTCCGTATAAACTAGTGTGGGTATTTTTGCCGTTTTTCAATTCGATAGATATCTGTTCTACCTGGAGCCAACTCAGGAATGGTCGGGCAAAGCCGGGAAGTGCGCAAACGCCGTAGGTCAATAGTTTTTGCGGGCTTCGCGGTTTCGCAGAGGAGGGTGAATCCTTTCGACAAAATTTCGCGAGGGAATCCAGTCATTCTCATCACATAATAACAACCGGAGGAACACATGAAACAAATCCTTTTGGCCGCAATGCTTGTCATCGCGGTTACCTTTGGCGGCGCATTGCTCGCGGATACGCCGAACGACACTCCATACGAGCCGAGCCTCGATAAACTTATCGGAAGCAGCGGCTGGACGGTCGTCAACCGCAATGTCCAGCTTCTCAATGAAGAGGGGACAAAGGTCGCTCATTTTGAAGGGAATGCAGGGGCAGGGATAGCATGGCTGGATAATTATCAATTTTCCGAGGGCACTATCGATTTCGACGTGCGGGGCAAGAATGTCTTCCAGAAGAGCTTCGTGGGTCTTGCGTTCCATGGCGTGGGGGATGATCAGTATGAGGCGATCTATTTCCGCCCTTTCAATTTTACGGCCGGTGATTCACTTAAAAAAATCCACTCTATCCAGTACATCGCCTCACCCACATACGGTTGGGCGAAGATACGCGCCGAACATCCGGGCGTTTATGAGCAGCCGCTTGATCCGGCGCCGGACCCGAACGCATGGTTTCATGTTCGTGTTGTGGTCAGTGGATCTATGGTAAGCGTTTTCGTGAACAACTCATCGAAACCGAGCTTAGCGGTTCCGCGGCTGAGCGATGTGAAGGATGGAAAGATCGGCATGTGGGTTGGCGACGATTCAGGGGGCGATTTTGCGCATTTGAAGATCACACCGGCAAAATAGGAGCGGAATGGAACACCCGCAGGAATTCAACGCTGAAATGAATCCTGCGGTTCTGGAGACGACGATGCCCGGTGAATTATTGCCGGGCATTGCCGTTTGAGGGAAATGATCCGCCTACGACCAGGATTGAAGTTCGATGACATTCCCTTCCGGGTCTGTAACATAGCACCATGTGACCTTCGCTCCGCTAGAAACCGTGAGCGTCACGATCTCGCCGACGCTTTTTCCCCCGGCATTGAGGACGGTATCCCGAGCTTCTTCGACGTTGTCAACTTCGAATGCGATATGTCCGTATCCGGGACGATTCACGGCAGTCGTTGAGCGAGGCTCGAGCAGATTGTAGCGGAATATTTCGAGTGTCGGTCCGTGATCATCGTATCCCGGGAGACGGAGATGAACGCCGTCCAGCTCGGCGCCGTGAATGCCGGTTCCCCGGTCGAGGTCCGTGCCTTTGAAATGCCGTTCCGGCGGGACCGGCTTGCAGCCGAAGACGTTTTGGTAGAAACGTGCGACAGCTTGCCAGTCTTCAACGATGAGGTTTGTGTGAGAGTATTTCGCATTCAAAACAGTTGTCCTTATGCGGTAATTGTTCAGGTGAAATGACGTTCAGGATGTCAACGTGAAACGGGGAAGGGAAGAAGCTCACAAAACTGAGCTGAGAGGGATAATGAGAACAATGTTTATGTGACTTGCTGCCCCGCTAGGGTTCGAACCTAGACTCTTCTGATCCAGAGTCAGACGTGTTGCCAATTACACTACGGGGCAAGTTGAAACTAACTGCAGTTTCACTTTGGGATATTTAATATACGGAAGCCTTTTTGAATTCGCAATACGCAGTTGAGGGGATTCTTCTCCGCTTACACCGTCGAAGCGAAAGGTCAAATCTCAGTAAATTCTTTTGATTTTGCGCCTATAAAAATGGAGTATGTGGTCGACGGCCCGGATTCGACCCTGCGCTTCCCGCTTTGATACCAGAGAAAGAATATCAGAGATAAGATGGCAGGACTATCGCGGTGAAAACCGCTGGACCCAATCGGCAAAAGCAGCCATAAATTTCTTCAGGAAGTCTCTGGTTGAGTCGCTCACAAGATTCCCGCTTTCGTCGAATATCTTTGCCGCGCCCCCGACATACGCTTCGGGCTGGGCCATGGTCGGAACGTTGAGGAACACGAGCGATTGCCTCAGGTGATGATTTGCGCCGAATGCACCGAGTGCTCCCGGCGAAACGCTGACGATGGCGCCCGGTTTTCCGTCCCAGACATTTTTTCCGTACGGGCGCGAAGCAACGTCGATCGCATTCTTGAGCACCGCCGGAACCGAGCGATTGTACTCCGGCGTCACGAACAGCAGGCCTTCATAGCCTTTCAGCCGCTCGCGAAATTCAGTCCATGCAGAGGGCGGCGCTTCCTCCAGGTCCTGGTTATAGATCGGGAGTCTGCCGATGTCGACGATCTCAAGCGCAAGGGAATCGGGGGCAAGGGCGATGAGTGCTTTTGCCGTTTTCCGGCTGAACGATTCCTTGCGGAGGCTTCCTACAAGAACAGCGATGCTATATGTCTTCAATGAATCTCCTTTTATTCTCTTAAAACTGTGTGAGTGATAAAATATTTCCGTCGGGGTCAGTGAACCAGGCTATCTTCGCGCCGCTCGGAGAGATCCATATCCCCTGTGAGTCCTGTTTCATGCCATCGTAGCGCGCAAATGTGACACCCCGTTTACGAAGGTCGCTGACTTCTTTTTTGATGTCGGCGACACTCCAGCCGAGTGCAGTATACCCATGTGGGGCGACATTGTCGACTTTCTGAATCCGGAGCATAGTCCCGTTTATCTCAAAGACCAATGCGAATTGATCGCCGCCGACACATGGTAGTCCGAGAGTCTTTTCGTAGAACTCTCTTGCTTTTTCAGAATCGCTCGTCGCGATAAAATTAACGGTGTGAGATGTACTCAGCATTCTGCGCTCTCCATGCTTGTCCGGCAGCTGGAGCTGCCCGAAGTAATACTGTTGAAAATCTTACTTTCATTTTTCCGAAATTGAGGTGAGCGATCGAAGCCCCTCCTCAAAATGCATCCCCATGACCCTGTCCATGTCGACAAATACGCTCATTGCTTTTGCCATGAAAGGGTTTGTGCCGCGCATCGTCCATGTTACTTTTGTCTCCGTTAGTCTTGGCTCGAGTTTGAATTCGTTGGTGTTATGGGCCTCGAACGGTTTTGTAAAATCGACCTTCACGGTGATGGCCAACGGCGGGTTCGATTCGGTGATTTCCATGCGCCCGGAACCGGCCTTTCCTTTGCCCACCCATTCCGACGAGGCACCTTTGCCGCTGACGGCCCCGCCGAACATTCTTTTCATCGTTGGGTCGGAATTATCAATGGGCGCCCAGGAAGGCCAGTGATGGAAATCATTGATGAGTGCAAATATTTTTTCCGGCTGCGCTTTGATGGCCGCCGTGCGCTGAATAGTTAACGTGCCGGGCTTTGTTGATGCGAAGATCAAGATGCCGAACACGATCAGTATCGACAAGATTGCGATCGTCATGAGTTCATTCGTTCATTACAACAACGGGGCAGTCCTTCAGACCGAGGTCGATCTCCAGCGACCTATTCCTTGCCTTGTTCTTTATTTGCCGGTTTCCAGTGCACTTTGTATTCTCTGTCGAGCATGAGCTTCGTAAGAAATGAGATCTGACCGGTATGCAGCTCCAGGTGGGTCAACGCCGCGATCAATGCGGACATCACGGTTTCATCAAATCCTTGAATGCGGCGGTGTGAGAAGCGAATCCGGTGCAAGGCTCGAAAGAGTCTCCTGGACCTTTTTGTCTAAAACGTTTATCCGGATAAGAAGTTCCGATTTTGGAACGATGTTCAGTTCGAGAAATTCTGCAGGCCTGTTGCGTTCAAAGGCATGCCCGCCGATACCGGAATAGATCCATTGGTGGAGGTTACCCCAGAGATGCTGGAGAATGATTCCGACACTGTTCGAGCTGCCGGACGGACGATGCCAGATCTGCTCGTCACTCAATTGACTGACCGCATGACCGATCCGTTCAAACGCAGCGGAAAAGCGCGCAGCAACGATCTTTAAGAACTCGACTTCAATCTGCATGGTCCACCTGATTATTGGGAGCCGTATCTGACAAACTACTTTCCCAGTTTCGCCGCAATATAGATATACCGCAGCGGTGTTTTGCCGGTATTCACGACATCGTGTTCCGTATTCGGAGGGCAGTAGGTTACGACGTTCTTTTTCAGGACGAGGGATGTCCCCCCAGTGATATTCAATTTCCCCGTCCCGGAGAGGATCACGAGCATTTCTTCAAAATTCTTCGTGGAATGTTTCCCGACTGATTTTGACGGCGCGAGAACGATCACGCCGGCTTCCATACCGGCGGTCTGCGGCGGCCCGCCGAGGAGAGACTGATAATCAGTTGTGGCGGTATTGAACTGAAGAACACATGCCTCCGGTTTTTGTTTTTTCGATTGAGCCGGCGATGAAACGGAGATACCTAATACCAGGATGACGAGTGAGAATAGCCATCTACCATGATATACTATTGATCGAGATTGCACGCTTCCTCCATCTGATGATTTATTTGGTTGTCATGAACAAGTGCGTTCAAGGGACGACGCATTCGTAGTTTGGATAAATCCTCAGGGACAGCTTTTACCGATGATGGAATTTTAATGTCAATAATCATCGGTAATACACTTGGGGGAAGATCGGAAGGTGGTGAAAACCTCCGCACGGTTGCCGTTGATGCAAAACTACAGCAATTCAACGCTAAATGCAACATCATCGCGACGGCGTCATCTAGTGCAGCCGGCTCGGAACCTGCGTTGTGCTTGTGACGGCCATGTCGTAGGCTGGAAATGTTCCATCGGGGAGCGCGATCTTTCCGACTCCATGAAAAACGATACGGTATGCGTTACTGGCCGTCTTGATCGTGTACGTGCCGTTCGCGTTGTTTGTAGATCGGGCCGATGCAAGCAGCGCGAGACCGGAGGCATCTGAGGGAGCGATAATCTTGTCAACAAAAGCCCGCGTTCAAATTTGTCTCTCAGTACTTGTTTCTCATTTTTTGCGATCTCGGATTGAATCTTTCTCGTCTCGAGGTCTTTCGTTTGGTCGTTCTCGTTGTGACGGGCATTTTTCATAGTCATTTCCTGATGGTTAGTGGCAAGCGTGCGGCATTGAATGAGTTTTGTTAAAGTGGAATTTGACGCCCAGCACTTTTCGATCAGTTCCTTGTCGTATTGAGATGTTCATCGACGTTCCGTAGAGGACATCCGTTAATGTTTATTCGATTATTGATTACTGAAGTAATTGAATGGCCCGTTCCAATTGTTTGTCTTTTCCACGATTGATGTCATCTTCCGTCTGCGGTACGAGAACATCGGGTGCGACGCCGTTCCATTCGATCATGGCACCGTCGAATCGTTTGAAATACATCGTGGCGAGTCGAATGCGTTTCTTGCTCGGCAATTGGAAGATATCTGCCGAACCCCCGCCGCCGGCAGTTGTATCGCCGATCGTTGTGACGGTCGGGATATTTTTCATGAGGCTCGGAAAAAGTTCAGCGGCACTGACGCTTGCTCCATTAATAAGTATTGCGACCGGTTTTATGTATTGATAAGAGCCTCTCGGTTTGATGACACTTGATTCGACGATCGTACCACCGGGCGAATAGAGGATATCGTCGATGGGCGAGAGGGTAAATCTGCTGACGATGAACTCCCACGTGAAGGAGTCGCCGCCTCCGTTATTCCTTACGTCGATGATGATTCCCTTCGTGTTTTTCAAATACTCCAGGACATTATCGAAATCGTTGATCCAGTTTCCCCCGCCGAAGGTGGAAATATAGATGTATCCGATATTTCCCGGTAGTATTTCATACTCCATCTTCCTGTTCCCGGCCAATCGGAGCTCTTTAGTAAAGTATTTTCTCACAACAAGGGGGCTGTATCCCTTTTCCCCCTGGCGTCGGGGCCAATCATACGTGACAACCGGATATCCTCCTTCAGTGATAATCTCCACATGCGCATCTTTTAATTCGGCGAGGAGTCGGAAGAACACCGGATAGATGTCGTCTCCTGCGGCTGCCGATGCTTGCGGGCGGTAGACGGAAAGGAGACTGTCCCAATTGATATGTTTGTACTGGAGGAAGGCATAGTGAGCCTGAACAAGTTTTCCGATCGAAGTGAAATCGTCGATATTGTGATTCGTTTCCGAAGGGGGGACGATAAGGTCGGCACATCCGGAAAAAATCAACCCGAGCAGGAAAAGAAGCGTTGCTTTTCGAATTGTCATAGTGCTCTTTATCTACATGTGATACGAAACGACAAGGATCACATTGTCACTTGCTGATAGAAGATAGTCCCATGAATTTGATTGACATATCTCGAACCGATACCCGGCTTTGAACGTAAAGTCCTGGCTGACGCTGTATCGGAGAAGAACACTTGTTGAACCCTGGATCCCTGATATGATCGTTACAGGCTTGAAGAACTTATCGTTGCTGTTGTTCTGTAAATTTACCAGCCGGCCGCCGAAGCCGGCGAGGTTTACTCTTGCCGACCATTCCGCGGAAAAGGATGACCCGATGGGGAGGATAAGTTCCGAATTCATTCCCAGCGAGAAAAAAGTCGCGAACGAATATGCGTTGAAAAGAGCTTTTCCGCCCCCGGCAATGTTCTGATTCCTGAAATAAAGATACATTTCCGCAGACGGCCCGAGAAAAGCGAAAGCATCGTGCGTCAAAAAAGAAATTGTGCCGGCGGGATAGAGGTAATCCAGGTTCGAAACGGTCTGAATGACGTCGGCCGAGACATTGTTATTCTTCACGTTCGACGAGCTGCGAAATTCCATGCTGAAGCGGGAAGCGGATGAATCGCGGCTTCTAAGCCAGCCTATTTCAAAGTACGAAAGTGAACCCGAGTATTTTTCGTCCGAGATATAGACGTCGCGCAATGCGAGGCGGCCGAGGCCGGCTTGAGCTGATATTCCATCGCCGAGCAGGCTTTTCAATGTCTGTGGAGTTTGGGCGGAGAGGACGGCGGTGAGGAATGAGATACAGAGAACAATCGAATGAATTCGTTTCATCGGTAGTGCCTTGGCTGGATTTGCTGGTCATGCATCAGGAATTCCCCTGCTCCTTCTGACTGATATTATCAGCAGAACCGCCCAGCATAAGATGATGGGAATGAACCACAAGCCTATCGTAGCGTCAAAAAGTATTTTACTTTGCGGTTCTTTGATCTTGTCCTTGGGCGTAAAAAATGCCGTTCCCGGATCTCCCATTAGCGGGACCGGCCCCAGGTTCGAATATTTAAAAATTCTGACGGTATACACAACGTCTTCCCCAAAATATTGTTCAATAATCGAAGATATTCTTTTCGACAATTCAGAGAAGATGTTCTGCATTTCTTCAGCAAGACTTAATCGTTCATATTCCTGCTGAAATGTCACCCAAGGGTTGTACCGGAACTCTATTGTGCGATTGAAAAGATGAGCCATGAAGTGATTGTTCTGAAGAATATCCACAACATGGATGAAGAAGTCGTAGCTGCATTTTTTGGGGAGATGTAATATCAGGTCTCGTTTTGAAACTACTCTGTATTGTTCACAGAAAGCGCGGAAATTGTCGAGTTGTGACGCTTCAGTGCTCCCGACAAACATATACGTTGAATCGGGGGTTGATTTTGCAACAGGGTCATAGAAGCCGCCGGAAATCATATCGATTTGAATCGACCCGGAATACCTTGCTTTTTGCATGATTCCAGTTAAGGAAACAAAAAGCAATGCGGGGAGGAGTATCAGGCTTGCGAGGCCGCCCACGTAGCGGATCTTAGGATGTTTGCGGTGCATGAGCAATTGCTAACGATGATTGCCGGTATGTCGGCGGTTCGCCATGGCTTGTGATTTGAGTGGTCTGCTCCGCCGGAGAATATTTTGGCGGAGAAAAAGTCCCGTAATTTTTTGGAAGCCCCAACGAAGTCGATTCCGGAGCAAAACTACCGCTATTCGGGGAAAAATGCAATATTACCGGAAGTTATTTCAGGAAAAGTTTCTATGCGGAATGACAATGACGGTGGTGAGTCGCGATAAAAAGAATGGTCAGTCCAAACAACCACATGTCACCCTGAGCGAAGGGTCTCTACTGCTAGATAGATTCTCCCGAAGGGACTCCATTTAGGGCACTCCCCAGTGTTATTCAAGAAAGCTCATATCTTCTTCGCTCAATGTTATCCCGGCAGCCTTCAGGTTCTCTTCAAAATGTTTCAATGAAGAGGTCCCCGGTATCGGCAATATCCACGGCGAACGATGCAATAACCATGCTAAGTGTATCTGAGCATCGGTAGCGTTATGTTTCTTTGCAATAATTGAGATCTTCTTATCCTTCTTTGGCATCGACTGCACCAGAGAGAAGTACGGAATCAATGGTATTTTACTTTTCTCACATAGAGCAAGTATTTCTTCTCCACCCCTGTTTTCTCCCCCCCACTGCATTTTTAATGAGGCGCGCTGGCCATGGCCGTACATATTTTCGACCGTGGCAATATGTCCCAGCGTCATTGCTGCATGCAATTCATCCGGACTGACGTTGCTCACGCCTACATGCAATATCTTCCCTTCGTTCTGCAGTTCGAACATGGCCTGCATTGATTCTTTAAACGGCACCCCGCCCTCGTCTATGATCCTGAAATGAACAAGCTTTATCTGTTCCAGTTTCAGGGTGCGTAAATTATTATCGATGCTGCTGCGCAAATTCTCAGGCCGGTTAAAATGGATCCAGCTTTTATCGGGCTTTCTTCCCCCGCCGACCTTGGTGCATATCACCAGGTCATCAGGATACGGATAGAGAGCTTCTTTTATCAACCTGTTTGTAACGTCTTCTCCATAATAATCGGCAGTATCGATAAAGTTGACGCCGTTCCTGATGCATTGTTTTAATATTTGCAGCGCTTCGTGGCGGTTTGGCGGTTCACCCCAAATGCCCTCACCTGTGAGGCGCATCGTGCCGTACCCGAAACGCTTAACTTCTAATGGATGTTTGCTTTCTCCTGCAATTACAATTTCCTGGTTATTCATCAGTAAAATTCCTTATTACTATTGTTAACATTCACTGACCGATATACCGGCCGCCTCACTTTTTATTGTAAAATGCGTATTTCTCAACTCATTCGCCAGCATTACGGTAAAAAGTATCGGAGGAGCGGTAGACAGTAATCAGTAAACAGTAAATAGTAAACGGTTGGCAGGAAGGGAGGGGTGCATTGGGAAAAGTTAGTCGACAATTTTGTTACGCGAGTTCGGCGACGGGTAGTTCGGGAAGCTTGTGCGAAAGGGCCCTTCGGTGAGCGGCTGGTTAGGGGGCCGCGCGAGCGTTGTTATTTTTTGATTATTCTATACCGTGCAAAGAACGACCATTGACCATTACTCTTTTCCGATTCGATGAGAAGGCTCCACTGATCTTTCGTTGGATCATACTTGAATAGATTGCGGAACCGTCCTTCCGGGTAAGGGTAGATAACCTCAATACTATCCCCTGATAGACCGCCGAAACCGACCACGCGAGCTCCGGGTCCGCCGAAAGAATCCAGCCAATGAACAACATATTCATTTTTGACTGAATCGACACCAATATAGAGTGTTGCTTCGTAGGTAGGAGGAATAGCAGCATCCTTCATGTGAAATGCCAAAAACTGCTTGTTAAGGATCCATGCTCCTTCAGCCATATATTGTACCGGTTTTGCTAGAATTGTTCCTGTCATAATCCAGTCGCCTTGCAGATGGTTCATCAAAGCTCGTGAAGAGCTTTGACCGAAACAATACACAATGCAAATAAAGTAAAGAAGAGCAATCTTTCTCATCGTTGACCTTTCGAGTAAAAGAGAAGCGCGGCGCCCTAACGGACCGTAGCCACGAAATCCAGTCCGTGCGAACCAAATTCCGTCAGATTGTAACTGGCTGTTTCGCGCGTGGTGAATCGTCGACAGCTCGTTCCAGCCTCTCCCGACGTTTTGCAGCCGTGGCTAACAAGCCCGCTTATTGGCCTTGAGGGGGCTCCCATAGCTCGACCTTGTTTCCTTCCGGATCAATGACCCAGCCAAATTTCCCATACTCGGAATCGTCGATCTTCTCGAGCACATTGCAGCCTTCTTCCTTCAACGCTTTGACCAAGGCGTGAAGGTCTTCCACCCGGTAGTTGACCATGAAGGAAGCAGTGCTCGGAGCAAAGTGATTGCTTTCTTGCGGATCGATCGACCAGGCAGTTGTGCCTGCGACCGGTTTCCCCTCGGCGTCGCTCCAATCGAAGGCGGCTCCGCCCCAGGATTGGACGTTGATTCCAAGGTGCCGCTTGTACCAATCCCGCAGCGATGGGGCGTCTTTGGCTTTGAAGAAGATGCCGCCGATGCCGGTGACTCGTTTCATGTAACCTCCTATATGTGGTGACGAGAGAAATGTTTTTTCTGCGGCCTCATTATTGCAATACCGGCGGTGCGATAATCTATGCCGGCAGAACTCCCTTCTTCCGTAGTATCCCGGCGCTGATCAACACGATGACGATCCCTACCGGCAGGATCTCCATTAACGTCATGCCGTACCGGATGAACGCGTTTTTATACATCTCGTTCATTTCCGCCATTCGCTTCGAGGCCTTATCGATCTCATCTTGAGTGGCACCGTTTTTCTTCATCTTATTCAGGCTTGCTTCGGTGTACTTCTTCAAGAACTCCTCTTGAACGCCGGGGGCATTCCTGTAATAGATCTCCCACGTGGTCGCATAAGCCAGCGATGAGATCAGTGTAATGAGCATCCCGACCTGAACCCCCTTCCAAAATGAGACTCTTCCGTTCTGATGATTATCCCGGAACGATTTGATCCCGAAAAAGACCATCGACAATGCGACGATCATTCCCGCATAACCGACGACGGTGCCGTTATCGAAGTTGACGACCCCTTTATCCACCAGGATAAAGTTTACGAACATGAGGATGATCGTGAGGAGTGCCGATACTCCTCCGTAGGTCACAAGTATTTTTTTCATCGAGGTCTCCTTTTTTTTACGGTAAGATACGATACTAGGCGGGGAGAATGCATCACCCAAAAGGATGATTTTCGTCGTACCGGAGGGGAATCACACGAAAGTCTAAGGCAAAAGCCTCAATTCCTTTGCACGTTTTACCGCTTCAGTCCGGCGTCGCACGTTAAGCCTCTGGAACAGGTTCGACGAATGGGTTTTGACCGTATTGGTCGAGATGAAGAGCTTCTCGCTGATCTCCTTGTTCGAGAGCCCCTGTGCGATGAGTTCCAGGACATCATATTCCCGCTTGCTAATTCCAACCCGCTCGAGAACCTCCTCGTTGACGACAAAGTTTGGGTCGAGGACGATCCGTTTTTTACGGGTAAGTGTCCAACCGATCCATGCGCCGAGGAATGTAAAGAGCAAGGCGACAGTGCCGATGTACAGTTCGGTCGGCAGGTCCAGCACATAGTACCGATACTCGATGAACTTCAGCAAGGCAAGGAGGAGCGCCATCGCTCCGCCATAGAGGACGATTGTTTTTCGCATGACTGAAACTGCAAAAAGTTAGCTGAAAATTCAACCCCGATCGGGTAGTACCTTAATTTGAGGTAGGAATAAAGCTTGCTCGCGCGAAGTCGCAAAGGCGCAAAGAGAATGGATTCTTCACTATGTCCCGCTTCGCGGGACTCGTTCAGAATGACAATGATGATGTTGAGTACCTTAAGAGCTGTATGTCACACTGGGCGGAGTGAATGCCAAAGGCATCCCATCGGGAGGATCTGTGACGCTAATCGGAAGCTTTATCTATCCCCGCGAAGGAAATCTACAGGGTCGTAAAAATATTTTTCAAGCACCGCTTTGGAAAAGCAGGTAAGTGAATACGAACTGTAGAATCTCTCCGGTGTCGACGGAACCGGCCGCAGCGGCATGGGGCGGACGCGAAGGACTTCAAAATGAACATGGTCGAACTGCCAGCCATAGCGGTTCAACTCTTTTCGATTCATGAACCGTCCTATCGGAGTCTCCGGCGATACAGAGCTATTCACATTCACGGTTATGCCGGCAAGATGTTCGTACAATGTCCAGAACCGTATTCCGCGAATTTCGTGCTCAATGATCAACTGCGCATATGGACCATCGTCCCGTTTGCTGATCACGGTGCCGCGCGCGATTGGATATATCGGCTCGTCAACGTAATTCGGGCGAGGCCTTTTGATGTCAATTCCGGTATGATAATGGGAGGGGACGGTTTTCCTCGCCTTCCTCACCAGTCCGAACCGGCCGATGGCAGTCAACTCCAGCTCGTCTGTCGAAAGGCGGTCTTTCGTCTGCACCGGCATGAGCAATTGACCTCCCGCGCTGCTTGTGGCGGGGAGGAGAAACAGAAGGAGAGTTACGACGTTTGGTGTTACGATACGTTTGATACTATTCGACATTAATGATCACCGGCGCACTGACAATATTCGCCTTATCCGTCCGCCCGCACAATTGAAACCGGAAGATGCCTTTGTGTAGTTTCCATTCCACGCCGTGCTCGTCGAACGGACATTCTTCCTTCCCGTTGACCATCAGCATAACATGGCTGACAGACGGGGGAATGAATCCCGCGATGGTGATGAGCTGGTATTCCGGACGAAGAACGGGGTCGAGCTTAAAATAATCGCCGGTGTTGGGCGAGACGATCATCAGGTGTTTGCCGTGCTCGTCGTTCTTTGACGGCCGCGAGATAAGCCGAGCATTTGCCGGCGGCGAAGGCAACCCTTCGTTCGCGGCCCACGATGAATACTCCGGCGGGAAAACTTCGTAAACGCGTTTTCCAGAATTCATGTTGTCTTCCGGCACAGTGTACTGCCGATGCACGCTGCACAGTGACGAAGGAGTTTTCCCGTCGATGAACCATTCATCGATCGTTTTCATGCAGAATTGTGTCGGCATGTCCCCCGAGCGAGCGCAAACCGTTCGTCGTTGTAGATGTTCCGGAACGATGAAATTATCCGGCGGCTGTCCGTACGGCAGCGTATGCAGAAAGGTCATGACGTCGGAAAAGATCGGACCGGCGCCGCTCACGCCGGAGACTCTCCGCATCTTCGCTCCGTCAAAATTCCCGACCCACACGCCGACTGTATACGACGTCGTGTATCCGAACGTCCAGTTGTCCTTGTAGTCTTTTGTCGTGCCGGTCTTTACCGCGCACTGGAATGGAAATCGAAAATTTCCGCCGAATGCGGGGCGGCGGGCAGCGTTGTCTTTCAGGATATCGGTGATAAGGTACGCCGAAGTTTCATCGTACACGCGGTGAGCGTTGCGTCCTACGGTGTCGTGAGGGAGTAGCGTGGATGACCTCCAGACTCCGCCGTTCGCCAGCGACATGTAGGCCGTCGTCAGGTCGAGCAGCGTTATTTCGGCGTTGCCCAGCGTCAAGCCGTAGCCGTAGAACTCCGCATCTTTGTCGAGCGTCGTGCACCCGACGTCTTTCAGTTTCTCCAACAAAGCGCTCTTTCCAACCATTTGAAGCGTCCGAACCGCCGGGACGTTATACGAACACGCCAGCGCCGTCCGCAGACGTACGGGGCCGTGGAAATGCCGGTCGTAATTTTCGGGAACATAATCTCCATGGTGGTCGGGAATTGCAGTCGGGATGTCCGCCAGGAGTGTTGCGGGAGTATAACCCTGCTGCAGGGCCAGCGCGTACATGAACGGCTTGAGCGCCGAGCCGGGTTGACGCCGCGCTGTTGCACCGTTCACCTCTCCCTGATGCAGCGTATCGAAGAAATTTGCGGAGCCGACCAGAGCGCGAATCTCCCCCGTTCTGTTTTCTATAACGATGACGGCGGCGTTGTGCACATTTCTCTCGCCGAGTTTCTTCAGATGACCGCGCATGAGCCACTGGACCTGACTCTGCAGCGGATAATCGATCGTCGTGCGGACGATACCGTTTTCCGTCGTGGGATTCATCGCCTGGACCATTTCTGCCACGTGCGGAGCTTTGAAATGCAGCTCCGGGGATATCACCTGGATCGGCTGCGTCATAGCCCGGTCGTACTCTTCCGCAGTGATCTCCCGCTGTTCGAGCATGCGGCGGAGTATGCCATGCTGCCGGTTGAGCGTCGGGCCGGTGCTCTTGTTCGGATTTAGAATGGACGGTTCATTGGGGAGCGCGGCAAGGAACGCCGCTTCGGCGATGGAAAGGTCGCTCACCGGTTTGCCGAAATACCAGCGGGAGGCGGCCTCTGCGCCGAATAGCTGGTTCCCGTACGGCGCGCGGTTGAGATACTGCTCGAGGATCTCTCTCTTGGAATACATCCTCTCGAGCCGAAGGGCGTACCACATTTCTATTGCCTTGTGAACCAGCGTCCGCGAATGAGGATACACGTTCCGGATGACCTGCTGCGAGAGGGTGGACCCCCCAGATTTAAAACGGAGAGCAGCGAAATTTTGAACGATCGATCTTGCAATTGCGATCGGATCGACCCCGGGATGGTAATAGAATCTCTTGTCCTCGACCGCGATCGTCGCCTGCTCCAGCGGGATGGCGATGGACGAGAGAGGCTTCCATTCTCCGCGTCCCTGTTCGTCGTTGAGGAATTCGCGCAAGACGATCCCGTTCCGGTCCTCAACACGAAGCGACTGGACCGATCGATGACTGAAATCATCCTTCGGAAGGGGAACGAAAAGGGATGCGGTGAAGACGAAGAGGCATCCGAGAATTACAAAGAGAAGAAGTTTTAGAATATGCTTCTTTGGCATAGGATAATTTGTCTCTTGCCTTGCTTGTGCCCTTCGACGCTCCCGTTTCGCTAAAGCGGAACGGGATTGCACAGATTGCACAGGATGAGCAGACCTTCCTTAATGATCAAAAAGCAACCCGTTCATCCTGGGTAAGCGAGCGGAGCGAGCGCATCGAAGGACATAGTAGAGCGCTCTTCGACGCGTCCCGACAAAAAAAGTCGGGATTTGCTCAGGGTGAACAGACTGAGTTATGTCTTCCATATACAAAGACCATGTTCATCTTGGGTAGGTCCCGGGCTAACTGGACGCACCGAAGGATGAAGGGCTTATTGACGCCCCCTTTACCGCACCACCACAACCTTCGATACGGTCTGCCCGAAGACTTCCGGTTCGTACATTTCCTCTGCCCGTGTGGCAGGCATTTGATATGCGCCGCTCCTGGTAACCTCTATGAGGTATGTGTACGAGTGCGTCCCGGCGGGAAAATCATCCGCAAAAAGGAGAACATGGTCGTCGTATTTCTCGACGTGGTCAAACACCTCTTCGTCCGAGTCTTCCTCATTCTCTCCTTCTTCCTTTTTCAGGCTGCGCGCGGTCGTCTTGAACGACGTGTTCACAACTTCCCAGCCGGCCGGCACGGGATCGTTGACGACGACGAAATGCCTCGCCTGGCTGCTGGCGACGGTGATCGTTACCTTCATCATCGTTCCCGGGAGAAGCGTGTCTGTCGCGCTCCCTTTCAGCGGCTCAGCGGATTTCACGACCGAGAGGCCTTCATCCTTTGCCAGCGTTTCACCCCTAGGAAAATAATTCATCCTGACGCCGTAGTAGAGACGCCCCGCTCCGTCCTTTGTGAATGTGACGGGATAGTTTTTGCCCATGGTGAGCTGCGTGAAAGGAACCGTCGTCTGCGCGACCCTGAACGAACGTCCCTGGAAGAATTCGTTCAGAAGGGTTCTTCCTTCTATTGTCACAGTCGTGCGAAAACTCGGCTCGTCTTTTTCGTACGCGCGCAAGTACGTCGCCAGCGCGTCGACGACGTAGATGTTCTCCTGCGTCGTCCGCCAATGGCCGATCCGCTGCTGATCGATGAGCCACCGGACCGCCTTCGGAATAATGGCGTTCGTCGGCTGCGTTTCAATCAGCGCCTGCATGATAAGCGCCGTTGTGCGGATGTTGGAATCG
>Ga0265319_1000467_pt1 | contig 28640 bp, 27 predicted proteins | sample 4824metaG_FD_192443 | JGI IMG/M metagenome (GOLD analysis project Ga0265319, IMG submission 192443) | Rhizosphere microbial communities from Carex aquatilis grown in University of Washington, Seatle, WA, United States - 4-8-24 metaG | ecosystem: Host-associated > Plants > Roots > Rhizosphere >...
CTTCCGCGCAAACTCGCGGATTTTTGTAGCCGTCGGCTCGTCCATAAGCGCGACACCGGGAACCACCAAAAGTTTGTAGTGCAGGGAGCTGTGGCTTATCTCCACAACGCTCGTTTCGACGTTCCGTTTGCTGAACACATTAAATGCCGCCTGGATCTGGTTGTCATGCAATTCCGGGAACCGGGCGCTTGCGATTTGGCTGTCGAAGGAGAATGCAAGCGCAACCTCGGGGTGTGGGTGATAGGGAAATCCGTGGGGCCCTATCTTCCTAAATTCGTCGGCAATCATCCTGTACTCCTCATACTTGCGGTTGGGGACGCCGTCCCAATCGACCATCCCCTGCAGGTATTGCTCCTCGCCCCCTTGCATGGCCTGCCACGTCCAGCCGCACACCATCTGGTTTCCTCCCATCAGCGAGGCATAGGCTGACTTGCGGATCGAGCCTGGAACTGCCGTGTGGGTCGTGAACTCCGTGCACCAGAACGGCGTCGTATTCTCGAACTGAATCCGCGCCATTCCAAAGAGCGCCTGCTCTATGCCCTCATTCTTCTGCAGGGAGTTGCCCGGGTAAAATCCGCACCCACCGCGGGCGATCATTCCCGCATAGGCCATCCCGGAATAGTCGAAATACTTCGAGTAGCTGTAGTACCACATGTTCGTTGTTGTCAGCACGCCTGGGGCGTTCTCGTTCACTTTGGCGATGACCTTCTGCAGGATCCCGCACACTTCGCCGGAAATGAAGCGCCGGAAGTCGAGGACCCTCTCCGGGGGACCCTCAATCCGACCGGAAACCGGAAGTCCCACCTCGTCGAAGGCCCCGATCCTCCGCGACCATCGCTGCGAGGCCCACGCAACATTCAGGTTGTCCACGGTGCCGTACTTGGCCTGCAGCCACGCGATGAAGCGCGCCTTCACCGTCGGGGAATATGAGATCGGCCCATCGCCGGGTTCGTTGTCTATCCCGAAGGCCAGCAGGGCCGGATGTTTTGCATAGTGCCTTGTAAGGGCATCCGTGAAGCGAAGGGCGTACTGTTGATACATGGGGTCGCCAACATCGACCATGTAGCGGTGGTTGGGATAGAGAACATTCCCGCTGCTGTCCGTGATGTCCATGGTCGGGTACTTCTGATGCAGCCAGATCGGGGCCGGCCTCACCGCTACATCCAGGACCACCTTGATCCCGGCGTCGTTCATCATGTCCATCACCCGGTCGAACCATGTGAAACTGAAATTCCCGTCTGTCGGCTCGAAGCTGTCCCAGGCAAGGTGCCCCATCCTCACGACTCGGAAGCCCGCCGATTTCATTAGCGCGATGTCGTTGATCCAAGTCTCCGGTTTCGAATCATGCGGATGGTAGTTTGTGCCCACGTAGAGCTCTTGAGCCGAAGCAGCGGAGGCTAACGTGAGCAAGGCGGCTGTTACGGACGCTCGGAGGAATGATGAAATCCACATGGTGAAGGTGAGGGAGTTACGCCGAACGAGGGTCATTGCAGGATCAAGAACCGGCGGCCTCCCATGAAGGCAGGTCTCGCGGGCGGCATGGGAGCGGTTATCTGAGCGGGCTAAGCTCAACGAGCCATACGTCGTTTTCGCGCGTCTCGAACCCGCGGGAAAACCGCGAGTCGGGTCCGATCCGTACGTTCTCCTGGATGCAGGGTTCCCCAGAGGATGCCTGATGCAGCGTCTCGACCTGCGATCGCGTCAATTGGGATGGCGAACCCATATCTCGCCAAGCCGCCTGGACGTCGTTCGCGCGATAGCCCACTTTGAAGGCCGTCAAGCGGTAGGCTCCCGCGGGCAAATGGGAGAGCCGAAGCTCCACGACACGATTCCCAACGGCGGGATGGTCGGCCCTATAGTACTCCTGATCGATGATGGAGGGGCCGGGATGTGTTATCGTGAAATTCCAGAATAGAGCCTGAACCCCTCCGACCCCATCCCTGCAGACAAATGAGGCGGGGTCATCGCTTTTTAGCTCAATATCGCCCAAACGGTTGAGAAATTGATAGGCAAAGAAGGAGGGCTTCTGCAGGTCCTGGTAGTTCAGCAGGCCGAACCCGCCGTGGAACGGCGTCGTCCGCGGGCCGGCCTCCTCGAAGATGTCGGTAAAGGTCCAATAGGACATCGAGGTGGCTGAGGACCCGATGTTGCGAATCTTGTCCAGGATGAAAGCCGCGCTATGATAGCTGTCGTGAATGGGATCGGAGGGCGTGTAGGAGGAACTCCACTCGGTATAATGGAGCTCCGAGCCGGCAAAGATGGAGTGGTCCATGCTTGAGCGCACCCGCCTCACCTCCCCGGTGATGGCGTCGCGGTCGGCTGAGAACACGGTGCCCGCGTTGCCGCTTTCATCCAAGTAGCCGCTCACCGTCGCGTAGCTATGCGTGCTCACAAAATCCAACGGCAATCGCTTTTCTCCACAATACGCGAGCGTCTCGTCGATCCACCCGCTTCCCGCCGTGGCGGGACCGCCGACACGATAGGCGTTGTCGACCGACTTCAGTGCCCGCGCGGTGGACTCGTAGAGCTTGTAGTATTCCGCGCGGGCGGTCGGGACGAACTCGTCATAGCTTTTGCCTCCCGTCGTCCCCATCCAAAAGCCGGTGAGGTTCGGCTCATTCCAGACCTCGAAATACCAGGTGCGCACTTCCTGCGCGCCGTACCGCTCGGTGACGTGCCTCGCGAACGCACTGATGAAGGCCTCCCATTTCGCGTAGTCCTTTGGCGGCGTGACATTCGCCTTGTACCAGAAGATCGTCTGCGGGCCGCTTGCGAGCGCGCTGGGCATGAATCCCAGCTCGACGAAGGGTTTCATGCCGATGCGTTGAAGAAAATCGAACAGCTCGTCCACATACTGCCAGTTGTAGACGGAACGACCTTGTTTGTCCTCCTGATACACTCCCATGTCGTCGCAAAAGAGACCATGAAAACGAATGTAGCGGAATCCGCATTCGGAACGAACGTGGCGGAGTTGGCGCTGCCAATCGGCTCGCAGGCCTTCATTGGCCCTTCCCGCCCCCACACAAAAATTGTACATCCGGTTCGTCGGCCCTCGGGTATCCGAAAAATCGGAATCAATTGACCGCGGCCCGGGAGTGGTCTGGCCAAGAAGGCCGATCGGCGCCAGCAGCATGAGAAGCGAATATTTAAGCATTCGAGAATGGGCTCCAGGCTGGAGACACGATTGCATGAGGTCCGTCAAAGGTACCCGAACGAGGTGCTGCGGCGGGCGGGGTCACATCCGGGCCATTCGATTGTGAGTCCAGTTTGCACTTCCAGACGATCGATGGCCATCGCCAATCCCAAGAGTGCCTTTCCAAACGCCCTTCATTGCCGGAGGAAGAGGCGCCCCCGACGCTAGGCCGGGAACTGCGGCCGCTTCGGGTCGGGCCAGTCGAGATGGAAGAACTTCCCGCGCGGCTGGTCGATGCGCTCGTAGGTGTGCGAGCCGAAGAAGTCGCGCTGCGCCTGGAGCAGGTTGGCGGGAAGCCGGGCCGATCGGTAACCGTCATAGTAGGCCAGCGACGCGCTGAATGTCGGCGCGGGCACGCCGCACTCGGCGGCGAGCGCGATCACCTTGCGCCAGTTTGCCTGGGCCTTCTTGAACGTCTTGTTGAAATACGGGTCGAGGAGGAGGTTCGCCAGGTCGGGCTTCTGCGCGAAGGCCTCGGTGATCTTCTGCAGGAACGCCGCGCGGATGATGCATCCGCCGCGCCAGATCTGTGCGATCTCGCCGAAGTTCAGCTTCCACTTGTACTCCTGGGCGCCCGCGCGCATCAGCTGGAATCCCTGCGCGTAGCTGCAGATCTTGGAGCAGTAGAGCGCGTCGTGGATCGCCTCAAGAAGCGCCTTCCTGGAGCCGCGGTATTTCTTCGAGGGGCCCTTCAGTATCTTGGAGGCCGCGACGCGCTCCTCCTTGATCGCGGAGATGCAGCGCGCGAAGACGGCCTCCGCGATCGTCGGCGCGGGGATTCCCATGTCGAGGGCGTTGGTCGAGGTCCACTTGCCCGTGCCTTTCTGCCCCGCCGTGTCGAGGACGACGTCCACGAACGGCTTCTTGGTGACGGGGTCCTTCTGCTGGAGGATGTCGCTTGTGATCTCGATCAGGTAGCTATCGAGGATCCCCTTGTTCCATTCCTTGAAGATCGCGCTCATCTCAGCGGGCTTGAGGCCGAGGAGCCCCTTCAACAGGGCGTAGGCCTCGCAGATCATCTGCATGTCGCCGTACTCGATCCCGTTGTGGACCATCTTGACGTAGTGCCCGGCGCCGTTGGCGCCGATGTAGGCCGTGCACGGCACCCCGCCCAGGACCGGCTTGCCGGGCGCTCCGCCCATGAGCGGCTTGCCCGTCTTCGCATCGACCTTGGCCGCTATGGCCTCCCACACCGGCTTCAGCTCGAGCCACGCCTGGAATTCGCCGCCCGGCATGAGGGACGGGCCGTAGCGCGCGCCCTCCTCGCCTCCGGACACGCCGCTGCCGATGAAGCGCAGGCCCTTCTCGCCGTAGGCCTTCTCCCGGCGGATCGTGTCGGTCCAGAGGGAGTTCCCGCCGTCGATCACGATGTCCCCCTTCTCGAGGAGGGGCGTGAGCTCGTCGATGACGGCGTCCGTCCCGGGACCCGCCTTGACGAGGAGGATGATCTTCCTCGGCTTCGACAGCGAGGCCACGAACTCCGCGACCGTCTTCTTTCCGACGACGCCCCCGGGCGTGTTCGGGTTCTCGGCGACGAACTTGTCGGTTTTCTCGGTGGTGCGGTTGAAGACCGAGATCTGGAAGCCGTGGTCGGCTATGTTGAGCGCAAGGTTCTGGCCCATGACCGCGAGGCCAACAAGACCGATGTCGGAAAGGGGCTTAGCCATAGGGCCGCAATCTCCACCACCCGCGCAAGGAAACCAAGTTGTTTCTCAGCCCCGGGCTACTTCTTCTTCTTTTCGTCCTCAGGCGTGGTGGCCTGCTTGGCGTCATAGGCCCCGGCAGCCGGGAAGAAAGGTGCGATCCTGTCCACGAAAGGCGTGAGGACCTTCGGCTCGGTCCGGTGGTAGATCATGTTGAAGAACATGAGGCCCCCTCCGATGAAGACCACCCCGCCAAGCACGAACTTATTTATCTTCAATACCTTCTGGATGATGATGAAGATCGCGATCACGCCGATGATCACGAGCGCCGCCTTGCCCCAGAACGCGGGCGGGATCGTCTTTAGCTTGTCGAAGGTCGTGGGCGCCGCGGCGAAGTAGAGATTCTGGAGGCTCATTTTCGTGTCGATGTTGTAACAATGCCTGCCGGGCCTGTCCAGCCGAAGCAAATATTCGGCCCGCTCCCGATTTTGACGGCTATTTTATCCCAGTAACGCCGTCCGGGCCCCGCGTGGCGCAGTTGACCCACTCGGAGGAGCCACCCGCATAGTGCTCCTTCTTCCAAATCGGCAGCCGCGCCTTGATCTCGTCGATGATGTAGCGGCAGGCCTCGAACGCCGCGCCACGGTGCGCGGCCGTGACCGCGACCCAGACGGCTATGTCTCCCAGGGACAAGCTTCCCGTGCGGTGGACGCACGCGGCGCCGACGAGGGGGAACCTGTCCCGCGCCTCCCGCAGGATCCGCTCCCCCTCCCTCTGGGCGAGCGTGCCGTAGGCCTCGTAGTCCAGCGCCCTGACCGTCCGCCCCTCGCTGTGGTCCCGCACGCGGCCCTCGAAAGTCACGCAGGCGCCCGCGCTCGTGTCGCCCATGCCGCCCAGGAGCGCGGCCGGGTCGATGGCCCTGTCTGTCAGCTGGAAATCCATCGGCTTCAGCCCCCGGCGACCGGCGGAAGGAAGGCGAGCGCGTCGCCGTCCCCTATCTTGGTGGACCACGGGGCAAAGTCGTCGTTGATCGCGACCCGAAGCCGGGCCGCCGGAAGCGTGAACCCGTGGAGGGTGCGCAGCTCCTCGTAGACCTCGGCCGCTGTCGACGCCCCGGTCTCGACCCCCTCCTCGCCCAGCCCGCGCTGCTCGCGCAGGATCGCAAAATACCGCACGCGGACTGTCTTCTTCACGGTGCCCGGAAGTCCCTCTTGCCGCCGGTCTTCTCCAGCAGGCGCACCTCCCGGATGACGATCCCGTGAGAGACGGCCTTGCCCATGTCGTAAAGCGTGAGCGCGGCGACGCTCGCGCCGGTCAGCGCCTCCATCTCGACCCCGGTCCGCCCACGCGTCCTCGCGCGGCAGTGAACCTGCACCTCCACCGAGCCGTCCCTCGCGGGGGACCCCGCGCTCATCTCGATGCTGCAGTCGTCGAGGGGGAGCGGGTGGCAGAGCGGAATGAGGTCGGAGGTCCTCTTTGCGCCCATGATCCCGGCCAGGATCGCCGCCTGGAAGACGGGTCCCTTCGGCGCGTGGATCTCGCCTCCCTGGAGCAGCTCGGCCAGCGCACGGGGCAGGACGACGATCGCGACGGCGTGGGCGGTCCGGCTCGTCACGGGTTTCGAGCCGACATCCACCATCCGCGGGCGGTTGCCCGCGTCCAGGTGGGAAAGTCTGCGTTTGGGGGCCATCGGGAGGGGGATGATGGGCCGCGACGCGGCCCCACCGCAATCCTTGGGTGCGGCGGCTACACCCAGCGGCGGAAGGGGGCCACGTGGCCCTCGGGGAAGTCATCCTGCCCCGCGGGCAGCTCCACGAACCCGTCCGTCCCGACGAGGCCGGAAAAGTCCCCGGACGAGTTCACGGCGACCGGGTGCGCGAGGAGCTCGGCCCGCGGACCGCTCGAGAGACGGACGGGAAGGAGGCAGGCGAGCTTGGGCTTGAAGACGACCGGATCGGCCAGCGCGGCCTGGAGCAGCGGGCGCGGGGTCAGGACGCTCGCGTGGTCGAGGGCGGGCAGGACGTAGCGGTGGAGGCACGTGTAGGCGGATACCGGGTTTCCGGGGAGCGCGAATACCGGGGTGAGCCGTCCGCTCAGCCCGAACCAGAAGGGCTTGCCCGGCCGCTGCGCGACACCCTGGAAGATCTTCTTCACACCCTGGCGCCCGAGCTCGGAGGGAAGGAAGTCGAACTTCCCCTTGGAAACGCCCCCGGTGATCAGCACGATGTCGTACTCCGCGAGGATGTGCCAGAGCATGTGCTCGATCTCGTGGCGGACGTCGCGCATGTGGAACCGGTCGGCCCGCGGGTAGCCGCCGGCGATGAGGGCGGCGCGGATCGCGTGGTCGTTGCTGCGGCGGATCTGGTGTGCCGCGACGAGCGCGTCGACCTCGACAAGCTCGTCGCCCGTGGAGACGACCGCGACCTTGGGGGAATGCGTGACGTTGAGGGCGGGGTGGCCGCACGAGGCCGCGACAGCGATCTCGCGCCCGGTGAGCCTCACGCCCGCGCGCACGATCACGTCCCCCTTGCCGTGGTCCGAGCCCCGGCGGTGGACGTTCCTGCCCGGCGCGACCGCTCCCGGCTCCGGCCTCGCGTCGACCCAGTCGCCCTCGCGGGTTGTCTCCTCGTACGGGATGACGCAGTCCGCGCCCTCCGGAAGCACGCAGCCCGTCATGACCTCGATGCACGCGTCGCTCGCCGCCCCAAGCGTGAACGGCCTCATCCCCGCGGCCTGCGTCGCCTGCACGCGGAACCGCGCTGCCCCCCCGGCGAGGGCCGACGCGCGCAGCGCGAAGCCGTCCATCGTCACCCGGTCGAAGGGCGGGAGGTCGCGGTCCGCCCTCAGGTCGGCGCGCAGCACGCGCCCGTGGGCCTCGGAAATCGCGCAGTCCTCCCTGTGGAGGAGGGGGATGGCGTCAAAGATGAGCTTCTCGGCTCCCGCGGGTGTGAGCACGCCCCGAGGATGCGCACAAATCCCGCCTCGCGGAAATAATGTTTTGGTGTTTTTTTGGCCCTCACATGGCCGCCGTCCGAGACACCCTGGGCCGACCGATACGCGACCTCCGCATCTCCGTGACGGACCGCTGCAATTTCCGCTGCCCGTACTGCATGCCGAAGGAGGCGTTCGGCCCCGACCACCCCTTCCTGGCCGAGGGCCGGCTCATGACCCGCGCGGAGCTGGCGACGATCGTCCGCGCCTTCGTCGACCTCGGGGTCGAGAAGATCCGCCTGACGGGCGGGGAGCCGCTTCTGCGGGCCGACCTTCCCGCGATCATCCAGTCGATCAAGGGGGGCCTGGGCGTCCCCGACGTGTCCCTCACGACAAACGGGTGGCTGCTGGCGAGGCAGGCCCGCGCGCTGCGCGCCGCGGGGCTCGACCGGCTCAATGTCTCCGTGGATGCGCTCGACGAGGCCATATCCGGGCGCATGAACGGCCTCGGCTTCAGGGTGGCCCGCGTCCTCGATGGGATCGACGCCGCCGCCGCGGAGGGATTCCCGATCAAGGTCAACTGCGTCGTCCAGCGCGGCGTGAACGACGGGCAGATCCTGCCGCTCTGCGACTACTTCAGGTCCCGGGGGCACGCGCTTCGGTTCATAGAGTTCATGGACGTGGGGACCACGAACCACTGGTCGCTCTCCCAGGTCGTGCCGGCCCGGGAGATCGTCGAGCGCATCTCGGCGGCGTGGCCGCTGGAGCCCGTCGGGCCCGCCTACCGCGGCGAGGTGGCCGCGCGCTACCGCTACGCCGACGGCCGCGGGGAGATCGGCATCGTCAGCTCGGTCACGGAGCCCTTCTGCAGGGATTGCAACCGGGCGAGGCTCTCCGCCGACGGGAAGCTCTTCACGTGCCTCTTCGCCTCGGAGGGCCGGGATGTGCTCGGCCTCGTCAGGTCGGGATCGGGCGACGCCGAGGTCCGCGCTTTCGTCGCGGGCGTCTGGGGCGCCCGGGCGGACAGGTACAGCGACGAGAGGGCCGGCGTGCCCCCCGGGGCGCCGGCGCGGGAGCGGGTCGAGATGAGCTACATCGGCGGCTAGGGGCCGCCGCGCCTCAGGCGCGGATCTTCTTCAGTATCGCGAGGAGCGCGGCAAAGTCATCGTCCCGCGTCCTGCTCTCGATCACGAAGTCAAACTTCCCGGCCTCTCGCAGCTCGGCCTCGGCCGTGGCCATCCGCCGCGCAATCTCGGCCTCGTCGTCCTTGCCCCTCTCCCTCATGCGGGCCTCGAGTCGCTCGTGGTCCACCACGATGAAGATGGTGCTCATCACCCGGGCGAGGAACGGGTTCTTCCCGGAGATGCGCCGCAGGCTCTCGACGCCCTGGACGTCGACGCTGACCACGAGGCTCTTCCCGAGGAGCAGCGGCCCGAGGACGCTCGAGGCGAGCGTGCCGTAGCGGCGGTCGCCGTGCACCCAGGCCCACTCGAGGAATTCCCCCGCGGCGACCTTGGCGTCGAACTGAGCGGGCGTGAAGAAATGGTAGTGGACCCCGTTCACCTCGCCCGCGCGGGGGGCCCGCGTCGTGCTCGTCACGACCCGCGAGAACCCCAGCCCGGCCGCCACAAGCCTCTCGCACAGCGTGCTCTTGCCGGAGCCCGCGGGGCCCGCGACGACAAGGAGGACCGGGTCGAGTGCGCCGGGCCGCGGGGCGGGCTTCGCGGTCATCGCAGGGCGAACGCGGCCGCGCAGAGCAGGATTCCGTAGGCCAGGAAGAGCCCTCCCAGGCCCCTGGAACGGGTCTGCGTGGCGAAGAGCCAGCTGAGGAAGTCGCGCATCCTCCACGGCTGGGCGCCCAGCCATAGCGCGGCCAGGATGGCGACATAGACGAAGGAGACCATGAACAGGCGCATGGGGTGGTCGTACTCCATGTAGGCCGAGTCCAGGAACGGCGACGCTGCGATGAGCACGAGCGCGCAGGCGCCGCGCACCCCCAGGAAGTCCGGCACGCACTTGAACGAGAGGATGGCGACCGCGGCGAAGCCCGCGAAGAGGTAGTAGCGGTACTCGCCGAAGTCCGCGTTGGACAGGTGCAGGATGTTGTACAGGAACCAGACGGCGGCGGCGCTGAACACCAGGTACCCGGCGGACGCCGACCTCGGGAAGGCCCTGATCGCGGACGTGACGCCCGTGATGTTGAGCAGCAGGGGCGCGCCGAGCGCGATCAGGATGAGTCCGGGGATGAGCGAGGCTGAAAAAAGCGACATGAAGGGGGGCTCAGAGTGACGCGGCCCCCTGCGGGGATTGCAAGCCGGAGTCCGCGGTGACCAGGTCCCCGTAGAGCGTGCTCACGCTCGCCCGGGTTATCTCGACGGGGACCAGGGTGCCGACAAGCCGCGGGGCGGCCTCGAAGACGGTCGTGCGGTTTCCCCGGGTCCGCCCCGTGAAGCGCAGGCCCGTCTTGTCGGGGCCCTCGACCAGGACTTCCTGGACGGTGCCGACGAGGGCCTGGCTGCGCCGGAGCGAGCCCTCGCGAAGGACCTCCAGGAGCACGCGGTTGCGCTCCTCGCGGACCTCCTCGGGCACCTGGTCCGGCATCGTCGCTGCGGGCGTGCCCGTCCGGACCGAGTACTTGAAGATGTAGGCCATGTCGTAGTCGACCGTCTCGCAGAGCCGGCGCGTCTCCTCGAAGTCCGCGTCGGTCTCGCCGGGGAACCCGACGATGATGTCCGTCGAGAACGCCATGGACGGCCGGGCGGCGCGCAGCATGCCGACGATTTCCATGTAGCGCTCGCGCGTGTAGGGCCGCTTCATCGCCCTCAAGATCCGGTCGCTCCCCGACTGGACGGGAAGGTGGACGTGCTCGCCGAGCTTGGGCATCCTCGCGAAGGCGTCGGCGAGGTCCTGCCTGAAACCGCGCGGGTGCGGGGACGTGAAGCGGATCCGCTCGATGCCGGGCACCGCGTTGACCCGCTCGAGGAGCTGGACGAAGGGCGAGACGCCGCCCGTGTGGGGGTAGTCCCGCCGGCCGTAGCTGGTCACGATCTGGCCGAGGAGGGTGATCTCGCGGGCGCCGCGCGCCGCGAGCTCCCCGCATTCGCGGACGATGTCGTCCATCGGGCGGGAACGCTCGTCGCCGCGGGTCGTCGGGACGATGCAGAACGCGCAGTCCATGTTGCACCCCTGCTGGATCGAGACGAACGCGCACACGTGGCGCTCCGGCCCCTCCATGTGGTCGCGGATCGTGTTCTGCGACCCGGCCTCCTCGGCCGTGTCGACGATCGCCTCGCCGAGCGGGATGCCCGACTCACGCGCGGCCCTCAGGTTGTCCAGGTAGTCGGGGACCCTGTGGAACTTCTGCGTGCCGACGATGAGGTCGACGTCCGGAAGCCGGTCGAGGAGGCCGGCGCCGCGGTTCTGCGCCATGCAGCCGAGGATGCCCAGGACGAAGTCCGGGTTGTGCTTCTTCCTCGCGAGGCTGTAGCCGGCCTTGCCGATCGCCTTCTGCTCGGCGGCGTCGCGCACGCTGCAGGTGTTCAGGAGCAGCACGTCGCACGCGTCCTCGTCCGCGACGATCCTGTAGCCCCGGGCGCGAAGCATCGCCGCGACAGCCTCGCTGTCGCGTTCGTTCATCTGGCACCCGTAGGTCTTGATGTGGACCCTGTTCATTTGCGGAGGAGTTATCAAAATGCCTGGCAAAATGCGGGTCAAACGAGGAATTGCCCCTCTGGGTGGGCCACCCCCGGCCCTTCAATTCTGTTCGCCACCGGCGCGCCGGTCGCTTTGCTCGCGGTAATGGGCTTCTTCGACCGCCTCTCCGGAAAACCCGCCTCCCCCGGCAACGGCGCCCCGGCGCCGGCCGTCGACGCCCCGGTCTCGGGTATCGCCCCCCGGCTGATCACGGCCCGGGAGCGGCTGGAGGAGAAGGACCTCCCGGGGGCCATGGCGATCTATGAGGAGGTGCTGTCGACCGCGGGGGACCGGCCGGACGTCCTCGTGACCATCTCGGGCGACCTCGGGTCGACCGGGAACATCCCCCAGATCATCGAGCTGATCGCGCCGCGCTACGACGCCCTGCGCCACGGCCCGGCTACCGGGATCAACCTGGTGCAGGCCTACCTCTCGGTCCGCGACGCCGACGCAGCGCAGCATGTCCTCGACATCCTCTTCTCGCTCAACCGCCCGGAGCTCGAGGACCGGCTCCTCGGGTTCTCGAACGCCGTCGCCGAGCTGATCCAGAACGGCTCCGTCGCGGGCATCCCGCAGTACAACTCCGTGGGGGACGACCCGGCGGAGCACGCCCTCGGCCTCGCGCTCGTCACGATCAGCAGGCCCATCTGGTCGTACGGCCTCGAGTCGGTCGAGGGCGCCCTCCCTAAGAAGTCGGGCAAGCTGCGCCGCGTCGCCTTCGCCCAGCTCGCGCTCCCCACGGCCTACGAGGACCCCGAGGAGGCCATGAAGCTCACCGAGGACGAGCTCGGGCGCCTGTCGCGCGTCATCCCGCTCTGGTTCGCCGAGACGTTCTACTTCTCGCCGCTCTACGCCTCCGTCGCCGCCCTCGGGTGCCTGCACGCCGCCAACGCCCCGAAGCGGCCCGCGATTTTCTCGACGGACTGGACCGTCGAAAACCTCAAGAAGCTCGTCGAGTCGTCGCCGGACGGCCTCGACTACATCTTCACGGGCACGCTCAAGAAGGAGGGATCCGAGTTCATCCTGATCATGCGCGTCTGGGAGGTGAAGAAGATGCGCGAGCGCAAGCAGTTCACGATCCGCTGGACCGCGGCTACGGCCGACGTGGAGCTCATGAAGTTCCACGAGTTTGTCCGGGCGTTCATGGAGTGGGCGCCCTACCCGGAGGGCGAGGGCATCCCCTACTCGGCCCCCTCGACGCCGACCGCGTGGCTCGACGCCCTGGGCGCGATGCTGGGGCTTTTCCTGGTGGAGAAGAAGCTCATGCCCAGGGAGCAGCTGGCTCCGCTTTCGCCGGTCTTCGACGCCTTCGCCCCGCACGCGTTCAGCCCGCCGGCATCGTCCCTCACCTGGATCTCCCTGCGGCTCAAGGCCTCCTCCCTCGGGCTCGCCCCGAGCCTCTCCGAGGTGATGCTGAGCCGGCACGCGGCGGTCACCCAGGCGCGCGCTCTGATCGGCGCCTGAGCGCGGCAGGCGGACCGCCCGGCATGCACCAGCCCACCGCAGACCTGCGCATCCGCGCGACGATGCCGCTGCCGGCCCCGGGGGCCGTCGAGGCGGAGATCCCTCTGGACGACGCAGGCGCGGCGCGGATCGCCCAGGCCCGCCGGGAGATCGCCGCGATCATGGCAGGTCGCGACGACCGCCTCCTCGTCGTCGTCGGTCCCTGCTCGATCCACGACCCGGACGCGGCCCTCGAGTACGCCGCCCTTCTCCGGGCGGCCACGGGCCGCCACGCGGGCGAGCTCCTCGTCACGATGCGCGTCTATTTCGAGAAGCCGCGGACGGTCGTCGGCTGGAAGGGACTGATCAACGACCCGGACCTCGACGGCACGTTCAGGATCGGCAAGGGCCTGAGGATGGCCAGGCGCCTCATGGCGGACATCACGGCCTCCGGCCTGCCGGTCGCGACCGAGTTCCTGGACACGACGCTCGGGCAGTACTACGCGGACCTCGTCAGCTGGGGGGCGATCGGGGCCCGGACGGTCGAGAGCCAGGTCCACCGGGAGCTGGCCTCCGGCCTCTCGATGCCGGTCGGCTTCAAGAACAGGACCGACGGCGACGTGCAGGTCGCCGTGGACGCCATCCGCTCCGCACGCCATCCCCACTCGTTCCCCTCGCTCGCCCGCGACGGCTCGCCCGCCTGCATGCAGACCACGGGAAACGAGGACACCCACCTGGTCCTGCGCGGGGGAACGCTCGGCCCGAACTACTCGGCGGGTGACGTCGCCGCCGCGGCGGCCCTGCTCTCGGGCAGCGGGCTCCCCCCCCACCTCATGGTCGACTGCAGCCACGCCAACAGCGGAAGGGACGCCGAACTCCAGCCTGCCGTGGCCTCGGATCTGGCCGCGAGGGTCGCGGCGGGCGACCGCTCGGTCGCCGCGGTGATGCTCGAGAGCAACCTGGTCGGCGGATCGCAGGACTACCGCGCCGTTCCGCTCGTGCGCGGACAGAGCGTCACCGACCCGTGCCTCTCGTGGGAGAAGACGCTTCCCGTCATGGCGCGCCTGGCCGAGGCCGTCACGGCTCGGCGCGGGCGCTAGGGAAAGGCGCTCAGCCCTCGGGCGGGGAATCCGGCGCGGCGTCCGAGGACTCCTCGCCGCCGTCCGCCTCGTCCTTCTTCTTCGGCCGCGGGCGGCGCTTGCCGTCGCCCTCGTCCGAATACTTCGACGCCTTCGCGTTCAGCCAGAGCTCGCCCTTGCCGTTGAGGTTGAGCCAGAAGATCTCGCCCGCGTGCTCGGCGAACACCGGCTTCTCGCGGGATTTCTCGGGCAGGCGCAGGCCCGAGTCGGTGAGGGCGCCGAGGAGCTCGTCGGTCGACCTGCCGAGCTCGGCGGCAAGGCGCTCCACGGGCGCGGCCACGCTCCCCGTCTTCGTCTCCTTGAGGAGGAGGCGGACCGCCGCAAAGACGTTGCCCGGGGCCGCCTGCGCGGACTCGGAGGGCTGGGAGCCGGACGGCTCCTCGCCCCGCTTCGCGCGGGCATTGATCCAGATGCCTCCGCGGCTGTCCTTGTTGAGCCACCAGACCTCGTCCCCGATCTCGGCGAAGACCGGCGGGTCGCCGGCGGCCGAGTGGGCGTCCAGCCCCATGGCCACGAACGCATCGACGAGCGCGGTCTCGCTGCACTTCATGGCGCGGGAGAGGAAGCTCATGCTGCCCGAGCCGCCCGGCTCGCGCCTGTTCTTGCGCATCAGCGGGCGGATCCGGTCGAGAAGCTCGGAGCCGGTGGGAAGCGGCGCGCCGGAAATCTCCGGGGCCTGCTCCTCGCGCCTCTGCCTCGGCTCGCGCTCCTGCCTGGGCTCCCTTTCCTGCCTCGGCTCCCGCTCCTGCCTGGGCTCGCGGGGCTCCTGCTGGCCGCCGCCGGACTCGGCCCCCTTCGGGGCCTCCTCGGGCTCGACCCGCGTGGCCTGGACGGTCCTGAAGACCGGCCGGCTCTTTTCCTTCGTGTTCACCCACAGCTCGCCGCGGCGGTTGATGTTCACCCAGAAGACGTCGCCGTCGTACTCGACATAGACGACCTTCGCGTCCTCGTCGTCGGGAATCTCGAGCCCGCACTCCTTGAGGGCCCCGAGAACCTCTTCCTCGGATATGTCCCATTTCTTGGCGAGGTAGTCCACGCCGACCGAGAAGCCCGGCCCGCGCTGGTTCCTGCGCATGTGGGGCCGCATGGCCTCGAAAAACGTGGGCAGCTCGTCCCCGGTCCCCAGCTTGTCCCACTCGTCCTCCGGGGCGTCCGTCTCCGGCGCGTCGGGATCCCCGTCGCGGTCGGTGTCCCTGAGGCGCCTCAGGCCGTCCACCTCGCGTCCGGCCTCCTGGACCGGAGCCTCGGCCTCGGCCGGGGCGGGCGCCGTTGTGGCGCTTTTGAACTTGGCCTCGAACTCGGCGCGGAGCTTGTCCGCTTCCGCCCTCGCGGCTGCGGCCGCCGCGTCCTCCAGGGTCCAGTCGCGTTGGGTCGGACGCCTCGCCAGCCCTGAAAAGGCCAGCGGATTGTCAGCCTGCCCGCGAAATTCAACGATCTCCCACTCGTCCGTGCCGAGTTGGTTGAGAAATGATTCAAGCAGCGCGGGCGTTGCGAAGCCCCCCTTGCCGCTTGAGATTACCTTATATTCCCAGACTGCCATATATATGTGGTTGAAGGTAAGACATCCCAAATGAGGGTGTTGTTGCCGAGCCTATTCTTGGCTTATCGCTCGATGGGGGGCCCACCGTCAGGTTGATCTGGAGCCCCAAAAGTGCCCCAATCCGCCCTGAAATGCGCCGCATCGACCAGCTTCTCGCCAGTCTCGGCTACGGATCGAGGCGCGAGGTGCGCGAGGCGATCCTCGATGGAAGGGTGACCGTCCAGGGCGTCCCCGAGCGGGACCCGGGCAGGCGGGCGCAGCCGGGGGACGTGAGGATCGACGGCGGGCCGCTCGACCACCCCGGGGAGCTCCTTCTCATGCTCAACAAGCCCGCGGGGCGCGTATGCTCGCACGATTCCGCCGAGGGCCCGAGCGTGTACGGGCTCCTCCCCGCCCGGTGGCAGGCGCGCAATCCCCCGGTGACGAGCGTGGGCCGCCTCGACAAGGACACGACGGGGCTGCTTCTACTGACGGACTGCAGCGCCCTGGTGCACCGGCTGACGTCCCCGAAGCACAAGGTGCCCAAGGTCTACCGCGCAAAGCTCGACGCGGCCATCCCTCCGGGAGCCGATGACCTTTTCGCGAGCGGCACGCTCCTTCTTGCCGGCGAGGCGGCGCCCTGCGCCCCGGCAACCCTCAGGCGCCTCGGCGAAAGGGAGGCCGAGATCACGCTCACGGAGGGGCGCTACCACCAGGTGAAGAGGATGTTCGCGAGCCAGGGGTGCCCCGTCTCGGAGCTCCAGCGCGTCCGATTTGGCAGCCTGGAGCTTGGCGAACTCCCTGTCGGGGCTTGGATCGAGTTGCCCCTCAATAGCTTGGACAATAAATAGGCAGGCACAGTGCCCGGCGTGCCCCCGGGACGGTCTATGGGGATATATGACCAAGCATGCTTGCAATCTCAGATGATTAGGTGCCTAATCATATTTTCACGCGATGCATAAAGCCCTCTCAGAAGTCACGGATGCCCCCGCGGGAGCGGACGCAGCCAAGTCCAAGTACGGCGTCCACAAGATCGCGATCGTGGCGGTGGCCGCGATCGCCGTCGTCGTGGGAGCCATCGTCGGCGTCCGGCACTGGCAGTACTACAAGGCCCACGAGGAGACCGACGACGCCCAGGTCGAGGGGGACATCAGCCCCGTCCTCCCGAGGATCTCCGGATATGTCGAACGGGTCGTGGTGAAGGACAACCAGCATGTCGACGCCGGCCAGGTCCTGATCGAGGTGGACCCGAAGGAGCTCGACCTGAAGGTCGCGCAGGCCGACGCCGCGCTCCAGAACGCGATGGCCGGGCACGCGACCGCGGAGGCCGCGCTCGCGGGCGCCCGCGCCTCGGCCCTGACAGCAAAGGCCAACGTCGAGACCGCGCTCGTGCGCCAGCGCAAGGCGGCGAGCGACCTCGAGCGCGACACGAACCTGCTCAAGTCCGGCGCGATCACGGAGAGCCAGCTCAACGACACCAAGGCCGCCTCGGACACGGCCTCCGCCGAGCTGGACGCGGTGCGCACCCAGGCCGCCACGGCCGACCTCGACATCGCCGTCGCCTCCGCCCGGGTCGCCGCGGCGAAGACCGAGGCGTCCGAGAAGGCCGCCGACCTGGACTACGCCAAGCTCCAGCGCACGTACGCCTCGGTCACTGCCCCCATCGCGGGGCTCGTGTCCCGCAAGAACGTGGAGACCGGGCAGTTCGTCCAGGCCGGGCAGACCCTCCTGTCCATCACGTCCGAGTCGGACGTCTGGGTCGTCGCCAACTTCAAGGAGACCCAGCTCACGCGGATGAAGCAGGGCCAGGACGTCGAGTTTGAGGCCGACAGCTATCCCGGCGTCATCTTCCACGGGAAGGTCGAGTCCATTTCCGGCGCCACGGGCGCCCGGTTCGCGCTCCTGCCCCCGGACAATTCCACGGGCAACTTCGTCAAGGTGACGCAGCGCGTCCCGGTCAAGATCATGCTCTCCGAGGCCCCGGACGCCGGGCACCCCCTCCGGCCGGGGATGAGCGTGGACGCAACGGTGCGCGTCGCCGAGTAGGGCCCCCGTCCCATGGCCGAACAGGGACTGCGCAAGCTGATCATAACGATCACGGTGGTCGCCGCGGCGATCATCGAGCTCATCGACACGTCCATCGTCAACGTCGCGCTCAACGACATGAGCGGCAACCTCGGGGCCACCATCGAGGACGTCGCCTGGGTCGTGACGGCGTACGCGATCGCGAACGTCATCATCATCCCGATGACGAGCTTCCTCGCCGCGCGGTTCGGCAGGCGCAACTACTACATCGGCTCCATCCTGCTGTTCACTGCGGCCTCGGTCGCGTGCGGCAACGCCCACAACATCTGGGAGCTGGTGGCGTTCCGGTTCGTCCAGGGCATCGGCGGCGGGGCGCTCCTCTCCACGTCGCAGGCCATCCTCTTCGAGGCCTATACCGTGGCCCAGCGCGGCTTCGCGTCGTCGATCTTCGCGGTCGGGCTCTTTGTCGGCCCCACCATCGGCCCGACCCTCGGGGGCTGGATCATCGACCACTACTCTTGGCCCTGGATATTCTACATCAACCTGCCCATCGGGCTGGTCGCCGCCCTCCTCTCGTGGCTCTTCGTGAGGGAGCCCAGCCACGCGCGCAACGCCGAGACGATCGACTGGATCGGCATCGGCCTGCTCGTGGCGGGCCTGGGCGCGCTCCAGACGGTCCTCGAGCGCGGCGAGGCCGAGGACTGGTTCTCCAAGAGGTACATCGTCGTCCTGTCCGTCCTGGCCGCCGCCTCCCTGGTCGCCTTCGTCGCGCGGGAGCTGCTCACGGACCACCCCGTCGTGGACCTTCGGGTCCTGAGGAGCCGCAAGCTCGCGATATGCGCGAGCCTCACGTTCATCCTCGGCTTCTCGCTGTACGCCACCGTCTTCATCGTGCCCGTGTTCACGCAGCGGCTGCTGGGATACACGGCGATGCAGACCGGCATGCTCTTCTGGCCCGGCTCCCTCGTGGCCCTGTTCTTCCTCCCGCTGATGGGCCGGCTCCTCATGAAGGGCTTCCCGCCCCAGGTCATGGTGGTCACGGGCTTCGCTATCGTGGCCGTGTTCGCATGGAGGCTCTCGCTGCTCGACCTGAGCGCCCAATCCGGCGACTTCTTCTGGCCCATCATCCTGCGCGCCCTCGGGCTGAGCCTCGTGACCATCCCCCTCACCCAGCTCGCCGTGTCCGGGCTGCACCCGCGGGACATCCCGCAGGGCGTCGCCCTCAACAACATGATGAGGCAGATGGGGGGCTCCTTCGGCATCGCGTTCATCAACACGTTCCTCGACCACCGCACGGCGGCCCACCGGATCGACCTGGTGTCGAGGCTCACCCCGGGCGACCCCGCCACCGAGGCGCGGCTGGGGCAGATGACCCAGCTGCTGATCGCAAAGGGGCAGACGGCCTGGGAGGCCTCCCGCCATGCCCTCGCCCTCCTCGAGGCGACCGTCGAGCGCCAGGCGAGCCTCCTGAGCTACCTCGACGCCTACCGCCTCGTGGCCTTCCTTTCCCTCGTCTGCGTGCCGCTCATTCTCTTTGCCGGACGCTCGAAGCCCCTTACAAAGGAGGCGGCCGCGGCCGCCGACGCACACTGACGGCGCCAACCCCGCAAACCGAATGAGAACCACCGCCCTTTTCCTCCTGGCACTCGCAGCGCTCGCCCCGTCGGCGCGCGCGCAGGAAACCCCCGCCGGGCCGCTGAGCCTCGGGCAGACGATCCAGTCGGTCCTCGCGCGCTATCCCACGATCGCCGCCGCTCAGGCCGCCGTCGACGCCGCGCGCGCGCGGTCCGTGCAGGCCAACGCCGACCGGATGCCCCAGGTGAGCGGACACGCGGGCTACACCTACAGTTCCCTGCGCCCCTACGTCGCCATCTCCATACCCGGCCTGCCCCCGGGCGCCATCTACGAGAACGTGCAGGACGCCTACGGGGTGAACATCACCGCGAGGCAGCTCCTCACCGACTTCGGGCGGACCGACAAGCTCGTCGAGATGGCGCGCTCGGGCGAGATTTCGGCGCAGGACGCCCTCGAGGAGACGCGGCACCAGCTCGGCTACCAGGCGATCCAGTCCTTCTACGGGGTCCTGCTCCTTCGCAGCTCGACCGACGTCGCGCGGGAGGAGATCTCCGCCCTTGAGGAGGCCCTGCGCATCGCGGAGAGAAAGTTCAGCGCGGGAAGCGCGACAAAGTTCGACGTGCTGACCACACAGGTGCGCCTCGCGAACGCCCGCAACCACCTCACCGACACCCTCTCCCTGCGCGAGAAGCAGGAGAACGGCCTGCGCCAGCTCCTCGGGCGCGGCCTGCAGGCGCCCCTCGAGCTCACCGGCGACTTCGACGCCGAGACGCCCCCGATCCCCGAGTCCGCCGCGATCGCCGACGGCCTGAACAACAGACCCGAGATGAAGCTCGCGCAGGACGCCGAGCACACCGCCCGCCTCCGCCTCGACGCCGCCGACAGGGGCAACAGGCCAACGCTGGACGCGCAGGTCACCGGCGGGCTGGAGAACGGCGTCGTGCCGAACCTCTACGACAACAGGGGGTACCTGACCGCGGGGCTCGCCCTCGAGGTCCCGATCTTCACAGGCAGGCGCGTGCTGGGCGACCGCATGGAGGCCGACGCGGGGGTGAGGTCGGCCCAGGCGCGCGAGCGCGAGATGAACGACACGATCGCGACCGACGTCGCGGACGCCTACTCGGACTTCAACGCGGCCAAGTCGAGGCTCGCGAACTCGGACACCCTGGTGGAGCAGGCCCGGGAGGCCCTGGCGCTTGCCCAGACCCGCTACGCGAACGGCGTGATCACGAATTTCGAGCTCCTGGACGCCCAGAGCGCGCTCCGCTCGGCGGAGCTCAGCCGCCTGCAGGCGCGCTACGACTGCGTCCTCGCCCGGCAGGCCATCGCGCGGGCGGCGGGCGTCGCCCCGCAGCAGTAGGCACGGCGGCCTACGGCGCCTTTGCCGCGGCGAGCGCCTCGGCCTTGAACTTCTCGGCGCAGGTCGGGCATATCCCGTGCGTGAATGTCACGTCGGTGTGCTCGCGCACGTACTGCTCGACCGACTGCCAGTAGCCCTCGTCCGATCGGATGCTTTTGCACCAGCCGCAGATGGGGATCATGCCCGAGAGGGACTTGACCTCCTCGAGGGCCCGCCTGAGCTCGTCGATGAGGCGCTCGCGCTCGACCTCGACGCGCTGGCGGTGCCTCATCTCGCGCCCGACCATGACATTGGCCACGATAAGGAGCGCCGCCGCCAGAAGGCTGCCGAAAATGAGCAGGCGGCCGGCGCTGACGGTGTCGGCCTTCTCCGAGGCGTCGCGCACGAACAGCAGCTGCTCCTCCTCCTGCGAAAACTCCCGGATTGTGTTGCGGGCGTCCCCGTAGAGCCTGCGGCTCTCGCCCGTGGCGTCCAGGACCCGGACCGCGTCGGCACCCGCCTTCTCATACGTGTCCAGCGTCCGGCGGTCGTAGGCAAAGAGCTCCTGCACGGCCGCTGCGAGCCGCTCCAGGCGGCGCTGCTGCGCCGCGTTGTCACTTGTCAGGTCGGTGAGCTCGCTGAACATCTGCGGCTCGAGCGCGAGGCCTGCCCGGTAGGAGGCGAGCGCGCCGGCGTCAGCCAGCGTGACGTAGCCGCGGATCCCCCGCTGCGTGTCGGTGATGTTCTCCTCGAAGGCCTGCGCCCGGAGGACCACCTGGATGGTGTGCCGGCGCCAGGCGGCGGCGGCCTTCAGCTCCGTGACGTTTACGGCGGCCACGACGGTGACCATGGCCATGAGCGTCACGGATCCGACGAGGGGGAGCCACCTCAGGAAGTTCGTGTTGATCCGCGCGGCCAGCTGCCACGACCAGCCGATGACGCCGGTGCTGACGACGATGAAGACCAGGGCGGTGTTCACCGCCATCGCCGAGTACGAGCCCCAGCTGTAGGCGGGCTCTATCCCCGCTGCGAAGCCAAGCAGCGCGACAAAGGCGATGACGCCCGCGACGCATGACAGGGCCGCCGCGGCCGTTATCCGGCGCGCCGACGGGCGCCTCGTCCCGCACAGCGCGACGGCCGCCCCCATGAAGGTGAAGCACACCGCGGCGAGCGGGGACATGCGCCCCGGGTACGCCGTCTGGGCCTCGAAGAACGGCTTGTGAAACAGCTCGTCTATCCCGAGGTCCCAGTGGCCGAGGTATTCCAGGAGCGTCAGCCCGGCCAGGCCCGCGGACAGGGCGGCCGCGAGCAAGGCGGCGCGTGGGCGCCGCAGCGTCAGAAGGAGCAGCCCGGCGCCCAGGAACACGAAGCACAGCGCCGTGTTGTACTGCATCGGCGCGCTGCCGGGGACCATCTGAAGGACCCTGCTCCAGTGGGCATACCAGCTCGCGATGACCAGGAGGGCGGTCAGCACCACCGCGGCGCCCGCATAACGGGGAAAATTGCGGAAGGCCGAGTTGCCGGCCCACCTGCTGGCCAGGGATTGTGTGGACATGGGAACGGGTGCGCATCCCGGCGACGCCCGCCCAGGCCCGGGGGCACGCACCCCTGACGGGACCATCACGCCGCGCGGGCGCAAAAACGTCAACGCCCAAGGCCCCGCGTGGTTGACGTTTTCGCCAAGGACTGACGGACTGCGCCCATGTACACGATCATCGGGGGCGACGGGAAGGAATACGGGCCGGTGAGCATCGACCAGGTCCGAGCGTGGATCGCCGGGGGCCGCGCCAACCTCTCCACGAAGGTCAGGGCGGTCGGGACCGACACATGGAAGTCGATCGCGGACTGCCCGGAGATCACCGGGTCGGCAGCCACGGCGGGGTCGGCGGGGATCTCGGCGGCACAGGTTGCCGACCGCGGGGTCACCCTCGACTTCCTGGGCTGCTACGAGCGCAGCTGGACCCTCCTCAAGGCGAATTTCTGGCCGCTTGTGGGCGTGACATTGCTCATCTGCGTCATGCACGCCGTCCTCATCGGCGTCGACCGGCAGGGGCTTCACTTGATCGACACCCTCTTCAGCGGCGTCATCGGCGCCGGGTCCCTCTACTATACCCTGCTCAAGGCACGCGGCCAGCCGGCCGAGCTCGGGGATGCCTTCGCAGGGTTCACGAGGGCGTTCCTCACGCTCCTCGTCATCGCCATCGTCAAGGGCCTGCTCGTGACCCTGGGCGTCCTCTGCCTTATCCTTCCCGGGATATACCTAGCCGTGGCGTACAGCTTCACCGCCCTTGTCGCGGTGGATAAGAGGCTGGGATTCTGGGAGACGATGGAATTGAGCCGGCGCGTGGTCACCCGGAACTGGTGGCCCGTTTTTGCCCTCTGCCTCCTCGCGATACCTGTGCTTCTGGTCGGCGTCCTCGCCCTGGGCGTGGGGATCTTCGTGGCGATCCCCTTGATCGTCGGCGCCTTCGTCTACGCCTACGAGGACCTGTTCAGCTCCCGCGGGTGACGGCGGCCCTCAGGGGCCTCAGTCCTTCCCGTCCTTGAAGACCAGCGTGTCGAGCGCGATCTTCCCGGGACCGAAGGCGAAGATGATCAGGGACGCAAAGAGGAACAGGAAGGGCGTGGCCCCCGTGAACTTGTCGGGGTCGCTGAAGAACGAGTTCAGGGCCTCCCTCTCCGCCGTCAGGTAGGCGACGCTCATGACCCCGATCAGGGCGAGGGACGCAAAGCGGGAGAGCAGGCCCAGGAGGAGAAGCAAGCCGCACACGCACTCTGTGGTGGAGGCGAGGATGCAGTTCAGCCTCGGCGCCGGGATGTTGAGGCTCGCGAAGTACGCCGTCACCCGGTCCAGGTGGGTCAGCTTTCCCTTGCCGTCCACGAAGAACTGCCATCCCCAGTAGAGCCGGATGACGAGGAGGAGCGGGCATTTCAGGAACCCTCCGACCTTGGCGAGCAGGGCGTTGAGCTTGGAGACGAGGGCCATGGGGTGATCTTTCTTTTGTCCGGGGTGGGTTTCCGAGTACAGGGTCAAGATGCGCGGGGGCGCCGTTTATTCCCGCGGGCGCAGAACCAGCCGAGCGCCATCCAGGTCGTGAACCACGCCTGGACCTGGGCGGGTTTCACCCGGGGCCCCGCGGCGGCGACGGCCCTGGCGAGCGTCGCGCCGCGGGCCAGGGCGTCCAGGATCCGGAACGCCCCGGGTTCCAGCCGCTTGTAAAACAGGCGGTTGTCGAGGCGGTGCACCGCGACGAACGTGCGCGCGGGGCGCGGCAGGCTCGCCCTGCGGGCTGTGCGCCGGTGCACGACCTTCGAGTCCGGCGTGTTGCTCGCCTCTGAGCGCATCGCGTCGCGGCGCTTCACGGACATGACGTAGGTGTCGACCGGGTGGCGCAGCTCGAGGAGCGTGACATAGGGCTGCAGCCCGAGCCTGAGCCGCGCGGGGGGGGTGCGCGCCAGGGACGCCGCGGAGACGACGGGAAGCGCCTCCCCGTCGAACGCCACGGTCTGCGCCCACTCGAACCTCGCGATCTCCACCGCGAGCGCGGTCCGGGGCGCCGTCAGCCTCGGGTTCGCCCGGATGAACGCCTCCAGCCGCGAGCACAGGTTGCGAAGCGTAAACGAGCGCGACGGGCACGCCGCGAGGTAGGCCTGCGCCAGCCGCGTGAACGCATCCTCGCCGAGCGCCGCCTGGAGGCCGGGGCAGTCGTCGCGGATCGCGTCGAACAGCCGGTACCAGTACATCTTGTTGTAGAGCTCGAGGCGCTCGAAGGAGGTGAGCCGGTCGTTCGGCTTTATGAATTCCGCGGCGACCTCGCCCATCGGCCGTCCGTCGATCCAGGTCTTCTGCAGGTTGTCGTCGCCGTCGAGCGGCCGGACAACGGCGGCCGCCATCATGCGCTGGAACAGCCGCAGGCCGGCCGTCGAGTCGATGCGCGCCGGGGCGTGCTTGGGCGGGCGCTTCACACCACCGCCTTCTTGGCCCCGTCTATGAACTCGTTCGCCTTGAGCGCCTCGTTGTGGACCTCGTCAAACGAGGGGATCTTGTCGTCCCACTCCAGGAGCGTGGCCGAGACGCCGCAGACCCTGGTCGCGTGCGCGTAGAGCTTCCAGACGGGGTCGAGCACCGGGTGGTCGTGCGTGTCCAGGATGTACTTCTCGAACTTCGTGTGCCCCGCGACGTGCATCTGGCCCACGCGGTGGTGGGGGATGTTGTCCACGTAGTCGTAGGGGTTGAAGGAATGGTTCTTCGACGAGACGTAGATGTTGTTCACGTCCAGCAGTATCCCGCAGTCGGCGAGCTCGACGACCTCGCTCAGGAACTCCCACTCCGTCATCTCCGAGGCGTGGAACTCGGCGTAGCTGCTCACGTTCTCGACGCAGATGGGCACCTCGACGAAGTCGCGGACCTGCTTGATCTTCTCGGCGGTGCGGCGGGCCGACGCGAAGGTGTAGGGCATCGGCAGGAGGTCGTGCGTGTAGGTGCCGTCCACGCTCCCCCAGCAGAGGTGGTCCGAGAGCCAGGGGGTCTTCGTCCTCTTCACCAGGTTCTTCAGCCGCCTCATGTGGGTTCGGTCCGGCTTGTCCGCGGACCCGAAGTACATCGAGACGCCGTGCTGCACCACGCGGTACTGCTCGAGGATCCTGTCCAGCAGCTCGAGGGGCCTTCCGCCCTCGACCATGAAGTTCTCGGAGATGATCTCAAACCAGTCGACGACCGGCTTCTTCGAGAGGATGTGCGAGTAGTGCGGAACCCGCAGGCCGATGCCTATGCCATAGTCGGTGTTCCCGTTGAACCGGTTGGCCGGCATGATGAAAAAAACGCGGCCGGCCCGAGAGCCGGCCGCGTCGCTAAGGGATTTCGCTCAGGCGAACGTGGTCTTGGAGGGCGCGTCCGGGGCCTTGTTGGTGTTGCAGCCGCCCTTGCCGGAACAGGTGTTCTGGCCCTTGCAGCCGTTGTCTCCCGACTTGCAGCCGCCCTGGCCCTTGCACGAGTTCTTGCCCTTGCAGTCGTGCTTGCCCGCGTCCTTGGAGGCATCCTTGGACGAGTCGCCGCTGCCGGCATCGGCGTAAGCGCGTGTGGCCATTGATCCGGCATAGAGCCCGGCCATGGCCGCGGCGGTGACGATGAAACGTGTCGATTTGTTCATAACAGACTTCGATTTTTTGTTTTCAGGGTGACCGTCGTGGGGCGGCATTGTGCCGACCCTCGCGGTCTGGGATATGAGGCACTACGGCCCGGAATATTCCTCGGATGCACGAAAAATACAACCGAGAACCGGCATCCGGCAGTCCCAGTCGTGGGATTGTTACAAAATCCGGTCGACCATGGCCCCGCCCTTCTCGAAGGCCGCGAGGTTCCCGAGGAAGTGCCGCACGAGCTCGATGTTGACGTTGTTTCGCCCCCCCGCCGTGTGGGGGGTGATGAAGCAGTTGGGTGCACTCCAGAGGGGATGCGCGGGCGGCAGGGGCTCGGGGACCGTGACGTCCAAGTACGCTGCGCCTATCCGGCCCGACGTGAGGCCCTCGATAAGCGCGACCTGGTCGACCGTCGGCCCGCGGCCCACGTTGTAGAACCGGGCGCCCGGCTTGAAGCAGGCTATCCTGCGGGCGTTCACGTAATTGAGCGTCGCCTCGTTCTCCGGAAGCACGTTCACGACGTGGTCGGCCTCGGCCAGGACCCGCGTGAGGTCCTGCTCCGGGACGATGTGGACGCCCGGCTCGCTGTGGAGCTGGCGGCGAAGCGCGTAGATCTTCATCCCGAACGGGGCCAGGAGCTCGGACAGGCGCCGGCCGATCGACCCGAAGCCGAGCATGACGACGGTCTGGCGCGCCAGGAGGCGCGAGCGGTCGCGCCTCGCGGAGTAGTTCCAGGCGCGGTCGCCGAGCTGGGTCGCGTAGGACGGCAGGAGCTCGCGAGCGAGCGCCAGCATCATCGACAGGACGTGCTCGGCGCACGCGTCCGCGTAGACCTGCGAGGCGTTGGTGAACGCCGCCCCGCGCGCGCGGATCGCCTGCTTGAAGGGCTCCTTGTCGTACCGCGTGTAGCCGGCGCTCGACACCTCGATCCAGCGCAGGGAGGCGTTCGCGATGCAGTCGGCCGGGTCCGGCTGGCCGAACGCGATGTCCGCCCCGTCGATCGTCGCGTCGCGCTGGCCGCCCGCGAGGACCGAGCTGTTGCGCTTGCTGGACAGGACGAGCGTGTGGGCCGACGTGCCCCTGGAGAGGAGATCCATCCCCTCCGCCCCGAACTCCCCGTTGCACCAGATCTTCACTGTCCGACCGGGTTCACGCTGACCCGGTGGGTGTCCGCGGCATTCCCCAGGGTGACGGCGTAGTTGTTCCTGTTGAAGTAGCGGACGCTGCCGCCGAAGGAGACCCGCACCTCGATGTTGAGGCCCCGGCGCAGGAGCTCGTCCTCCGCGCGGTACACCACCCTGAAGGGGACCGGCACGACGCCGGGGTTGCTGAGGGTCTGGGAGCCCAGGACCTGGGGCGGCATGCCGGCAACGGAGGCGTCCACGATCCTCACCGTGACAACGGTGTCGGCCGGAAGCGTGACGTCGTTGCCCATCTCGACCTCGCCCGTGAGGACCCTCGAGGGATCGCCCTCGGGCGTCAGGTCGAGCTGGCCGCATCCCGCCAGGGCGAGCGCGGCGGCAAGGGAAAGGAATCCGAGCATGGGCCTCATGGCAGGTATTCGGTCGTCATCACCTGCTCGACGGCAAGCTTTCCCTTCGGGAGAATTCCGAGCTCCTCGAGCTGCCGGATCTGGAGGGCGAACCTCCCGGGCGATATCCGGCCCGTCTGCGAGTCGTCCGTCGCCTTTCTTCCGACCACGAGCTTCTCGTCGATGATCATCTTGCGGCAGAAGGCGAGGAAGTCGTCCGTGTTGTCGGGGTTGAGCTGCTTCATGAGCGCATGGGCCGGGGTCGGGTCGCCCCCGATGTAGTCCTTCCATCCCCTGATGTAGGCGGCCATGAACGCCCGCAGCCTCTCGGGGTTCCTCTGCGCCCAGGGCTTGTTGGCGAACAGGGCGGTGTAGGCGTCAAAGCCCGCGTCCCAGGCGTACAGGAACTTGGGGTACTTCGCGCCGCCCTTCACGATGAAGAAGGGCTCGGCGATGTAGTACCCCTGCTGGATGAAGTTCTTGTCCACGATGAAGTTCCCAACGGAGAAATTCTGGGGGATGACGTTGAACGTGATGTGGTACTTGTTCTTAAGGTAGGGAAGGAACGCCCACTCCAGGCGCGCCATGATCGTCTTGCCGTCGAGCTCCTCGAAGCTCTTCACGGGGTTGTCGGCGTGGAGCATCAGCACCGAGGGGTCGTTTTGGAATACGGCGCCGACATGGATGATCGGGAGGCCCTGGGCTATCGCCAGGAGCGTGTTGGTGCTGTCGGACTGGCCGATGTCGGCCTTGCCCGTCGCGATCTTCTGGATGACGAACGAGTTCGGGCCTCCGGGGACGAGGACGACGTCGAGCCCCGCCTCCTTGAAATAACCCTTCGCCAGGGCCTGGTAGAGTCCCCCATGCTCGGGCTGCGGAATCCAGTCCAGCTGGACGGTGATCCGGAAGGGCTCCGGGGCCGCCTGCGCCGCCGCGGGGGACGACTGCCGGGTGCAACCGCAGAGGGCGAGCACGGCGCCGGCGGCGAGGGCAACACGTCCAAGTTGAGGGGATCTCATCCGACGTGGAGGAATAGGGCGCGAGCGGCGCGCCCGCAACTGCGCAGTGCTCGCCGCAGGGGCCCGTTTTGTGCTAGCCCTCAGGCCATGAAACTCCGGCACGCGGCCGCCCTGCTTCTTCTCAACGCCGCACAGGCGCTCGCCCTGGACCTGCACACACAGAGGAGCTCGCCCTTCGACCTTGCCCTGACAGGCAGGCTCGCCGGGGTTCCCGCCGGCGAGGCGCGCTACGCCCGCTGGGCAGACCTACGGGCTCTTCCGTCGGCAAAGCTCACGCTGGCGGGGGAGTTCATCGAGGGGCCCCAGGTCCTGACGGTCGTGTTCCTTGACGACCTCTGGAAGGCCCTGCCCGTCGGCCCCGGGGCCGACACCTTCCTCGCGACCTGCGGCGACGGGTACGCCGCGGTCTTCACGTCCACGTTCATATCAAAATACCGGCCCTTCCTCGTCC
>Ga0265319_1000471_pt1 | contig 28484 bp, 22 predicted proteins | sample 4824metaG_FD_192443 | JGI IMG/M metagenome (GOLD analysis project Ga0265319, IMG submission 192443) | Rhizosphere microbial communities from Carex aquatilis grown in University of Washington, Seatle, WA, United States - 4-8-24 metaG | ecosystem: Host-associated > Plants > Roots > Rhizosphere >...
AGCCGATTGGATGCTCCAGTATGGCGACGAATGGCCCGAGCTGGTGCGGCTCAAGCAACGCTTCGATCCGGACGGGATCCTCACTCCGGGCCCGGGCATTTTCGCGTGAGCTGACGGACGGGAGACGACGTCGGCCCTCGCGTCGTGTGTCAGCGGCTAACCGGGTTTCACTGCGACGAACATTCCGACGGTGAACACGCCGGAGTCTCGCGCGGCGTCGAGGGCCGTCTTGCCCTTACGGAACAGATCCCCCTCCGGGCCCTCGTAGTTGAGCCACTGCGGCCGCTCCGCGTTCGGTGTGCTGCCCCAGCACTTCACGCCTTCGAACATGTCCGTGGCGACGGTTACCCGCAGCCCGGCATCTTCGATCATCTTCTTGTAGCCGCCCAAGGTGCCATGCCACGGGATCCGAATGTACTCGTTCACGGGCTGCATGAACTTCGAGATCTGCTCGTCTGTCTGATGCTCGCCGAAAGGCCGCTGGAGCCAGTCGATCCCGACGAGGCGACCTCCGGGCTTGAGAATTCGGAACGCAGCCCGGAAGAAGGCCGCCTTGTCGGGCAGATGGCAAACCGATTCGTAAAACGTAACGGCGTCGAAGCTGTTGTCGGCGAACGCCAACAGGCTCTTGTAGTCGTCGTCGCCCGTCGTGAGGAAGCTCACTTTGTCCGAAAGCCCAAGCTCGGCGGCACGCTCGCGGGCTCTTTGGCTGAGGACTTCGTTGTTCGATAAGCCAACGAAGTAAGCCGACGATAGTTTGGCCATGTAAAGCGTGGGTCCGCCGACCCCAGAGCCGAAATCGAGCGCGCGGCCTCCTGCCTGGATGCCGCTCTGCGCCAGGACCTTTTCCTCGAGCACTTGGGCCGCCTCGAGGACCGAAAGACCCTTCGCTTCCGCTCCAGGGTCGCCGTGGTGCCACGTGTACCCCATGATCGACTGGTAGCAATGGACGGCGCTATCGTAGAATTCGCGGACTTTGTGCTCGTGACTCATGGTGCGGCTGTTCATCTTCGCTCGAAGGCATCCATGGGCGCAAGGGCCGCTCGAGACCCGCTGGAGGGGCAACGGTTTGCGTGATACCAGGTCCTTTCCAGAGATTGTCTTACATGAGTGCCTGCGCACCAACGCCCGCGCCCTCTGGCCCCCAGCCTGATAAACTCCGCCCGCCATGCTGCCCGAGCGAAAGCAGGTCCTCATCGTCGACGACGAGCCCAACCTGCGCAGGATCCTCTCCGCACAACTCACCCGCGACGGCTACGACGTCCTGACCGCGGAGGACGGCGAGCAGGGCCTGCACCTGCTTCGCGAGCACCACATCGACCTCATCATCACCGACCTCAAAATGCCGAAGGTCGACGGCATGACCCTGCTCCGGACGGCGCTCGAAGAAGACGCCGAGATGCCGGTGGTGATCGTCACGGCGCACGGCTCGATCGATACGGCCGTCGAAGCGCTGAAGAGCGGCGCGTTCGACTTCGTGACCAAGCCCTTCGACAAGGACGAAGTACGCCAGATCGTCGCCAAGGCGCTGAAGACCCGCGAGCTCCGCGGCGCCGACGCCACGCCGACGCCCGCGGCCCGAGGGGCGCGCTTCGGCATCATCGGCGGCTCCCAGGGAATCACGGAGCTCTACGCGATCCTCGAGCGGGTGGCCGACACCCCGACGACGGTGCTCATCACCGGCGAGAGCGGCACGGGCAAAGAGCTGGTCGCGCGCGCCCTCCACGAGCACTCGGGTCGCAAAGACAAGCCCTTCATCAAAGTCAACTGCGCGGCGATCCCGAAGGAGCTTATCGAGAGTGAGCTCTTCGGCTACGAGCGCGGCGCATTCACCGGTGCGGTCACGAGCAAGCCGGGGCGGTTCGAGCTCGCCAACGGCGGAACGCTGTTCCTCGACGAAATCGGCGAGATTCCGATCGAAATGCAAGTGAAGCTCCTGCGCGCGCTCCAGGAGAGCGAGTTCGAACGGGTCGGAGGCATCAAGACGATCCGCGTCGACGTGCGCCTTGTGGCCGCGACCAACCGCGATCTCAAGAAGCTCATCGCCGGCGGAACCTTCCGCGAAGACCTCTTTTATCGCCTGAACGTCGTGCCGATCCGCCTCCCCGCGCTCCGCGAGCGAACGGCGGACATTCCGCTTCTCGCGGAGCACTTTCTCACCAAGTTCAACGAGCGCTTGAAGAAGAAAGTCGAAGGCGTGGAGCCGGAGGCCATCGAAGCGCTCGCCCAATACCCGTGGCCGGGCAACATCCGCGAGCTCGAGAACGTCATCGAACGCGCGGTGCTCTTCTGCGACACGCAAAGGCTCCGCGCGAGCGACCTGCCGCCCGAGATCCGGGGGATTCCGGCGATGGCCAACGTCCCGCTTCCTGAGGCCGACTTGCAGGCCGCGCTCGCAGGCGAGGGAGGACTCAAGGGGCACGTGAAAGTCGCCATGAGCCGCCTCGAGAAGGAGCTCGTGAGCCGAGCGCTGCAGCAGACCAACGGCAACGTGACGCACGCGGCGCGCCTCCTCAAGATCTCGCGCAAAGGCCTTCAGCTCAAGATGAAGGAGCTGGGGCTCCGCGAGGGGTCGGCCGACCGGGGAGACTAGGAGAAGCCCTTGGCCAGCGCGCTCAACGATGCGATGTGCGCAGGGCCCGTTCCGCAGCATCCGCCGATGACCGTGGCCCCCGCGTCCAGCCAGGTGCGCCCGAGCCGCGCGTACGTCGTCGCCCCCGCGCGGGAATCCGCACCCCAGCCGATCCGCTCCTCGGCGCGCCCTGCATTCGCATACGCACCGAACGGAACACCGACGCCCGCCAACGCGTCGAGATAGCGGAGCGTCTGCGCCGCAGGTGTGCAGTTGACGAGCACCACGCTTGCCCCCTCGCCGGCGCACGCTCGGGCGGCATCGCGCATGGCCTGCGGAGTCAGGAGTGACGCGTCAGGCCCCGCGGTCAGCGCAACCCACGTCTCGCTTCCGGTGCGCACGGACTCGCGCACCGCCGCCTGCGCCTCCGCGGCCTGCGCGAACGTCTCGCATAGAATGAGGTCGACGCCCGCATCTGCGAGCGCGCGCGCCAGATCGGCGTGCTCGCCGCGCGAAGCCTCGCCGGGGCTGCGGTCGGGTCGGTAGCAGTCTTCCAGCGGCGCGATCGAGCCCGCCACCCGGTGTGCGGCCGGAACGCTCTCGCGCGCGATTCGCACAGCCAGGCGCGTCAGCGCCTCCCACGAGGCGCCCACATTGCGCTGCTTGGTCCGGAAGGTGTTCGCCGTGTGCACGACGGCCCCTGCGGACGCGTAGTCGCGGTGGATCGACGCGACGACGTCCGGCGCCGTATTCAGCGCGGCCGCGCTCCACGCGACTGTCGGAATCGCGACGCCCCTTCGGACGAGCTCCGTTCCCATCGGCCCGTCGAGGACGATAACGCCCATGGGGCCTAGGCTTGCGCGGATGCCCCCGCGGCGCCAAGCTCAAAACCGATCCCGCCAAACCCTCGAGGAAACAGCCATGCTCGGTGGACGCGACAGCGATACGGTCGACCTAGAGTGCCCCGAGTGCGGCGCGAAGGTGCACGCCACCGTCAAGGAGGCGGAGCGCGGAAAGGTGCGCTGCCCGCGGGGTCACGAGTTCGCGGTGATGGGCATGCTCGGCGGGCTCGAAGGGCCGGGCGAGCAAAAGCGGCACTAGTGCACCTTGCCGTCGCGGGAGGCGCGAGGCGGACGGGCACCGGCACACGCCCCGTCCACGGCACGGCGCTCGCTTGTCCATTCCCTTCCAAGGGAAGTGCTTCGCCGTACCGTCGCCGTGGCTTGTCTCATAGGTTCGCTCGGAACGGGTGCGGCCGACGCCGTTCGCGATCCCGACGTGTGCCCCGGCGAGTGCGACAAACCGATCACGTACTCGCTCGACCCACAGTTCAACCGCGACGAGCGTGCGCTCATCGAAGAGGGGATGCGGGTGTGGGAACGCGGGAGCGGGGGGCGGGTGTGCTTTGCGCCCGGCGGGCGCGATCTGGTGATCGACAAGCTCGACCGTTCCGACGAGCTCGAGCCCTGGGACCCGGATTGGCAACGTCATGTGGCCCTGACCAAGGGTGGGCGAATCTGGATTGTCGCGACACGCATCGACGATCCGGGCGAATACCGGGCCCTCATCGTCCACGAGCTCGGGCATCACCTGGGCATCGGTCACATCGAAGACACGCCCGCCACGTACATGCACAGTACGATCAACGACACCCCCGTGGAGCTCTGGGCTCACGCGAGCCTGCCCAGGCGGGACGGGCGCGCGTTCTGCGAAGTACGCCGCTGTACGTGCTCGTATTGAGCAAGCCGCGTCGCTCTCGCGTTCGAGCGCCATGACGTGGACGTCGTGGGTCCGCGCACGAAACGACTCGAACAACGAAAATGCGGAAGACGGAAAAGCGGGCCCTCCCGAAGGCCCCCCGCCTCCCCGTCTCCCTCTGAATCTCACCCCCGCTCAGTCGTAGTACTCGTGGCCGAGGTGGGTGATGAGCTCTTCGCCCATCAGCCATCGCAACGTGTTCTTGAGCTTCATCAGCTGAATGAAGAGGTCGTGCTCCGGGCGGAGGCCCGGCGCCGTCATCGGGCTCTTGAAGTAAAATGAGAGCCATTCCTGCGTTCCGCGGAGGGACGCGCGCTGCGCGAAGTCGAGAAAGAGCGCCAGATCGAGGACCACGGGCGCCGCGAGGATCGAGTCGCGGCAGAGGAAATCGATCTTGATCTGCATCGGGTAGCCGAGCCAGCCGAAGAGGTCGATGTTGTCCCACCCCTCCTTGGCGTCGCCCCGCGGCGGGTAGTACTCGATGCGCACCTTGTGAAACAGATCGCCATAAAGCTGCGGATAGGCCTCGCGCTGGAGAATGACATCGAGGACGCCGAGCTTGCTCGTCTCCTTCGTCTTGAAACACCCCGGATCGTCGAGCACCTCGCCGTCGCGGTTGCCCAGGATGTTCGTCGAGAACCAGCCGCGCACGCCGAGCATCCGCGCCTTGAGCCCGGGAGCGATGACCGTCTTCATCAACGTCTGCCCGGTCTTGAAGTCTTTTCCAGCCAGCGGAACTTCGCGCTCGCGGGCAAGCTGCCACGCCGCCGGAAAGTCGACGCTCAGGTTCGGCGCGCCGTTGGCGAAGGGGATCCCCTCCTTCAAAGCCGCCCACGCGTAAAGCTGCGAATTGGCAATGCCCGGATCGCTCTCCTGGAGGCCGCGCTCGAACGACGCCACCGACTCGTGGGCGCGCGTCGGCGTGGTGAACGTCTCGGTCGACCCGCACCAGATGCAGACCGCGCGCGTGCATTCGCGCTCGCGCACGAAGCGCCGCATGTCGTCACGGATCTGCTCGACCATTTCGGCCTTCGACCGACCGCTCTTCACGTGCGTGCCGGTCAGGCGGCGAACGTACTCGGGATAGAAGGCGCCCGGCATCGGTTGGATGAGCTCGAGCTCGGCGCGCACGGTGTCGAGGTGCTCGTGCCGCAAGACGTCTGCCTCGACCGCTCGCGCGTGGGCATTGCCCGGAAACACGTCCCAACCCCCGAAGACGAGGTCGTTCAGTGAGGCGAGTGGGACGAAATCGCCAATCTTCGGCGCACGACCGCTCGTGCGGCGCCCGAGCCGGATGGTCGCGAGCTGGGTCAGCGACCCCACCGGCTCAGCCAGCCCTCGGCGCGCGAGCAGAACGCCCGCGATCGTCGTCGTCGCCACCGCGCCCATTCCGGGCAGGAGCACAGCAAGCCTTCCTTCGGCAGGTCGAATATGAGTTGGTCGATTCACGGGGCGCCTCCATCGGGTTGCGACGCGCCCCGTTCGAGCCGGGAACGTGTCATCCGCGTGGCTCGTGCGTTGCACGTCGCACGCCTGCCCGAGAGACCACGTCGTTGAAGCCAAAGCGACCACTTGTTCCCTGTGTCAGCCTGCCACGTCGAGCGTGCAAGGCGCATCCGAAGCAGCCGAGTCCGCCGCCGGGCAGTCTCTCCGATCTTTCCTGGCGACCCTGGCGGTCAATCCTCTCTTCGGGAGCGCTATTAGATTAGAAGCCTGGTGGTTTTCGTCGAGACCAAGCGATGGGTTCGTCGGCCGCGCGACGAATACTACTGTATTTTGAGCGCGGCCGACGAAGCCAGCGCGCCGGTATCGGCGAAAACCACCAGGCTTCTAGGCGGCCAATCCGGCATACCGAAGTAGCGCATCGATTGTCGGACGGCGTCCTCGGAAGTCGACGAAGAGGTCCATCGCCTCCCGCGAGCCGCCCAGCGCCAGCACGGTGTCCCGGAAGCGATGCCCGGTCTCTCGCGCGAATTGGCTCTCTTCGAACGCGGCAAACGCATCCGCCGAGAGCACTTCAGCCCATTTGTAGCTGTAATAGCCTGCCGCGTATCCACCGGCGAAGACGTGCGTGAAGCTGTTGGGCATTCGATTCCAAGCTGGAGGGGGAAAAACGCTGACTTCGCCTCTCACTCGATTCAGCGTCTCGAGGACGCGCGCGCCGGCTTGGGGATCGTAGTTCCTGTGAAGTCGCAAATCGAAGAGCGCGAATTCGATCTGGCGCAGCGTCGCCAGCCCCGCTTGAAACGCGCGGCCCGCACGGATTTTCTCGAGCAAGGCGTCGGGCAGCGGTTCGTGCGTGCGAAAATGACGCGCGAACCCGCGGAGCGTTTCTCCGTGATAGCACCAGTTCTCCATGAACTGGCTCGGCAGCTCGACTGCGTCCCATGGCACGCCGCGAATTCCCGAGACGGACGCTTCGTCCACCCGCGTCAGCAGGTGATGCAGGCCGTGCCCGAACTCATGAAAGAGCGTCAAGAGCTCGTCGTGCGTCAAGAGCGCAGGCTGCCCCGCCAGGGGCGGGGCGAAGTTGCACGTGAGGTACGCGGCCGGATGTTGCACCCCGGCGCTCGTGCGGCGGCGGCCGACGCACTCGTCCATCCAGGCCCCCCCGCGCTTGTCTTCGCGCGTGTAAAGGTCGAGAAAAAACGCGCCGATCGGCGTCCCGTCCGCTTCGCGTATCACGTAGGTCGTCACGTCGGCGTGCCAGGTCGGAATGCCCTCGGCTCGCTCGATCGCGACGCCGTACAGCTTTTCGACGAGCGCGAACATCCCGGCGATCGCGCTGGCCGCTGGAAAGTACGGGCGCAGCTCGTCCTCCGAAAAGCCGAGCTTCTCTTGCCTGAGCTTCTCGGAGTAATAGGGCACGTCCCACGGCTGAAAGTCGTCGATGCCGTCGAGCCGCTTCGCGAACGTCTTGAGCTCGGAAAGCTCGGACTGGGCGTTTTGGCGGGCGCGAGCCAAGAGATCGAGCAAGAACCGTTCGATCTCGTCCGCGGACCCGGCCATCTTGGTCGCGAGTGACATCTCGGCGTAGCTGCGCATCCCGAGCAGCCGCGCTTGTTCGTGGCGCAGCGCCAGGATCTCGTCCATCAGCGCCGTGTTGTCGAACTTTCCGGCCAGGGGTCCCTGGTCGGACGCCCTCGTGCCGTACGCCTCGTAGAGCTCGCGGCGAAGGTTGCGGTCGTCGGCGTAGCTGATGACGGCGTCGTAGCCGGGGAAGTCGAGCGTAAGCCGGAACCCGTCGAGGTTCTTCGACGCCGCCTTCGCGCGAGCGGCGGCCTTGCCTTGCTCGGTCATCCCGGAGAGCTTGGGCTCTTCCGTCACGTGCTTGCTCCAAGCCTGCACCGAGTCGATGACGTTCTCTTCGAACTTCGACTGAAGCTCCGATAGACGCAGGGCGATCTCCTTGAAACGCGCCTTGCCTTCGGGCGGCAGCGCGACGCCGGACAGCTTGAAGTCGCGGAGTGCATCGCGAACGACTTTCTGGCGCGAAGGCGACAGGGCACCGTAGGCGGGGCCAGCTGCCAGCTTTTCGTACACCCGAAACAGCGCCTCGTTCTGGGCGAGCTCCAGACGGTAGGCGGTGATCGTCGGTAGGCACGCGTTGTAGGCCTTCCGCCACTCGGGTGTGCTCGTGACGCCGAACAGATGCGTCACGGGCCCCCAGGCGCGCGCGAGGCGGTCTTCGAGCTCTTCGAGGGGATCGAGCAGGGCTTCCCACGGCGCGGCCGACGTCGCGCGGTCGGCGTCGGCCAAGAGGGCTTGAAGGCGCGCGCGGTTCTCGGCGAGCACGGCGTCGACGGCCGCCGCAGCGTGCTCGGGGAGAATGCGGTCGAAAGCCGGCAGCCCGCCGGGCGCGGTGGGGAAAAGCAGGGGGTTGTCCGTCGGCGTGGAGGCGGTCATCTCACTGGCCACGCATTGTCGCCGCGCGCGGCCGTTCCGGCGAGCGATTTGCGCAGGCGCTGTATTGCGAGCTCGAGCGGCCCGCGCGTGGGTGGGAAACCTTCGGCGAGACGTAAACGCCGCACAGTGTGCGTCCCTGGGCCCCTAATGGAGACGGATATTGAACGTGCCGCCCATCGAGAACTCACTTAGAATGATGTTACCTGCAGGTTTCGCGAGTTCCGTTCGCTCCGCAATAATATACTTATTGAAGAATCTGGGGGATCCGTAAGGGGAGTCTGACCCATGAGAGAATCGAATAGTGGCTTGACCACGGTGGCGGGCTTCGCCGCCATCGCGGCGCTGGGCTTCCTTGTCGTCGGACTCGGCGGATGCGGAACGGCCGCTCCCGACTGGAACGACGGCGGAGTGCCCCCCGGCGGCAGCGGCGGCTGCGGCCTGCTCTGCCCGCCGGCCAGCTCGTCCGGCGCTTCGTCGGGGTCTGGGTCCGGAAGCACGGTCACGGTGACCACCGGAATGGCGACCACCCCGGCGATGGGCGGTCTCACGGCACCCGATTGCGCGGGATGCACGTTCCCCGCTGCCAGCGCTCCGAGCTGCGCGGGAGCGCCGGCGATCACGCTCGTCTATCCGAACGACAACGTCCTGGTTCCACCGAATCTGAACGTCATTTCGGTGCAATGGACGCCCAATGGCGCCCCGTTCACGGGCTTCGAAGTGGACTTCAGCCAATCTCTGCAAAGCCCCAAAACCGACTGGAAAGTCGTCACGGCTTGCAAGACGCCTACGACCGACGCGCAGTCGAACACGCCTTCGGGCGGTTGCGAGCTTACGGTGGACCCCCTGACGTGGAGCAAGCTGGTCGCCGCGAATCGCGGCCTCAGCAACCCGCTGACGATCACCGTGCGCGGCACGACGGACGGCAAGTGCGCATCGGCGTCGTCGAACACGATCCACATGTCCATCGCCGAGGAAGACTTGCTCGGCGCGTACTACTACTGGAAGTCGACCGTCACGGCCGCCGGCGTCGGGGGACAGATCTGGGAGAAGGTCTTCGGCGATCTCGCCAACGCAGAGAAGAACGTCACGTCCGCCGTCACGCTCCGAACGGGAACGCTCAACGCGACCTGCAACGGCTGCCACGCCCTTTCGCGGGACGGCAAGCGCATGGTGATCTACTCCGACGACAACGACTCGGATGACGAGTACAGCGACGTCGTCGGCTCGCTGCTCGACATGACCACCACTCCGAACGCGACCGAGCTGGGCGTCGGCGCCAACGGCAATCGCATGGGAGGCCAGCCCCCCGGGTTCACGACGATCAATCCGGTCGCGTCGTTCTACATCTCTTCGAATGGGATGCCGCTGACGGGCGTGGGCAACACGGGAACGCCGTCGACGACCTCGGCCGGCTACCCCGCTGCGGTCCCGACCAACGGCTGGTCGGAATGGAACGGACAAACCGGCGTTTGGTCGGGACCGATCACCGTCGGCGATCCGGCGTCCCGCCCGACGATGCCCGACTGGTCGGTCGACGGAACGTCGGTCGTGTACGTCCAGCCGAGCGCCGTCGCGCAGTGGGACATGAACGGCACGGGGGCATTCCAGGGATCGCGCGAAGACGATGACCACATCTTCGGCGGGAGCCTCTACACGGTGCCTTACACGGGCAACGGGGCGTTCGGAATGCCGACGGTGTTCCTTCAGTCGGCGGGCGAGAACAACTACTACCCGAGCTACTCGCCGGACCAGCCGATGTCCTACGTCATCTTCAACCGAGCCCCGCTCGACATGAGCGCCGGATCGGTGACGGGGTGCACCACCGGCACCAACGCGCCGATGTGCCCCAACGACAGCTTCTCGAACCCCGCGGCGCGCTTGATGCTCATGCAGAACGCGGCGAATTCGAAGCCTATCGACATGGAGAAGGCCAACGGCACGCCGGGGGCGGCCCCTCTACCGTGGTCGAACTCGTATCCCCGCTGGGCGCCGTTCGTGCAGAATTACCACGGAAACAAGCTACTCTGGTTCACGTTCTCGTCGACGCGCGACTACGGCGTTCGCGTGCTCAACCACAAGATGGGAATGTACCAGTGCTATCCCGCCGACGCGTACCAAACCCCGGGCGGGGCACACAAGTCGGCGTTCGCGAGCCAATGCCAGGAGCCGCAGCTCTGGATGGCGCCGATCACGTTCACCGAAGCGCAGGGAGCTAGCGTGGATCCCTCGGGCGTCGCCTTCTGGATCCCGTACCAGGACCCGACGACCCACAATCACACCGCGCAGTGGACGCAGCAAGTGACGGCCCTTCCACCTCCCGTCGGCAAGTGCACGTGCGTGCCGCAGGGGCAAACGTGTTCGAACAACGCGTGCGGGTGCTGTTCGGGGCTCGCCTGCGCGGGCAACGGCACCTGCATCAGCGTGCTTCAGTAGCGGCGCCCGGCGTTCGAACGCCCAGGTGGTCCGCGATCGCGCGGGCCACTTCGTCCGGTTGCTCTTCGGCGAAGGTGTGCGAATCCGTTCGGACGACGAGCAGCCTGGCGTGCGCGATCCGCGAGCGGAGGAATTCACCGACGGCCGCGGGCGCAATGGGGTCCGCGTCGCCGAACACGAGAAGCGTCGGGGCCCGGACCTGAACGAGGCGTTCGTCGAGGTCCGTCTGGTCGCGCTCGAACCAATCCGGGACTTCGCTTCGCTCCGCGCGGAAGCCAGCGCGCCAGTCGATCCCGGAGCGAGCCACTCTCGATCCGCCGGAGGTGGCCACCAGCACCAGCCGTCGTATGCGGTCGGGATGTTCGATCGCGACGCGCATGGCGAGAACACCGCCCATGGACTGCGCGACCACGTCGAGCGGCCCGGCGGGGAGGCGCGCCAGCAGCCACTGGGCGAGATCGTCGAGCGACCGGATCATGGGGTCGGGCGGGGCATCGCCGAAGCCAGGCCAGGCAAACAGAGTGGACGGGCCACCGAGGCGCGCCGCCACCGGCTCCCAGAATGCGCGGCGGCCGCCGGCCCCGGGGAGAAAGACGGTCGTCACCTCGCCTCGCGGTCGACGAGGTCTCCCGGCGTGTCCCAGTCGCGCAGCTGGCCTGCCTCGTCGGGGCGGAGACATAGCTCGACCGCCCCGCAGTCGCGGAGCAACCGATGCATGGAGTGCTCGCGCGTGCTTGCGAGCGCCCGCGCAATCGGAACGACGCGCGCGGGTTCGTAGCGGGCGCACAAGGGCTCCCAGCGGCCATCGCGACGCGGGGCCACGATCGGCGCGTCGTTCGACGCCTCGAGCAGACGTTCGACGAGCGCGCCGGAGACGAAGGGCATGTCGCAAGCGAGCGCGAGGGCAGGCGCGTCGTGCGCGCGTCGCAGGAGGGCCAAGAGCCCGCCGAGGGGCCCGATGCCGGAAGGCTCGTCCGCGACGACCTCGATGCCGAGGCCTTCGTACTCCCTGCGCGCACCGACCAGCACGACCGGCAGCCCCAAGCGCTCCAGCACCCCGCGCAACCGCTCGACGATCCCCACGCCGTCCTCGGTCCGCAGGAGGCCCTTCGCGATTCCTCCCATTCGCGCCCCTGCGCCGCCGACGAAGATCCCGGCGAGGGCCGGCCTCACGCATCGCTCCAGCGAACGAATGGAACGTAGGCCCCCGCTTCGAGCGGACCCTCCGCGGGCGAAACGAGGGCGACCCCGTCCGAATGCGCGAGGCTGGTCGACGAGCCCGACGCCTGGTTGTCGTGCGCGTCCGCGACGAGGGCTCCAGCATCGACGCGCAGCGTCGCGCGCACGAGCTCGAGCCGATCCGGGGAGCGCTTGCGCGCGGCCGCGAGCCGAACGACGAGCGGCACTGCGAACGGCCGCGCGTCACCTTGCATCGAGCGCAGCAGCGGCATCCCGAACATCACGAACGTCACGAGCGCGCTCGCCGGGTTGCCAGGCAGGCCCAGCACGTGGGCGGTCGCGCCCCTTCCGACCGCAAGGGGCTTGCCGGGCTTGATCGCGACCCGCCAGAAGTCCAGCGTCACGCCGGCGCGCTCGAGCGCTGCACGGACGACGTCGTGGTCGCCGACGCTGACGCCGCCGACGGTCAGCAGCACGTCGGTTCCGTCGAGAGCGCGTTCGATCGCCTGCTGCGTCGCACTCGGTTCGTCCCCGACGATCGGCGCGATCCGCACGCTTGCCCCCGCCTGTCGCGCGAACGCCGCGAGCGCGGCGCTGTTCGACTCGGGGATCGACGCCGCGAATCGCTCGACACCGGGGGCTCGCAGCTCGTCGCCGGTACAGAGGATGGTGACGCGCGGCCGCCGAGCGACCACGAGCTCGGCGCGGTCCAGCATCGCGGCGAGCGCGATGGCCCCTGGGGTCAGACGCGTGCCAGCCCGGATGGCGATCGCACCGCGCTCGAGATCCTCTCCGGCCCTGCGCACGTGCTGGCGCGCGGCGGGGCGGGTGGCAAACGACAGATCGTCGCCGACTCGCGTCACGTGCTCCTGCATGATGACGCAATCCGCGCGGGGCGGGATCGGGGCGCCCGTGAAGATGCGACAAGCGGTGGCTGCGCCGAGCGGGGGGGCCTCGCGGCCCGCGCGGCTCTCGCCGGCGACGCGGAGGGTCCATGGGCCCTGCTCGCCGAGGTCGGCGGTCGCGATCGCATAGCCGTCCATCGCGCTGTGGTCGAAGGGTGGAAGCGGCTCACGCGCGACCAGATCGTCGGCCAACACGCGGCCCGGCCCGTCGCCGAGCGGCACTCGCTCGCTCGAGATCCGTCGAACACCCGAGAGCAGGCGAGCGCGGGCTTCGTCGAAGCCGAACACGGCTCAATGCCCGTGCTGGTCGCCGCGGGCGAGGCCCACCGCGTGCGCCAGGATCGGAACGAGGATGCGATCGACCGCGAGCACGACCGCCTTCGGGCTCCCGGGGAGCGCGGCGAGGATACGCCCGCGATGCACGCCGGCCACCGCACGAGAGAGCACCGCGCGCGGCCCGATCTCGTCCCACGAGAGACGGCGGAACGCCTCCCCGAAGCCATCCATGGTCTTCTCGAGAAGCGCGCTCACGGCTTCGTAGGTGCGATCGCGCGGCGCGAGTCCGGTGCCTCCCGTCGTGACGATGACGTCGACCAGGTTCTCGTCGCACGCGCGCGCGATCACGGCACGCACTTCGTCCGGTTCGTCGCGCACGATCGCGCGCAAGCTGACGACGAGGCCGGCGGCCTCGAGCCGATCGCGAAGGCAGCGGCCGCCTTCGTCGTCCGCTTCGGTGCGCGTATCGCTCACGGTGATGGCCGCGACGCGAAGGGGGGGCCTGCGTTCCGGGTGATCCACGCGTCGATGGTACAACGCCCCGCGGCAGGACGAACACGGTTCGGACTGAATGCGTCGACCCGGGCCGACCGATCAACGCGCGCAGTCCCCGCCGTACCGGCAGGCGTACACGGTCCCGCCCTGCAACGTGCAGCACAGGTCGCCGCCGATGACGTCGCACGCGTCGCCGCAGTGGGCGCAGTTCGAGTTCGTGTTGAAGTTGTTGCACGCGGCGCCGCAGGCATTGCCGTTGCCCCGGATGCCGCAGCCGCATTGCCCGGCGTAGCACTCCCAGGCGTCGCCCGGCCCGCAGCTGATCCCGCACCAGGCGCAGTTGCTCGGGTCGCTCCCCACGCTGAAGCAACCGTTGCTGCAGCAAGTCTGGCCCGCGGTGCACCCGGCAAACGCGCCGCAGACGCATATGCCCGCGGCGCTGCAGCTGTTGGTAGGCAAGCACGTCCCGCAGTTCGCAACCGTTCTGGCCTTCCCGCAGTTGTCCGCGCCCGCGAGGGCGCCGCAGGTATGGCCGAGCCGCGTGCAGAAGGTCGCGTCGCTTTCGGCGACGCACCCGCACTGGTTCGGCGCGCTGGCGCCGCAGGTTTGTGGCGTGGCGCACGTGCCGCAGCTTGCAACGGTACGCATGGTGCCGCAGCTGTCCGGCGCCGTCACCGGTCCGCAGTTTTTCCCGAGTGCCGAGCAAAGTGCGGTGTCCGACTCGGAGACGCAGGCGTCCAACCCAGGGTCGGTTTGCGACGCCTCGGGGCCAGCATCCGCGAGGAGATGGGGCGCGTCTGCAGGCGCGTCGCCGGGCGGGATTACGTCTGCCGGCGCGTCGCCGGGCGGGATCGCGTCCGGAGCCGCGTCTGCCGGAGTGGCCCCTTCCCGTGCGACATCCGTCATCGACGCCGCGTCGGCAGGCGGGGAGGCCGTTTGGTCCGCCGTCCCATCGGAGCCGGCATCGGACGACCCGTCGTCGACCGAAGCGTCACCTTCCTGGACTTGGAAATCGCCGATCACGCTCGAGCACGCGGCCATATCCCCCAAAGCGACGATCGCCAATACTGACAAGAAAAGAGACTGCCATGAAGTGCGCGCCAACGTTGCCTCGCTAGCTGTTCGAACGTGCGATGAAGAGCGAGAAGAAGCGGTCAGCGTACCTCCATTCGACGAACCCGCTCCACGATCCGACTCACACCTTCGTGGAAGGTTGCCTCCGGCGTAAGCAAACTCACTACGATGTACGCTTCTTCTTCGAAGTCGAAGAAGTGACCCGGGTGGACATACACCCCGTCCTCCTCGAGAAGCGCCAGGGCCCAGTCTTCTTCGCTCTCTGTTCGCGGCAAGCGCAGGATCGCGTACCACCCGCCTTCGAGATCGAGGACCGACACGGCAGACGCCACGACGACGGCGTGCAAAGTCGCGACGTTGGCTCGTGTTCGAACGCGAATGGCTTCTTCAGCGACGCCGCGGCAGGCCAGGAGCCCGCCCAGCGCCAGCTGCACGGGAGTGCCTACCGAAAGGAACGAATCGGCGATCACTTCGAGCCGTTCCAGCGCTTCGGCGACGCGCGCGCGCTCACCCGCGACCGCGATCCACGCGAGCTTCATCTGCGGCAAGCCCGCGAGCTTGGACAGCCCACCCAGGACGAATGCGAGCGGCGCGGCGTTCTCTTCGATGGCGCCGAGCACGGAGGGGCAGCGTCTCCTGTCCTCGCGCAGGGGAAAGCGAGCAAAGACTTCGTCGCTCACGATGGGCAAGCCGAGCGCGGCGAGGGCGTCCAGCTCGTCGCGCTTCACGTACGAGCCCGTGGGGTTGTTCGGGTTGACCACGATGATCGCGCGCGTGCGCGACGAGACGGCCGCACGCGCCGACGCCAGATCGACGTGCCAGGCGCCGTCGTAGGCGATCCGGTACGGGACGGCGCGAACGGACTCGAGCCGAGCCAGGTGCTCGAAGAGCGGGTAGCTGGGGACCGGGACGAGCACCTCGTCGCCGGGGTCGGCGAGGAGCTTGAACAGGAACGCGTAGGCCTCGCTCGTGCTCGCCGTGAGCACGACGCGCGCCGGGTCGACGGGCGCGCCGTGGAGAGAGAGCTCCTGCGCAACGGCTTGCCGCGCGGCGGCGATTCCGAAGGGGGCTGGCGCGTATCGCAGCGACGCCGATTCGGCGAGAGCGGCCCGGATGGCTCCCTCGTCGTAGCGGATCCCGGCGCCCGTCGGATTGGACTCGGTCAGGTCGAGGATCGGCCGGCGGGACGCGCGGGCGCGAGCGAGCGCGAGCGCCAGCCGGTTGGGCGAGAGGTCGATGGAAGAGCGGGACGAAAACATCAGCAACCATCCGCGAGGTACGTGCCCGACAGCGGCTCGGCCAGGCGAGCCAGGTTCTCGGCGGCTCGAGCTCGCCATGTCGGAGTGCACGTGAAACGAGTGACCATTGGGGGCCGCGTTTCAAAGCCCGCAATACTTCGCGCCCACCGCCTGAAGCCACGCGCCGAAATTCCCCTGATACGTATTCGGGTTGCACACGGCCCCCACCCCATTCAGGGCTTGCGTGACGCACGCGTCGGCCGGCGTGAACGCCGCGCACGCTCCGGACTGCGCCTGGACATCGCACGCGTCCATGGCGTCCGCGCAGTGATAACAGACCTGCGTCAGGCAGTCGGTCAGGCACGCGCTGTTGTGATTGCACGTCGCGCTGACGTACGGCGCGACACACTCGCGAACGCCGATTTGCGCGGAGAAGTCGTACTCGAACGCGGCCAAACAATTGGAGCACGGCGAGTTCGCGCCCAACGCAAGGCAAGACGTGGCATACGGGCCGCCCGAACAGGCCGAGGCCACGCTCAGCAGGTCGTCCTTCGAACACACGTGCTGGCGCACCGGCGCGGCCAACTGCAGGGCCGCGGGGCAGCCTGGATAGGGCGCAGGGCAGAGCATTTGTTGGCTGGTGCACGCGCGAGGCTGCACGCCAAGGTCGCACGTCGAAGGCGGTTGAAGAGCCGTGCAGTCCGCGCACGCGTTGCCCCATTCTCCGCATTGGGTGTCGATGAAGCCCGCGTGACAGACGCCATTGGAATCGCAGCACCCGAAGGAGCAGCTTTGCGCGCACATCGTCCCGCCGTCGGGAGCCACACACACGGAGCCGCCGCACGTTCCAGCGAAGGTCGTGCAGTCGACGCACAGTTGCCCGTTTGCGCCGCACTGCGAGTCGCTGCTGAGGACGCAGTTACCGGACGGGTCGCAGCAGCCTTGGCAGCTGAGCGAGTCGCACACCGGTCCGCCGTCGGGCAGCCGACGAGGCGTGCACTGCTGGTTCGAGCAAAGCTCGCCCCGCTGAAGGCAGTCTTGGCAGTCGGCTCCGAATCCGCCGCACATCGTATTGGCGATCCCTTGTTGGCACGCGCCGAACAAGTCGCAGCAACCAGTCGGGCACGTCTCCACGTCGCACACGCTCACATCGGTCTTGTCGACGCAACCTTGACCGATGCACTGGAGGCCGTCGGCCGTGCAGTCGGAGCACGCGTCTCCTCCCGTGCCGCACTGCGCATTGGCGGATCCGGGCTGGCACCGATTGAGCGCGTCGCAACAGCCGTAGTCACACTGACAGAACGCGCTAACGGGTATCGTGCACGACTGGTCGACACACGTGAAGCCCACGTCCGAACAACTCTGGCAGCCGTCGCCGCCGACTCCGCACATCGCGTCGCTCGTGCCGGGATGGCACGTGTCCGCTTCGTCGCAGCACCCGTCGGGACAGCTCTTCGCCGTACATGACAGACACCGCCCGTTGTCGCAAGCACCGGATGGCGGGCAGGCCCGACACGAGGTCCCAGCAGCGCCGCACGCGTCGTCCGCATCGCCGAACCGACAAGCCCCGTTCGCGTCGCAGCATCCGGCCGGGCAGGTCGACGCGTTGCACAGCGCCGGCGCGTGGCACGTCCCGCCCGCGTCGGCGTCGGACGGCGCGCACGATCCCCCGACCGACGTGCAGTCGGCGCACTGGGCGCCACCGTGGCCGCAGGCGTTCGGCGCCATCCCGACCAGACATTGATTGCCCGCGCAACACCCGGGGCAGTTTCCCGCATCGCATGACCGCGAGCATTGTTGCCCCGCACACACCGACCCGGCCGCGCACGACTCGCACGCGGACCCTCCCGAGCCGCACTTCGCCCCGTCGGTGCCCGGATGGCAAATGTCGTTGGCGCAGCATCCGCGGCAGGTGGCCGGGCCGCACGGCCCAACGACGCTCATGCCATCGGACGACAGCATCGTCGCGTCGGCGCTCGCGTCCACCCCGGGCGAGCCCCCGTCGCTCGAAGGGAGCTTCTTGGTCGCGTCGGCGCTCGCGTCCACCCCGGGCGAGCCCCCGTCGACGCTCGATGGCTCCGCGCTGCCGCCGCATCCAGCAGCGACGAGGAGGCCGAAGAGGGGCGCGAATGCGGCGCCGACGAGCCTCATGGACCCCTCACATTCCGCAGTAGCGGGTGCCGACCGCCTGTAGCCATGCGCCGAACTTTCCTTGGTACGTCGTGGGGTTGCACAAGGCGGCCGGCCCGCCGAGGGCTTGTGTGACGCAACCGTCGGCCTGGGTGTACGCCAAGCAGGTCCCAGACAGCGCTTGGCTCTCACACTGCGCCGTCGAGGCATCGTCGAGGCACTGGTAACAACTGTACGTGACGCAGTCGACGACGCACGCGCTGTTATGGTTGCAAGAGGCGTCGACGAGCGGCGCGACGCACGCGCGGATCCCGATTTGCGCCGCGAAGTCGGCGTCGAATGCCTGCAAGCATGTCGCGCACGCCCCATTCGACTTCGACTCGAAGTCGAAGAACGCAGAGCACGTGCCGGCGCTCGGCCCGTCCGAGCACGCCACAGCGGCGTTCGCCAAGTCGTTCGCCGAGCAGACCTTCTGCGCGATGGGGGCGGGCTCTTGAAGGCCAGCGGGGCAGCTCGGGTACGCCACGGGACACTGGGTTTGCCGACTCGCACAAGCGCGCGGAGCCACGCTGAAGTCGCATGCCGACGTGGGCCGCAGGGCCGTGCAGTCCTGGCACGCCGCTCCCCTTTCGCCGCACTGCACGTCGGCAAAACCGATCTGGCAGTTTCCGTTGGCGTCGCAGCACCCGTCGCAGCTCTGCGGACAAGGCACGGAACCGTCGGGGGAGCTACAGAGGCCGGAGCCGTCGCACGTGGCTCCGTACTTCGTGCAGTCGAGGCACGGCGCGTCGTTGCTGCCGCACTGCTTGTCCGCCGTGCCCGGCACGCAGGCGCCCGAGGACGGGTCGTAACACCCAACACACGGCGGCCCCGAATCCGTATCGTGGGAACCGCATTGCTGGTTCAAACAGAACCCCGGCAGACAGCTCGTGCAGATCGCGCCCCCGGTCCCGCACTGCGTGCTCGCCGAGCCCGGCTGGCACTGCCCGTTTTCGTCGCAGCAGCCGGAGGGGCAAGTCTGCACATTGCACGCGCCCCCGTCTGCCGTGCAACGCTGGCTGGAGCACTGCGAGCCGGACGACGTGCAGTCACGACAAGTCCGGAATAAGCCGCACTGCGAATTCGAAGTACCCGGCTGGCACTGCCCGTTCGAATCGCAGCACCCGAGGCACCCGAGGCACCTAGGACCGGGAGCGCAGACTTGGCTCAGGCACTGCATGTAGGCGCCGATACCCTCGCAATCGCGGCAGAATCTACCGGATTTCCCGCACTGGCTGAGCGAGGTGCCCGGTTGGCAGACGCCCTGCGTATCGCAGCAGCCCGACGGGCAGCTCACCGAGTTGCACTTGGCGCTGAGGCACGGCCCCTCGCACATGCACTGTTGCGACACGCACGATTCCAAATCCGGACACGTCTGGCAAGAAGCGCCGCCCGCCCCACACGCGGTGGGATCTACGCCGGGCTGACAGACGCCGTTGGCGTCGCAGCAGCCCGACGGGCAGGTGGCCGGGGTGCACGCCCCTACGGGCTCGCAGGCCCCGCCCGATCCGGCGTCCGACGCGCAGGTCGAGGCGAGCATGGTGCAGTCCGCGCATGCGCCGCCCTGCTTGCCGCACGCGGTCTGGGAGTTGCCGGCGAGGCATCGGTTCGCCTCGCAGCATCCGGCGCAGCTCGCGGGGCCGCACGGCGTGGCGCACTGCCCTCCCAGGCACACTTGGCCTTTCGAGGAGCACGACTGACAGGCCGCGCCAGACGCTCCGCATTCGATTGCGTCGATTCCGGGAAAGCAAACGTCTTGCTCGCAGCACCCGAGGCAGTTGCTAGGGCCGCAGGACGCCGCACGACCCGGAGTCGGCGTCGTCGCGTCCGCCGTTGCGTTCACCGTCGCGTCGGCACGCGCGTCGTCTGCCGCCGGGGGACCGCCGTCGCTCGCCGTGGACATGCCGGCGGAGTCCGCGGAGCCGCCGCACGAGCTCGTGAGCAGCGAGAGACCGAGGATGGCCGAGGCTGCGAACGGATGACGGGCTCGGGCGGGCATGCGGATGGGTCTGTCTCGCATCGTAGCGCGAGCGCGAGGCTCAACGCCCTCGCCCGGCCCATCCGACGAGCGCGGCGCGCATTGCCTGGTGCAAGTTGAGGTGGAGCCGGTCGGGGTAGTACGCGCCGAGCTTGTCGTCGAACGCGGTCTCCTTCCTGGACCCCACCGCCTGTTCATCCTCCACGCAATTTTGCGTGAAGCCACGAAAAGCGAAAAAAAAGCGCGCCTCACGCTCGCTACGGACCCCTGCCCAACTAAAGTTCACCCGCGTTCATGCAGTGTGCGGTCGTTTTGGCGCTCGGAGATCCGCGCTCGTCGGATGCGGCGACCTGGATCGACGCCGTCGCTTGGCTCCGCCAAGAGTTGGCCGAGCGCGGCTTTCGCGTCAGCGTCATCGACGGCGAAGACGTGGAAAGCGACCTGTCCCACGCCCTCGAAGGTGTCACGCGACAGGACGACGTCTTCGTGCACCTCAGCGGCCGACTCGTCGGTCGGGGCGTGGTCCGTACCGCCGGGGGGCGTCGGGTGCGACTGCAAACCCTGGCTGACGCGATCGCGGCCCAGGCGGGGCCCGATGTGTCCCTTTTTGCAGAGCTCCTTCACGACGACGGTGCGAACGACATGCGAGCCGCGACCGAGCACGTCGCGTCGATCGTCGCGGATGTGGGCGCGCACGCGCGCGGATATGCCCTCGTTGCCGCCGTGCGCCCGGCGTCTGCCGCCGTCGAAGGACTCGCGCTGACCCGCCTCTTCATCGATGTGGCCCGAACGGCGGCGCCGTACGAAGGATTCGTGTCGTCCGCGGTCTACGAGCGGATCGCGAACGCACCCGAAGGCCGCGCGCGCGCCCAGCACTTCGCGTTCGTACGTGGCGCGTCCGACCGACCGCCGCGATCGTCCACGTTCCGCCCCCTGCCGTCGTTCGCGTCCGAGCCACTCCCGTCGTTCGAGTCCGAGCCTTTGCCGTCGTTTGGGTCCGATCCGCTCCCGTCGTTCGAGTCCGACCCATTGCCGTCGTTTGCGCCGGAACCCCTGCCATCGTTCGCGTTCGAGCCTCTGCCCTCGTTTGCGCCGGAACCCCTGCCGTCGTTCGCGTTCGAGCCTCTGCCCTCGTTCGCGCCCGAGCCCCTGCCCTCGTTCGCGCCCGAGCCCCTGCCCTCGTTCGCGCCCGAGCCCCTGCCCTCGTTCGAAGCGGCACCTGCCCCGGTCTCGGGGCCCGACCTGTCGCTCGACGAGCAGATCGCCGAGGCAACCGCGGCCGGGGACAGCCGGCGCGTCGTGAAGCTTCGTCGCGAGCGTCTCCGCACCATCGAGTCGGGGCGGCTGCGCGTACGCGAGCTCGTGTCGATCGCGCGCGTCTTGCAAGTGGAGCTCGCCGACGCCCCGGCGGCGATCGAGGCGCTCGAGGAGGCACGCGCCATCGATCCGACGCGCGTCGGGGTGATGCAGGCGCTGAGGCGCGGCTACGAACGTCGCGGGAGTTGGGAGCAGGCATTTGAAGTGATGGGGGCGCTCGCCGACCTCTCCCCTTCGGCGACGGATCGAGCCGAGTTGCGTGTCGCCCAAGCGCAGGTGGCGCTCGACCAGCTGCACGATCACGATGGCGCGCTCGCGTTGCTCCAGAAGGCGCTGGAGAACGACCCGAACCACGAGCGCGCGCTCGCTGTGTTCGATGCGCTCCACGCGCTGCGTCCGCGAACGGTCGACGCCGCCGAAGCGCTCGGCTCGGTCGACGGGTCCGACGACTGGGAGAATCCGCGAGTCGCGAATGCCGTCCCCGACGTGACGCCCAGGCAAGACACCGCACCGCACACTGCCTCGAACGACGACGCCCTGGACGAGGCCTCCCCGCAGCAGGCCTCCCCGGACCCGGCCTCCCCGCAGCAGGCCTCCCCGCAGCAGGCCTCCCCGGACCAGGCCTCCCCGGACCAGGCCTCCCCGCAGCAGGCCTCCCCGCAGCAGGCCTCCCCGCAGCAGGCCTCCCCGGACCAGGCCTCCGCCAGCGACTCCGTCGAGAGCGATGCCCTCGCGTACAGCGAGGTGGCGGAGGGCGAGCTCCTCGCCGAGGCTTCCGCCAGCGAGTTGGCCTCCGACGAGCTCGTCGAGGATCCCGCGGACCCGTCGATCCACGCCAGCGCGTTCGCGAGCCATTGGCGCGAGGGGCGAACGGACGCGGCCTTCCTCGCCGCTCTGGCCCTCGAAGAGCTCGGCGCCGCCGACGTCGACCAGCAGATCCTGGTCGACCAGTTTCGCTCGGTCGCGCCCATTCGGGCCCGCGGAATGCTCGACGAGAGCGCATGGGACCTGCTCCGGGCCACCGGGCCGCGCGACGCAGTCGCCGCGCTGTTTGCGGGGGTCGCGCGCGCCGCCGTGGCGATGCGCCTCGAAGATCTGACGGCGCGCAAAGGACTGGTCACGCTCGACCCCACGACTCGCCTCGACGAGAAGAGCACGGCATCCATCGTGCGGAGCTTCCAGTGGGCGGCGCGCGTGCTCGGCGTGCCGTGCCCGGCCCTCTACGTCATCGACGACGTACCGGGCGACATCGCGGCGGTTCGTGCCCCCGAGCCGTCCACGGCGCTCGGGCCGTCGGTGTTGCGGGGGCGTTCGGCGAAAGAGCTCGCTTTTCTCGCGGGGCGACACCTGACCTATTACCGCGCCGAGCATCAGGTCCTCGTCTACTTCCCGACGGGCGAAGACCTCACTCGCCTGCTCCTGGCGACCATCGAAATCGGAGCGCCGGGCACGTTGCCCGACGGCGGGGACGACGCGGTCGGCGCGCTGCGCGAAGGCCTCCTGCGTCAGCTGACGAGGGCAGAGCACACCGCGATCGCCATCGCCAGCAGGCAACTCGACGGAAAGGTGGATCTCGGCGGCTGGGCGCGCGGCATCGAAGTGACCGCGGGTCGCGCGGGGCTTCTTTTGTGCGGCGACCTCGCGACGGCAGCCAGCTTGGTTCGGTCGGAGTCGCGTCCGATCGGCGGGCTGACCCCGGACGACCGCCGCCACGATCTCATCTCGTTCGTCGTTTCACCCGAGCACAGGCAGCTCCGCGCTCGTTACGTCGTCTCCGCGCCGGGGGACACGCAACCTCCGGCACCCGGAGCCCGCGCGTCGGCCGCGCTCCAAATACCGTAGTATTCCTCGCGCGGCCGCCGGCGCCATCGCTTGGTCTCGGCAATCATCACCCTTCTACTCGTGGGAACCCGGTCGTGGGGCGGACGTCAGCCCCCGTAGTCTTCGGCGCTGGTCGCGTCCTTGCCCTGCGCGACACCGGCCCCGTTCAAGGCCGCGCTCACGACGATCGCAACGGTGAAGTTCGCCAAGAGCGCCCAGAGCGCCGTGTATCCCGGGATGACCAGGCCCCCGATGGCCAGCGGGTACACGTTGGCCTTGAAGGAGAGAGCCCGCGCCATCCACGTGCCGAGCGTCATGCCGGTGATCCACCCCGCGAGGAGGCCCCATCTGTGAAGTCGCCGCGTGTAAAGACCGACCACGACGGCGGGGAATGTTTGGAGGATCCAGACGCCCCCGAGCAGCTGTAGCTGGATGGCGTACTTCTGCGGTACGAGCACGATGAACGCGAGCGCGCCGAACTTGACGACCAGCGACGCGACTTTCGCGACGGTGGACTCTTCCTTGCCGGCGCAGCTCGGACGCAGAAACTCCTTGTAGATGTTGCGGGTGAAGAGGTTTGCCGCGGCGATCGACATGATCGCGGCGGGCACGAGGGCGCCGATGGCGATCGCCGCGAACGCGAAGCCCGCGAACCATGACGGGAACAAGTGGAGGAAGAGCGCCGGGACCGCGAAGTTGGGCCCGTACTGCTGAAAGCCGCCCAGAAACGCGGGCACCTTGTCGACTTTGGCGGCGACGGCCATGTACCCGAGCAGGGCGATCAGCCCGAGCAAGAACGAATACGCGGGCAGCATGGCGCTGTTGCGCCGGATGACCCCCCGGCCGCTCGAGCTCAGCACGCCGGTCATCGAATGGGGATACAAGAAGAGAGCGAGCGCCGAGCCGAAGGCGAGCGTCGCGTACGCGCTGAACTGCCCCAGGGTGCCCGCGCTCGGTGGCGTGAGGAGCAGCTTCGCCGGCGGAACGGCTGCGAAGATCGCCGAGTATCCGCCGAGCTTCGCCGGAATGATCATCACCGCCGCAAGGACGGTGACGTAGATGATCGCGTCCTTGACCACAGCGATGAGGGCGGGCGCGCGCAGCCCGCTCTGGTAGGTGTATGCCGCAAGGATGACGAAAGCGCCGACCAGCGGTAGCTCGGCCATCCAGCCGCTGCCCTGAATGCCCATCGCCCCGAGCACGACTTGGATGCCGACGAGCTGGAGCGCGATGTAGGGCATCGTCGCGAGAATGCCCGTGGCAGCGACGGCGAGCGCCAGCGCAGGGCTGTCGAAGCGACCGCGCACGAAGTCCGCGGCGGTGATGTACCCGTGGCGGTGCGACACGCTCCACATGCGGGGCATGACCATGAACACGAACGGGTACGCGATGATCGTGTAGGGCATCGCGAAAAAGCCGATGGCGCCCTGACCGAACACTAGCGCCGGTACGGCGATGAACGTGTATGCGGTGTACAGGTCGCCGCCGAGCAGAAACCAGGTGACGATGGTCCCGAAGCGCCGCCCGCCAAGACCCCATTCGTCCAGTTGATGCAGGTCCGCGCGTCGCCAGCGCCCGGCAAAGAAGCCCAGCACGGTCACGAGCAGGAAGAGCGCGGTGAAAACCGCCAGCGCGGGCCCGTTGATGCCGTTCATCGGTCACCGCCGCGGATGGCGAAGTAGACGACGGCGGTCAGCGTGGCGCTGATTCCTACCCAGAGAAACTGGTACCAGTAGAAATACGGAATCCCGCCGATCCGCGGCTCGAGCGCGTTGTAGAACGGCACCCAGAGGGTGCCGACGAAAGGAACGATCAGGAGCAACTCCCAGCGCCAGAAGCGTCGCACGGCGGCGGAGTCTATCGTGGATGACGGGGCATGCGAGCTTCGACTGCGCGGGCGTGCGCTTCGAACCCTTCGAGCCGAGCCAGCGCACAAACCGCGCGACCCTGGCGCGCCAACGCGTCGGGACTGTACTGAATCAGCGATGTCCGAGTGACGAAATCGTAGACACCGAGCGGGGATCCGAATCGCACCGCGCCACCGGTGGGAAGTACGTGCGAGGGTCCCGCGAGGTAGTCACCCATGGCTTCGGGGGTCGACGGGCCGATGAACGCGGCGCCTGCGCGCCCGATGCGCGCGAGCAACGCGTGGGGGTCGACGACGTGCAGCGCGAGGTGCTCCGCGGCGAGGCGGTCGGCGATGGCGGCCATGCGCTCGCGCGAGTGCGCCACGAACGCGGCGCCGTTGGCCATGGCGGCCCGCGCGATCGGCGCCCGCGGCAGGGTGGCCATCTGCTCGTCGACTTCCCGGCCGACGCCTTGCGCCATCAGATCCGAGGCGCACACGAGCATCGGATACGCCGCCTCGTCGTGCTCCGCCTGCGACAACAGGTCCGCGGCGATGAGGCGCGGATCGGCCTCGTCGTCCGCGACGACCAGAATCTCGCTCGGCCCCGCGATGCCATCGATGTCGACCGCACCGAACACCAGGCGCTTGGCGCAGGCGACATATGCGTTGCCCGGGCCCACGATCTTGTCCACCCGCGGCACAGTCTGCGTTCCGTAGGCGAGCGCCGCGATGGCCTGGGCGCCCCCCGCGTCGACGATGGCCCCGATGCCCGAGAGGTACGCGGCCGCGTAGAGGGGGTCGTCGCTCTCGTCGCCCGCAAGCGGCGTCGCGAGGATCGTCTCGGGGACCCCCGCCACCCGCGCGGGGATTGCGGACATGAGGACACTCGATGGGTAGCGCGCCTTTCCCCCCGGCGCGTACACGCCCGCGCGCGCGACGGGCAGAACGCGTGTGCCCAGGGTGATCCCGTCGTCGTCGTACCGGAAGCCGGGGTCGATCTGCCGCTTGTGGAACGCCCGAATGCGATCGGCGGCGAGCTCGAGGGCGTCGCGCACGTCGGGCGCCAGCCGAGCGAGGGCCGCGGCGCCCGGGTAATCGCGCAGGACCAGGTGCGGGGCGCGCCGACCGAAGCGCTCGTTGTAACGCTGAACCGCGGCGTCGCCTTCCGCGCGGACTGCGCCGAGGATCTCGCGCACCGCGGGCTCGACGCGGGCGAAATCGGCTTCGCCGCGGTTCGCGAAGCGATCGAGCGCCGCATCGAACTCGGGCGAGCCGTCCAGAAACGTCGCGAGCATGGCGCCCGATCTCTAGCACGCGTACGATCGCGCTCGCGATGGCACGCACGCGGGCATGCGCCATCCTCGCCGCGCTCGGCGCCCTGGCCGGCGCGTGCGGCGCGCGCGCCGCCTGCGACGGAGTCGCGTGCGCCGCGGCCTGTCCGCGGGATGCCGCGCGGGACCCGACGGGGCGGTGCGCGTGCGCTCCCGGACACGTGCTCGTCCTCGGCGCTTGCGTCCCGCCCGCGGTGGGCGACGCCTACTGCGGCCGGGCGGCGAAGGCAGGCGTCGACGGGTGCGTCTTTCGCGCGTGCGCCGAACGCGAGGTGCTCGATGCGGCCACGGGCGCCTGCCTTCCGAAAACGACGATAGAGGCCGCCAGCGCCATCGCCTGCGCGGACGGGGGAGCGCTCGTGGTCGCCGACGGACACGCCGCATGCGTCGCCGCCGAGGCCGCGTGCCCGCGCGGGACGCGACGCGCTGGGGCGGTCTGCCCCCGACCCCCGAAGTGCCCGCCCGGGGCGCTGGCGAGCGAGGGCCGGTGCGAACCGGTCGTGACCATCGGCGTACGGAGCGACGTCCCACGGGTCGACCTTGGCTCGTGGACCGCGGTCGTTCTCGGCGCCGACGGCGGCCCGGGCAAGCCCGATCTCTGCCGTCCGCTCGCGATGCGCCCCGACGCGTTCGGCCTTTCGCCAGGCACGACGGGCACGGTGACCTTGCGGATCGCGATCGCCGCGCCCGATCAAGACATGACGCGGCTGCACGCCCACACGCAAGCGCAACTGACCACCCCGGAGTCGACGCTCCCGGCTCCGGCCCCGGCCGCCTCCGCGGCAATCGCAATCGTGGAGGAAGCGGTCGCCACGCTGATCGAGCCCTTGCGCGGCCTCGGCGGCGAGGCGAGCACCGCGATCGTCGTAGTAGAGGTGACGTGCCGGGTCAGCAGTCTTTGAGGTTCGAAATTCGGCGGCAAGGATGCTAGCGTGTGCGAGCTTCATTTCAGGCCCCAACGCGGGCGTGCCCGACCATACGTGCGAGGCGAACTACGTGGACAGTGATCTCGCGGACGCGGTGGAGGCCATCAAGGCAGTATTCGCGAAGCGAAAGCTTCCCTGCTCGTTCGGCAAAGCGCCTCAAGCGCTCGTCGACGATCTGCGAAAGCAACTGCACGTGCCCTCCCGTTATCGCAGTTTCTTGCTGGCAGCCGACCCGGAGAGGTTGGAGACGGTGACCCCCGTCGAGCGGGTGCGGCTCATTCCGTCCGCGGAGCTGATCAAGGCGCAGCAGCTCGTGCAGACGCCCGGCGAAAACGGAGCCCCAGCGGCGGACTGGAAGGCGTCGTGGGTGGTCATCGGCGAAAGCTCGCTCCTGGGCGATCCGTACTTTCTCGACGTGAGCAAGCCCGATCCGGAAGGGGACTGTCCGGTGTACACGGCGATGAGCGGGCAGGACCGCTGGGTTCCGACGCTCGCCGCCTCGAGCTTCGCGCAGTTCTTGCGCATCCTGTCGACGGCGATGGAAATCGCGGCGGGCTTCGGCGACGCGATCATGGACGACGAAGACGAAGACGCGTTTCGCGAGGCCCTCGGCCCGAAGGTCAAGATCATCGACGCAGCGGCGCTGAGGGCCGGGCACTGGACGTGAGCGGGCGATGACCGAGGCGGCCTACCTCACGAGCCGTTATCGCCCGGCCGAGATCGAGCACCGCTACGGCCCGAACGTCCACTTGCTCGACGACCCCCTGGCCTGGACCAGGCTCACTCGGTTCTGCGCGCACGACACGCAGCAGCCCGAGGTGGGCCGCCTCCTGCGAGCGCTCTACCAGCAGCTGGCCGAGGCCGTGGTCGCTGCGGAGCTCCCGCGCGTCCGGCTCGACGTGCCAACCCGCATGGTCACGTCCTTTCCGCAGGCGGTGGTCCGCTCCGCGGGAATCGCGCCGCACACGCGGGTGGTCAGCGTCGGCATCGCCCGGGCGGGAACGATGCCCTCGCAGATCGTGTACGACCTTTTGACCGAGGTTCTCGATCCCTCGTGCGTGCGTCAGGATCACCTGTTCATGTCCCGCGCGACCGACGCCGACGGGCGCGTGACTGGCGCCACCTGGCACGACGCCAAGATCGGCCGCGACGTGGCGGGCCGCACCGTTCTCTTTCCCGATCCGATGGCGGCGACCGGCTCCTCGCTGGTCAGCGCGCTCAATCATTACAAGACCCGGCTCGAAGGGATGCCCGGAC
>Ga0265319_1000473_pt1 | contig 28398 bp, 23 predicted proteins | sample 4824metaG_FD_192443 | JGI IMG/M metagenome (GOLD analysis project Ga0265319, IMG submission 192443) | Rhizosphere microbial communities from Carex aquatilis grown in University of Washington, Seatle, WA, United States - 4-8-24 metaG | ecosystem: Host-associated > Plants > Roots > Rhizosphere >...
GAGCCTATGGCTGGGCTGTCGCTGTCGCCCTACGAGACGATCCGAATCGACACCTAAGGAGAGGCCTGTGGAGGAGAAACAGAGTGCCCAAGCCGCGGTCGGCCTGCTCGGGCGGCCGCTCGCGATCTCGCAGATCGCGCTCGTTGTGAACGATCTTGAGAAGACGATGGAGCAGTACACGAACCTGCTCGGATGGGGTCCCTGGAACGTGTACCGCCACGAGCCGCCGCGGCTTCACGACACGACGGTCCACGGCGCGCAGGTCGACTACACGATGCTCGGTGCGGAGACGCACGTCGGCGAGATGGGCTTCGAGCTGCTGCAGCCGCTCGAGGGGCCCAGCATCTACCGGGAGTGGCTGGACGAGCGCGGCGAAGGGCTCCATCACATAGCCGTGATGCTGCACTCCTTCGAGGAGTCGACGCGTCTGAAGGAGACGTTCGCGGCGGCCGGCTCACCCGTGCTGATGGGCGGGCGGATCGGCGAGACGATCGAGTTCTTCTATCTCGACACCGAGCCGTCCCTGAAGATCATCATCGAGTCGGGCAGCGGGCACGCGATCGAGCTAACGCCAGACTACGTGTATCCATGAGGGACCATCCGAGAACCGTCGAGCGCCGACGCCGGTGAACCGCGTCGCGATCGTCACGGGGGCCGGAACGGGGATCGGGGCGGCGACGGCCAGGCGGCTCGCCGCCGACGGTCTTGACATCGTGGTGGTCGGGCGCCGATCGACGACACTCGAAGAGGTGGCGGGAGGGCTCGGCGGGCGCTCGCTAGTCGTCGTCGCCGATCTTGGCGACGCGGCCGGGCCGGGCACGATCGTCGAACGGACGCTCGCGGAGTTCGGGCGGATCGACGTCATCGTCAACAACGCCGCGGTCGTCGCGGAGAGCACGCTCGACTCGGTGACTCGCCCGGCCTTCGACGAGCACTACGCGGTCAACGTGGGCGGACCGATGTTCCTGCTCGCGCAGGCACACGACGCGCTGCGACGCGCCGAGGACGCGTCGATCATTAACATCAGCTCGTCGGTCGGCTCGATCATCAAACCGGGTACCGCGCTCTACGGGTCCACCAAGGCCGCCCTCGAATACCTCACGCGCGCCTGGGCATACGAGTTGGCGCCGGACGGAATCCGCGTGAACGCGATCGCTCCCGGCCCGGTCGACACCCCGATCCACGCCACCTACTCCGACGATCTCGCATCGACCTACGCCGACCTCGCTCGCAGGATTCCGCTGAATCGCATGGGCCAACCGGAGGACGTGGCAGGCTGGGTTGCGTTCCTGGCGGGACCGCAGTCCCGCTGGACCACCGGGACCGTGATCCACGTCGACGGCGGGCAGGTGCTTGGGCTACCCGAGTCGGCGGGCGGCTGAATCGGGCGCGATCATGGCTTCTTCTTCTTCTTGGGGGCCTTGAACGCGACGGTGTCGGTCGAGACGACGGTTGTGCTGCCGCTCGCAGCCGTTTGGCTGATCGAGAGGGCGGCGGAGAACTGGTGATGGTGCCCGAGAAGCAGCACGCCGACCGAGTTCAGCGCGACGCTGAGCGGCTGGCCTTGCCCTGCCGGCACGGTGATGGCGGCGGTGCCGACGGTGAGCGTCTGCGTCGTCCTTGTCTTCTTCTTCTTCGACGCCGTGATTGCCGTGACCTTGCCGCCCACAAGTGTCTCGATGACGATCAGCTTGCCGCTCACAACACAACTCGTGGCGCCAGTGCAGGTGACGGTGACAGTTGCCGTCGTGCCGGACACGGTGGCGCCGCCCGCCGTCGCGATCCCGGCGACAGTCGAGCCGCCTGCGGGTGGTGAGCCCCCACTGGAACTCGCGGCCACCACCTGAGCCGTCGCGGCGGAGGTCGCCGCGTTACCCGCCCCGCCCGCGTTGCTTGCGGTCTCCGAAACCTCGATCGTGTGGCCGACGTCGCTGCTTCCCACCACGTAGGTCTGGCTCGTGGCCCCGCCGATCACTGCGCACGACGCGCCGGCGCTGTTGCAGTCCTCCCACTTGTAGGCGTAGGAGGTCGGGCCGTTCGACCAGGTGGCGTGCCCTTCGGTCAAGGTCTGCCCGACCTTGGCGGTTCCGGAGATCGTCGGTGACGAGGAGCTGACGGGCACGGGTGGCAGCGTCACGACCGCGGTGGGCGACGACTGGACGGCCGCGGCGGTGCCACCGCTGTTCTGTGCTGTCTCGGTGACGACGACCGTATGCCCCACGTCGGTAGAGGTGAGCTCGTAGCTCCGCTGCGTCGCGCCCGTGATCATCGCGCACGCCAAACCGCTGCTGTTGCAGTCCTCCCACTGGTAGCGGTAGATGACCGGCGCGTTTGACCACACGCCGGTCGACTCGTCGAGTCGGTCGCCCGCGACCGCGCTGCCGCTGATCGAGGGCGCTCCGCTGTTGACCGGCGAGTTCGCGACGAGCGCGGCGTCAACATCGCGCGCTGTCGAACCAGTAGTGAGCGTTACGGCCGTGGCCGTCCCGAGCGTTGACTTCCCGTCGTAGTACTGGGTGACATAGGTGGGCTGGCCGGACGAGTTCTGGCACGGACTGCCAGGCGACGCGAACTCGACGTGGTAGGTGCCGGCCGGGAGTCCCGTGAACTCGTAACCGCCGTCGGAGCCGCTGCAGGTCGAGGTAGTGAGGGTGTTGTTGGACGCGATCGCCTCAACCGGCACCGACACGCCCGCGTTCGTCAACGCGTCGGTGACGACGCCGGCTATGGCTGCTCCAGGCACGACCGTCGCGTTGATGGGGGTGGCGTTGTTGGGAGCCGTGACTGAGACGTTGGACGCGTACGACTGCGGGATATAGGTGATCGTCGTTGCGGGCGCGCAACCGCCAAAATGCGACCCAAACTCGACGTGGTACTGCGCAGTTGGCAGCCCGACGATCGAGTACGTCCCGTTCGCCTCGACGCATCCGACATAGCCACCTCCACCTGCCACTGGGGTCGCCAAGACCGCCCCGTCAATCGCCGGACCAGAGCTGGTCACAACGGTGCCCGAGATTTCCCCTCCGCTCGCAAGCGTCGCGTTGACGTTTCCCGAGATCATCCCGGCGGTGACCGCAATCGGCGTCGCCGTCCCGTCGGTCGCCGCCCCGCCGTCGTACTGTCCGAGGTAGTCGAGCCGACTCCCGCAGCCCGACGGGTCGAATCTGACCGTGTAGGAGCCCGTGGCCAGGCCAGGGAACGCGTACGTCCCGTCGGCCGCCGTGCATCCGCCGGTAACCGTATTGCCGGCCGAGTAGAGCGTGACGCCCACGTTCGCGAGCGGCGTCGCGCTCGCGTTCTTCACCGTTCCCGTTATCTCGCCGCCGACCGCAAGAGTCGCATTGACGTTGGGCGTGGTAGCGCCCGCGCTGACGCTGACCGCGGTCGCCGCTGCAAGAGTGAGCTCTCCATTGAAGAATTCGGCGAGATAGTTATCGCCAGCCCCGAAACACGTTGCCGCTTCGCTGCCGGGTTGGAAGCCGACGTCGTAGCTGCCGGACGCCAACCCGGTCAGGGTGTACTGACCGAGGGCGTTCGTGCAGACCTCCTCGAGCTGAGTGCCGCTCGGGTCGTACGCGTCGACGGCGACGTCCGCCAGCGGGTGCGAGGATGTGTCGGTCACCGTGCCCGAGACGTCACCGCCGCTGACCAGCGTAGCGTCGATGTTCGCATCGGTCTGGCCATCGGCGAGCGTGACGGAGGTTGCGCCTGCCAGCGTCGACGCATCGTCGTAGTACTGCGTGACGAAGTCCCCCGCCGAGGCGCACTGCGTGCCGGCGGCGTTGAACTCGACCCGGTAGGAGCCGGCTTGCAGGTGGTCGAACGCATAAGTGCCGTCAGCGCCCGTGCAGGTGGCCCAAGTGGCACCGAATATCGCGGCGTAGAGGTCGACCTCAACGTGTTTGAGCGGCTGCCCACCGGCCTTGGTGACCGTGCCCGTGATCTGCCCGCCGGGCGAAGCACCGGCCTCGAGAGTCGCGTCGATGTTGCCCGTGTCGGCGCCGTCGGCCACCAGTACTCCCAAGGCACCGCCGAGGTCGGCGCTGCCGCCGGGGATGCCGTCGTAGTACGCGGTCGCGAAGTTGGCTCGGACCCCGCACCCCGGTGAGAACTCGACGTGCCACACGCCGGCCGCCAGCCCCGGGATGGTGTAGGTGCCGTCGTTACCTGTGCAGGCGCCGGGTCCGCTGGAGTTCCCAGCCGAGCTGATCGCAGTCACGCGTACGTTCGCAACGGGTTGTGCCGATGAGTCCACGACGGCGCCGCTGATGGTCCCGGCGGTGACCATCACGGTGTTCACGTTTGACGATGTAGCGCCGGCGGTGACCGACACCGGAAGCGTGTTCGCGAGCGACGGGGCGCCTCCCAACGCGCCGCTGTACCACTGGAACAGATAGTCGCCGCTGCTCGCACACGCGAGCGCTCCGGGAAACGAAGCGTCGGACGGCTGGAAGTTGAGCACGTACGAACCCGTGGGAAGGCCGAGGAGCGTGTACTGACCGGCGCCGTTCGTGCACGCAGCGTCTCCCGCTAGCTCGTCACCGTTCGGCGAGTAGGCGTCGACCTCCACGTTCGCGGCGGGCTGGCCGGAGGTGTTGGTCACGGTCCCGGTCACCTCGCCGCCGTGGGTCGTCAGGGTTGCGTTGACGTTCGCCTTCACCGTGCCGGCTCCGAGCATGAACGCCAACGCTCCACCGAGCGTCGCCGCACCGCCTGCCGACCCCGTGTAGTACTGGGGGACGTAGTTGCTGGTGCCGCCGCACGTGCCCGGTGTCGTAAGTGGGACGAACCCGACGCTGTAGGTGCCCGGCTGGAGGCCGACGATGGCGTAGCTCCCATTCGCGGCCGTGCACACGGAGCCAACCGGGCCGCTATAGGGCCCGCTGGCCTGGAAGGCGTAGACAGCGACGTTTGCCACCGGCTGCGCCGAACCGTCCGTCACGGTTCCGGTGATCTCGCTGCCGGTCGGCATCGTCTGGTTGATCCCCGACGTGGTTTGGCCCTGCGTGACCGCGACCGGTGTCCCGTTCGAGTGGTTCGGCGAGCTGGCTCCGTAGGTGCTGTCGAGGTAGTTACCGGCGCCATTCGGGCACCCGCCGTCAGTCGAGAAGACCACCTGGTAGTAGCCAGTTGGCAGGGCGGCGACCGAGTAGGTCCCGTCGCTTGCCGTGCACGCACTGCCGCCAAACTCGCCGTCGCGTGTCTGGACCTGCACCTCGATGTTCGGTAGGCCCTGCGCAGCGCCGTTCCTGACGGTGCCGGATATCTGTCCGCCGCCAGCAAGCGTCGCGTCGATGTTCGCAGTCGTCGCGGAGGATGCCACGGCCACCTGCGCCCAACCGGCGACCGTTGGGCTTCCCGTCGCCGTCCCGTCGTAGTACTGGGCGAGGTAGTTGGAGATCCCGCAGTCGGAGCTGTTCGAAGGCGAGAACCCGATGTAGTAGTCGCCGGGGGTGAGGCCGCTGAACGTGTAGGTGCCGTTTGCGGCTGTGCAGGTATCGGCGACGTAGTCGCCGCCGCTGTCGTAGACGTCAACCTCGAGGTTTGCGAGGGGGGTTGTCGATGCGTTCGTGACCTTCCCCGAGATCGACCCGCTGGCCGCGAGTGCTGCGCTCGGCAGCACAACGAGCGCGGCGAGAGCCGCCGCCAGCGCCAGGATCCGCGCCCGCGCGCCAGCGGACCGATCAGCCGGCCGGCCCGGCGTCGGCAACCTCCGTGCCGGCGGGCGAGAAAACCACGCTGCATGCATGCCGCGGGCAGGATAGCTGCCGCGGGCCGCAACAACTATGCGAAATCCGCATGGAAAACGGAGCGCCGACTGTGCTAGTCGGCAGGCCCGGCGGCCCGGCTGCTGCTACTCAGCCGGGTCGATCGAGACGACGCGGCCGCGGCGGCCGGTGGAGAAGCGGACTTTGCCGGGGGAACGCGCGTAGAGCGTGTCGTCCTTGCCCATGCCGACGCCTTCGCCGGCCTTGAAGCGGCTGCCACGCTGGCGGACGATGATCTCGCCGCCAGTTACCGTCTGTCCGGCGAAGGTCTTCACGCCGAGGCGCTGGGCGTTCGAGTCGCGGCCGTTGCGGCTGGAACCGAGTCCCTTCTTATGAGCCATCCGACTCCTCCTTCGCGGCAGCAGTGCCGCGGGCGGCGCGGATGCCGATCTTCGTTACCTCGATCCGGGTCAACTCCTGGCGGTGGCCTGTGCGGCGCTTGTAGCCGCGCTTGGGCTTGAACTTGAAGACGCGGAGCTTCTCGCCGCGCTCGTGGCTGAGGATCTTGGCGGAGACCTCGACTCGCTCGAGAGCCTTCGCGTCGAAGACCGCATCGTCGGAGCGGTAGAGCAGCGGCTCGAGCGTCACGGTCGCCCCTTCGGGCTGCGGCAGGCGTTCGACCAGCAGGTATTGACCCTGCTCGACGCGGTATTGCTTTCCACCTGTCTTGACGATCGCGTACATGTTCGTTGTCGGTCAGCGCGCCTAGGCGGCCTGGTCGCTGGCCGGCTCCTTTTCAGCCGAACGGCGGCGTCCGCCTCTGCGGCCGCGGCGCCGAGGGGCTGATTGTACGTCATCGTCGTCCTCGGTGGCGACCGTCACGAGCTCGCCGAGCGGCGTCGCGATCGCGGCCGTCCGCCCGACATCGTCAATCCGGACCATCAGCTTCTGGCCAACCTGGCGGGCGGCGCCGCGCACCGAGATGATGTACCCATCGATCTTGGCCACTCCGTCATCGGCCTCGTACATGTGCGGCTCGACGATCTCGACGAGCACCTCGTCGCCGACACGGAACGGCACCGCGCGTTCGAGCACCTCGTCGCTCGATCCCTCGAAGGTGATCGCGAAGTGGTCGAGCGCGAGTCCCTCGGAGCCCTCGAAATGGAACCGCTTGCCTGTGTTCTCCTCGAGGTATTGCAGGACGCGCGCACCGTGCCCGGTGAACTGGGCGCTGACGCGCGGGTTCATCTGAACCAGGAACGCCTCGATCTCGGGTGCCGAGGCCGCCGCGACCTCGCGCAGCCGGCGCTCGAACTCGATCGAGATCGTCTCCTCGGAGCGGATCACGCCGTCCCCGTTACAGGTCGGGCAGGGGCGGGTCATGATCTCGCGGATCCCTTCCGTGACGTTTTGGCGGGTCATCTCCACCAGGCCGAGCTTTGAGATCTCAGCCGTGAACGTCTTTGTTCGATCCTCGTCCAGCGCCTTGCGCAGAGTCTTCATCACGGCGTCGCGGTTGCGAGCGCGCGCCATGTCGATGAAGTCGATGACGATGATTCCGCCGATGTCGCGCAGACGGAGCTGGTTGACGACCTCGTCAGCCGCCTCGAGGTTCGTCTTGGTGATCGTGTCCTCCAGCCGCGCTCCCTTGCCGCGACCAATGAACGAGCCGGTGTTGACGTCGATGACGGTCAACGCCTCGGCGTAGTCGATCATCAGGTAGCCGCCGCTCGGCAGGTCGACACGGCGGGCGATCATCGACTCGATGACCGGCGTGACCCGGTAGGCGTCGAGCAGCGGCGCGCTGCCGTCATAGAGCTCGACGCGGTCGACCAGCTCCGGAGCTGTCCGGCTGAAGAACGACACGAGCCGGTGGTGCTGCTCCGCGTCGTCGACGACAGCACGCTCGAAATGCTCGGAGAAGATGTCGCGCACCACGCGGACCGACAGGTCGGCCTCCTGGAAGACGAGCGCCGGGGCCTTCGCCTCGGTCACGCGCTTCTCGAGCACCTCGTGGAGCTTGAACAGGTAGAGGAGCTCGCGCTCGAAGTCGGTTCGCGTCGCTCCATGCGCGGCGGTGCGGACGATCGCACCGCCCCCGCGCAGATCGAGGCCGGACGTTTCGCGGCGCAGTCGCTCGCGCTCGCGATCTTCCAGCCGGCGCGAGACGCCGACGCCCTCACCGGTCGGCGTGTAGACCATGTAGCGACCGGCGATCGTCAGGTCCATCGAGAGCCGCGCGCCCTTCGTCTTCAGCGGGTCCTTGACGACCTGGACCACGACCTCCTGGCCCGGTTTCAGCAGCTCCGATATGTCCTGCGCGTCCTTGCCGTTGCCGCGCCCGCGGCGGGGCGCTTCGACTCCGGGCAAGACGATCTCGTCGACATGCAGGAAGCCGTTCTTGTCGAGACCGATGTCAACGAACGCGGCCTCGAGACCGACGAGCACGTTGTCGACGACGCCCTTGTAGATGTTGCCGACGATCGAGCGCGCGCCGCGACGCTCGAGATAGAGCTCAGCTACGCGGTAGCCACGCGCCGGGTCGACAGGCGCGCCGCCGCGCCGCTTCGATGCGCCGGGCGAGCCGGTTGCTTCGAGCAGCGCGACGCGGGTCTCGCCGCGCGCGACGCTCACCAAGACTTGTTTCTTCATGGAAAGGATCCATTTCTGTTAGAAGCGCAGCACTCGTCCCGAGGACGAAGCGCCCGCGCGAGCCTGCCGATAGATCGACTGCAGCAGGCCGAGGGTAAGGAATGTGGTCAAGACCGACGATCCGCCGTAGCTCATCAACGGGAGCGTCACGCCGGTGATCGGCATGATGCCGACGGTCATCCCGACGTTCACGAACACCTGGAACATGATCATCGCGACGGCTCCGCCGGCGATCAGCGCGGCGAAAAGGTTCTTGGCGTTCGCGATGATGCGGAGTGTTCGCCAAATCATCAGCGCGTAGAGCGACATGACCACTGAAGCACCAGCAAAGCCTAGTCGCTCGCCGATCACCGTGAAGATGAAGTCGGTCGGAGCCTCGCTACCGACCAGTCCGAGCGAGGTTTGAGTGGCTCCCGCTCCGCGACCCGTCTTCTCCCCCGAGCCGATGGCGATCACCGATTGGACCTGCTGGTAGGCATGTGAGTTGGGATTCTGCGACGGGCTGAGAAACCCTGTGAGGCGCTGCTCCTGGTAGCTCGCCAACACGTGGAGTCCGAATGCGGGTGCGATCACGAGCGCCAGGAGAAGCACGCCGACGCCCACGCCGGCCAGCGCGCCGAGTTGCCGGGCCGGCATCCCCGCGACGTAGAGCGCCGCGAAGGCGATCGTCAGATAGACGAGTCCCGATCCCAGGTCCGGCTCCTTGATGACGAGCAGCGCCGGCACCAGGGCGAGACCGATCACTCGCAGCGTGCTCGCCCTGGGTGAGCGCCGCCGCGGACTGCCGGCGAGGTAGGCGGCGAGAAAGACGATCAACGCCACCTTGCCGAACTCGGATGCCTGAAAGGAGAGGCCGGCGAGTGTGATCGCGCGGCTCGATCCGTTGACCGCGCTACCCGCGACGATCACGAACAGGATCGCGAGGATCAGCCCGCCATAAAGCGGCCACTGCAAATCGCGCAGGCGCCAGTAGTCGAGCCGCGATGCGGCGAGCATCACACCGAAGCCGAGCACCAGATAGACCTCCTGGCGCGCCACATACTGAGGGGCCACACCGTGCAACGCGATCAGCGAGCAGACGCCCAGGCCCGCCGCCGCGAGCGCAAGCAGTGGATCGAACGGAAGGCCCAACCGCAGGGACGCCGCGCGGTCCTCGCGAGCGGTGCGGCTCGAGGCTGGCTGGACCGCGCTCATCAGCGTGAGGTGGACGCGCCTCGAACCACGCGCTCGGAGAGGCCGAACCACTTCGCAAGGATCAGCCGAGCGGCCGGGGCCGCCGCCTGGTCGCCGAAGCCGCCCCGCTCGACGGTGACGGCGACGACGATCGGACGACTGCGATCGGGGGCGTAGGCGACGTACCAGGACTGGTTGTCCTTCGGGTTCGACGTCACGGTCTGCGCGGTTCCCGTCTTTCCATAGATCGTTCGCCCGAAGCCCGCGAACACATCGGACGACGTTCCGGCCGGGCCCTGCGCCGCGAGATGAAGGCCGCTCAGAATCGGCGCAAGGAACTGGCGGTAGCGCGACGGGAGCGCGCGCGGCGCCGGCACCGGAAGCCTCGCCAGCAGCCTGCCCCCCGGCCGCTCCACCGCGAGGCCGACGTGCGGAGTGACCACGTAGCCGCCGTTGGCAAGCGCCGAGTAGGCGACCGCCATCTGGAGCGGGGTGGCGAGCAGATAGCCCTGTCCGGTCGCGAGCTGCACGTTCTGGCCGACAGTCCACGGCGGATACGGGCCACCGGGGCAGAAGGCACCGTGCCTGTGGTGGGTGCAGCTGCTTCTGCGGTAGGCGGCATCTTCGCTTGCCACCCAGGCCGCGTCGGGCACATCGCCGGAGCTCTCGCCCGGCAGGTCAAGCCCGGTCGGCGCGCCGAGCCCGAGCATCCTCGCGACACGCTGGATCACGGTGCCGCGCGCATTCGCCTCCGCGCCAAGGCGGTAGAAGTAGGTGTCCTCGGATACCTCCAGTGCCTTCGCGAGATCGCCGGCGCCGAAGTCGGCGTTGCCCGAGTTGCAGAACTGCTGTCCCGCGACGCTCAAGCAGCCGTTCGCGGGCGTCGCGCCGAGCAGCGTGGATGGCGTGATCAGCCCGGCCTCGAGACCGGCCAGCGCGCTGATCGGCTTGAACGTCGAACCGGTCGGGTACGCGGCCGATATCGCGCGGTCGATGAACGCGTCGCCGGCTGCCTGCGCCGCGTAGGTGCTTGTCGAGATGAACGGTGCGGACAGAACGTTCGGGTTGTAGGACGGCAGTGACCCGAGCGCGAGCACGTCGCCGTTACGCGGGTCGAGCGCAACGAAAGCGGCGGCGGTGGCCGGGTAGCCGTTCGCATGCGCGAGCTCGATCCCCTTGGCGAGAGCCGCGATGCCCTCCTGCTCGAGCCCGAGGTCGAGCGTCGTCCGCAGGTTGTCGCCGGCGCGCGGCGGAAGCGTGCGAAGCGTCTTACCCGTCGGTCGGCCCGAAGCGTCGACCTCGATCCGCTGCGCCCCGTCGGCGCCGCGCAGGTAGCGGTCGTACTGGTACTCGAGCCCGTCCTGCCCGACGATGTCACCGGTTGGGACGCCCTTGAAGTTCGCGTTGTGAAGGTTCTCGGCGTTCAGCTGGCCGACGTAGCCGAGAACCTGGGCCGCGAGCGTGCCGTACGGGTAGTCGCGGACCTTGGTCTGCTCGAGCGTGACGCCGCGGAACTGGGACTTGTGCTCGGCGAGGTATACAAGTGCAGCGCTCGGGATCTGCGAGGCGATCGTCACCGGGGCGTAGCTGTCACAGGGCCCGACCGTTTTCGCCACCTGGCGCGGCGGGACGCCGAGCACCGACGCGAGGCGATCGAACAAGCGTGCCCGGCTCGCCTTCCCGACCGGCAGCTCGTCGCAGACGACGGCGGCGACCGCGGCGGAGTGGGCGCCGGCGAGCACCTGCCCGCTTGCATCGAGAATCAGGCCCCGAGGAGCCGGGATCGCGACGCGTCGTTGAACGTTGGCCTGTGCGAGGGACACGTCTCGCCGGCCGTTGAGAACCTGCAGGTACCAGAGGCGGAAGACGATGATCGCGATCAGAACGAACGCGACCGCGCCGAGCAGCTCCACGCGCCGGCCAAGTAGCGGTGGCGTCGGAGTGCGGCGTTCGGCGGGCCGCTCGATCACGTGCGCGACAGCGGGCTGAGCCCGCTCGGAGGGGGAACGCCGTCGAGCAACCGCTCACTCGTCGGCAGCGCCCCGATCAGCGAGCGCCGGGTCAGTGCGTAGACCGGGATTGCGATCAGCGAGTTCAGCAGCGTCGTCGCGGCGATCGCCCCGGCGAGGCCGTAGCTCACGGGCGTGTTGACGCCGAGCATGAACTCGATCGCCCCGTAGCCGGCCAGGGCGAAGACGGTCGCGACGGTCCCAAGGGCGAGTCGGGTGAGGGGGGCCGCCGGGGCGCGCAACTCGCGCAAGCGGCCGGCGCCGTAGCCGACCAAGGTGTAGAGCAGCGAGGAGATGCCGAGCACCTGAACGAACGCGAGGTCGACGAACAGACCGATGCAGAAGCCGAAGATCGCGCCCGGTAGCGATCCGCACAGGAAACCCGCCGCGGCGACGACGACCGGCGCGAGGTCGGCGCTCACACCGAGCACCGAGATCTGCGACACGACGAGGAACTGGAGCATGCAGGCGGCGAAGCCGACCGCGAACAGGCGGAGCGCCAGCGCGAGCCCGTCCGAGGTCCGTCGCTTTGGCGGCGGCTCGGCTGCCTCGGAGCGTGGACGCCGCGAGAACCGCAGACGTCCCCTGATGGCGCCGCGCGCGGCCTCGGAAGCGGCAGGCGCCGAGCGGCGAAGCGCCACGCGCTGGCCGACCCCTGGAACACGCGTGCGCGAGCGGCCAAACGACAGCCGCGGCGTACGCTGCTTGGGAACCTTGGGAGCTCGCGTGCGTGAGCGGCGAAACGACAGCCGTGGTGCGCTGCGAGGACGGCTGGTGGCCGTGCGCGCCCGCCAGCGACGCCGACGAGCGGTGAGAGCGCTCAGCACACCGGGCGCGCGGGGGCTCCCCGAACGGTGCAGGAACCGCATGCGCGGCTGGCGGGGGCGTCGGACGCTCCCGCCTCGTCGCCCACGGAAGCTCAGACCGCGCGGAAGGTGCGCCGCCTGTGAACGAGCGGCGCGCGGCCGGCGCCTGCGTCGCCAGGGTCGCAGCGCCATCAGCCTGCGGCGGCGGCGGTCCGCGCCGTCTGTCGGTGGGCGCCGAGAACCTGGACGTCCTCGAGTTGCTTGACGTTTGCGTTGGGCGTGAGCGAGATCGTCGAGGACGCGGGATCGATGCTCGCGACGCGCGCGATCGGGATGTCCGGCGGAAACAGCGAGGTCCCTTGGGTGGTCGTCCCGGCCGTGACGATCAGGTCACCGACGGCGATCATCGTGCTCGACGGGAACTCGAACAGCAGCTGGTCGGTGCTGCCCGCGGCCGGCTCGACGATGCCCCACGTTCCGGTTCGCGCGTCACGCGCGGCAACGGCCGAGCTCGAGTCGGTCAGGAGAGTCACCTCAGCCGCATCGGAGGCGACGGTCGTGATCCGCCCGACGAGGCCGTCACCGTCGATGACGACGTCGCCGAGATGCACGCCGCTCGAGGTCCCGGCGCCGATCATCACGTGCGAGTACCAGATGCTCGGGGACTCACCCGTGACCTGCGCGGTCACCGCCGCCCCGGTCGGGACGGCGAGCCGGGTGTCGAGCGTGAAGAGCTTGCGCAGCTGAAGGTACTGGCGCCGATCGGCCTGGAGGCTCGCGTTCTGCGCGAGCAGGCGACGGTTCTCGGCGCGGTACTCGTCGCGCTGGGTTGTGGCGTGAACGACGTCGTTGATGCCGTTCACGACGTCCCTGACCGGTGTCAGCAGGACGCTCACGCCGTCCTTCACCGGCGCGAACAGATCGAGGAACCCGGACTGAAGCCGGCCCGGCAGACCGCCCGAGGACGAGCCGAGGGAGGCGCTGAGCAGGATCACCGAGAGGGTCACGAGCAGCGCGAGTACTGCGCGGCGACGTCGAACTTGCTTTCGGTACACGAAGAAAAGGGGGTCGGCTACAGGTTACGCGCCGTACAGGCGCCTAACGGGGCGAGCGCTCGCCACGCCGTGCGCCTGCCCGGCCGGGAGCGCAACCCTCAGCGCCGGCGGCTGCGCTTGCGCCCCACGCGGTTGCTGCGCTGGATCACCTCGAACTCCTCGAGCGACCGACCGGAGCCGACCGCGACGCAGGTCAGCGGCGACTCGGCGAGGTGGCAGGGCATGTTCGTCTCGTCGCGCATCCGCTCGTCGAGACCGTGCAGCAGCGAGCCACCGCCGGCGAGCATCATGCCGCGGTCCATGATGTCGGACGCCAGCTCGGGCGGGGTTCGATCGAGCGTCGCCTTGACCGCGCCGATGATCTGCGTCAGCGGCTCGTCGAGCGCGATCCGGATCTCCTCGCTCGTCAGCACGACCGTCTTCGGTAGACCGGTGACGATGTCGCGTCCGCGGATCTCGGCCTGGAGCTCCTCGGCCATCGGGAAGGCCGATCCGATCTCGAGCTTCAGCTCCTCAGCCGTCTGCTGGCCGATCAACACCTTGTACTCGCGTTTGGCGTAGTTGATGATCGCGTTGTCGAGCTCGTCCCCCGCGACCCGGATCGATTCGGACACGACGATGCCGCCGAGCGAGATCACCGCAACCTCGGATGTTCCGCCGCCGATATCGACGACCATCGATCCGGTCGGCTCGCCAACCGGCAGGCCCGCACCGATCGCGGCCGCCATCGGCTCCTCGATCAGGTAGGCCTCGCGCGCCCCGGCAGAGAGGCAGGCCTCCTCGACCGCACGCTTCTCCACGCCGGTGACGCCGGACGGTACGCAGACGACCACTCGCGGATGCGCGAATCGGATCTGGTGCACCTTCTGGATGAAATGGCGGAGCATCTCCTCCGTGACGTCGAAGTCGGCGATCACGCCATCCTTCAACGGGCGGATCGCCGTAATCGTGCCCGGCGTGCGACCGAGCATCCGCTTGGCCTCGATCCCGACCGCGTGGACCTCGTTGGTCCGCGAATCGATCGCGACCACGCTCGGCTCGGAGAGCACGATCCCGCGCCCGCGCATGTAGACGAGCGTGTTGGCCGTGCCGAGGTCGACCGCGAGGTCGCGGCCGCCCAAACCTGTCATGTGGCTGAAGAGGCCCATAGGGAGAGGCGCTGAACAGGGGCGGGTGCGCCGCGTCCGGGCCCCCGTGTCCGGGCGAGCCACTGCGGAGGGGGGTTCCCCACCTTCGGTTCGATTGTACCTGACGACCATTTCGCCCCAGGAAGGGTCCGACCTGCCACGAGGCGCAAAAGACGCTGCAAAACCAGGATTCAGGTGCGTTCGAGCGTCGCCGCCACTCGGTCGGCTAGGCCTGGCGCGGCGGCGGCTCCCCATCACGAAGCGCCGGCCACACGTCGAGCAGGAGCGCCAGCGGCAGCCCGACCACGTTGTTGAAGTCGCCCTCGATCGCGCGGACAAGCGCACCACCCGCCTGCTGTACCGCGTAGCCGCCCGAGCGATCGCGCCATTCGCCGGTCGCGACATACCAGTGCAGTAGGTCGTCGTCGATCGCGCGGAAGCTCACGCGAGTGAGCGCGTGGTGGACGATCGGCTCGTATCCGGGCTGGAGCAGCACGAGGCCGCTGATCACCTCGTGCGTTGCGCCGGACAGGGCCCGCAGCGTCGCCCCCGCCTCGCTCTCATCAGCCGGCTTGCCGTAGATCCGACCGTCGAGCGTGACGATCGTGTCGACCGCCAGGACCACCTCGCCCTCACCCGCCGCGGCGGCGCGCGCCTTGCGCAGCGCGTTCTCCCGCGCCACGCTGACCGGCTCTCCGTGCTCGGACTCCTCGACATCGGCAGGCCGGACCTCAAACGCCACGCCGAGCCGCTCGAGAATCGCTCGCCGCTGGGGCGAGCGCGAGGCAAGGACCAGCCTCAGGCGTCGTCCTCGCCGAAGAAGATTCCGATCTCGCGGGCCGCCGACTCCGGGCCGTCGGACCCATGGACCAGGTTCTCGCCGGTCGCGAGCGCGAAATCGCCCCGGATCGAGCCGGGCGCGGCCTCGAGCGGGTTCGTCGCGCCGATCAGCTGGCGCGCCGCCGTGATCGCCGACTCGCCCTCCAGAACCATCGCCACGAGCGGACCCGAGGTGATGAAGTCGACCAGCTCGCCGAAGAAGGGCCGCTCAGCGTGCTCGGCATAGTGGCGCTCGGCAAGCTCGCGCTCGGCGGTCATCACACGAAGGGCCACCGGGCGCAGACCCTTGCGCTCAAAGCGACCGATAATCTCGCCCGTGAGGTTGCGCGCGTAGGCGTCGGGCTTGACGAGGATGAGAGTGCGTTCGGTCATAGCTCCGGGCGGCCTCGGGAGAAGCCCGTGCGGCGCGAAGGGTACATGACCGAGGCCCGTCCTCGCGGCCAAGCGGCCGCGCGCGTGTCAAGACGCGTGATCGGGAACAGGCGGGCCCGGCCGTCGTGGGGGGCCTCGTGTCCAACCGGCGTCTGCGTGCGGCACAACGGACGATGCGCTGGCGAGGAAGCCGGCGTGCGCGGACTCGGAGCGTCGAACGCTTCGCCGACGGGCCCGGAGCTCTACGCCGGTGGAGCCTCGCGCGCGAGGCTCTCGCGGCGGCGGCGAGGCGCCGGCACCGGCTCGGCGACGTGCGCCTCGCAGTATGGGCACACGGTCCAGGTCAGGTCGAGCGGGCGGTGGCAGCGCGCACATGGGTCACGCAGCCGGCTGTGACAGCTCGGGCAGATCAGGAAGTCCTTCTCCACCTCCTGATGGCAGTACGGACACGCGTAGTAGGAGAGCTGCGCGATCCGCGCCTCGCTCGCCTCGATCTCGAGGTCGCGTTCGCGGACGTCCTCGAGGTACTCCGGCGGCCGCACGATCATGTAGACGAGCGTGCCGATGAACGGAACGAAGGCCGCCACGGTCGCGCAGAGCACGAGCAGCGGATCGTCGATTCGTCGCTTCGCGTCGGCGCGCGTCCAGTAGATCAGCGCGAGCCAGAGGATCACGACGAACAGGATCAGCAGGTTGATGAACAGGTTCACCCCGCGGCTGCTGATACCGAAATAGGCGATAGGTGCAGGCATTGTTAACGCGAGTGTATCGGCCGCAAGGCGAAAATCTGCGTCCGCAATTACAGAACCAAACGGCCGAACGCGTAGCCGATCCCGACGAATACGAGAATCACGACGATCACCACGACCGCGACCAGGGCGATCATCGCGAGCAACGAGGGCGTCTCGTCCCACATCAGAACTCCGACCCCGGTCCGGACCGGGGGTCGCGCAGGAGGTCGGCCACGAGGTATGTGGTGCCGGTGACGAGGACCACCCCGTCGCCCCCGGCCAGCTCGCGGGCGCGATCGAGAGCACGGCGCGGATCGGGCTCGACGACGGCCGATGTGTCGGCGCCGACCTGCGCCAGCAGCGAACCGAGCGTCGCCGCGGGCAGCGCCCTGCTGCTCGCACAGGCGGTGCAGACGACCGCGTCAGACCGCTGAGCGAGGAGCGCGAGCATCGTCGCCGCGTCCTTGTCGTCGAGGATCGAGACGAGCGTGACGAGGCGCCGCGAGCCGACGACCTCGGGCAGCGACTCGCCGACCGACTCGATCGCGGCGGGATTGTGGGCCGTGTCGAGGATCGTCAGCGGTTCGCCCGCGCGCACCTCGAAGCGACCCGGAACGGTGACGGTGGCGGCTGCGTCCTCGACCGCCGAGGGATCGAGCGGGTGACCGAGCAGCGCGGTCGCGGCGGCGCGGGCCACCGCGAAGTTGCGTCGCTGGTAGGCACCGCGGGCGAGCAGCCGCGGACAGCCGTCGGGATCCTCGACGACCTGCACGAGCGTCGCTTCATGCTCGGCCGCAGTCGCAGCCGCGAGCGCGAGGGCGTCCGGGTGCAGGTGCGGCCCGACCACGAGCGTGGCACCGGGGCCAACCACCGCGAGCTTCTCGCGCGCGATGTCGGCGACGGTCGGGCCGAGGTAGCGCGTGTGCTCGAGCCCGACGTTCGTCAGCACCACGACGGGTGAGCCGACGACGCTCGTCGCGTCGTAGCGGCCGCCGAGACCCGCCTCCAGCACCGCCACGTCGACGCGCTCGCGGGCGAACTCCGAGAGCGCGGCGGCTGTCAGTAGCTCGAACTGCGTCACGCGATCATTCGGGTCGCCCTGTGAGCGGTCGACGAGATCCGCCGCATGGACCGTGGCGGCGACCTGCGCCGCGAAGCGCTCCGGCGCGATGTCGCGCTCCCCGATCCGGATGCGTTCGCGGTAGCTGAGGAGGTGCGGCGAGGTGAAGCAGCCGGTCCGCAGGCCGTGGCGTTCGAGCAGCGCGGCGGTCATCCGCGACGTCGAGGACTTCCCGTTGGTGCCGACGATGTGGACGGAGGGGAACGGCATCTCAGCCAGCTCCAGCACGTTCAGCAGGCGGCGGATCCGGTCGAGGCCGAAGCGCATACCAAACCGTTCTCGTCGGAGCAGAAGGGTTTCTGCCTCGTCAGAGCTCAGTGCTTGGGAGTCAGGGATTGCGTCCATCAGCCTGTCGGAGCTCCTCCTCGAGCTGAGCGAGCTTCTGCTGCCCTTTGGCGACGATCTCGGGCGGTGCGTTGGCGGTGAAGGCGGCGTTGCCGAGCTTGGCCTTGGCCCGGGCGATCTCGGTGCGCAGCTCGGCGCGTCGCTGGTCGGCCCTGCGGGCCTGCGCGGCGAGGTCGACGCCTTCGAGGATTGCGATCGTGCCGCCGGGGATTGCGACGCTTGCCTGCGGCTCGCTTCCGTTGCGGGCGCTTTCGTGGAGGTCGAGGCGGGCTTGCGCGGCGATGAGGTGTGCTGTCTCGGCGTAGCCGGGGGCCTCGATGCGGGCGACGATCCGCGTGCCGGGGACGATGTTCACGCTGTCGCGCCAGCTGCGGATCGCCTGGGTTGCGGCGATCATGCGCTCGAGCTGCTCCTCGGCCTCGGGGTCGCGCAGGGAGTCGGGCAGCGGCGTGCGGACGTGAGCGGCGAGCAGCCCCTCGTCCTCGCCACGCACGTAGGACCACATCTCCTCGGTCACGAACGGGATCAGCGGATGCGCGATCACGAGCGTCTCGCGCAGCACGAAGCGCAGCGTCGAGCTGAGCTCCGAGCGCTCCGAGCCCTGGAACCGCGGCTTGACCAGCTCCACATACCAATCGCACAGCTCGCCATAGATGAAGTCGTAGAGGTCGAGCGCAGCATGCGAAAAGTCATAGCTCTCGAAGCGTTCGTGGAGCTGGCGGTCGATCCGCACGAGCCGCGAGAGGATCCAGCGATCCTCGATCGCACTCGGCCGCGCATCCGCAACGGCCTCTGGATCGATCGACAGAACCACGAATCGCGAGACGTTGAACAGCTTGTTCGCGAGATCCTGGCCCTGTCGGACCTTCTCGTCGGAGTATTTGACGTCCTGACTCGAGCCCATCGCGAGCAGACCGAAGCGGACCGCGTCGGCGCCATGCTTGTCGATCTCGCCGAGCGGGTCGATCCCGGTCCCGAGCGACTTCGACATGCGGCGCCCGTCGCGCGCCTGGATCACCGAAGTGATGCAGACGTCGCGGAACGGGATCTGCCCGGTGAACTCGAGGCCCATCATGATCATCCGCGCGACCCACAGATAGAGGATCTCGCGTGCCGTGACGAGCACGTCGGTCGGGTAGAAGGCGCGCAGAGCGTCGGTCTGGGCCGGCCAGCCGAGCGTTGCAAATGGCCAGAGCGCGCTCGAGAACCACGTGTCGAGCACGTCCTCGTCCTGGCGAACCGGACCGTCACAGGCCCCGCAGCGCTCGGGCGCCGCCGCCGCGACATAGGTCTCCTCGCACGCGTCGCAGTAGTAGACCGGCAGCTGGTGGCCCCACCAGAGCTGGCGCGAGACACACCACGGGCGGATGTTCTCCATCCAGTCGAGGTAGACATCGCCCTGGCGCGGCGGGAAGAAGCGCACCTCCCCACGCTTGACAACCTCGATCGCCGGCTTCGCGAGCTCGTCCATGCGCATGAACCACTGCAGCGAGATCAGGGGCTCGATGCGTTCGCCTGAGCGTTGGGAGTGCGGGACCGCGTGGGTGTAGGGCTCACGATCTCGAATACGTCCTTCGGCTTCGAGCGCCGTGATGACAGCTTCCTTGGCTTGTGCGACCGTCATTCCGGCGTAGGGCTGGGTCGATTCGACGGTCATTCGACCGTCTTCGCCGATGACGGAGATGACGGGGAGGTTGTGGCGGCGGCCGATCTCGAAGTCGTTGGGGTCGTGGCCGGGCGTGATCTTCAGCGCGCCGGTGCCGAACTCGGGCTTGACGTAGTCGTCGGCGATGATCGGCAGCCGGCGCCCGACGAGCGGCAGGATCGCGAACTGGCCGATCAGGTGCGAGTAGCGCGGATCCGTCGGGTTGACCGCCACCGCCACATCACCCAGCATCGTCTCCGGGCGCACGGTCGCGACAACAATCTCGCCCCCGTTTTCGATCGCGTAAGCGATCGAAAAAAGGGTATCGACCTCCTCCTGCTCCTCCACCTCGAGGTCGGAGATCGCCGAGCGGCTGCCCGGATCCCAGTTGACGAGGTAGTGGTCGCGGTGGATGTAGCCGCGCTCGTAGAGCGCGATGAAGACCTTTACGACCGCCTCGTGGTAGTCGGGGTCGAGCGTGAAATGCTCGTCTTCGAAATCGGCGGACGCGCCGAGCCGCTTGTACTGCTCGACGATCGTCGACCCGTACTCCTCGCGCCAGCGCCAGGTCCGCTCGATGAACGCCGCGCGCCCGAGCTCGGCGCGCGACGCGCCCTCCGCGAGCACCTGACGCTCGACCTGGGTCTGAGTCGCGATCCCCGCGTGGTCGGTGCCAAAGATCCATTTCGTGCGCCGCCCCGCCATCCGCGCGCGACGGATCAGCGCGTCCTGCATCGTCCCGCCGAAGGCGTGCCCCATGTGCAGCGCGCCGGTCACGTTCGGCGGCGGGATCGCGATCGAATAGTTATCCGCGGCGTCGCCCTGCGCGTCCGGGTTGAAGATCCCCGACGCGAGCCACTGCCGGGTCAGCCGCGGCTCGACCTCGCCCGGCTCGAAGCGCTTGCGCGAGGCAAGATCGTCTGTCGATCGGCGTGGAGGCACGTTCTCGAAGGCTACTGCTGCGGGAGCGGGCTCCGCCGGCTGTCCTCGCTCAGCTCACCTGGTGCTCGTGAGTCTTGGGTGGGTTCTTGGGCGGGATCGTTGCATGCAACGATCCCCACCTCGGCGCATGCGCCGAGGTGCGTCCTGGCGTATACGCCAGGACGACCTGCTAACCGGCTTCTTCGAGCCGCTCGGCCGGCGGTTCGTCGGCGACGGCTTCGGTGACGAGCGTCGGCGTGAGGCCCTTCTCGATCGTCTCGCGCGTGACGACGCACTTCTTGACGTCGCGACGGGAGGGCAGCTCGAACTGGACCTCGAGCAGGACCTCCTCGATGATCGAGCGCAGGCCGCGGGCGCCGGTCTCGCGCTCCAGGGCGCGCTCGGCGATCGCGATGAGGGCGTCGTCGGAGAAGACGAGCTCTATGCCGTCGAAGTGGAAGAAGCGGTGGAACTGCTTGACGAGCGCGTTGCGCGGCTCGGTGAGGATCGCGACTAGGTCCTCGTGGGTCAGCTGGTGGACTGCCGACATCACCGGGAGGCGGCCGATGAACTCGGGGATGAGGCCGTACTGGACGAGGTCTTCCGGCAGGCACTGCTCGAAGATCTCGCCCTCGTCCTTACCGCGCTTCTCCTGGATCGCTGCGCCGAAGCCGACGCCGTTGTGGCCGATGCGCCGCTCGATCACCTTGTCGAGGTTGGCGAACGCGCCGCCGCAGATGAAGAGGATGTTCGTCGTGTCGATCGAGAGGAACTCCTGGTGGGGGTGCTTGCGCCCGCCCTGGGGCGGGACCGAGGCGGAGGTTCCCTCGAGGATCTTCAGGAGCGCCTGCTGGACGCCCTCGCCGGAGACATCGCGGGTGATCGACGGGTTGTCGGCCTTGCGCGCGATCTTGTCGACCTCGTCGATGTAGATGATCCCCGTCTCGGCCTTCTTGACGTCGTAGTCGGCGGCCTGGATCAGCTTGAGCAGGATGTTCTCGACGTCCTCGCCGACGTAGCCCGCCTCGGTGAGGGCGGTCGCATCAGCGATCGCGAACGGGACGTTGAGGATGCGCGCGAGGGTCTGGGCGAGCAGCGTCTTGCCGCAGCCGGTCGGGCCGAGCAGCAGGATGTTCGACTTCTGCAGCTCGATCTCGCTGTCCTCGGCGTGCATCATCTGCACGCGCTTGTAGTGGTTGTAGACCGCGACCGACAGGGTGCGCTTCGCGCTCTCCTGGCCGATCACGTACTCGTCGAGGACGTCGTAGATCTCGCGCGGCTTCGGTAGCGCGGAGATGTCGAACGTCGGCGGGGCGACGAGCTCCTCGTCGATGATCTCGTTACAGAGATCGATGCACTCGTCACAGATGTAGACGCCAGGCCCGGCGATCAGCTTCTTCACCTGGCGCTGGGACTTGCCGCAGAAGCTGCACAGGAGCTGCTCGTTGGAGTCGGTCGGTCGGGCCATGGCTGGGCGTGCGGTAGGTCAGTGCTCCGAGATGACGCGGTCGATGATGTGGTACTCGCGTGCTTCCTCGGCGCTCATGAAGTAGTCGCGATCGGTGTCGTTCTTGACCTCTTCGACCGTTTTGCCGGTGTGCTCGGCGATGATCTCGTCGAGCCGGCGACGAACGTCGATGATCTCGCGTGCATGGATCTCAATGTCGGTCGCCTGGCCCTGGAAGCTTGAGCTGACCTGATGGATGAGGATCTTTGCGTTGGGAAGAGCCATACGTTTGTCCTTCGCCCCGCCCGCGAGGAGGAGTGCGCCCATCGACATCGCGATGCCGACGCAGATCGTCTGCACGTCGGGCTTGATGAAGTTCATCGTGTCGTAGATGGCCAGACCTGCGTAAACCGAGCCACCGGGCGAGTTGATGTAGAGCGAGATGTCCTTGTCGGGGTCCTCGGATTCGAGGTGCAGGAGCTGCGCGACGATCAGGTTGGCGATCTGATCGTCGATCGGAGTCCCGAGGAAGATGATCCGTTCGTTGAGCAGGCGGCTGTAGATGTCGAACGCCCGCTCGCCACGCGACGTCTGCTCTACGACCATCGGGATCAGTGGGCTCATCGTGTCGCCTTGTTTCGCTTGCCCGGCTCGATTCCTCCTGGCAAGTGCAACCAGCACCGCCTCCGGGCCGAGTCTACCAAGGGGCAATCGGCGGTCGGGGTAGGTACGTGCCCCGGTGCAGGCCTGGCCGCGCCGGCCTGGATGGTTGGTCTAGGCGCCCGGGAGGATGAGCTTTGCGCGGGCCGCTGCCTTGGCCGGCGAGATCGGCTTGGCAGCGGCGACGAGCTCTTCGAGGGCGCGGTCGGCCGCGAGGTCCTCGCGCAACTCGTTCAGGCGGCCGGCTTTGCGCACACGCTCGATCAGCTTCGAGTGTTCGGCGGGGCTCTTCGGCCGCTGTTCGGGCGGCAGGCGCTCGATGACGGCAGCGAGCAGCTCGTCCTGCGTCGGGTCGATGCCCTGCGCGGCGATGATCGCGCTCAGCACGGCTTCGCGACGCAGGGACTGCTCGGCGTCGGGTCGTGCTTCCGCGAGGACCTCGTCTTCGCTCTTGCCGGCGATCTGCAGGAAGGCGTCCTTGTCGAGTCCGCGGTGCTCGAGCGAGTGGAGCGTACGCTCCCAAGTCTCCTGGTTGCGGGCGTCGATCAGGGAGTCCGGAACGTCCACGGTGGACACCGCCACCGCGGCGTCGAGCACAGCGCCGCGGAACTCGCGCTCGATGCTGGCCTCGTCCTGGGCAAGCAGCCCGGTACGGATCTCCGCCCGGAGCTCGTCGAGGGTGTCGAGACCCGCGGCGTCTGTCGCGAAGTCGTCATCTAGTGGCGGCAGCTGCTTCTCGCGCACCTCGCTGACCGAGATCGCGAACCTCGCCGCGCGCCCGGCCAGCTCGGTGGCGTTGTAGTCGGAGGGGAACGTGACGTCAACGTTCCGCTGCTCGCCCGCTGTGGCCCCGACGAGACCCTCCTCGAACCCCGGCACCAGACGGCCTGCCCCGAGCTCGACGAGTTGGCCGCGCGCCTCGCCGCCGTCGATCGGCTCTCCCTCGATCGTTCCGGCGTAGTCGATCACGACGAAGTCGCCGCGCCGCGCGGGACGCTCGACGGTCTCCAGGCGCGCCAGGCGCTCGCGCGCCTGCTCGAGCTGGCGCTCGACGTCCTCCTCGTCCACGGCGGGCTCGCGTCGCGCGACCTCGAGGCCGCGCCAATCGCCGAGCTTTGCGGTCGGTCGCACGCCGATCTCGAACGTGAAATCAAACGGCGCACCATCCTCCGGGAGCTCTCCGAGCGTGATGTCGGGGTCGCCGACCGGCACGATCCCCGAGTCGCCGAGCGCTTGCGTGTACCAGCGGCTGAGGCGCTCGCGGACAGCGTCATCGAGCACCGCATCACGGCCCAGCCGTTGGATGATCACCGCGGCGGGGATCTTGCCCTTGCGGAAGCCGGCGAGCCGCAGGTTCTTGCCGAGCACCCGAGCAGCGGAGTCGACGGCAGTCGCGAGTTCGCGGGCGCTCACCTGCGCCTGCACGCGGACGCGCGAGTCGGGAAGCTCCGTCAGGGTGGTCGTGACCGCCGGATCAGCCATCGGGCGCAACCATAGCGTCAGGCGGGTTCCCGGCTGCGGCGCCGGCGGAGGCGACTCGATGCGAAACGTGATCTGCGTCCGGGCCATCGATGCAGTCCCGGTCCTCGTCGAGCATTCTCTGTGTTCATGGCCGCTGTGTTGACCTTCATCTGGCACGGACTGCGCGGAGCCCTCCTGATGGGCTGGGAGGTCTGGTGGGCGCTCGTGTTCGGCTTCCTGATCTCCGCGATCGTCCAGGCGTGGGTGCCGCGCGAGCGCGTCGAACGGGCGCTCGGCGGCTCGGGGGTGCGTCCGCTGGCGGCCGCTACGGGGCTCGGCGCCGCGTCGTCTTCGTGCTCCTACGCCGCGGTCGCCGTTGCGAAGAGCCTCTTTGAGAAGGGCGCCTCCGCGCGTTCCGCGCTGGCTTTCCAGTTCGCGTCCACGAACCTCGTCTGGGAGCTCGGGCTGGTCCTGTGGGTCCTGATCGGCTGGCAGTTCGCGCTCGCCGAGTACATCGGCGGCCTCGTGATGATCGGCCTGATGGCGCTGCTGTTGCGGCTCTTCGTCTCGCCACGGCTCGAAGCGCGGGCGCGCGAGCACGCCGCCGCAGCCGACAGCGGCCACCAGCACCTAAGCGCCGCAGGACTAGTGAGCTGGCGAGCGCGACTGACCGACGTTGGCGCCTGGTCGGACGTGGCACACAACTTCCGCGGGGACTGGCAGATGCTGTGGAAGGAGATCGCAACCGGCTTCCTGCTGGCCGGCTTCGCCGCGCAGCTACCCGCCAGCTTCTTCCGGGCGCTCTTCCTCACGGGCTCCACCGGAGCGCTGCGCACGATCTGGGGGGCGTTCGTGGGTCCGCTGATCGCGGTCCTGTCGTTCGTCTGCTCGGTCGGCAACGTCCCGCTCGCGGCGGTCCTCTGGAGTCAGGGGATCAGCTTCGCCGGGGTCGTCGCGTTCATTTTCGCCGACCTGATCGTGTTGCCGATCGTCGCGATCTACCGTAAGTACTACGGCGCCGGCTATGCGCTCCGGGTGGTCGCGCTGATGTTCGTAACGATGGTGGGGGCCGCGCTGATCGTCGATCTGTTGTTTGGTGCCGTCGGGCTGATCCCAACGGGAGCGCGCCCAACGCGCAGCAACGTGTTCGGCTCCGTCGCGCTCGACTACAAGCTGGTGCTGGACGTCATCGCGCTGCTCGTCTTTGGATGTCTTTGGTGGCTCACCGTGCGTCGTGGCGCGACCGACCCGGTGTGCGGGATGCGGGTCGATCGAGCCAAGGCGCTGCGGACGCGGTCGGCTGGGAGGACGCACCACTTCTGCTCGGAGCACTGCCTCCGGGCGTTTGAAGCAGGCAAGCCTCCCTGCTGAGCCGTCCGCGCCGTCTCGTCAGGCCTTGCGGCGACGCGACGTTGCGGTGAGCGCGAGCAGGAGCGCCAGCGCCGCTAGCAACACCGCGATCACGCTGAGCGTACTCGTGCCGCCGCTCGCTGCGCGAACGACCGTCGCCGCCTGCGTCCCGGTCTCGCCCGGCGTCGGTCCGGCCTCGCCGCCCGCGATGTCCTCGATCACTCCCCCCGCCTTCGTGATGTTGAGCGTCGGTGCCGGATAGTTGGCGCTCGGCGGACCGATCCAGTAGGCGTTCTTGCCGTTGCTGTAGTACTCGATCGTCTTGAACGTCAGTGAGCGACCGGCGATGTTGGTCGGCATCGCGATCGACAGCGGGAATTGCACGAAGACACCGTTGTCGAGGCGTCCGAGCGCCGTGCGATCGCCCGTCCACGTGATCTCCGATACCTCCTGGTTGACGGGCCCGTCCGGCGTCTTGATCGGCACCTTCAGGTTGGTGATGGTCTCGTGCACTGCCCAGCCGGGCACGTTCTCGGTGTCGACGCCCGTGAACCCGGGCGGGAGCTGCATGACCACCTTGTACGCGTATGCGCCCTGCTGCTCCCCCGGGACGCGCACATTCAGCGTCACGAACGCTCCGGCGGGAACCGTGTTCGGGTGCAGACTGACGTGTGCCGCGGCGGCCGCGGGGAGGGCGAGAGCCCCGATCGCTGTGGCGATCGCTGCGATGCGCTTCATTGTTCTGCTCCTTTGTTGACGGCGTCCGAGTCACCGGATCGCCAGCTCGTGGACCGGCGTCCGAGTGCCCGGATCGCCATCGTGTTGACGGCGTCCGAGTCACCGGATCGCCACCTCAATCTGCTTTGAGTACTCGCCAAAAAGCGAGACGCGATCGACGATGTCGATCGTCCAGGTGCCTGCCGGCGAGAGGATCGCCGCGGGAATCGTGTAGTGGCCGGGGCCAGACTTGTACGGCGTGAGCACCAGTGGGCCGATGCCCTTTGAGGACAGCTCGGCGGTCACCGTGAGCTGCTTGGTGGCGGTGAACTGCGTGCCGGTCTTGGCGTTGATCAGGTAGAGATGGATCGCGTTCGGTCCGATGCGGGCCGGCGAGACGTAGATCTCGAGCTCCGCTGCGCCGAACGGCGTGTTCAGTGAGAACGGACCGCTAGCGGCGTCGATCGGCGGCGCGTAGGCGACCAGCGCGGCCGTCGCCCCGAACACCGCGGCCATCGCCGTCAGCTCGGCAGCGGTGGTGGCGCGCAGCAGGACGCCCATCCCCCCCGGGGTTGCTGTGGCGGCGCTCAGCCGCCGGAGCGCCGGGATGATGCGCTGACGGTTGATCGCGCCGAGCGCGATCAGGATGGTCAGAAGCGCCGTCTTCGCGAGGATCAGCGCGCCGTAGGTCGTGCTCGTGAGCGCTCTGAGCGAGCGAACGTCGATGTAGGCCTCGACCAGGCCCGTCAGCGCGATGGCGCAAACCGACGCCAGCGCGAGCGGCGAGAAGCGCGCCAGCACGGACAGCAACAGCGGCGTTCGCGCCGCCGGTTCCAACACCCGCGTCGCTGCGGGTAGAGCGAACACGATCGTCGCGATTCCACCTACCCAGAAACTCGCCGCGGTAACGTGAAGCACGTCCAACGGGAAGAACAGGCCGACGGGCGGTTGGATGCTGGCGTGTCCGGCGAGGGCCGGGGTGATCACCAGGTAGGCCGCTCCGAGGGCGACGAGCGCTCGGCCCACGCGGTGGCGCCGCGCGATCAGGGCTCCGGCGATCGCGAGCCAGACGATCGCGCGGATGCCCCATACCCAACCGAAGCGACTGTCGAGCGTGCTCGAGGCGATGCTCCACCGCAGCGAGGACCAGAGCGAGACCCCGCCCGCCTCGGCCCCCTGTAACAGAACGCCGAGCACGCTCACGACCACGCCCAGCAGCACTGCCGCGCAGAGCAGCCGGCGGATTCGCATCGCGAACAACCCCCCGAATGCGTCGCGTAGCCGCTCGTCCTTCCGTACGGCCGGAGCGACCGCGACAACGAGGAACGCCAACGTTCCGATCAGCAGCGACAGCGAGACGTAGTCGAGCGCACGGACCACGCCGGAGACCACGTTCGTCACCGGACCGGCCTTGCCCCGGTTGATCAGTCCGGCGACCGACTGCGACGTCTTGCTCGCGTGGCCGATGTTGAACACCAGGCCGCCGTAGACGATGTGCGTGTCGGCCGAGATGACTCGATAGGTCCCGGTGTAGGTGCCGTCCGGTAGGTGCGCGGGCAGGCCGACTCCCATCCAGTGCTCGTTGCCGTCCGGATGCGAGACGTTGCCGCTGTCGACCTGCTTACCGGCTGCGTCGTAGACGCGAACCGCTCCGGCGGTCCCCCCGACCGACTGGTTGAACTCGAAGATCACTTCCCGCGGCGTGCTCCGTAGCGTCGTTCCCGACACCGGCTGGGTGCCGAGGAGCTGGGCGTGAGCGAGCGCGGCGGCAGGCGTCATCGCGATGACGCCGAGCGCCACCGCAAGCGCAGCCGCGCAGCGGCCTATGCGTGTGGGCATCTCTCCTGCTCTCACTAGGGGGACGAGGGCATGCGCCCCCGTGCCGCAGCGAGCGGTAGAGGAGAGCGCGACTAGGCGGTGCGCAGGTGCGGCGGCGGTCGCACCGCAAGCGAGCGAGCGATCAGCTCGCCTGCTCTACGGCGGAGCGTCCGCGGCCGGCGCGGGAAGTCGATCCGCTTAGGCGGACGGCGCTGCGGCGCCCGCCGGCGCGGTGCCATCAGCGCGAGGATCCGCTCCTCGCCGACGTAGCGGCCGAAGAGCAACGGCAACGCCAGCAGCAGCGCCGGCGCCATGAAGAACGTGCCGCCGTCGATCCCGTGCGTCGTCGCCCAACCGACGGCGCCGGCAAGCGCGCCGACCGCCAGCACCCGCGGTGGGCGCGTCACCACGCCTCCCGCTTCGGCTTGGGCGTGGCTCCCG
>Ga0265319_1000474_pt1 | contig 28360 bp, 28 predicted proteins | sample 4824metaG_FD_192443 | JGI IMG/M metagenome (GOLD analysis project Ga0265319, IMG submission 192443) | Rhizosphere microbial communities from Carex aquatilis grown in University of Washington, Seatle, WA, United States - 4-8-24 metaG | ecosystem: Host-associated > Plants > Roots > Rhizosphere >...
GTGATGCCGACGGCGCGTCGCTGGTGACGACCGTGCCGGTCTCTTCGTTGCTCATCGTTCTCCTGGTGGGTTGCTGTTCCTGCGGATGTCGACGGCGTGCTCGCGCGCGAGCTCAGACGCCGTCGGCCGTCGCCCGGCAGGCCGGGCAGCGGCCCCAGTAGATGACCTCGGCCTCGTCGATCTCGTAGCCGTGGTCCTCGGCGGCCGTCAGGCAGGGCGCCGCTCCGACCGCGCAGTCGACGTCGACGATCCCGCCGCAGCTGCGGCAGATCAGGTGGTGGTGGTTGTCGTCGACGCGCGCCTCGTAGCGGGCCGGCGATCCCGACGGCTCGATGCGCCGGACGAGGCGCTTCTCGACGAGGGCGCCGAGCGCGTCGTAGACCGCCTGGCGCGAGATCGCGCCGATCTCGGCGCGGACGGCCTCGGCCACGTCGTCGGCGGTGCCGTGCGCCTCGGCCGACACGGCTCGCATGACGGCCAGCCGCTGCGCGGTGACCTGGAGTCCGTGCCGGCGGAGGAGATCCGCCGCTTCGGCGGGAGGCTGCGCGTGCACGGCCCCATCATCGGGCCAACTCCAGACTCTGTCAAGAATTGTCCTGTGCCCAAGCGGCTTCGCGGGCCGTCACTCCGGCTGCAGGATCGGGCGCACCATGATGTCGGAGACGTCGACCGTCTTCGGCCGGCTGACGGCGTACATGACCGCGTCGGCGACGTCGTCGGCCTTCAGCGCCCATTGCGAGACGTCGTTCTCGAAGAACGGCGTGGCGACCATGCCCGGCTCGATCAGCGTGACGCGCACGCCGCTGCTGTCGTCCAGCTCGCCGCGGGCGGCCTGCGCCATCGCCGTCACCGCCCACTTCGTGCACGAGTAGAGCGAGCCGGGCAGCGCGACGCGGCCGGCGACCGAGCCGGTCAGCAGCAGGTGCCCGCGCGACTCGCGCAGCCGCTCGATCGTCGCGCGGATCGTCAGCGCGGCGCCGTAGACGTTCGTCAGCACCATCGACTTCCAGAACTCCGGCGACTCCTCGAGGAAGCCGCGTCTGGCGCCGAAGCCGGCGTTCGCGAAGACGACGTCGAGCTGGCCGAACGCGTCGAGTGCCGCAGCCACCATGGCTTGCTGCTGCTCCCACTCGGTCACGTCGCAGGCGACGGCGAGCGCACGGCCCGCGCCGCCGCACTCGGCCGCGAGCGCCTCCAGCTTGTCGGCCGAGCGCGCCGCCAGCACGACGCGGTAGCCGGCCGCGGCGGCCTGTCGCGCGGTCGCGGCGCCGATGCCGCTCGATGCGCCGGTGATGAGGAAGACCGGGTCGGTGCTTGTCATGCGATTTCTCCCGTTTTCTCACGCCAGATCAATGGTGCGGGGCTCACGATGTCACGATGTCGGCTCGATGCTGTCCGATAGAGCCCGAATTCACGTCCAGGCCGGTGGCGGCGGGGACGGCTGCATGTCGTTCCGGCGCGAGTCGCGCGTGCCGAAGGGCGGGCCGGACGGTGGGGACGGCGGGCGTGGGGGCGACGTCGTGCTGGTGTGCGACGACTCGCTGCGCGACCTGCAGTTCTTCCGCCGCACCGCGCACTTCAAGGCCAGACGCGGCGGGCACGGCAGAGGCGCGCTGCGCTTCGGGCCGGAGGGCGAGCGGCTGGAGGTGCACGTGCCGCCGGGGACGGTCGCGGAGCTGGAGGACGGCACGCGGCACGACCTCGTGACGCCAGGCCAGCGCGCGGTCGTGGCGAGAGGCGGCTCGCCCGGTCGCGGCAACAAGCACTTCGCGACGCCGACGCGGCAGGCGCCGCGCTTCGCCGAGCGCGGGCTGCCGGGCGAGGAGGGCTGGATCGAGCTGCGCCTCAAGCTGCTCGCCGACGTCGGCCTCGTCGGGCTGCCGAACGCGGGCAAGTCCTCGCTGCTCTCGCGCCTCACGCGCGCGGCGCCGAAGATCGCCGACTACCCGTTCACGACGCTCGAGCCGGTGCTCGGCACGATCGAGGCCGACGACCGCCAGCTCGTGCTCGCCGACATCCCCGGCCTGATCGAGGGCGCCAGCGACGGCGCCGGGCTGGGGCACGACTTCCTCGCGCACGTCGAGCGCACGCGGCTGCTCGTGCACGTCCTGGATGTCGCACCGGTGGACCAGTCCGACCCGCTTGAGAACCACGCGACGATCGAGCGTGAGCTGGCCGCGCACGACGCGCGCCTCGCCGCGCTTCCGCGGATCCTCGCGCTCTCGAAGGTCGACCTCGTGACGCCCGTGGCGGCCGACGAGGCGGCCGCGGCGTGGCGCGAGCGGCTGGGGGAGGACGTCCCCGTGCTGCTCACCTCCAGCGCGACCGGCGCCGGGCTCGACGCGCTGCGCGGCGCGCTGCTGGAGCGCGTCCCGCTCGCGTCGCCGCTCGACGTGCCGGAGGTCGAGGGCCTTGCCGAGCACCAGGAGTTCCGCCCGGCGGCGAGACGCGGCTTCCAGGTCGAGCTGGTCGAGGACGGTCGCTTCCGCGTCGTCGGCAGCGGCGTCGACCGGCTCGTGCTGCGCTACGACGTCGACAACGAGGAGGCGATGGCACACCTCGAGCGCCGCCTCAAGCGCATCGGCGTGATCCAGGCGCTCGAGGACGCCGGCTTCGAGCCCGGCGACGACGTCGAGATCGGCGGGATCGAGTTCGAGCTGGATCCGTCCTGACGCCCCGCGACCGCGTAGGCTCCCGCGTCATGTCGGCACCGGCGCGCTGGGCGATCGCAGTGCTCGTCACGCTGGCGGCGGCGCCGGGCACGGCCCACGCAGCCGGCGACCAGACCGCCTTCGCCCCGGACTGCGCCAAGCCGCAGCTGCGCGTCTCGCACAAGTGCCTGAACGCGTCGTCGATCGGGGGCGCGCTGCTGACCGGCAGCAGCGCGACGGTGACGGACGGGCAGCGGCTGTCGTTCTCCGTCGCCGCGCCGCCGAGCTGCCCGAAGGTCGCGAAGGTCGGCCAGGCGCCGTGCACCAGAGTGACATGGGGGCGGCTGTTCGGCGCCTCGCTCGCGAACTGGGGTGCGGGCACGCGCGCGGCGCTCGGGCTCGCCGGCGTCTCCGGCTGCGGCGCCGACGAGCACACCTGCGCGTTCACCGTCGTCGCGCGCCCCGGCGCGCGCGCTCTGCCGAGCGGCGCTGCGCTGCGCGTGACGGCCGTGGTCGAGATCGACGGCTACGGCTGCGGCCCGGTCTTCTGCAACTACGGCCCGCTCGCGCCGCCAGACGGCGGCGGCTGGCTCGACTGGCGCCTGCGCTGGCAGCCGTCCTGCGGGGCCGCGAAGGCGTCCGCCGCGGCGACGGCGGCGCTCGCGGGCAGCTGCCCGACGGGCATCGGCTTCGACATGGAGCAGCGCACGTCCGACGTGCCGCACATCGCGGAGGGCTCGCCGATCGGGATGCTGCGCCCGAGAGACGTCTACGCGCCGATCACGGTCAACCTCCACCTCACCGCGCACGGCAGACCGACGACCTCGTGCACACGCGGCTCCGTGTGGAAGTGGAGAGTGACGGCGAAGCCGAAGGGCGCAACCGTGCTGACGCCGCCGATCCCCGGCTGCGGCTCGCAGATGCAGGTCGACGAGAGCGGCGCCTACACGCTCGTCGCCAGACGCTACGACGGCGGCCGCCTCAAGCAGACGATCGGGCCGAAGCGGCTCCAGGTGCAGGACCTGCTCGTCGTCGCGATGGGCGACTCGAACGGCTCGGGCGAGGGCGATCCGCCGTTCTGGTTCGACCAGTGCGACCGCGGCAGCGCCTCCTACCAGTACCAGGCCGCGGACATGCTCGAGCAGCAGACCGAGCACCACGTCTCCGCCACGTTCGTGTCCGCCTCCTGCTCCGGGGCCGTCTCCGCCGACCTCTATCGCGGCCACTACGACGGCGTCCACCCGGGGCCGGCGCTCGCGCCGCAGATCGCACAGCTGCAGCGCCAGCTGACGCCGCCCGCCGGCAAGGCGCGCCGCACGGTCGACGCGGCGATCGTCTCGATCGGCGTCAACGACCTCGGCTTCGGACCGATCCTCGACTACTGCATCAAGTACCAGGTGGCGGTTCGCGACCAGCTCGTGCCGCCGTGCGAGGACACGCCGGTGCGTCCCGAGCTCGACGCGCGCGGCGCGGTCGCGCACTTCGTCGCCGACCCGGGCGGCCACCGCACGCTCGCGCAGACGATCGACGGCTATGTCGCGAGACTGCCCGGCCGCTACGACGCGGTCGCGCGCGCGCTCGCCTCCAGCGGGCTCGTGAAGCCGTCGCGCGTGTTCCTGACGCAGTACCCGTCGTTCTTCTACGACAGCAACGGCCGCGTCTGCACGTCGCAGGGCGGCCCCGCGAGCCTCGTCTTCGCGTCGATCCGGGCGAGCACGTGGCAGTGGCTCGCCGGCGAGGGCGCGAAACTCAACTCGGCGGTCGTGCGCGCCGCCGCCGCGCACGGCTGGAACGGCGTTGCGGTCCCGCGCCAGCTGTTCTACGGCCACGGCTACTGCAGCTCCGATTCGTGGTTCGTCTCGCTCGCGACGGCGGGCGTCTTCAACTGGAATCTCGCCGGCGCCTTCCACCCGACCGCGCGCGGGGCGCACGTCACCGGCGTCTTCGTGCTGAAGGGGCTCTGCGCGCTGCTCGCCGACCGGCGAGCCTGTGCGACGATCCCGGCTCCGTGAGCGCCGTCGTCATCAAGCTCGGCTCCTCGATCGTCGCCGACGACGAGGGGCAGCCGCGCGCGGACGTGCTCGCGCACGTGTGCGAGCAGGCGGCGGCGCTGCACCGCGCCGGGCGCGACGTCGCGATCGTCACGAGCGGCGCGATCGCGCGCGGGATGGGCGTGATGCGCTTCCCGGAGCGGCCGCGCGCGATCGACGAATTGCAGGCGGCGAGCGCGGTCGGGCAGGGCAAGCTCTACGCCGTCTACGACGAGCTGCTGCGCGGGCACGGGATCACGAGCGCGCAGGTGCTGCTGACGTTCCATGACCTCAGCGGCGAGCGAGCGCTCTACCTCAACGCGCGGCAGACGCTGCGCAAGCTGCTCGACTGGCGTGCGGTCCCGGTGATCAACGAGAACGACACGACCGCGACCGACGAGATCACCTTCGGCGACAACGACTTCCTTGCCGCGCAGGTGGCGATCCTGATCGGCGCCGAGCTGCTCGTGCTGCTGACCTCGACGGACGGCCTCTACACCGCCGACCCGCAGCTCGACGCGGACGCGCGGCTCGTCCCGCTCGTGGAGGACTTCGCGGCGCTCGAAGCGCTCGACATCCGCCAGACGACGACGACGCTCGGCTCCGGCGGGATGCGCTCGAAGGTCGTCGCGGCCGAGATGGCGACGGCCGCCGGGATCCCCACGGTCGTCGCGAACGGCCGCAGCGAGGGCGCGATCGCGGCGGCCGTCGCCGGTGAGCCGATCGGCACGCGCTTTACGCCGCAAGCCGGCGAGTACTCGAGCTTCAAGCTGTGGCTGAAGTACGCGAAGCCCGCGCGCGGGACGGTCCACGTCGACGCCGGGGCGGCGCGCGCGCTGCGCGAGGGGGGAACGTCGCTGCTGCCGGTCGGGGTCGTCGCCGTCGACGGCGAGTTCGGCGCCGGCGACGCGGTTGACGTCGTCAACGACGGCACGGCGGTCGGCAAGGGGATCGCGAGCTGCCCGGCGGCGGACCTGCGGCGCGTGATGGGCCTCAAGTCCGACGCGGTGAGGGAGCTGCTGCCGCGCGCGGACGAGGAGACGATCCACCGCGACCACTTCGTGTTGGCGTAGCGGCGCGGGCCGGCCCTACGGCAGCGTGTGCGGCGCGCCGCCGTCCGGCAGGGCGTCGCCGACCTGCCGGAGGTGGCGGCTCATCGCCTCCTCGGCGCGGTCGCTGTCACCGTCCCCGATCGCCTGCACGAGCGTGCGCACGTCGGCGAGCACGTGCGCGCGCAGCGATGCGTCGGGCGCGGTCGCGTTGCGGGAGTGGCTCAGCAGGTCGGCGATCGCGTCGAGCAGCACGCGCGCTGGCAGGCTGTGCGCAGCGTCGGCGACGGCGGCGTGGAGGTGCAGGTCGGCGTTGGCGAAGACGGACGGGCGCGTGTGCGCCGCCTCCATCTCGGCCAGCAGCGCCTCGATCCGTGCGAGGTCCTCGGCGCTGCGGCGCCGGGCGGCGAGGCGCGCGATCACCGGCTCGAGCGCCAGGCGGATCATGAGCAGGTCGCCGAGGTCGAGCCGCGCGAGGTAGGTGCCCGAACCCTGGCGGGACTCGAGGATGCCGAGGTCGCTGAGCCGGCGCATGCCCTCGCGCAGGCTCGCGCGCGATACGCCGAGCTGGACGGCGAGCTCGCGCTCAGGGGGAAGGCGCTCGCCCGGCTGGAGGTCGCGCTCGTCGAGCAGCGCGCGGAGACGGTCGGCGACGGCGTTGCGCTGGATCACGAGCGGGACTATAGTGGTCCGACCAAAATGGTCAGACCAATTGAGAGGGGAACGGCATGCGCATCGGCACGGCAGTCGCGGAGGGGAGACGGCACATCGTCGTCGAGCGGGACGGCGCGCTGCTGCCGGTCGACGCGCCGGACGGCGCCTCGCTCGTGGACCTGATCCGCTCCGGTGCCGCGACGCCGCCGGCCGGCGACTCGCCGCTTGAGTGCGCGCGCCTGCTCGCGCCGCTGCAGCCTGGCAAGATCGTCGCCATCGGTCTGAACTACCTCGACCACATCCGCGAGAGCGACATGGAGCGTCCCGAGCGCCCGCTCGTCTTCACCAAGTTCACGTCGAGCGTGATCGCCGACGGCGAGGAGATCCGCATCGATCGCGCCCTCACGCAGCGCGTCGACTGGGAGGTCGAGCTGGCCGTCGTCGTGGGGCGCACGACGACGCGCGTGCCGGTCGCCGAGGCGCTCGACCACGTCTACGGCTACACCGTCGCCAACGACGTCTCCGCGCGCGACCTGCAGTTCGCCGACGGCCAGTGGGTGCGCGCCAAGAGCCTCGACACGTTCTGCCCGCTCGGCCGGCTCGTCGTGACGGCCGACGAGCTGCCCGACCCGCAGGCGCTCGGCCTGCGTACGCGCGTCAACGGCGAGACCGTGCAGGACTCGAGCACCGCGGAGATGCTGTTCGGCGTCGCCGAGCTGCTGTCGTACTGCTCGCACAGCTTCACGCTCGAGCCCGGCGACGTGCTGCTCACCGGCACGCCGTGGGGCTGCGGCGAGTTCATGGACCCGCCGCGCTCGCTCGGCGCCGGCGACGTCGTCGAAGTCGAGGTCGACGGCATCGGCACGCTGCGCAACCCGGTGGTGGAGCGATGAGCGGCGGGCTCGAGCGCGACCTGCGCGCACTGCTCGGCGACGCCGGCGTGGCGCCGTCCGGCGATCCGCTCTACCGCCGGGACGCGACCGAGTCTCAGGGGCTCGAGGGCGCGCCCGACGCGGTCGCGCTGCCGGGGAGCACCGAAGAGGTCGAGCGGGTCGTGCGGTGGTGCTACGAGCGCGACCTCGCGATCGTCCCGCGCGGCGGCGGCAGCGGCTTCTCCGGCGGATGCGTACCGGTCGAGGGCGGCGTGGTCGTCGACCTGCGGCGGATGACGCGCGTGCGGGCCTTCGATCCGCTGCTGTGGCGGATGTACGTCGAGGCGGGGCTGCGGACGAGCGAGGTGCGCCGGCTCGCGCGCGAGAACGGGCTGCTGTTCCCGCCCGATCCGGGCGCGGCCGAGCAGTCGCAGATCGGCGGCAACGTCGCGACGAACGCCGGCGGTCCGCATGCCTTCAAGTACGGCGTCACCGGCCGCTGGGTGACCGGCCTGGAGGCCGTCGTGCCGCCCGGCGAGACGATCGCGGTCGGCGGCGCGCTGCGCAAGGACGTTGCGGGCTACGACCTCAAGGACCTGCTGATCGGCTCGGAGGGGACGCTCGGGATCGTCACTTCCGTGTGGCTGCGGCTGACGCCCGCGCCCGAGGCGGCCGCTCCCGTGGTCGCGCTCTACGGCGACGCGCGCGCCGGCTGCGCGGCGATCGAGGCGGTCCTCGGCAGTGGCATCCAACCGGCGGCGATCGAGTTCCTCGACGCCGGCGCGCTGCGCGCCTCCGGCGGCGCGTATCCCTTCCGGCTGCCCGACGACGCCGCCTTCATGGTCGTCACCGAGGCCGACGGCTCGGCGGCCGAGACCGCCGCGACCGCCGCCGAGCTGCGGGAGGCGCTCGCCGACGGCGCGCTCGCGCTGCACGCGCCGCAGGGACCGGGCGAGACCGGGGCGCTGTGGCGCTGGCGCGACGGCGTCTCAGGCGCCGTCGAGGCGCAGCACGGCGGCAAGGTCAGCGAGGACGTAGTCGTCCCGCTCGACCGCCTCGCCGACGCCGTCGAGACGACGCTCGAGATCGGCGCGCGCCACGGGCTGGAGGCGTGCAGCTGGGGCCACGCCGGCGACGGGAACCTGCATGCCACGTTCCTCGTCGACCCGCGCGACGCGGAGCAGGTCGAGCGCGCGCACGCGGCCGCGCACGACCTCTACGCGGCGGCCGCCGGGATGGGCGGATCGATCTCCGGCGAGCACGGCATCGGCTGGGTCAAGCGCGGCCATCTCGGCCTGCAGTGGTCGCCGGCGGCGGTTGCGCTGCACCGCGCGATCAAGCAGGCGTTCGACCCGAAGGGGCTGATGAACCCCGGCAAGAAGACCTGAGGACGGGCCGGCGCGAGCGCCCCGCACGCCGGTCCTCACGCTGCCGGGACGGAGAACGCTTCCTCGACGAGCTCCCGCAGCCGCGGGCCGATCTCGCGCACCCTCCGCTCCGACAGCCGCTGCTTCGGCCCCGCGACGCTGAGCGCGGTCGCCGGCGTCGCGCGCCCGAGGAAGATCGGCGCGGCGACGCAGCGGACGCCGAGCTCGCTCTCCTCGAACTCGAGCGCGTACCCGTGCTCGCGCACCTCGCGCAGCTCGGCGGCCAGCGTGGGGGCGTCGACCCGGGTGTTGGGCGTGCGCGCTTCCAGCGGGGAGTGGCGCTCGATCCAGGCCGCCAGCTCGGCGTCGCCCGGATAGGTCCAGGCGAGCAGCGCCTTGCCGACGGCCGTTGCGTGCGCGGGGTTGCGGCCGCCGACGGTCGAGCTGAGCTTGAGCGGGTGCGCGCATTCGACCTTGTCCAGATAGACGACCTCGGCGCCGTCGAGCACGGCCATGTGGACCGTCTCGTCGAACGCGTCGCGTGCGCGCACGAGCAGCGGGTGCACGAGCGTGCGCAGGTCGAGCTGCTCGTAGAAGCCGAACGCGACCGACAGCAGCCGCACGCCGAGCGTATAAGGGCCTCCCGAGCGCGGCTGCGCCGCGAAGCCCCGCACCTTGAGCGCGCCGAGCGTGCGGTGCAGCGTGCTCTTCGGGATGCCGGTCTCGGCCGAGAGCTCCTCGAGCGTGAAGCCCTCGCCGCGCGTCCCGAGCAGCTCGATGACGCGCAAGGCGCGATCGACGCTCTCGTGCGGGGCGGTGGCGGTGGAGCCGGGCATGCACGGATCGTAGTTACCGCCCGGCCCGTCCACGCCGGACGCGAAGAGGGCCCCGCACGCCACGCGGCGGGGGCCCCCTCGACGTCTGTCAGCGCCGTGGCGCTAGCACCATCTGTAGGTGTAGCCCGATTCGCCTCTCGGCACCACGAGCCGGTCGCGGTAGATGATCGAGATGCTCGACCCGTGGTCTCTGCAGGCGGCTTCGAAGTTTCTGACGCCGCCGTTGTCGGTGTACTCGATCTCGTACACCTGATTGCCGTAGACCGCGGTGTATTCACCGCATTCTCTATAGACGTTGCACTCCTCTGCGATCGCGAAGTCGAAGCCGATCGTTCTCTTGCCGACTTCGCCGAGTTCAGAGGTGTTCTTCTGTGCGATCGCGAGGCCGTCGCTGTGCGCGTGTCTCGCGAGCCTCGTCGCGTATTCGATCGCCTCCGTTTCGTTCAGCAGGCCTCCCGAGCGCGTCCACGATTCGAGGTTGTCCGGCTCGATCGCGTCGAAGCCGCTCGTTCTGCAGCCGTCGATCCAGCCGTTGACGATTTCCGCGATCGCCGTGCGCTTCGCGGCGGTCGAGATGTCGAGCAGGATCTCGTTCCAGGCTTCGTCGATGACGTATTCGCCTCTTCTGTTTCTCAGCAGGAGTTCGGGGTGGTTGGCTTTCCACCATTCCGACTCCGACGGCTGCGTCTGGAACGCGTTGACGTAGCAGACGTTGTACTTGCCCGAGACGGGCGAGGCGCCGCGGTCGCGGTCGACGATTCTCACTTCGCTCAGCGGGGTGTAGGCCCCTCCGATCTGGTAGTCGAACTGCGTGTTGGCAGGCGGCAGCGTTATCGCTCCCGCCGCGGTCGCAGCCGTGGCGAGGCAGGCGGCCGCGAGGACGGCGACGCGCACTGCGCGCCGCAGCCATGTGGCAGACATCGTGACATTCCCCCTTAGATTCCTGAGAAAGAAACGTGATTCCGGAATCGCTGGCGAGCATGCCAGAGCCAGCTGTGCATTGCAAGCCCCGTTTCTTGACTGAAATTCAATCAGGAACCGCATCTATGCTGGTTCTTTGACGTGACAGCGCGACCCGGCTACAGCGTGCTGCGCGAGAAAGAGAATTCCGTTGGACGAAATCATCTGTCTCGACACATCGCCGTGTCGTTCCTGCCGCTCGTGCTCCTGCGGCGGTGTGGCGCGCCTCCCGGCGCGCCGGGCTCAGCCGGCGCGCCGGGCGAGTGCCGTCTCGGCCTCGCCGACGGTCTGGGCGAGCAGCTGCCGCGCGCGGGCGGCGACGTCGCGGTTCCAGCGCGGCGTCGGGATCGAGACCGACAGCGCGGCGACAACCGCGCCGCGGGCGTCGCGGATCGGCATCGCGGTGCAGCGGCAGCCGATCGCGAACTCCTCGTTGTCGGTCCCGTAGCCGAGCTGGCGGATGCGGGCCAGCTCCTCCATCAGGTGATCGACGTCGGTGATCGTGTCGGGCGTGAGACGCGCGAGCTCGCGGTTTCCGAGGCGCGCGCGGGCGTCGGCCGGATCGAGCTGCGCGAGCAGCGTCTTGCCGAGCCCGCTCGCGTGTGCGGGCAGCCGCGCGCCGACGGTCGAGGACAGCTTCATCGGATGGGGCGACTCGTTGATCTCCAGGTAGACGGCGTCGGCTCCCTCGAGGCGGGCGAGCTGGACGGTCTCCTTCGTGCGTTCGCACAGCACGTTCATCAGCGGCTTGAGCGTGAGCCGCACGTCCTCGACGTCGCGGCGCGACTGGGCGATCTGCCACACCCGGATCCCGAGGCGGTAGGTCCTCCGTTCCCCGTCGAGCTCGATGTACTCGCGCTCGAGCATCGTCGCCAGCAGGTTGTGCGCCGAGGACTTGGGAAGCGCGAGTGCGTCGACCACCTCGGAGAACGTGAGTGTGCCGCGGTTGGCCAGCAGGTCGAGGATCGCGAGCACGCGATCGGCCGACTTGACGGCGCTCGTCGCCCCAGCGCTCATCGCTCGGGGCCCTCCGCCGCGTCGACGCGCATCGCGCCCATCACGTCGAGGCGCGCCTTGAAGGCGGTGTAGCCGCTGTCGATCGGGAGCACGGTGCCGGTCATCACGTCGGACTCGTCGCTGGCAAGGTAGAGGGCGAGGGGGGCGATCTGCTCCGGTGAGGCGATCGGCAGCAGGTGCAGCAGGTCGACCGTCTCCTGCGATTCGGGGTTGGCGAGCCACGCCTGCTGCGGCTCGGTGGCGACGAAGCTGGGGCAGATCGCATTGACGCGGACGCCGTCGGGAGCCATGCCGGCGGCGAACGAGCGGGTGAGGGCGGTGACGCCGCCCTTCGCGGCGGTGTACGCGTCGAGCCCCGCGACGCCGACGAGCGCGTCGGTGGTCGAGACGAGCACGATCGAGCCGGAGCGCTGGCGCAGCATCTGGCGCCCGACGTGCTTGCAGACGTGGAACGTGCCGGTCAGGAAGAGGCCGATGATGCGGTCCCACACGTCCTGCTCGAGCTCGGTGAGGCGTGCGTCGTGATCGTTGACGAGCGGGACGTTCGCGGCCGAGTGGACGAGCGCGTCGACAGCGCCGAAGCGCTCGACGGTGCGCGCGACGAGCGCCTCGACGCGGGCGCCGTCGGTGACGTCGACGTCGTCGACGACCGCTGCGCCGCCAGCGTCGCGAATCGTCTGCGCGACCCGCTCGGCGCGCTCGGCGACGAGCTCGGCGAGCACGACCGACGCGCCTTCGGCCGCGAACGCCACGGCCGTCGCACGCCCGATCCCGGAGCCGGACCCGGTCACGATCGCGACCTTCCCGGCGAGACGTCCAGCCATTCCCTCAGCTCCTCTTCAAATTCGTGTCAGTGAACCAGAGTTCAGAAGGAGAAACAAGCTATCACCCATCGGCGGACTTGTCAGGCGAGGCGGAGGCATGTTACGCTGGTTCGCAGACGAGAATTGAAGTTCACAACCATGAACTTATCCATGTCAATCAACGAGGCCTGATGCCGAAGATCACCCTGATCGGCGCCGGCAGTGCGACCTTCACGCGCATGCTGCTCGGCGACATCCTGTCCTTCCCTGAGCTCCACGACGTCGCGATCTCGCTTCACGACATCGATCCGGAGCGGCTTGAGACGGCGGAAGGCGTCGCGCGCTGGTGCGCGCGGGACGCCGGCGCGCACCCGACGATCTCCGCCCACGCGGATCGCCGCGCCGCGCTCGACGGCGCCGACTACGTCATCAACATGGTCCAGGTCGGCGGCCACGCGGCCACGCTCGCCGACTACGAGATCCCGCTCCGCTACGGCCTGCGCCAGACGATCGGCGACACGCTCGGCGTCGGCGGCATCTTCCGCGCGCTGCGCACGATCCCGGTCATGCAGGGGATCGCCGCGGACATGGCCGCCGTCGGGAACGACGGCGCGTGGCTGCTGAACTACACGAACCCGATGGCGATGCTGTGCTGGGCCACCTTCGCCGGCACCCCGCAGAAGAACGTCATCGGCCTGTGCCACTCGGTCCAGAACACGACGCGCCAGCTCGCCGAGTACGTCGGCGTGCCGTTCGAGGAGGTCACCTTCCAGGGCGCCGGCGTCAACCACCAGTCCTTCATCCTCCGCTTCGAGCGCGACGGCGAGGACCTCTACCCGCGCCTCGACGCGCTGATCGAGCGCGACCCCGAGCTGCTGCGCAGAGTGCGCGTGCAGATGTACTCGCGCCTCGGCTACTTCACGACGGAGTCGAGCGAGCATGGCTCCGAGTACCTCCCGTACTTCATGCGCTCCGACGAGGCGATCGCGCACCACCGCCTGATCCCGGGCGAGTATGTGCAGATGAGCGAGGAGAACCTCGCCGAGTACGCGGCGACGCGCCGGCGCCTCGCCGCCGGCGAGCCGCTGCCGGGCGAGCCGAGCATCGAGTACGCGCCCGAGATCATCCACTCGATCGAGACCGGGCGGCCCCGCGTCGTCTACGGGACCGTCGAGAACGCCGGGCTGATCGACAACCTGCCGCGCGGCGCCGCCGTCGAGGTTCCGTGCCTCGTCGACCGCGCCGGCATCCAGCCGACGCACGTCGGCGCGCTGCCGCCGCAGTGCGCGGCGCTCAACCGGACGTTCCTCAACGTCTGCGAGCTGACCGTGCGGGCCGCGATCGAGGGCGACCCGGCGCACGTGCGCCACGCCGCGATGCTCGACCCGAACACGGCGGCGACGCTGTCGCTCGACGAGATCTGGACGCTGTGCGACGAGCTGACCGCCGCGCACGGCGAGCTGCTGCCCGAGCCGCTGCGCGTGTCGATGGGGGCGCGCGCGCTGGCCGGACGGGCCGGGGGGACACGGTGAGCGCCGCGCCACGCGCGGTCGCGGATGCGGCGCTCACCGCTGGGCCCGCGGAGGCGGGGACGACCGTCGTGGTCGGAGCCGCGCAGGGGATCGGCGCGGAGGTCGCGCGCCATCTCGCCCGGATGGGCTGGACGCAGAAGATCGTGCTCGCGGACATCGACGGCGATGCCGTCGACGCGGTCGCGGGCGAGCTGTGCCGGGACGGCGTGGAGGCCGCGGCGCTGCGCGTCGACGTGACCGATCCCGCGCAGGTCAACGCGCTCGTCGCGGCGAGCCGCGAGGCCGAGCGCGTGGCGATCGTCGCCGGCACGTTCGCGCCGGCCCCGGCGCTCGAGGTCGAGCGCGACCAGTTCCGCCGGATCGTCGACGTGAACCTGCACGGCGTGTACTTCGTGGCACAGGCGTATGCGCGCGAGATGGCCGGGCGCGGTGGAGGGTCCATCGCCGGCGTCGCGTCGATCGCGGCCCGCATGCCGCGCATGCGGCAGGCGGCCTACTGCGCGTCGAAGGCCGGGATGCGGCAGGCGCTGCGCGTGCTCGGCATGGAGGTCGTCGGGCGCGGCGTGCGGATCAACACCGTCTCGCCGGGGGCGACCGACACGCCGATGATGCGCACGCTCGCGAGCGACCACGCGTCGGTCGACTCGCTCGCGCAGGGCAGCCTGGAGGCGATGCGCCCGCGCATCCCCGACGGGCGCGTCGCGACGCCGGGAGACGTCGCCGAGGCGCTCGCCTACCTGCTTGGGCCGGAGAGCGGCCACGTCGTGCTGCAGGACCTCGTCGTCGACGGCGGCGAGCTGCTCGGACTGTGACTGTGAGGGAGAGAGATGACACCGATGGAGCTGGAGGTCGGCGAATGAGACGGTGGCTCATCATCGCGGCGCTGCTGTGCACCGCCATCGTCGCCGCGGGATGCGGCGGCGGCAGCGACAACGGCGGCACGAGCGCGAACGGCGTCGTGACGCTCAAGTTCTGGCCTGGTCAGAACGACATCCCGAAGCAGGCGCTCGACACGCTCGTGGCGCGCTTCAACGCGACGCATCCGCACATCCACATCAGCAGCGACTCGGGCGGCGTGCTCGCCGACGAGATGCTCACGAAGGTGACCGCGGCGCTCGCCTCCGGCTCCTACCCGGACATCGCCTACATCTACGGCTCGGATCTCGCGAACCTCGCCCGCAGCTCCAAGGTGCTCGACCTGACCGACACGGTCAACCGGCCGTCGTTCGGCTGGAACGAGTTCTGGCCGGCTGAGAGGCAGGCGGCGACCGTCGACGGCAAGGTGCGCGCGATCCCGGCGCTGACCGACAATCTGGCGGTCATCTACAACCCGAAGCTGTTCGACCAGGCCGGCCTGCCGTACCCGAAGGCCGACTGGACCTGGGACGACTACCGCGCGATCGCCAGGAAGCTGACGAACGCGGCGACCGGCACGTTCGGCGCCGCGTGGCCCGGCGCGGGCGGCGAGGACACCACCTGGCGCCTCTGGCCGATGCTGTGGCAGCAGGGCGGTGACATCCTGGCGCCCGACGGCAAGAAGGCGGCGTTCGACTCGCCGCAGGGTGTTGGGGCGCTTACCCTGGTCAATCAGATGGCGACGGTCGACAAGTCCATCTACGTCGATCCGGACCCGAACAGCGAGCACATGCAGCAGCTGTTCGTGAACGGGAAGCTCGGCATGCTGATCGGCGGCCCGTGGTCGCTGCCGGACATGGTCGCCGCGCACGAGAAGTACGGCGTCGTCCAGATGCCCGGCTATAACGGCGATCACACGACGATCGCCGGACCCGACAACTGGGTGATCTTCGACAACGGCGGCGCGCGCACGCAGGCGGCGATCACGTTCGTCACATGGCTCACCGACCCGGCGCAGGACGTCGTGTGGGATCGCGCGACGCAGAGCCTGCCGCTGCGCAGGACGACACTCGCATCGCCGGCCTACAAGGCCTACGCGAAGACGATCGTCGGGATGGACCTGTTCGCGAAGAACCTCGTGAACGCGCGGGCGCGACCGACGATCGGCACCTATCCGCAGATCTCCCATGCCGTCGGCGAGGCGATCGTCGGATCGCTGCTCGGTCGCACGAAGCCAGCGGACGGGCTCAAGCAGGCTGAACAGTCGGCGAACTCGGCGCTGAGCGGAGCCCCGTACTGATGCCAGCGACGGTCGCATCCGCGACGACGTCGTCGGCGCCGGCGCCCTCGTGGCGCCGGCGCCTGTTCGGCGAGCACCCGTCGGCATGGGCGTTCATCCTGCCCTCGACCGTGCTCGTGCTCGGCATGAACCTGATCCCGATGGGCTGGGCGTTCCTGCTGTCGTTCAAGGCGTCGGACCTGGTCACCCCAGGCCACTGGGTCGGGATGGCGAACTACCGGGCGCTCGGGCACGACCCGAACTTCCGCAGCGCGGTCGGCCACACGCTGCTGTATTCGGCGCTGTACGTGCCGCTGAGCGTCGGCGGCGGGCTCGCGGTGGCGTCGATGCTGAACCGCCGGATCCGCTTCGTCGGCATCTACCGCACGGCGATCTTCGTTCCGTTCATCATGTCGGCGGCCGCCGAGGGCGTGCTCTTCTCGTTCGTGCTCGACCCGCAGTACGGCGTCGCGAACAGCGCGATGCACGGCCTCGGGATCGCCCGCCAGGGCTTCCTGCAGGACCCCGCTCAGGCGCTCTACGTGCTCGTCGGGATCGGCCTGTGGGGCGGGCTCGGATTCTGCGTGATCGTCTTCCTCGCGGCGCTGCAGGACATCCCGAAGGAGCTGATGGAGGCTGCCGCGATCGACGGTGCGCGCCGCTGGGTGGTCTTCCGGAAGATCGTGCTGCCCGCGCTGAGACCGGTGCTGATCTTCCTGCTCGTGTGGCAGACGCTCGACGCGCTGCAGCTGTTCGACCTCGTCTACGCCACGACCCAGGGCGGCCCGCTCGGCGCCACGACCGTCGTCGTGTACTACGTGTACGAGCAGGCCTTCCAGTTCTTCCACGCCGGCTACGGCTCCGCGGTCGCGTACGTGCTCGCGCTGGCGATGTTCGCGGTCGGGCTCCTGCGGCTGCTCGGCGGCCGCGTCCAGCGGTGGCGCCGTGAGCGGGCGCTTGCGCCGGGAGGTGCACGGTGAGCGCCGTCACGGCCCCGGCCGCCCCTGCGCCGCCCGCGCGATCGGCACGCCGCCGCTCGCTGCGCGACTTGCTGCCGTTCGACCCGTGGCACCTCGTGCTCGCGCCGCTCGCGCTCGCGTTCGCGCTGCCGCTGATCTGGCTGTTCGTGTCGTCGTTCATGTCGGATGCGCAGATCAACCGCTTCCCGCCGACGATCCTGCCGGACTCGCTCCACGTCACCGGCTACGACTTCGTCATCGGGCACGCGCTGTTCCCGCGCTGGTTCCTCAACTCGACGCTGGTCTCGCTCGTCACCGTCACGTCGAACCTCGTGCTCTGCTCGCTGGCGGCGTACGCGTTCGCGCGGATGCGCTTCCGCGGCTCCAACGTCGTCTTCGGGCTGATGATGGCGACGCTCGTGGTCCCGTTCCAGCTGACGATGATCCCGACCTTCCTGCTGATGAAGTCGCTCGGGCTGATCGACTCGCTCGGGGCGCTGATGGTGCCGGGGCTTGTCTCGGCGTTCGGGATCTTCCTGCTGCGGCAGTTCTTCGTCTCGCTGCCGAGAGAGCTGGAGGAGGCCGCCCGGATCGACGGCTGCTCGCGCCTCGGCGTGCTGGTGAAGGTCGTGCTGCCGCTTGCGAAGCCGGCGCTCACGACGCTCGCGGTGCTGACGTTCCTGACCACGTGGAACGACCTCACCTGGCCGTTGATCGCGATCTCGAGCGATCACAACTACACGCTGCAGCTCGGGCTGACGAGCTTCCAGGGGCAGCACCACAAGGAGTGGGCCGCGATCATGGCCGGCGACGTGATCACGTCGGTGCCGGTGCTCGTCGCGTTCCTGCTCGCACAGCGCACGTTCATCCAGTCGCTCACCTCGAGCGCGATCAAGGGCTGAGGTCGTATGAAGGAGAACCCGATGAAGCAGGCAGTCGCGGGCACCGTGCCCGCCGCCCCGTACTCGCCCGGCATCGTCTCGAGCGGCCGTCTCGTCCACGTCTCCGGACAGGGACCGCTGGTCGACGGGACGGTCGTCGGCGGGACGATCGAGGAGCAGACGCGGCTGACGCTCGAGAACGTCGAGCGCGTGCTCGAAGCCGCCGGCGCCACGCGCGCCGACGTCGTGCGCTGCGGGGTCTACCTCGCCGACCTCGACGACTTTGCCGCGATGAACGAGGTCTACGCCGCGTTCTTCCCGGCGCCGCTGCCGGCGCGCACGACGATCGGCTGCGCGCTGCTCGGCATCAAGGTCGAGATCGACTGCGTCGCAGTGGTGGGGGAATAGACGATGGGCGAGATCCGGATCGAACGGGTGAGCAAGGACTACGACGGCCAGGCCTGCGCCGTCGACCAGGTCGACCTCCACGTCGGCGACGGCGAGTTCATGGTGCTCGTCGGGCCGTCAGGCTGCGGCAAGTCGACGCTGCTGCGGATGATCGCCGGCCTGGAGGAGGTCACCCGGGGGACGATCGCGATCGGCGGCATCGACGTCACGCGGCTCGCGCCGCCCGACCGCGACATCGCGATGGTCTTCCAGAACTACGCGCTGTACCCGCACATGACGGTCGAGGAGAACCTCGCGTTCGGCCTCAAGCAGCGCAAGACCCCGCGCGAGGAGGTGCGCCGCCGCGTCGACGAGGTCGCAAGCATGCTCGGGCTCGACGACCTGCGCAGGCGCAAGCCGGCGCAGCTGTCCGGCGGTCAGCGGCAGCGGGTCGCGATGGGCCGCGCGCTGGTGCGCGAGCCGGCGGCGTTCCTGATGGACGAGCCGCTCTCCAATCTCGACGCGAAGCTGCGCGGCGCGATGCGCGGCCAGCTCGCGCGGCTGCACGAGCGCGTCGGCACCACGACCGTCTACGTCACGCACGACCAGGTCGAGGCGATGACGCTCGGCGAGCGGGTCGCGGTGATGCGGGACGGCGTGCTGCAGCAGTGCGACGTGCCGCAGGTGCTCTTCCACCAGCCGGCGAACCTGTTCGTCGCGGCGTTCATCGGATCGCCGTCGATGAACCTCGTGGAGGCGGTCGTGAGCGGCGGGGCGGTGCGCTTCGGCGATCACGTGCTGACGCTCCCGGACGGCGCCACACCCGATCTGCGCGGCGGTGGGGGTCGCGTCGTCTTCGGCCTGCGCCCGACCGACCTCGATCTCGCCGACGCCCACGCCGACCCGTCGTGGCCGCGCATCCGCGTCGCAGTCGAGTCGGTCGAGGAGCTCGGGGCGGAGACGCACGCGATCTTCGCGGTGGATGCGCCGCGCGTCACCGCCGAGGCTGTGCAGGCGGCCAGCGAGAGCGCCGATCCCGACGAGGGCACGCTGCTCGTGGACGACCGGCGGGCTCGCTTCACGGCCTGTCTGCACGCGCGGTACGGCGTGTGCGCCGGCGCGCGGGTCGAGCTGGTGATCGACCCGCACGCGCTGCACTTCTTCGACCTGGAGAGCGGGGTCGCGCTGCCGACGCGGGCGACCGCGTCTCTGGCCGCGTGACCGCGAGCCAGGCGGCGCTCGGCTGCGAGCTGGCGGCGCTCGAGACGCCCGCGCCCGTCGTCGATCTCGACGCGCTCGAGCGCAACGTCGCGCGCGCGACTGACTATGCCACGGGCCATGGCCTAGCGCTGCTGCCGCACACGAAGACGCACAAGACGGCCGAGATCGCGGAGCGTCAGCTGCGCGCGGGGGCGGCTGGGCTGACGGTCGCGAAGTCGTGCGAGGCGGAGCGCTTCGCCGCGCGTGGGATGGGTCCGCTGCTGCTGCACTACCCGGTCTACGGCGCCGCCAAGTGGCGGCGCCTCGCCGAGGTCGCCGGGCACGTGCCGCTGACCGTCGCGCTCGACTCGCTCGCCGCCGCCGAGCCGCTGGCGGTCGCGCTGCGCACGCGCGGCGTCGTCGCCGACGTGCTGATCGAGCTCGACGTCGGCATGCGCCGCACCGGCCTCGACGTCGCCGGCGCGCTCGCGCTCGCGCAGGCGATCGAGCGGCTCGGCGGCGGCCTGTCGGTGGCCGGCATCTCGTGCTACCCCGGCCATGTCCGCGGCTCGCGGGAGGACGTGCGCGACGGGCTGCGCGCGGTCGACGCGACGCTGAGCGCCGCGCGCGCCGCGCTGGAGGGCGCGGGAATTCGCTGCGAGCGCGTCTCGGGCGGCTCGACTGCGACGCTGTTCGACTCGCACGAGACGTCGATGACCGAGCTGCGGCCGGGCAACTACGTCTTCCTCGATCGCTCCGAGGGCCGTGGTGCCTGGGCGCCGGATGACTGTGCGCTGCGCGTCCACGCGACCGTCGTCTCGACAAGCGTTCCGGGGCGGATGGTGCTCGACGCCGGCAGCAAGACGCTCGGCGACGCGCCGCCGCCGGCCGGTCTCCAGGGCTACGGCGCGATCGTCGGTGCACCCGGCGTCACGATCGTCGCGCTCAACGAGGAGCACGCGGTCTGCGAGCTCGGCCCGGACGCCGGCGCCTGGCACGTCGGCGACCGCGTCGAGATCGTCCCGAACCACGTCTGCACCTGTGTGAACCTGCACGACGCGCTCTACGCGGCGCGCGGAGGCGTCGTCGAGGCGGTCTATCCGCTGCTGACGCGCGGCGCCGTGCGGTGATCGCCGCGCCGGCCGGGCGGATCCGGGCGCCTCAGCCGAACAGCCAGGCGGGAGGGGAGCCCGCCCGCTCGACCCGTTCGACCGAGCCGGCGCGCTCGAGCTGCTCGAGGTGCGCGCCGATCGAGCGTGCGAGCTCGATCCCCATCGCGGGGAAGGGGCCGATCTCCGCGTCGCAGACGGGCAGCAGCTCGGCGAGCGTCTGCGGCGCGCGCGTCAGGGCGCCGAGCAGCGCCGCGTCGAGTTGCGCGACGAAGTCTGTGCTGCGGTCGAGGAACGCGCCCGCTTCGTCGTCCTCCAACAGGGGGAAGTGCGAGGTCCCCAGACGGGCGGGGCGCAGCGCGCGCAGACGTGCGAGCGTTGCGAGGTAGGCGGCGACGTCGCCGTAAGGCGGCGGGCCCACGCGGGTACCGGAATAGGTCGTGAAGCCGTCGCCCATCGCCGCGTCGAGCACCATCGCCGTGCCGCTCGCCTCGTGCCACAGCCCGAGGTGGCCGGGGGAGTGGCCGGGCAGGTGCAGCGCCTCGAGCACGAGCCCGCCGAGGTCGATGCGATCGCCGTCTGCCAGCTCGCCGTCGAGCGGGGTGTCGGCGCCGGCCGCCTCGCGCAGCCACGCCCACGTCTCCGGGGGGTAGTCGAGCCCGTGTCGCCGGTACCAGCCGTAGCGCTCGGCGGCGATCGCGTCGAACGACTCGATCAGCGGACGGTCGGCGGCGTGGGCGCGCAGGCGCGCGCCGGGGGCATGTGCGCGCAGCTCGGCGTCGCCGCCGTGGTGGTCGACGTCGGCGTGCGAGATGACGACCTCGGTCAGGTCGGCGGGGGAGAGGTCCAGCGCGGCGAGCGCCGGCAGGATCGCGTCGCGCACGGTGCCGGCGACGCCGGTGTCGACGAGCAGCGCGCCGCGGCTGCCGACCGCGAGCCACTGCGCCATCGGCCGGTCGCCGAGCGGCGACGCGATGCGGTGGATGCCGGGGACGACCTCATGGAGCTCCGGCGCCGGCCTCACGCGGCGCCCCTCGCGAGCAGCCGCCGTGCGTTGTCGTGCACGATCGCCTGCAGCGCCTCGTCCGGAAGCGCGAGCGAGGCGAGGAAGGCGTCCCAGCGGTCGTACGCGCCCTCGTCCGGGGGGAACTCATCCGTGCCGAACAGCACGCGGTCCGGGTGCCGGCTCAGCAGCCGGCGCGTCGCCTCCGGCTGGGCCGCGAGCTGGGGCAGGCGGGCGGACACGTCGACCTGGACGTTCGCATACGTCGTGCACAGCCGCGCGACCCACGCGAGATCCTCGACCGCGACCAGGTGAGCACCGACGAAGGTCGTCCGCGGGTGGGCGGCGACGATCGCCTCGAACCCCTCCAGCAGTCGCGCGAGCGGGGGATAGGGGTCGCCGTGGACGTGCCAGTCGGGGTTTGCGAGCAGCTCGTCGCGCCATGGGTTGCGCTCGTCGAGCGGCTCGAAGAAGGCGGCCGGGTCGGCGGTGTGGATGAGCACGGGGAGCCCGAGTGCGCCGGCGGCGTCCCACACGGGCGCGATGCGCGGGTCGTCCGGCAGCAGCAGCTCGCCGCGCGCGTCTCTCCAGCCGAGCCCGAGCGTCTTCCACACCTTCAACCCGCGCGCGCCGGCGGCGGCCGAGCGCTCGAGGCTCGCGACCAGCTCGCGGGCGAAGAGGTCGCCGTCGCTCGCGTGGGACCAGTCCAGTTGGCAGTAGGTGGCGAAGCGGCCGGGGTGCGCGCGGTCGTAGCGGTCGAGATTGGCCTCCAGCTCGGCGTCCCAGCGGCCGTCGAGGTTGACGATCGTGGCGATCTCGCGACGATCCATCGTGTCGAGCAGCGCGCCGACGTCGCCGACCGTCCAGGGGACGCCGGGTGCGCCACCGGCGAGGTCGGCGTCGACCCAGCGCCCCTCGGGTGCGAGCCAGCGGCCGAGGTGGTTGTGGGCGTCGACCTTCATGGAGTTAGAGTTCATATATAGGAACGCAATTTCTGCATGAGGAACGCTAGACGATTTCCGGCCCTGCCGTCAACGCACTCGGTCGGTGTCTCTGCGTTCGCCGAGCCGCACGTCTCCGGCCGGCCGGTACCCTTGTGCACATGGCTTTGAGCACGCCCGAGGACACCTCCGCCGTCGCCGACGTCTGCGCCGCCGCGAAGGCCGCCGCGGCGCCGCTCGCGGCGCTCGACACACGCGTGAAGGACGCGGCGCTGCATGCGATCGCGGACGCGCTCGTCGCGCGCACGCCGGAGATCCTCGAGGCCAACCAGCGCGACCTCGAGGCCGGCCGCGCCAACGACATCGGCAGCGCGCTGCTGGACCGCCTTGCGCTCGACCCGAGCCGCATCGCCGCGATCGCCGATGGCGCGCGCGCGATCGCCGCGCTGCCCGACCCGGTTGGCGAGACGATCGACGGCCACCGGCTGCCGAACGGCATCGACGTGCGGCGCGTGCGCGTCCCCTTCGGCGTCGTCGCCGTCGTCTACGAGGCGCGCCCGAACGTGACGATCGACGCCGCGGCGCTGTGCCTGAAGTCCGGCAACGCGATCGTGCTGCGCGGGTCGAGCATCGCCACCCACTCGAACGCCGTGCTCGCGAACATCGCCGCCGAGGCCGCGACGCAGGCCGGGGTTCCTTACGGCGCGATCCAGCTGCTGGGCGGCGGCACGCGCGACGAGCTGGCCGAGCTGGCGACGCAGGACGGCGTCGTCGACCTGATCTTTCCCCGCGGCGGCGAGGGGCTGAAGAACGCGCTGAAGGCCGTCGCCACGGTGCCGGTGATCTACGCCGCCTCGGGCAACTGCCATGTCTACGTCGACGCCGACGCCGACCTCGACGCCGCCGAGGCGATCGCGCTCAACGCCAAGGTCCATCGCCCCGGCGTCTGCAACGCGGCCGAGACGCTGCTCGTGCATGCCGGCGTCGCGGCGGAGTTCTTGCCGCGCGCGCTGCGCACGCTGCACACCGTCGGCGTCGAGCTGCGCTGCGACGAGCGCGCCGCCGCCCACGCGCGCGACTACGAGGGCCCGATCCCGATCGTCGCCGCCACCGAGGAGGACTGGGCGACGGAGTACCTCGACCTGATCCTCGCCGTGCGCGTGGTCGACTCCGCCGAGGAGGCGATCGCGCACGTCAACCGCTTCGGCAGCGGCCACTCCGAGGCGATCGTGACCGAGGACCTCGGCGCCGCGCGCGCCTTCCAGCTCGGCGTCGACGCCGCCTGCGTCTACGTCAACGCCTCCACCCGCTTCACCGACGGGGGAGAGTTCGGGATGGGCGCCGAGATCGGCAACTCGACGCAGAAGCTGCACGCGCGCGGCCCGATCGGCCTGCGCGAGCTGTGCACGTTCAAGTACCTGATCGAGGGCACCGGTCAGGTGCGGACCTGAGCGTGCGCGTCGGCATCCTCGGCGGCACGTTCAACCCGCCGCATCTCGGTCACCTCGTCTGCGCGCAGGAGGCCTACGACCAACTCGGGCTCGACCGCGTCGTGCTGATGCCGGCCGGGCAGCCGCCGCACAAGGCGATCGCCGCCGACCCGGGCGCCGAGGCGCGCCACGAGCTGTGCCGGCTCGCGATCGGCGGCGACGAGCGCTTCGCCGTCTCGCGGCTGGAGCTGGACCGCCCGGGGCGGTCCTGGACGGTCGATACCCTCACGTCGTTGCACGACGACAGCCCGCAGGACGACCTGATCTTCATCGTGGGGGGTGACATGGCCCGCAGCCTGCCGACGTGGCGGGAGCCCGAAGCCGTGCTCGAGCTGGCGACGCTCGCCGTCGCCGAGCGCGCCGGCGCCGAGCGCGAGGACATCCGCGGCGAGCTCCGCGCGCTGCCGACCGCGCGCGGCGAGCGCGTGCGCTTCTTCGACATGCCGCGCGTCGACGTCTCCTCCTCGCTCGTGCGCGAGCGCGTGGCGACGGGTCGCCCGATCCGCTATCTCGTCCCCGACGCCGTCGCCGAGGCGATCGCGCAGAACGGCTGGTACCGCGCATGACCGAAGAGCTGATCGGCGACGCGATGGCGGAGGCGATCGCCGGCTTCGCCTCGGACAAGAAAGCGATCGAGATCGTCGAGCTGGACCTGCGCGGGGTGCTCGGCTACGCCGACTACTTCGTCATCTGCACCGGCAACACCGACCGGCAGGTGAAGGCGATCCACGACGGCATCCACGAGGGGATGAAGAAGGAGCACGGGCTGCTGCCGCGCCGCGTCGAGGGACTGCCGCAGGCGCACTGGGTTCTGATGGATTATCTCGACGTGGTCGTCCACGTCTTCACGCCCGAGACGCGCGAATTCTACCGGCTCGAACAGCTGTGGGGCGAGGCCCCGGCGCGCGTGCTCGACTCGGGCGTGGCGTAGCGGGCGCCCGCGCCGGGCAGACGCCCGGTACGACGTCATCGAACCGGAGGAGAGCCAACGCCATGGGGCGCAACCTCGCGAGCCTGCTGACCGACTCGGCCGCGCGCAGCCCCGAGCGCACGGCGATCAAGCTCGAGGACGGGGCGATGACGTTCGCGCAGCTCGACGCGGCCTCCGCGCACCTGGCGGGCCTGCTGCACTAGCGCGGCTTCCAGCCCGGCGACCGCGTCGGCGTGATGCTGCCCAACGTGCCGTACTTCCCGGTCGTCTACTACGGGATCCTGCGCGCGGGCGGCGTCGTCGTGCCGATGAACGTGCTGCTGAAGGAGCGCGAGGTCGCCTTCTACCTCGGGGACTCCGGCGCGAGACTGCTGTTCGCCTGGCACGAGTTCGGCGACGACGCGCGGCCGGGGGCGGCGGAGGCGGGCGCCGAGCTGATCGAGGTCGCCCCGCGCGAGACGATGGAGCGGATCATGGCCGCGCCGGCGCGCGCCGAGCTGACCGCCGTCGCCGACGACGACACCGCCGTGATCCTCTACACGTCCGGCACGACCGGCAAGCCGAAGGGCGCCGAGCTGACGCACGCGAACCTCTACGGCAACGCGAAGACGAAGCTCGAGACGCTGATCCAGCTGACCGAGGACGACGTGATCCTCGGCGCGCTGCCGCTGTTCCATTCGTTCGGTCAGACGGCGGCGATGAACGCCGGCATGATGGCCGGCGCCTGCCTGACGCTGCTGCCGCGCTTCGACGCGCGCAAGGCGCTGGAGATCATGGAGCGCGACCGCGTGAGCGTGTTCCTCGGCGTCCCGACGATGTACATGGGCATGCTCGCGGTGCCGCAGGCCGAGCGGCCCGACACGTCGTCGCTGCGCGTCCTGATCTCGGGCGGCGCGTCGCTGCCGGTCGAGGTGCTGCGCGCGGTCGAGGGGCAGTTCGGCGTGGGCATCCTGGAGGGCTACGGGCTGAGCGAGACGTCGCCGGTCGCGTCCTTCAACCACCCCGACCGCGAGCGCAAGCCGGGCTCGATCGGCACGCCGATCCGCGACGTGCAGATGGCGATCTTCGACCAGGACGACTGCGAGCTGCCGCCCGGCGAGGTGGGGGAGATCGTGATCAGAGGCCCGAACGTGATGAAGGGCTACTGGCGGCGGCCCGAGGCGACGGCCGAGGCGATGCGCGGCGGCTGGTTCCACAGCGGCGACCTCGCGAAGGTCGACGAGGACGGCTACTTCTTCATCGTCGACCGCAAGAAGGACATGATCATCCGCGGCGGCTACAACGTCTACCCCCGGGAGGTCGAGGAGGTGCTGTACGAGCACCCGGCCGTCGCCGAGGCGGCCGTTGTGGGGATCCCCGACGCGATGCTCGGCGAGGAGGTCGGCGCCGCCGTCGCGCTGAAGGCCGGCGCCGAGGCGACGCCGGACGAGCTGCAGGCGTTCGTCAAGGAGCGCGTCGCCGCCTACAAGTACCCGCGCCACGTGTGGCTCGTGCCCGAGCTGCCGAAGGGCCCGACCGGCAAGATCCTCAAGCGCGAGATCCAGGCGCCGGTCGGGAGGCAGGCGTAGCGAGGCCGTCAGGCCTCCTCGTACACCTCGAGGCGCAGCGACCCCATGTCGACACCCGCGTCGGCCATCGCCTGTCTGAGGTCGGCGTTCTGGAAGAACGCGTGGGCCTGGTCGGCACTGCCGAAGCGGTGCGTCACGAGCACGTTGTCCGGGTCGTCGACCATCCGGTAGACGGCCGCCTCGGTCACGCCGCCGGCGCGCTGGAGGTCGGCGACGCCGTCGTAGACGCGACGCCAGGCGTCGTAGTCGGCGACGCGGTGCAGGATGACGGTGGTGGCCATGCAGACCCTCCTCGGGCGAGATGCAACTGAATTTTCCGCACCTTCGCTTGAGCCATACCCATTTGACGCGCGCGCGTCGCTGCCCGGTGCGGTCTGCGGCGCCCGACCCGGCTTGACGCGCCGCCCCGACTCCTAGAGCATCGCTCCATGTACGACTACGTGATCGTCGGCGCCGGCTCGGCCGGCTGCGTGCTCGCGGCGCGCATGACGGAGGACCCGGACGTGAGCGTCCTGCTGCTCGAGGCGGGGCCGCCGGACGCCAGCCAGAACATCCACGTCCCGCTCGGCTACCTCAAGCTCGGCGGCACGGAGGTCGACTGGGGCTACTTCAGCGCACCCGAGCCGCAGTGCAACGGCCGCCGCATCCCGCTGCCGCGCGGCCGCGTGCTGGGCGGCTCCTCGTCGATCAACGCGATGGTCTACATCCGCGGCAATCGCCGCGACTACGACGACTGGGGGATCCCCGGCTGGGCGTGGGACGACCTGCTGCCGTACTTCCTCAAGTCAGAGGACAACGAGCGCGGCGCGTCGGCCTGGCACGGCGCGGGCGGGCCGCTGCCCGTCTGCGAGCAGCGCTCCGGCAACCGCATCTCGCCCGCGTGGGTGGAGGCGGCCGTGCAGGCCGGGCTGCCGCGCAACGACGACTTCAACGGCCCCGAGCAGGACGGCGCCGGCATGTACCAGGTGACCCAGCGCGGCGGCCTGCGCGCGAGCGCCGCGGCCGCCTACCTGCACCCGGCGACCTCGCGCCCGAACCTGACCGTGCTGCCCAACATGCTCGTCCATCGCGTGCTGTTCGACGGCACCCGCGCGACCGGCGTCGAGGCCTCGCAGCTCGGCCACGTGCAGGAGCTGCGCGCCGAGCGCGAGGTGATCCTCTGCGCCGGCGCCTACAACTCGCCGCAGCTGCTGATGCTGTCGGGCGTCGGGCCGGCGGAGCACCTGCTGCTGCGCGAGATCGCGCCGCTGCTCGACCAGCCGGCGGTGGGGGAGAACCTCACCGACCACGCGGCGACGTACGCCGTGTGGGGGACGGAGGAGCCCGAGAGCCTGCTGCTCGCGCGCGAGCCGGCGGCGCTGGAGGAGTTCATGGCGACGCAGACCGGCCCGCTCGCCTCGAACGTCGCCGAGAGCGGCGCGTTCGCGCGCGTCGAGGCCGGCGCGCCCGCGCCCGACGTGCAGTTCCACGTGATCCCGGTGCAGATCCTCGACGAGGGCGCGCGCGACCCGGAGGGCCACGGCGTGCTCGTGACGCCGTGCCTGCTGACGCCCGAGGCGCGCGGCAGCGTGCGGCTCGCGTCGAACGACCCGACCGCGCGGCCGATCGTGCGCAACGGCTTCTACGCGAGCGAGCGCGATTTGGAGCGGATGGTCGCGGCGCTGCGGCTGATGCTGGAGATCGCCGCGCAACCGGCTGCCGCGCCGTACTTCGCCACCGGCGCGACGGTGCCCGACGGCGACTCGGACGAGGCGCTGCGCGCGCATGCCCGCCGCACGACGTTCCCGATCTACCACCCGGTCGGCACGTGCGCGATCGGCAGCGTCGTGGACGAGCAGCTGCGCGTGAACGGGCTCGATGGCCTGCGCGTGGTCGACGCCTCCGTGATGCCGCTCGTCCCGCGCGGCAACACGAACGCGCCGACGATCGCGATCGCCGAGCGCGCCGCCGACCTGATCAGGGGCGTCGCGCCGCTGCGGGCCGGTG
>Ga0265319_1000475_pt1 | contig 28359 bp, 26 predicted proteins | sample 4824metaG_FD_192443 | JGI IMG/M metagenome (GOLD analysis project Ga0265319, IMG submission 192443) | Rhizosphere microbial communities from Carex aquatilis grown in University of Washington, Seatle, WA, United States - 4-8-24 metaG | ecosystem: Host-associated > Plants > Roots > Rhizosphere >...
ACTGCGCGATGATGTCGAGTTTGGCTTCGGAGAAAAGCATCCGGCGCGGGTCGTAACGCTCGACGAGAACGATAGTCTGGAGCTCGAAGTCGAGTGTGAAGACTTCCCGTGGTCTGCGGCCAGTCCAACGCTGTTTCCAAAGCAACCGGTTGCCACGCCTGGCGCTGGGTACTACGCCGCGCCCGGTAGCGTCAACCCGCCGATGTTCGTTCCGTTGCCGAGTGAGGTGTCGACTACAGGGGCGCCAACGCTTGGGTTTGCCCTCAGCGGCGGTCCGAACTGGGGCGGCGCCGAAGTGTTCGCGTCAACGGATGGCGGCTCGACATACCTTTCGATCGGAAGGCAGGTAGGACTGGCCACGATGGGAAAGCTGACCGCCTCACTCCCGAATCACATCGACCCAGACACGGCTGACACTCTGTCAGTCGATTTGACCCAGAGCTTTGGTGAACTGGTCAGCTATACTGATGCGCAGCGCGACAACTTCGAATCCCTCATAGCGGTCGAAACGGAACTGCTCTCCTACAAGACGGCCGTCCTGACGGCGCAGTATGAGTACGACATCACGTCTCTGCGGCGCGGGGTGTACGACTCCATCGATGCCTCGCACGCTTCTGGTACCCAGTTCTGCGTGGTCAACCAGTCGCTCTTTCAGTGGGCGTTCCCGGCCTCTGTGATTGGCACCACGGTCTATTTCAAGTTCTGCTCGATCAACTCGGCCGGGCAGCGGGAGGAGCTTTTGAGCAACGTGACAGCATACCCTTACTTCGTCCCCGCCCCGCGCCTGCCATGGCGCTGGAACGCCGGCTATGCAGGGCCAATCATCGGGGACGCGATATACACGGCAGAGAACTTCTCACCCCAGCAGCTTTACGACACGATGCGGAATGGCGATCCGTTGCCTATCGTCAACATCTGGGGGAACCCGCCGCTGAGCATATTCTCCAAATTCGTTGGACCGCCGATCATCTCCGTCACGAGTTCTCCGTCAGGCGGGTCGATTACAGGGCCGGCGACCTTCGTAATTGCGGTGAACTGCTTCGATGCTGCGACCAACGCCGGCATCTCGAAGCTCTCGAACCTCGCCATAATCACATTGCCATCTGGCTCAAGCCAGAAGATCACGGTGACGGTGACATGGCCGACTGGCAGCTACGGTGGACAGGTGTACGTGGCGACGACGGACACATCACTCGGGTTCCACTTGGAGGGAACGTTCGGCGCTGGCTCTCCGACTACCGGCAACGTTGCGTACGACATCACGGCTCTCACCCAGGAGTTCATCGGGCCTCCGGATGATCAGTTCGATCACTTCGTGTTCCGGATCTCTCGAGAGTTCGTTTCCGGGACGTGGGGGCAGGTGGCCGCCGCGGTGACGCACGTAGATGCAACCCACGGCATAATCGCGCTCGGCGCCGGCGGCGGTTCCACGGATGATTGCAAAGGTCGCACAATCACAAAGCTGGCAGATGCGCTGGGAGCCACGCCTGACCTCTTCCATATTCTTCCAAGCTTCACGATCACCGGCAACGACACTTCTGGCAACTTCACCGTCACGCCAGACCCGACTGCGCATGGTTGCCGGGCTGGTGATCTCTTCACGATGCGTTCAGGAGGCAGCGGGACAGGCGACGGAACTGGCGCCAACGGGCTTGTTGTGACAGCCAATAGCTATCGCGACCCGCTGTTCATCAATCCATACAGCGCGGGGCTGACGGTCCATGGTAACAGTGGGAATGCTGCAATCGTGATCGCTGGCACTGGCGCTGGCCAACCTCCGGTAACAGTCATAGACAACACTGCCGACACGGTTACGGTAACTCCGTGGACGATTATTCCGGACGCCACTTCCGTCATCGTTCTGATCAACTCTGACCCGCCGCAGTTGGTGATCGGAAACAGTCTTCAGCTTGCCAGCTATGCTGGATTTCAGGGGAACTGCGCACAGCTCCAGATTCCTAACTATTCAGGTGCTGTCGTTCGCATCGAGGTTTACACTGCTGACGCGCTTGGCCTGATGGACTCTCAGCAGTTTGTTTCCTTTGCAGAGATGTATATCTGGGGAGCCCAGGGTACACGAACAGTAGGCTCCAGCCAGACACAACAGCCGACTGATAGTATCATCCAGTTCGATACGAGCGTTCCTGATAACCCAGCGGCCAGCTCAACCACACTGAGCGGCGGAATAACTAGTGGGGCGACATCACTTGTTTTAGGGGCAAGCTATATTCCGCCGAATGGCACCTATTTGACAATTCAGGCGGAAACAAGCAACACAACCGAAAGCGTGCTCGTGACTGCGGGATCGGGAACGGCGACTCTCACTATTGTACGCGGACAGTTGGGGACGTCTCCGTCTGCGCACTCGAATGGGGCAACCGTGAACGTTCCGGGCGGTATCGAATTCGATCTTCTGCCGATCGAGGACGTTCCAAACCAGAATTTCTTTGGGCACAAGAACACCAACGATATCAATTACGTGGACGTAGTTGACCCGGCCGGCGTACACTATGTCCTGTCCGACACCACAGACGTGAACGGAACGATCTACTTGAAGGCACCGGGGGCATAAATGGGACGCTGGCTAAAACTGAGTGGGGCTGGGGCACAGGGTCCGGCTGGTTCGAGCGCGCCGGCGAATCCTGTGTCACCGGTCTATTCGGTCTCTGCCACAGAAGTCGGCCCGCGAATTCTCGATCCGACCGATCAGACTACGCATACGACCGTCCAGGCTGTCGTGCAGGAGCTCGTCACACCGGCGACCGGAAATGATCTTGGGACCATCCTCGAACTCCAGATCAGTTACGACAACGGTACAACATGGGGTGACTATCTAACCTACATCCCTGATCGCACGCACATGGTGGGGATCTACTGGCAGACCACGATTGATCTTCCGCCGCTCTTGGTTCTGACTGTCTCGCAAAACATCAAGGTACGTGCGTGGGCCGCAACGCAATATGTCGATGGCGGTCCCGGCACCGCTGTTGCCAGCTCGACGTGCGTTGTATCTGCCATCGGAATCCCCATTCCTACTGGCTGCGTAATCAATATTATTGAATCTGGAACCTTTTACGACGCGGCAAGCGGCGCAAAGCTCTGGCTTGTTCACCTCAGAATCGACACGCCAGGCACCGGGGATGCGTGGGCGTTCCAGGTAACAAGGCAGAACACGGACGTGTCCGGAACTCCAGGGACTTTGCTTCCAGGAGACACTTCCGACGTTGAAGCTGGGGTCCCGCCAGATTTCCCGAACGATGGGACTAGCCATGATGTTACCTTGACTGGTATCCCGCAACCTCTCGGAAGCGGATACCATTACATACGACTGAAGGTATACGCTTTCTCGCGTACTGCCACTGTTGCCACGCCCGTTAATAGTTGGCAGGATCCAACGTATTCCGTACTTCAGCAATGGGCAAGCTTGGGCGGAGCTACAAACGTTAAAATGGATTACGGTGCGCTCAATGATTTAACCCAGACAACACTATCTGGGCAGGGCGCCAACAAGATTGTGAATCCAGGGGCCGAGATCGGCTTTTTGGGATGGAAAACTGGCGGATCTCTATTTGATGTAGACACCACGCAGCATCACACAGGATCATATTCCTTTCGCTGCGCGGACGCGACCATAGACGCCACGCTATTTCAGACTTTCAAGGCGTCAGCCGGCCAGCGCTGGAGGTGGGGTGGATGGGCCTACGGGAACGCCAGCAATAACACCACCGTCAAATTTCATATTACATTCATCGACGCGAGCAATGGTTCACTAGGAACGCTTGTTGCTGTGAGTTCAGTTAACCCGGCGGCTTCATGGAATTACGTGTCCGGTGATGTGGTTGCGCCAGCCAACACAGACAAAATGAATGTCATTGTGTTGGGAACGTTGACGGCGGCCGGGGCCACTGCTCCGGTGTACGTTGACGATCTATGGTTGCAGCAAATCGTCACATCCGACCTGATCGGGCCCGCTGCTGTGAATGCCTCTGCGATGGCCTCTGCCGCGATCACGGCGGCCAACGGAGCCATGCACGACCTGGCGCAGGTCACGACGACAAGCACCATATTCTCGACTGACGTGATCTTCTCGCGCGGCATCAGCGCGGGCGGGCAAGTCGCGCCGATTGTTATTATTCACCAGGACGTCGGAACCCCCGCCAATTCCGGACTTTTCCTGTACGGGCAATCGGATGCTTCGACCGGTGCAACTGGTCTGACGAGCAAGCCCTTCGTAGCAATTCAATCCGGCGGGATTCTTGTGGCGCAAAAAGTCAATGGGGCCTCTGTATTTGTTGAGGGTTCTTCTGGGACGATTTGGTTTTATTCCGTCAACGGAAGCATCAGCGATCCATATGCCTGGATCAACAGCTTGGGCATGACGGTAGTCAAGGCGCTCTATTCGTTCCAGGTGACAGCCTCTGGCGTTCAGGCATTCTACAACGGAACCGCTTATTTTACGGTCTCGAACGACGGCGCAAACGTGCAGTGCATTAAGAGCGGCATCACGTCCGAGATCAATACAACCACGCTTCTGGGGGACACTATCGGCTTCCAGTCCTACACGACCAGCGGCTCGGCATACCCAACGGCGATAGGCCCGGGCGTGCTTTCCATGTCTGAAACAACATCCGCGAATCTTCGCGTGCGTCTTGTCGCCTCGCCAACCCAATCAACGCTTTCACTTCGACAGGCTTCCTCTGGAGGCAATGGCTTCGCGGAGCTCGATTCATCCAATGGACTACGTTTGCGGGACAGCTCCGGGTCGCTCAAAATGCAACTCGATCAATTCGGAGTACTGGAAATTAATGGACTTCCTTCGAGCAGCCCTGGAGCCGGCACGAAGCAATTCTGGTATGATCCATCCGATGGTAATCGAGTAAAGTTTGCAGTCTAGACAAAGGACAAGACCTCAAATGACAATAGTATTAACGGGCATCGCGCGATTTCGTGTTGATGCCATGCTCGGCGGCGCTCCGTTGAAATCGCGCGTAGAGCACAGCCTTATGTCGGAGATTCGCGCCTTGGTATTTCCGAAGTCGCAGAAGGATGCATGTGCGCTTCCAGGCGGCGCTCCGGGGCAATACAGCATTGCCAAACTGACTGCCTTGGCCCCATTGCCCATCGACTTCACGACAGTGCAAGCGCAACTTGTGCACCGTGCGCTCACCGCTGTGATTGATCTGCCCGGTTTCGAGGGAGTTTCTCACGATGATGGCCAATGGTTCTGGCCGCTTGTGGATCAGTTGGGCTCCGATTTGGTGGAGGGTAAATAAATGAAACGAATATTCGTAATCACCTGCTTAATGATAGTTCTCGCCGCGCTCCTGGGGGCGGCAGACTATCTTCAGTTCTCGTATAACAATCAAGGACTGCCTGGTGTCCCGGCGATCGGCGGGACGCTGCAGTGGTACACGGTGTTTATAGTGCCAGCAGTCGGGTCAGTGGAGCTGATTGTCGACACAACATCCGGCCCGGTGTTTCGCATCGCTGAGCCGCTGTTTGGATACGCAATTTTCATAGTCGCGCTTAACCCGCACGACATTACTGAACCGCCCATATTCATCACGATGAATACGGCAGCCGTTAATTGGGACAGCGCAGACTTCTTATCGCGCACGGCTTCTCCCCCGGGAGCAAAGTGATGGAGCGCTTTTTCCAGCGGCTCGTTTCCATGCACCCGCTGGCGCTGATAACGGGGCTGTGCATGATGGTTCTGACCATTCCGACATATCGGCTTCTCGACGCCGAGCGCGCCAACGTCGGGGCAATCCCCAAGGCCGTTAACAGCCAAGGTGATGCTGTGCGCGTCGCTCTGACAAAAGAGATCCACGATCTCAGGACAGCACTCGTTGGCGATCCGAACACGCCGAAGCCTCTTACCGAGCAGGCTCTGGCTCTGATCGACTCGCACGCCAAGAATATCGAAGGGATAGCGTCAACGGCCATCTCGACGCAGGTTGGCCGGCTGAACGACTCGGTAGCATCCGTGGCGACCTCCGTAGCTAACCTTCAGGCGGATCTGAAGCCAGCGCTGGCGGCGGTGGCGCCGGCAGTCCAGCAGGCGTCCGGCGGGATCACGACTTCGCTCTCCCACGTCGACTCCCTCACTGCTGAGGCGACGAAGACGATGGCGGACCTTCACCCGCAGACTCTCGGCCTGGTCGCCGCGGCAAAGGTTACGGCCGGCGAGGCGGCCACGACTCTGCGGCTCTTTCAGCGCGCCACGCCAGAGCTTCTGACGGAGGTTCAGGACGCTGTGAGCCATATCGACGCCGCTTCGGCGGCCAGCGCAGAGGCATCCCAGAACGCGGCCAAGGTGACTGCCAACTTGGCGGCGGCAACGAAGCCTCTGCCGCGGAGCGTGCGCATCGGCCTGCAGGTTGCTGGACCCCTGTCGCAGATTGCCAGCTACGTCATTCTCATGTTGAGCACATTGGGCGTCCTGTGAGCACTTCATGGAGCCAATTCAGGTAGCGACGGTCTGCGCGCACTGTGGCATCCTCGACGATCGAATACTGCACCTGAATCAGATACTCTTCGCTCTGTCGGTGGAGCTGAAGAACCGCGTGATGATTCTTGGAAACATGGAAGCCAGCGAGGCTGAGGTGGCGGCTTCTGCCAAGCGGCTGGGCGAGCTCGCCGCGAAGATCGGCGCGGTCGGCCTGAAGGGTCACGGGAAAACGATCGCGGACGTGGATTATCTTTTGGATGAGTAAACGAGAGTACAATGGGTCCGCGGCCGACACCACTCCACTCCATAGATCGCTATCCCAACAATAATGGGGACTACGAGCCATCTAACTGCCGTTGGGCGACAGCGAGTGAGCAGAGTGCAAATCGAAGAAATAATAGGTGTTTAACGTTAAGCGGAGAAACAATGATTATATCCCACTGGGCTGTGCGCACGGGGATATCTGCGACCGTAATATACGCGCGAATCAAATTGGGGTGGAGCGATACGAGAGCGCTGACCACTCCCGTGAGGGCACATGTATAAACACGTTGTGTTTTCATTCGATGGGGGCGGGTGCCGAGGTGTGGTTACCGCCTGTGTATTGGCTGAGATGGAGAGACAGCTAGGGGAGCCATGTAGGAGTTTCGCGTCCATGCTCGCTGGCACGAGTGCCGGTGCCTTAACCGCCGCAAGTCTCGCAGCCGGCCTCCCTGCTTCAGACATCGTACGGTTCTACGAAGAAGACGCGCCGAAGATCTTCAACCAGTCTCCGGCGGTGGCATGGACGAAGCGCCTCGCGTTGGGGCATGCCTTCGATTCGGACAAGATAGCGGCAGTCCTGCGAAAGCGGTTTGGCGCGGCAGGCGACTGGACGCTGAACGATAGTCCAATTCGCCTCCTGTTGTGCGCCTGCGGTGTCAATGGGCACGTTCGCTACTTCACCCAGGACCGGCCGAAGAACGCAAGGAAGTACGGCAAACTCTCGCTGGTCGAGTGTATCACTGCCAGCGCGGCGGCGCCTACATACCTCTCGCCTTTTTATGTCTCCCCTCTTGGCGGTCAACTCGTCGGATGGTCGGTAGATGGCGGGATTGCAAATTGCGCTAATCCAGTGTATCGCGCGTGCGTCGAAGCCTTCTGCTATGACGACTTCGATCCTGCTGAGACGCTCGTCATCTCGTTGGGGACAGGGTACACAAAAGACACAGAGGTAAACCCAGCGCGTGGATTTATTGGCGAGCTTACTCTGGTTCTCGATTCGCTGTTGTACAACGCCGGGCGCCAACAAACGGAAGACGCACAGCGCCACTACCCGCACGTCAAGCGCATCAACTGGGAACTGCCGGCGGCAGTCGACATGGCCGACGCTGGCGCCATTCCACAATTAGTGGAGATCGGCAAGAAGGCGGCGGCCGTCATGGACTGGAGTGCAATTCTCTCAATCTAACGGTTTTAGGAGGGTAAAACTACATGACGAAACAGCTTCTCCTTCTCATTCTAGCCCTTAGCGCGGTAGCGTTTGGGCAAACGGTAAGCACTCCAGAAGTGCCGGCAGGAATCTGTGCCTTCGGAGCTTTCAACCAACTCGGAACGCCGCGGTTTACTGGCGGGTTCTGCGCGATCTATCCGGTCGTAGGTTCCATTGGGCTGTTCGGGACAACCGTGGCTGACATCATGCCAAAGAAGGCCATCGACCCGGTTACCAAGCGCAACTTCTATGCGATCAGCGCTTCGACAAGGCAAGGATTTCACAAAGACGTAATGGACGTCGGACGGTTCTCGTTCCTGCTCGGCGGCGACGTTGGGCCTTCGTTCACGCAGGGGCAACCAAGCGGCATAAGCGTAAGCCTTTCCGGTTCATTCGTGGCTACGCCAATCGTCAAGCTGTCAACTATATTCAGTTTTATGCTGCCAATTCGAATGCTTTATATCAGCGGGATCGGGTTCAACCCTGTCATAGAGGCCGGATTAATCATCGATCTTCGACCCTTGAACAAGAAGTGATTCGGAGGAAACCCATGAGCCCAAACGACCCCAATAAAAAGATCCCGATCGGCGTGTTCTTACTCGGACTCCTGTTCACGGCTGGGATTCCAGTGGTACCCTGTGCCACGATGGTATGGGAGATGCACAACACCGGTACACACAAGATCAATTGGCAGTTGGTCTGGCATCAGGCGGTGTTGTGGGGCGGCGGAGTGTTTTGGGCTTACATCGCGAGGTATAAGGCCTACATCAAGATTCCGCCGTTCATCGAGGAGGCGTGGTTGCTGAGGCAGGGGATTATCAAGACGACGGTTCTGTCGACCGGGCGTGCGGACGATCCGAATCCAATCATCACGACCAAGATCGAAGAGACTCACGCTACGCCGGCAGCCCCGGTAGATCCGAAACCAAAGGAGTAAACCAAGAATGGAAAGCTACTTCGAAGAGGCTGTGCAGACACTGCTTGTCGACGAGGGATCGGCCTTCGTGGAGGACGACAACGGGCGGGGTCCCTGCAAGTGGGGGATCACGCTGAAGACCTATCAGGAATTATACCCACAGGCAACGCGCGCGGACATCGAAGCTTTGACACCGGAAACGGCTGCGGCTTTCTACAAGCTGGCTTTCTGGGACACCTATCGGCTGTTCATGTTGGTGAATGCGATAGTCGCCGCGAAGATGCTGAACCTTGTCGTCAACGTTGGGCCGATCGCCATCAAGTGGCTACAGGCTACCTGCGACGTGTGCGAAGACATGGTGATCGGATCCCAGACGGTGGCGGCGGCCAATGCCATGAACGCAGCTTCTCTGCTGGCCGGCATTCGTGCGCGTGGTGAGCACTATTACCGGGCTCTCGTCGCGAAGAACCCTGAGAAGTATGCAAAGGATCTTCCCGGGTGGCTCGCGAGGCTTGCGAAATAAGGGGACCAGAAATGATTGGAACACGTAGCACGGCCATGGCGGCGTTTCTTCTGTTGAGCGCTTGCGTCGCGTCATGCCAGATTATTCCGCTCAATCCGAATGACGTTGTCAACTACAACACGCTGAACAACAATTTCTCGTGGCTGCAGTTCAACAAAACGCAGTGGCGCGGCGCTTATAACCCGTCCACCTCATTTGTTCAGAGCGACGTCGTTAGCTATGCGAACGCGCTCTACTCGAGCCTTTCTTCTGGCAATGTCGGGCACCAGCCGGACATCTCTGGATCGTACTGGCAGTTGATGCTCATGTCTTCTGCTGGCGGGTCTGGCTATGCCACGATTCAGGCGAATGGGTCGACCCTGACGCAGCGCACGATCGTGAATTTCATACCACCGCTTCTGGCTGTCGACAATTCAGGATCGTCGAGGACCGATGTGAGTTGCCAAGTCGCCAGTGGTTCACAGCCCGGGTGCCTTGCATCGGCAGACTGGGCGACCTTCAACGGCAAGCAAAACGCCCTGACAAACCCTATTACCGGGACTGGGACCACCGGAACGCTTACGAAGTTCATCGGCGGCGGCGCGATAGGAAACGCTACGTCAGGAACAGACTTCGCGCCAGCCACTTCCGGAGTTGCCATCCTCAAGGGCAACAATGCAGGAGGATTCGCGGCGGCCGTAGGCGGAACGGACTACGTGGCTACGCTGACTTCCGTGCCTCACGTTGTAGCCAACGCATCGTTCGGCACCTACACAGTTCAGACCACAGATTTTGCAAGGCTCGTCTATCGGTCAGAAGCGTCAGCTGCAGCTACCGACAACCTTCAGGCGGCATCCACCTATGGGGCCGGCTTCTGGTTCTCGTACGAGTGCCAGGCGGCTTCCTGCTTCAACTTCACGCTGCAAGGGGGCTCTGACGTGATGTTCGGGATCCCCTCCGCTGGTATCGGCAAAGGTACGGGCGTGACGATCTGGACTGACGGCGTGCATTCCTTCTACGCGCTCACCGGATCCAACGTCATTTCCGTGAGTGGCGCAGGCGCGCCAGCCATCAACTGTTCGGCGCCCAGTTCCGTATCGATTTCATTCTACACTGACACCACGGCTCACAATCTCTACTTCTGCTCGCAGCTTAATACCTGGGTGCTTCTGAGCGGCGGTGGTGGTAGCACCAACGTGACGATCACCTCTGGTGCATCCGACCCGTCAGGCTCCTGCACTGGGTCTACCACTTCCATGCTGTACGTCTACCTTCAGACCACACTGAATACGAAGTGGTTCTGCGACTCAGGCGGACACTGGCAGAAGGACCTCAGCGTTCCAGGCTCTGGGCCGTACGCGGTATACGGTAGCAACCAAAGTCAATCGGCCGCGGTCACACAGAATGGAGGGAGCGTGGCCTCTGGCTCGACTCTCTGCTTTTTCGATTCAACGAAGCTGACAGAGGTGTGCCTCGACACATTGTTGAATCCCTATCAAATGGTCCGCGTATGGTCCGGAACTATCACGGTTAACCCGGGAGCGCTGAGCGCTAACTCATGCAACTCCACCCCGATCACGGCCAGCCTGACCGGTGTGTTGTCCACGGATACCGTGACACTCACCCCAAATGCTTCGATAAAAGCTGTCACCGGCTACACGCCAGCCGGAACGGTGACGATCGTTCCGTACCTGCAGGCGGATGCGCTAATCTTGGACGTTTGCAATAAGGATCAGGCAAATCCTGTTACCCCGACCTCGATAACGCTCAACTACAGGGTGTCTCGATGATCAAGGCTATGTTGCTTCTATGGCTTTCGCAGTGGCTTACACTGCCTGGCCCAGCGATCACATCGACAGTCGGAGGAGGTGGAACGTGGACCCTCACGAACTATCAAACAGGGTCGGCAATCAATAGCCCCGCTAGCGTGGCTACGTCTGGTTTCTCAACTCCCCTATCCCCCGGCTCCATCATTGTCGCTTTCGTGTTTTCGAGCGACGGGAACACTGGGGCAATGAATGCTCCTTCCGATTCGGCCGGCAATACATACGCCGATTCAGGAGCTGGCGTCGTGCTTCTTGGAGGTGGGGGCAGGTTACAGGTTTATTTAACCAAAAACACCCACTCCACATCCAGCAATGTGGTCACAGAGACGACTTCCGGGTTGTTTTTTCCGACGATCATAGCGCGCGAGTTCACCGGTTCTACGGCCGGAACGCTCGTCGATACTTTCGGCGTCTGTGGCGGAGGTCCCTGTGCTGACACTGGGTCAGGTCCGGACAATATGTCTATCGGAAGTTTTACCACGACCCATGATGGTGATCTTCTGATCGGTTTTTTCGCGGCAATCCATGGCACACTTTCCCCTGGAACAACATATACCGGTGACGAAGTCGTGTCTGCTAACCACAACCTGACCCAGTATGTGGTGCAGCCAACGCACGGCGTAACCGTGCAGACCGGGACAGACGCGTACGGCTTCGGCCAAGGCTACTGCGCTATCGGTGTGGCACTCAATCACTGAGACAAAACAATGCGTAAGACCATTCAGTTCGCCTTGCTCGCTCTTCTCCCATTCCTTGCCATGCAGGCACAGCCGAGTTGCGCGCCAGCCGCGGTCCGGTGCGTTGGGTCAGGGCAGGAATACACTACCATCCAAACTGCGATTGATGCATCAGTTGCTGGCGATCTGATTTACGTGTTCAATGGCTCCTATGCCGGCGGCAAATTTGTTTCACCTCACGTGAGCGGCACCTCCTCGCAGCCGATCACAATGCAGGCGCAGAGCCTGTCCGTAATTATCAATACGGCCGGTGACAGTTCTGGAGACGGGATCGATATCGACACGGTCAACTGGATCGTCGTCGACGGATTTTCTGTAACATCACAGACTCGTTTCGGGGTGCGCGTCGTTCTGGCCGATAATGTGACGGTGAAAAATTGTCACGTCCACGGCAATGCTTCTGATGGTATATTGGCCGGCTTCGCGCAGTTTCTTAAGCTCTCTAGCAATGAAGTTGACCACAACGGAACGCTTGGCGGAGAGCACAACGTATACGTCGCCAACGCCAATACCAATTGGGTCGGAACTATCATTCGTGGAAATACGATCCACGATTCAAACTCCGGCAACAACATCCAAGTTAATGGAGACTGTAATACAACGGACCCATCCGGCTACAGCACTGGGAAGTTCACGGGGGCTCTGATCGAAGGAAACCGCCTGTACAATTCTGCGGCCCACGGCATCCAGATGATCGACATGCAGTACAGCATAGTCAGGAACAACGTCGATTATGCAGATGCGAATGACGCCTTCGTGACCACGACTGAGTCAGGATGCAACTTCGGAACCAGTTTCAACCAGATCGTCAACAACACAATCGACATCGGCTCTCATGCTGGCATACGAATCACACAGCCGGCAGCTAGTAACGTGATCTGGAACAACGTGATCGTGGGGACTTCCTGGACGTGCGTAGACAGCGAGATTCCGGCGACGTGCTCGGGAGTATTCACCAACAACAACTTCTTCGCGATCGGTTGGAACGGGACGCCGAGTTCGGCAGCGAGCGGTGTGTTCACCAACTACGCTGGGCACGACTACACTCTGGCCATGGGAAGCCCTGCGATTGGGGCCGGGGTTGCGAGTGCGCAGAGCTATACCTCGCCGGCGATCGATCTTCTCGGGAATGGGCGCCCAGTGTCTTCTACGTGGGATGCCGGCGCCTATGAGTTCGGCGGTTCTGCGGCTGGGCCGGGAACCCCGTCAACGCCTTCAGGCGGTTCCCACAACGAGACGCCATACCGAGTCAATCTGCTGTGGACGGCTTCGACTGACACTCTTGGAATTCGGGCCTACTACATTTATAGGGATGCCGTGCTATACGACGCGGCGACTCTGAACTCATACAGCGACACAGGCGTTACAGCTGGCACCTCGCACACCTACAGTGTAACGTCCTTCGACTTCGCGGAAACCGAATCAAGCGCCTTATCATTCGGATCCATCAGCGTTCCAGGAATCGTTGGCTGCGTAAACACGGACACCACATGGCGCAAGAAGATCATTCCGACTCAGGCTGGATCGTTCACGCTTGAGGCTGACGTCACGCCATTCGGTAGCGGGTCTAATGCGGTATTCGGAGTATCCCCAGGAATCCCGTCGACCTTCGGCGACATGGCAACCTTGGTGCTTTTCGGAGGCAGTGGTATCCAGGCCAGAAACGGGTCGGTCTACACTTCGGACAACACAGTGACGTGGAGCGCCGGACTGACCTACCATGTGCGCCAGGTGGTCAACGTCACGACCGACACCTACTCGGTATTCGTCACGCCTCCATCGAGCGGAGAAATAACGCTGGCGGCAAATTATGCCTTTCGCAGCGAGCAGCACGCTGCCACACTCGTGCAGTACATGGGCGCCGAGAGCGACGTCAACTCGATCGCGGTTTGCAGTCCGTCGTTGAACGGGGTAACTCTTTCCAGCATGGCCATCTTGCCAGTGATTTCATCTGATTCCGTGACAACCTATTTGGCCACGAATGGGACAGGGAACCCTGTCTTCGACCATCCGAAACCTGTGCAGTTGACGACCAACTACACGCTAACCGCTCTGGACGCTGGAAAACTGTTCTATTCCACTTCGAGCAGCACCTTAACCATCACGGTTCCGTCTTCTGGCTTGGGCGACTCGTTTGGAGCCGTGTTCCTGCAACAGGGTTCCGGTACGATCGCTTTCAGCGGAGGAACTCTGCACTCGGTATCGGGAGCATCGCACACGATCGGACCTTGGAGCGCGGCTTCGGTGCAATGCACCGTTAGTAACGCGTGCATACTGTGGGGAGGCGTTCAGTGAAACTTTCAGTTCTATCAATTCTAGTGGCCAGCTGTCTGTGCGCCCAGGTGGCGTATCTGCCCATGCGAACGCTGATGGAGGCGCCCCCGCCGAGTGGGGGGACAAAGACGGCCTACCTGCAAACGACACCATTCCCATCAATCCCGATTGACACTGTTTCCAATACTACTCCTGTGGTGATTACCGGCAGGGACAACCTTACTGGTTTTTCGGTTGGGCAGCTCGTCTATGTCGGCGGTGTGTGCGCTGGATCTACAGGAGCTAGCACTGCCAATACTATCAGGAGAATCAAGGCAGTAAACGTTGGCGGGAACCCAAAGCAGGCCTCGTTGATGGATCTCAGCAGTGTCGACATTCCAGCCGGCGGGGCGGCATGCTCTCCAGGGACTCAGCAGGCCTCATGGATCGCTCCGGTGACAGCAGTGACAATTCCAGCCGGCGATGGCTTTGACGGGCTCAATGGGCCAGTGCAGCGCCGGTTTGTTCTGTCTACTGACAATGGACTGAGCAGCCTTGTTGTCTCTGGGTCCACCCTTACGGTAACCACTTCATTCGACCCTACAACCCAACCAATCCCGGTCACTGTTGGGCGCAAGTTCTCCGTTTGGGGAACCACTTCGAGCGCGCTCAATAAGCCTGGTGGTACGGCTGGCAATCCGTACACGGTGACCTCCGTGTCCTCAACTGGCTGGACCGCCACGGTTTCAGGAGTGAGCGCAGCCACATACACGACAAACATGAACTGCGGTCCTCAATCGATTCCAGATGGAACCCGCGGAACGTCCGAAAATTGCGTCGTTATCAGTCAGGACGCGTGGAACGGAAACCCAGGCTGGGATTTCATGACCAATCGCTTTTACGGGTATGTGACATCGGGCGTTTCCTATAAGAGCTACTTCGACGGCGGATCATCGAACAACCAGCCTGGCTTCGATGAAGGTGAAAACACTGTCTGGGCTGCCATTGCCGAGATTTTCATGGTGGATCGATTGTCGTCATGCTGCACGGCTGACAATCTCTTGAATGCAGGCGTTTATTTCCTGAACCACATCGAGCGCGGCTACGGTGTCAACTGGGTGATCAACACTGCCACCCGTGAAGTGAAAGGGTCTCAATACGACTATGCGCAGTGGGCCGCATTCGGTATACTCCACGCCGCGTATTATCGTTACCTGTCTACTTCTGACCAAGCGAAGTGGATGGAAAAGCTGTGGGCTAATACGGACGTGCCAGGAACGACCTGCTCATCTGCGAATGCCGACCTTAACACCTCGGGGCATAACGAAGTGGTTGGTTCAGGGACAGCCACGGCGAGCTCGTCGACATCGCTCACATTGAACTCGTCGCCAAGCGCAGACCCAAGCAACAACGAGATTCAGGCGCTTAACGGTAGCGGCGATCAAACATGGGGATTGATTACGGCATGGAATTCCGGCACCAAGGTCGCCACGATCTCAGGGGGTTGGTCGAATGGCACCGCCGCTTCCACGTCACCATACTCGATCTACGCCACGATAACGTGGGGCTCAGGAGCATTCGCGACTGGCACTGTAACCGGGATAAACACTCATTTCAGTACGTTCCTTGCGGCTGGATATGCTGTCATGGCGTCAAACGGATTCGGCTCGGCCGAGGATACGCAAGCAACGCAACTGTTCATCAATAGCGTTACCAACGACACCCACGCCAGCGGTACGTCCGTCCAAGCGCCGAGCGCCTCTTCTACTCCAGCCATGGTCTGGTATTTCAAGCCATGGCAGAACGGTGACTGTGGGTTTCGTTGGCATGAAGGATTCTGGGGAGGGTCGTTTACCGCTAACCCGCTCCTTTATCCAACGGGAGGGGGGAGCCAAGTTTACAATCAGGGTGGCGATCAACCATCACTCGCAAACAACAATAACTCCTCAAACACCCACATGCTAGGAGATTTCTGGTTTCTTGGCACAGGAGATCAGCGAGTGGTCAATGACCTCGCCCAGCAGGAGACGCTCGCCTGGAACTATCAGATCTCGACTTACATGAACTACAAGGGAGGCGAGGGGCACAACGGCTCGGCATACAACTATTACACTGCGGGATGGTTCCCGCAGACGGCCGCCTCTACTCTCCAGCTCGGGACTACGGGCTCATCCCCAACATTTCCAGACCTGAAGCTTACCGGACCGTGGGTTGCTGAGTACTCTCGGTGGAAAATTCAGAATCTATTTTCCTATGCCGCAGCCAGGACCGGGCCAAGTCGGCACACAGGGCATCCATCCAACACAGGGAGCGGCGGCAGTTACAGCAATGTCTACGATTCCCCGTCTACCTTCATTGGCTTGATGCTCAACGATCCGATACTACTGTGGGCGCCAACATCGCCATACTCGAAGCAGCTGAAAAGTTGGAGCTTTCACGGTCCGTTGAGCGGGTTCAACCCATGGACGTATGTCGGAAATCAGCCGGACATGGTGTTGGTAGACCAGAGCATTGATGGGGATTCTGACATCTACTATAACTATCCGTTCCAGTACGAATTCCACCAGACCAATTATTCTGATTGCGTGTCCATCTTCGGGGCTGGTAGCTGCCAGGGGCAGAATTTTCGCGGTGATCAGGTCTATTCGACGACCGGTTGGATAGGTATTAGCCAGTCCGGGTCGTTCGCCCAGACATGGCTGAACGCCAGTTTTCGCGGGTATCTGAATGGTCACGACCTGCACGAGGGAGGGATGGTGCGAGTCGCCAAGGCAAATGAGGAGATGCTGTTTCCCGATAGCAACCCACCAGGGACCACCAACAACGACAGTGCCGATTGGACGGTAAACGGGGACGTCACAGCGGTCGGGCCGAATGGGGCGAATCTGCACGACGGTGATTGTGGGGACAATCCCGGCTGCGCAATTAACCCATCCATGAGCAAGATCATCGGCTACTGGTCCCAGAACCATGGGTCCTTTGCGACGGAGTATGGGGACGCCAACTCGAACGCCATGCTGGTCGTGGGAGACAATACAGGCTCGTTCAAATCGGCCGCCGGTGTCAACAATGCTATTGTGGCGGTGCTCCACGCCAAGAAGCCAACCCGCGACGAATTCATCGTGCGATCTGACAAGGTCTCGCTGTCGACGCCTAACTCGATCACGAACCATATCCACTACACACAGAACCTAGAGACGAATGTTTCGTTCTTCGCAGAAGGGGACACGACCTGCCCTGGTTCGGGCGGATGTGGGTCGCTGAACACAACCAGGTGGATTCAATCGTTGCAGAGTGGCGCCAGCCCGGGCGGCGGAGACCCGCCATTGACCTACGGTATATCGACCAAGATTCTTACGGCTGGGACTGTGGCGTGGGACGGGAGTGGCTATCCAGGAGCATTCGGGCACACGGACAGGGTGAGCATTTGCGCCGGCACGTGCGGAGACACATCTCAGACTTCGTTCAGGCAGTTCACATTCCACAAGGTGATGAGCACGCTGAGCGACACCACTCAGACGGATCCTGTGGCTCTGAATCCAGACGCCAACTTCACCGGTGGCTACTCATGCGGGGCGGTCTCATGCGTGGTGTTCATCCAGAACAAGGACTTCGTCAATCACTCCTCGATCGGACCGTTTACCACATCGTTCACTGGTTCGAGTGGCACTGGCATGTACGCAATTTACGGGTTGACTGCCGGCAGCTACGACATCACAGTCAACAGCGTGGAAGTGGCCGGCAGCCCGTTCACGGTTCCAGATGGCGACAACAGCGTGGTATTCGAGGCTGTGAACGGCGCCATTAGCGTGAACGGTGCAGCCCCAGCCAGCAACGCCACTACAATCAGAGGCAATGCGACTCTGCCAGGGGCCGTGGTTATAAAGTAGCTTCAGCCAGTCGAGGAGTTATCTCTTTACAAGCCAGCCTCTGGAGACAGAGGGTCATGGTGATTCGCGTGAGCCCAGAACTTCGCCTCGCATCCGCGCATCATCAGTAAGTGTGCCAGCACATCATCAGATGGCACCAGCGCGCCGGCAAAGGTGCCATTAAAGAACCCTACTGGGTGCAGGCAAAGGCACGTTAGTATCCGCATGCCGACATCATCGCCTTTACGTGTTGGACGCCCGGTCATAGCGATTGTCGGTCGCAGCCGGCGGAACATGTACGAGACATGGCTGCGCGGGCTCGTTTCCAGGAACGTTCCGGTCATGATGTAGCACTGGTATGCCCACTCGGTCAGGTGGCGCTTGAGCGTCTCCTGTGCTCGAAGTTCCGCGGCGAAGTCCCAAGAGCGGGCGGCGCCCAGCGTCTGGAGAACCATCGGGGCAGCATGGACGCGCGAGCCACGAGTGAACAGGAACTTCTTCCCGTCGCGCCAGATCTGAATTGTCCAGCGGTCTTTGTATGAAGACCATGAGTTGCGCAGTTCTACGTCTTCATTGACATCCGAATCGTGGCATACTCGCAGCGATGGCTTTGGTAGGAACGTCTTGCTGAGGTTTTCAGAAAATGGGTAACTGGGGTGCACTGTCATGCTCATGCCTTCAATAGGCATAGGGTAGCCAGCCCACTCCCCCGCCTTACGGCTGGCGCGCGCTAGTCCAGCATGTACCTCATCCCAAGACAGGTCTGCCATTAATCGCCTCCTGCACTGCGACCAATGGCGGTTGCCCAATTCTTATATCTAACGATGTAGCTTACCATTGCGTCGGATACGCCGTATTCTTTCCCTAGTGCAATATTGGTTTTACCAAGTGCGTGCTGTATGCGGATACGTTCAACGTCTTCCTGGCTCAGTTTAGCCCTACCATTTAGTGCGCCTCGCCTGCGGGCCTCCGGGTGAGTGTAGGCTCCATTTCTATAGCCTACAGCAGTTCTGCGATTTTTGGTGATGCGATCTCCAGTAGCTTGCCTGCCCTTGGAATCTCTGTCTCTTGCGTTATCCGTTTTCGTCCCCAAAAATAGGTGAGCATCGTCAACACATGGAGGATTGTCGCATGAGTGGAGAACACATTTACCATCTGGAACTGGGCCATGTTTATTCTCCCATGCTACTCGGTGTGCCACGAGAGTTCTACCGTCATCCTTAATTCTGCCGTATCCAAAAGTGAATCTAGACCCGCGCCATTCAAGGCATGGTCCTAAATGCGGAATCTTCAGCACGCGCTGGCAGCGAGCCAACTGTTGGCTAAACCTTTCGTGGAGGTTCATCCGCCAGCACTCCTTCCAATCCCAGTCGCCTTCGTGCTTTCCATCGGCAACCGCTGGTACTTATTTCGTGGACCGGAGTGCGAACCTCTATGGTGAAGCGGCCTTCCGCAATGACATCTGGTCTGGTCGGAATCGCCAAGTGGTTCAGTGGGTGGCTGCTTTTCTGGACACTCCTGCTCATCCGTTTTTTGGGCCACGAGCGGATCCAGATCAATAATTAAGTACTCCCCCTTCACCTCGTCAAAAGCCTGGACCCGCTCGTAGGCTTTCTTGCCGTCGCGCTCAATTTCCACAACCAGCGCATATCCGCGTCTTAACATGTCAGTTACTATGCGCTTGGCGCGGATGGTATCAGACACGTTGCCGGTGTCGAAAGTAAGTTTGGTATCGCCGGCTTGGCAGTTGAGAATCTCCAGGCATCCTGTCGGCGCCGGGCGCGGATTCGTTGCGCATGTGCCACAAGTCAATTTGTTCGCGCTGATCGTCTTTCCGCAACCGCATTTGCCGATTCCAGTTTTCGTCATAATGTAGGAACCTCATCCCAAGTACGGCCGTCCAGTTTCCGGCCGATCCTTTCCGCAACTGCCTTTCCGCTCAAAAAGTTCGCCTTGGTATCCACGTTATAGCAACCGAATGGAGGCGTGTGAATTCCATCTGTGTCGCTGAATGGAAACCATTTGCCGAATTGCTTGAAGTGGAACGGAATGCCGGCTCGCTGGCATTGGTCGCGAAGTCCGCGTGCCCAATCCGGATGCATCGGCCGCGCGAGCTTGCCAGACTGGCCTCCGCAGATCACCCACGACGGCACATCGAAGAAGCTGCCTTGGAGCATGAGCTTTGGTCTGCAGCCTGTGGGGCGGATGAGTCTCATGTCGATCGGCTCCCACATCGGCTCGACACTGACGAAGTGACGGTGGGCCGGAATCTTCATCAGCGCCGGCAAACGCCGGTCCCACCATGCCTGTGTGACGGCGGTGACGCCCGGCCAGGCGTTCTTCGGCCATCCGTTGGTCTTCCAGCGCTCAGGGACGATCGTAGCGGCTATGCCAGGCCGCTTCGTCAGCAACAGCCATATCAGCCACGGCGTCTGTTCGACGATGGGATAGAGGTACTTCTCCAGGTACGGACGCTGGTCCGCACGGCCCTCTGCCCAGTCCCCCATCGACTCACAGAAGACACGCTCTGGCTTGCCGGCGGCCTTGGCCTTCTCGTTCCACTTCAGAGGCTCAAGGTAGTGGGGCTCGCCGAAGAACCGCCGCGGCTCCTCGTTTCCCCAAATCTTGAACATTGTGCTGACGCCGTTCTTCTTCGGCCACCAGAACGGGTTCTCGGAGCGGGTACGCGCGTAACATCCTTCCCCCTCGCAGCCGGCGTCCGGACCGCAGGCCGGGTCTCCATTTACCTCGACACATCCTTGCCATAAGTTGTGTGTGTAGGTGGTCCAAGAAATACTGCTTTCGCTCATCGATTGTGCTCCAAATCGTCGAGATGGCGTGTTGTCGCTGCCAGTCTCCTACTAAAGTTTACGCGCTCAGCTTGCTCTTGTGCACGGCGGGAGCACGTCGACGGATGGCGTCGCAGGAATCGAGCACGTTCGCTCGGAGCTGCGCTGGCACCGCATGTGCAGTTGAGGCGATCATCTTTGACGGTGATGCCGGCTGACAGCTTACACCCTGGAGACAATGCCAACAATAAAAAGAGCTGCCTCTTTTGTCGACTGGAATCGTCTGCCATTTACCCAATACGACCCCTGCAGCGTTTCGATTTCTCCCCTGTCGGTCTTTGGAAGTGTATTCGCCCCGGCAGACTCAAGCCTCGCCCAAAAAAGAACGGTTGGCCGTATTCTTTTGATCAGTAGCTTTACGTCTCCACGCTCCAAGCTGAAATCTTCGAAGCCATTCCGAAACACCGTTTGTGTTGTCGGTGACAGAATATTCAATTGAGCTACTTGAAGGTCCACTTCCGCCATCAAGTCAGAGAACAGTTGATCAGGGCTCTTGCCCATGCTGGCCGCGAGTTCTTCAATGCTCATGATTCTCCATTACTTCTTACCTGCGTTGTCGAATGCCCGTTGCCATGCGTCTCGTCCGGTTTCCAGGTGGGCCAGCGATGTCCAACGCTCACCATTTCCAGGGACTTCGATTCGTGCGTATTCGGAATCCCTGATGACCTTTACTTCAAGCGGACCGATGACCTTCACGCCACGGTCTAGATCGACACATCCTGGTACCGCCGACGCCGGAGCGGTAGCTGTTCGGTCATACTGTTCGATAGTGAGGCATCCGGTCGTGTCAATCCTGATACTGTTCTCAATCCTACCGGTAGCGGTGTTCGGCGTCTGGTCCGCTGTCGAGGCCTTGTGCGTGCTCACGGACCGTTCAGATCCACAAGAGCACAGGAGCAGTATCAACATCGGCAGCATAGGACGTAGTGTCATCGTGTCTGACCTATTCGTGTAGTTCCATCATGGCACAGACTCCCATAGTTCCGGGAAGTTCTCTAGATGCGCAATCCGATTCGATAGGCAGTCTTGAAGGCGATTATTTTCCAGCCATTTCCGATAGGAAGACATATCGGCTCTGGGAGAGAATCGCGCCGCAAGTTCCCTTTTGTTCTCCTCGAAATTGGCAGCGACCAATGACCTATAGTTGAACCTGCCAGTTTTCTGTAGCGCCACAAACGAACGACGAATAGGCAGGTCTGCCTTGGTAATGTCAGTATCCATTCTCTTCATCGTTTCCCGTGCAAATAGATCCGCCACCTGAATCCCCAGCGTGCGTCTACAGGCAAAAGAGATTTTGTCTGGCAATAATTCACGATGTTTCGTGTTTCGTGATCGCCTAAGAAATGCGTACATCGTGCCGGTATTATGTTCGATTGGTTCATTCCTATCAAACGTAATCTCCAGTGGCCCGGACGGAATCGTCAAATACGCCAACTCTGACGCCGCATGAATGCAATCTCCAAAGGCCCAAAGATAAGGCGCGTCTACGAAATCGTTTGGGAATGACTTGCTGTAGTCTAAAACGCTGATTGCTACTCCTAGGCCGAAGAACTTGCGCTGGGCAATCAGTGTGACTAACTCTCGATATATACGTTTACCTTCTCCCTGTTTGAGATCCCGGAAGTCTCCCTTGCCAAATTCACATTCAGCTGCATGAAATACCCTGTCACCGAGTACAGCCTTCCAAGGGCCTTCCAGTTCAGCCCAGTCGTCATCGTGCCCAAAGACGCTCGCAACAGCGTATACCCGCCCGTGTTCTTCGTCGCGGCTTTCATCGCCATAGACCGCATACACGATAAGTTCCCATCCTGGCGCGATGCTCATTTTGCACCACGCGCACGAACGATCCTACCACAGAATGGATTACGCAAGTCTATTATTGCCCTAACTACGTTCACAGTCTTCTCTTCCTGCGCTTTCGGCGTAACACGGCTGACAACAAGGGGAGCAGGATTACGGCATCCAAAAAGGACCACAACCAGCATGAATACGAAAGTAGTAACTAGTCTCATCGCTCGTCCCTCCATACGCTAGCGTACACCTTGTAGGCGCGCGATAAGGCGTCTCCGTGGCTTTGCAGTGCGCTGCCAAGCATCATCAGCATTCGGCCGATCAGACGACTTCCGGCCGGCATTATGATCGTGGCGACGGTGATTCCGAAGATTGAACATCCGAGTAGGTTTGACATAGGCTCAGCTTTTCCACCTGATAATGAATCATTTTCACATAGTCTGGATTGCGCTCGATCGCGATGCCGTGGCGTCCGAGCTTTAGTGTTGCGAGTAACGTTCGTCCAGATCCTCCAAATGGATCGAGGATCACGCATGGAACTGCACGGACTCGCTCGCCATACTGGCTAGCACCTCCCTTGCATCGCCACAAATTATTGTGGCTGCTGAATTCGCTACCAACGGGAGTCTCCCCCGCCGCTAGGACGTCGCTCGGCAGGCTCTCTATAAGTAAGGCGCTTCACATCGATAATCCATCGGGTGACTTCGCGGTAGCGGTCACGGAAGTACTTGTACTCTCCGATGGAGAGCTTTGGGTCGGACGGATCGGCTCCGTTCTTGCGCAATTGGCTGAAGATGTCAAGCGCGGCACTGAGCTTCCGTTTGCCGTGGCCGTGGACATCTTCAGACAACGCTCCCGTGGATGCCTCAATCACCATCGTGCTCGCCTCGTGCTGGGCGTTCAAGGCTTCCTGCTGGCAACGAGTTCTCAGGCGTTCATTCGCGGCAATCATGAGGCATATCTTCAGGATCAGGCCCACGGCCAGAACAAGGCACAGGCAGATCAATACTATATTCACTTCGTTCTCCTTCTCCAAAAGCCAGCCATGCTGGACGCAGTTTCATCGCATTGGCTAGTCGTGCAATGGTACTGATGGTTGGGTCCCGCGAATTCCCGAGCTAAATATGGGTGATTGCGGATTGGGACAGTCCAGATAGCTTTGCAAGTTGGCGAACCTTCAAGCCGAGTTCCTCTCGCGACGAGCGCAACCGGGCGGCAACTGCTGTCTGGTTCATGCAGAAATAGTATGGCATTTTGCAAAACTGTTGACAAGAACTTTTCTGCAACATTACAATCGGAGTGCATGAAGAAAACACAGGATACGCATACGGTTGCTGTCGGCCGGCGAGAGTGGAACCTTGCCTCTCGCGAAAAGCTGGTCATGCGGACAGGCGGCGTCACAGTCACCCTAGGACAGCTATTTTCCATCGCTCTGAAGGAGTTCTTGGCTCAGCCACAAGAGCGTAGACGTCAGGCTGCCGAGGAGTTTCTGCAATGATCGATAAGGCTATACGGGCTACGGCTATCGGAGCCAGCGACATTGCCTGCATTCTCGGGATGAACCCGTTTCGGGATGCCTTTTCGGTGTGGGCTGAGAAGACGGGCCAGATCGACTCGCCCGAGCCCAACAAGCGAATGCGCAAGGGCAAATACATGGAGGAGGCCGTCGCACACTGGTTCTCGGACGTTCATGGTGTGCCGGTGGTTTGGTTCGACTCGACAGTCAGGCACGCATCGCGCACGTTCCAGTGCGCTTCGCCGGATGCCTTCGAACTGGATGGCGACGGCGCGCGGTCGGGCGTGGTGGAAGTAAAAATCGTCGGCTGGGACCAACGATGGGGATGGGGTGAGCCGGGTGGCTCCAAGATTCCAGACCACTACGCGTTGCAGTGCCAATGGCTGTGCTCGACAACCGATCTGCCATACGCTTCCGTGGCTGCCCAGATAGGTGACGACCTCAGCGTCTACAGGGTCGACCGCGACCCAGACATCGAGGCCACTCTGCTCGACGTTGGCCGGCGATGGTGGCACGAGCACATCGAGCTTGGGAAGGCGCCGGAAATTGGGGACACGGCCGCCGCGGCAGCGTACCTGAAGAAGCGCTTTCCGAAGAACACTGACGTCGTGCGCTGCGCTACCGAAGAAGAGACTGCTCTGATCTTGCGATACCGGTCTCTTTGCGAAGCGTGGGATGCCGTCAACCACGACTGCCAGGTCGCGGAGAACCGGTTGAAGGAAATTATCGGTGAAGACGCAGGTCTCATTTCTGGCGATCTAAGGGTGACGTACAAGAAGTGCAAGGACTCGGAAGGCGTGGACTTTGCGAAGCTCGGGGTGGAGGTCCTTAGTGGGCCGGACTATCAGTGGCTCGCGGAGCAGTTGCTGTCTCGTCTTCCGAAGGCAGACCGGGAGCTTCTCCTCAAGGACTGCGCCAAGCGGTCGCCTGTGTGGCGCGATGAGATGAAGGCGAGATTTTACGGAATCCTCAAGGCTGGTAGCCGGCGAATTAATCGAAGCTGGGACAGAACGCACAAAACTTGAAAGGAACCACCACAGTGTCAGGACCTGCAAAAAATGAAGGCGAGCTCGTCAAATCGAAGAGCAACACGCTATTCGGTCTGCTGAAGCGGTATGAAAAGCAAATCGAAGCGTCGATACCTCGGCATCTCACGGTTGAGCGCATGTTGCGGCTCACTGTCGGCGCCGTAAACAAAAATCCGAAACTGCTGCAGTGCACTCCGTCGTCGGTGCTGAATTCGGTTCTATATCTGGCGCAGCTCGGGCTCGAGCCTCGCGTCAACGAGGCCTACCTAGTGCCGTTCAAGGTGAAGGACACTATGGTCTGCACGCCAATGGTCGACTACCGCGGGAAGATCAAGCTTGCACGGCAGAGCGGCCTCGTGAAGGATATCGAGCCCCACTTGGTTCACGCGCGCGATGAGTTCGACCTGGTTTGGTCGACAGATCCGAACAAGCGCGGACTCACCCACAAGCCACTGCTCTACCGTAAGGGGCCGAATGGAGAACTGATAGCGGTAACCGAGGAAGAGCGCGGGAAGCCGGTACTAGGCTATGCTATCGGATGGCTTGTGGGTGCCGATCCGCACACGGAAGTAATGACAGTAGGGGAGATCGATCGCATTCGCAGGAAGAGCAAGGCCGCGAATGACGGTCCGTGGGTAACGGATCTGGAGCAAATGATGCTCAAAACTCTGGTCCACCGCCTGTGCAAAATGCTCCCACAGTCCAACGAAATGCAGATGGCGCAGGAGCTCGACGAAAGGAACGAGATGGACGTGCAGATCGACCCGATTCTAGAGATCGACGCTGCCGATGATCAGGCGCCTCTTGGCGGTTCGGGGACGACGCCTTCACAGGATTCTGGCTTGGCTGGGCGCGTCAAGGAGGCTGCGGAGAAGACGGCCGGGCAGCCTACTCCTGCCGATGTTCGCCAGTTCATGGCAACGGATCTCCCGCCGGCTGGTGACTTCTGCATCGGTCAGCAGGCGGACATCACAGACGGGGAAACCGTCTATCCGGCCATCGTGCAGGAAACGGCCGCTGGAATCAGCTGGGTGCGCGACCAAAGTCGCGAGAAGAAGCCCGGGCCGGTCGCAGTTGACGATCAGGCTGGCAAGCGCACCAGAGACCGTAGCGGGGCGAAGGCGTTCGACATGTTCGACAAGGGGGACAAGCAGTGAGTCTACGGATCAAGCGGGCAACCGCCAAGAACTTCAAGCGTTTCGAGTCCTTCGATCAGGAGTTTGGGGACGTCGTCAAAATCAGTGGGCGAAACGCGGAAGGAAAGTCCACGACGTTGGACATGATCTGTTCGGCACTTATCAGCGATGGCGACCGCGATCTATTGAAGGCTGGCACTACGGAGGGGTACGTCAGTCTGCTCCTCGAGGATCCAGCCACCGGCGAGACGTTCGAGATCACGCGTAATGTCGACACGCGGAAGATCAGCGATGCCAAGGTGAAGTCGTCTCGGGTGGGAGCGATTCCAGCCGCGGCGACTTTCATCAAGAACGTGCTGGACGTCGTGACGCTAGACCCTCTGCGGAAGGTGCTAAACGCCTCCGAGGATGAGCAGCGCAAGATCCTGCTAGAGACGGTGCCGCTGGTGCTCGACCATCATAAGTTGGTGGACGCGGTCACTGGCGTCGACATTCTCAACCTGCCGGCGGTGCTTTCCAATTCTAAGTCACAGGAGCCGCTGAAGGCGATCAAGTCCGTGACAGATCTGGTGTACGACACCAGGCGCGACGTCAATCGGGACATGAAGAAGGCGAAGGCGGCGGCGGCGCAACTGCGTGAGTCTGCCGGGCCCGATCCGGATGGTGGACGCACGTGGAGCGAGGAAGCCACGGCGGTAATGGAACAACTCAATGCCGCGCAGCGGACGCTGGCCGAAGAAGAGCTCGCGGGCAACGCAGTTGTGGCCAGCGAAGAAAGACAGCATCAGAACGAGCGGCGGCTGAGCGACGCAGCGATCGACAAGGATATCAACGCGAAGATCGAAGAATTGGAGCGCCAGCGTACCGCCAGAAAAACCGAGGCGGAAGAAGTGATGGTAGCGGCTGATCGGGTCACCCGCAAATCTGCCAACGAGCTGCTCCAGAAGGTGCGGGAGAAGTGGGAGCCACAGATCACCGATCTTTCAACCCGTCACGGAGCGGCTAAGGCCAAGGCCGACATCGATATTCGTCGCCGGGTCGCCATCGAGAACGCCGAGAAGAACGAGCAGGATGCCACGGCCATGGAAGTCCGGTCGAAGGCCATGACTGCGGCTCTTTCGGCGCTAACGGACATCGAGAAGGAACTGCTGCAGTCGATGCCAATTCCGGGGCTGACATTCGCGGATACAGGGAGAGCTCTTCTTCATGGCATCCCGCTTCCGGAGAAGAATAAGGCTGAGCAGATGAAGTTCTGGCTACGCATCGCGGTACTGCGCGCCGAAAAGCGGGAACTGTCCACTGTCGTCCTGGATAATTTAGAAAGCCTCGACCCTGACAACTGGAACACCTTAGTCGAGGCGTGCCAGGAGAGTGGATTACAGTTCTTTTTAGCTCGTATGGAGGACCATGAGTTCCGGATTGAGAATTTGTAGTAGGCTGGCTCTGGTGCCCTGGAAACAGGGTGGCCAGATGGCTGGATGAAACCTCCATTGGGTAAATTTTTCGGGGGAAGAAGGTACTCTCTCCGGTCGCCATCCAGCCATCTGGCCACAGAAAAACTCGAAAGGGAGAAAAGCAAATCGTGAAACTGAAGATCAAAGACGCGAAGACGGCCGGCTACAACGGCTATGAGGGCGAGGCTGAGATCAGCCAGGTCTTGGTGGTGAAGGGGCTGCTCACGCTACGGGTGGCCTCGGCTCTGGGAATCCGGGAAGGGTGCTTCGCCGAGAATGGAGTCCCGCGCGAGCTCGCCAAATACCCCAGTCCAATGCTTCGGATTACGGGCGGGGAAGTAGCTTTTGGGGACAAGTCCTTCACGGCAACGCTCATCCACAAATTTAACGTTCGGCAACCGCAGAGCGGCAGTGAGCGGGACACTTCGTTGGAACTGTCGTTCCGAATCCACTTCGGGGCGGATGAGCCCATACACCCGTGGTGGAAGCGGCAAAACGGCGAGACCTTCGAGCTGAACGTTTCGGCTGCCCAGTCCGCGTTGGAATTCGGCGCCGGCGAG
>Ga0265319_1000481_pt1 | contig 28070 bp, 18 predicted proteins | sample 4824metaG_FD_192443 | JGI IMG/M metagenome (GOLD analysis project Ga0265319, IMG submission 192443) | Rhizosphere microbial communities from Carex aquatilis grown in University of Washington, Seatle, WA, United States - 4-8-24 metaG | ecosystem: Host-associated > Plants > Roots > Rhizosphere >...
GCGTGTCGAGGCCGGTCAGGGTCTGCCGCAATATTTCAAGGATCATCCCATTTACTACGCCGGCCCGGCCAAGACGCCCAAGGGTTATGCCTCGGGCTCGTTCGGTCCCACCACTGCGGGTCGCATGGACAGCTACGTCGACCTCTTCCAGGCGAACGGCGGCTCCATGATCATGCTCGCGAAGGGCAACCGCAGCGCGCAGGTGACCACGGCGTGCAAGAAGCACGGCGGGTTCTACCTCGGGAGCATCGGCGGGCCCGCGGCCATCCTCGCGAAAGAGAACATCAAGAAGGTCGAGGTGCTCGAATACCCCGAACTCGGCATGGAGGCCATCTGGCGCATCGAGGTGAAGGATTTCCCCGCGTTCATCCTCGTTGACGACAAGGGCAACGACTTCTTCGCCAACGGCTGCGCCGCCTGCCTGCCGGCCAAGAAATGAAGAACGGTTGATGTTGGGGATGCGACCTCCGGTCGCATCTTCGGCGACCACGAGGATAGCTCCTCCATCGCTTCACTCTCCCAGCACCGTCACCACCACCTGCCGGCTGCCCGCCGCCCGCCGGTGCTCCCAGAGGAAGATTCCCTGCCATGTGCCCAGCAACAGGTGTCCGTCCGCCACCGGCACCGTCTCGCTGGTCCGCGTCAGCGCCATCTTGATGTGTCCGGGCATATCATCCGGTCCCTCAAGTGTGTGGGTGAAATAGGGATCATATTTCGGCACAAGCCGGTCCAGCCAGGCCTCGAGGTCGCGCCGCGCCGACGGATCGGCGTTTTCCATGATGACCAGGCTGCAGCTGGTGTGGCGGCAAAAGACCGTGACGATGCCGCGGGAGATTGCGCTGCGCGTCACTTCGCGGGCGACCACCCCGGTGATTTCAAGCAGGCCGGGTCCGGGCGGAGCCAGCGAGAGAGTGGTTTGATGAAGGGACATTGCTTCGATTCTTCATCTGTGTTCTTCCGGCAAATCTTCCGCGCGACAAGCGGGGAGATGGAGCTTGCGCAGGAAACCATCCACGATCGCCCCAGCCGCTCACCCGCCATAGCGGATTCACATCGGGCTGTCTGCGTGATCACCGGGCAAAAAAAGACCCCGGGAAAGGGGTCTTGACCGTCCCGACGGGTTTGCGTTCAGAACAGCTTCAAGTTGAAGCTGCCGCCATCATAGCCAAAACGGCTGCCGCTGCTGTCGTCCAGCAACTGCCGCTCCTTCACGCGGCTGCGGGTCGTTTCGGCAGGGCGGGCCGCCGAAGTCTCAGGCGAATAGCCCACCGGCAAGGCCCGCGCGAGGTACCGTTCGCTCAGCCGGTCCTTGGGCGTCGAGATCTGGGCGAGCGGCTCGGACTCGACCGTGCGGGCCGGCAGCGCCCGGGTCTCAAAGCCACGGGCACTCGCAAAACGCGCCACCAAGTCGGGCTCGATCATCTGGGCCATCGCACGGTTGGCTGCGATGAAACGCGCGGACGGCGTCGGTTCCCGCTGCAGGTCGTTGACCGGCTGGTCCGCGCCAAGCATGGATATCACCTGCGCGATTTCACCGGGAGCAACGTTGGAAACCGCCACTGATTCACTCACCGCGCGGGCGACATCACCCGGTTTAACCGGACGTGAAACAGCGGGGGCGGGCAACGCTGCAACCGCCGTTTCATTTCCTCCAACGGGGAGCGCGACCGGCGACACAGGCAGGCCGGCAGACTCCAAATCGGCGGATGGACGCCGATATTCGCGGACGACAAAAACCGAAAGGGCAAGAACCGCAGTGGCGCCCAGCGGAAGGTGAAAACGGGCCGTCCCGGCCAGGGTGCGGGACAGTGCATGCCACCACGGACGCTTGTCCACGATGGCCGCCAGCTGCTTGGCGCGCAATTCCTGCTCAAAGCGAGTCCAGAATTCGGCCGCCGGGCGCTCAGCCCGCTTTACCCGGAGCAAGTCCTCGACCGTGATCTTTGGGCGTGAGTGGTCGTGCTTCATTTGCGGAGGTAAGGCTGCAGCTCGGCCTGCAAGAGCTGCTTCGCATAGTGGAGCCGGGAACGGACGGTGCCGACGGAGCATTCCATCACCTCGGCGATTTCGTCGTGGCTGAGGCCATCGATTTCAAATAAAGTAACCACAGTGCGATGTTTAATAGACAGTTTCATCATCGCTTCGTTCAATTTTTCCTGGAGCTCTTTTACAAACGCCCCGCGCTCCGCGCCCGATGTATCGTCGGTGAGCGCCGCCACCACCTCGGCCACGGGCTGGTCATTTTCATTCACCTGCTCGAGACTGAAGAAGGTGCGCAGGCGGCTCTTGCGCAGGTGCGAGAGCGCCGAGTTCACCGCAATGCGGTAAAGCCAGGTGAAAAAGGCGGATTGGCCGGCAAAGCGATTGATCGACTGAAAGGCCTTGATGAACGCATCCTGGACGAGATCGGCCGTGTCCTCGCGATTCGAGGTCATATTATAGATGACCGCATAAAGGCGCTCGCGATATTTCAGGATCAGCTGGTCAAAGGCGGCGACATCACCTGATTGCACCCGCCGCACGACCACCAAGTCTGCATCAGCCTCGCGCTGGCGCTCCGGCGACGCAATGAGCGTTTTGCCGAGTGCCTTCGAGACATTCATGATTCCAAAATGGCCGGATGCGTGAGTCAGGCAAACGCAAACTGTGTTCCAACGGGCCAGGACCGCATTTCCGGTCAGATTCCCGTGGGCGCCTGCAGCGCCGCTACCTGGCTTTTGAGCACATCGCAAAGGCTGAGGAGCAGAGGCGTCGGCGCCTCATTGCTCCACGGGGCGAGGGCCGACGCGGCGCTGGCGATCTCAGACTGAACCGCCTCGGCCACAATGGGGAATATTCCCTCCTCGACCATCTGGCGCAGGCGCAAGGCGAGCTGGGGCGGGCGGTTTCCGCGGATTTCGTCCTGCAAAGCCGCCCGTTCCGCAGAAGGCAACCGGTCGATGAGCGCGAGCAGGGGCAAGGTGAGTTTCCCGCTCAGGAGATCCGTGCCCAGCGTCTTGCCGATACGCTTCTCCTGGCCGAAGTAGTCCGCCAGATCGTCGTAGATCTGGTAGGCGATGCCCAAATGCCGTCCGAAACGATCCGCCGCATCAATGAAGGACGACGGATAGCCGGCCAGCTGGCTGCCGAGTTGGCAGGAGAGGCGGAAAAGCTCCGCGGTCTTCAGGTCGATGACACGCCAGTAGTCGGCCCGCGTGAAGTCAGTCGAGCCCCGGCGCAGGGTCTGGACAATTTCTCCGGCACAAACGCGACGCGTCGAGGCCGAAACGGCCATGCAGATGTCGGTCTTCGGGAATTGCGCCGCAAGGTAGAGCGCGTGGGAAAACAGCGCATCACCGAGCAGCACGGCCGCGACCGGACCGTAGGCCCGGGCCGCAGTTCGACGGTTGCGGCGCACATCCGCTTCGTCCATGATGTCGTCGTGCACGAGGGTAGCCAGGTGCACCAGCTCAACCACCGCGGCGACGCGCACCAAGTCATCGACGACCGTCACGGGCTCGCGCCAGCCGCAGAGAAAGACCAGGGCAGGCCGGATCCGTTTTCCCGAAGTATCGATGCAATAGTCGGCCATCTCGCGGATCTCGGGCTCGAAGTCGGCCACCTGGCGGCGAAGAAACCGATCGAGGGCGGCCATGTGCGGCTCAAGGCGCGCAAACACCGGGGCAAAAGCTCCCGTGGTGGTCGCGGGACGGGCGGGTTCGGCAAAACTCGCGTGGCTCATGGAGTTCTCGACGCTAGGCACAAAATCCGAAATGACCAACCAATACTCGGGTCGGTAGTGGTACGTTTTGATGACTGCTAGTTTGTAGTCCCGGCTTCAACGGTCCGAAATCCCGGCTGAAGCCGGGACTACAAACGCAAAACGTACCACTACCCTCGGGTCATTAGACCATGAACCATCCACTGATCCTCCTGCTCATGACAGCCGTGGGCCTGCACGCGGCCCGGATTTGGTCTGGAGATCGGCGGGCGGCGCGGGCGCCTGACAACCCGGCCGCCCAAGCCCTGCCTGGCGCCACCGACGCACCGGGGTTGGCGACCCTCATCGCCGTGGCCGGTTCGCTTTTGTTGCTGGCCGCTGAGACTCTCGGGGAAAAGGCGCTCGGCCTCACGGAGCAGCAATCTCACATGACATGGCTGTTCAGCCTCTATTCGGTGCTCTCGGCACCGGTGGTCGAGGAACTTATCTTCCGCGGTTACCTCGTGGTGGAAGGTCGAGGGTCGCGGATGCTTTGGCTGGGAGTGATCGGCGCCTCGGCCGGGTTTGGGATGCTGCATCCATTTCTCTGGCGGTGGGACGACGCCGGCTTCGCCCTGACGCTGGACGCCAAGGGCTGGTTCAGCACCACGGCAGCGTTCGCCACGTCGCTCTGGCTCTACGTGGCGCGTTTCGCGCCCTGGAATCCCAGGAGATCTCTCCTCCCCTGCTTCGTCGCGCACGGCGGTAAAAACTTGGGCGTACTTGTGATCAAGCACGCCCAAGGATTCGTCGCAGGCTGGTATTGAGCCGGAGAGATCAGGGAACCTCGTAGACTTCCACCAGCGCGACCCCGGTGGTCCCGCCGCTACCGCTCACGATCGCGGTGTACGTGCCCGGTGGCAACGTCACCAGCATGGCCGAGTCCTTGCTGTTGGCCGGCAGGGCAAAGGCGCCGGACAGGGACGAGGCCGCGGTGATCAGGGCCGGATCATTGCCGACGCTCCAGTTGTCGTTCTCGCGCACCACCGTCGAGATGTTGTTGGCCGTGCGCTGCAGGGTCAGGATGGGATCAGCCAGCACGCCGCTCACACCAAGGGTCGAGAGGGTCGGACCCACCGCGCGGATCAGCACGTTCTTCGGCGCGTTGCCGCTGATCACAAAGCCGGCGATCAGGACGTTCTGGTTGGTGCCGACCAGGCCGCGGGTCGAGACGTTCACCACTTTCTGGGGGGAGAACGCGACCGCCGCATCGAGGTCGTAAAATTCGACCAGGGCGACGCCCGTGGCTCCGCCCACGCCGCTGACCTGCGTGGTATAGACGCCGGGAGCGAGCGAGATCAACAGGGCTGCATCCTTGCTGCCCACCGGCAGGGCGAAGGCACCGACCGCAGCCATGGATGCCGCATCCGCCGGACTGCCGCTCCAACCCGCGTTGGAGGCTCCCGGAATGGCCGTGCCAGCTTGATTGAAGACCTGAAGCTGCGGGGTCGCGAGCGCATTGGTAATGCCGAGACCCGTGAGAGTCGGTCCGACGGCCCGGATGAGCACATTCTTCGCAGACGTGCCGGCCACGACGAACCCGGTGATCAGTACGTTGCCACCCGTGCCCACCTGACCACGGGTCGAGAGATTCCGTAGCGCGCCATCGCTGAAGAGGCCTCCGCTGGACAGCGCCGCGGTGGCGCTGGCCGAGACTCCGCCGCTCAACGTGGCCGAGAGGAATCCGCTGGCCGGGTCGACCTTGCCAGAGATGGTATTACCCGCCGCAGTCTTGACGTTGGTAAAGGTCCCCGTGCCGTCGAGCTTGCCCTGGGCGACATCGGTGTACGAACCGCCGTCGGTCACGTAGAGGATGATCGAGCTGTCCGCCCCCACAATGGCTGCGAGCGAACTCGAAGGATTGCCAGTCAGGTTGCCGGTGTAATAGCCGGGCGCGGCGAAGGCGGTGCCGGTGCTCGGCACCGTGGGCGTGGCGCCGATGAAGAGCATCATCTGCGGCCCGCCGGTGATCGTGCCCGATACGCTCGCGCTTTGGGTCGTGCCGGAAACCACCAGGTTGTTGGAGGTCGTAAACATGAACCCCCCGGACGAATCCATGGGCATATCCGGATAGTAATACGTCTTGGCCGCACCGGTGACACCACCGGTCGACCGGCCGATCAACGTGGCCGTCTTGCCGCCGAAACTCATCAGGGCGAAGACACCGGTCTCAAATCCGTTCTGATAGCTGCCCGTATAGATATTGGCCGAAGTCGTGCCCGTCGCGGTCACGGCAATGACCGCCACGGCAGAGGATGTCGTAACCGCGAACGAGTTGTCGGTTGCAACCGCGGTGAGTTGGTACACACCCGCCGCCGCCGGTGTCCATTGAGTGGTGTAAGGCGGGCTCTTAACGATGCCGAGCGAGGCACCATTAGCGAAAAATTGCACCGAGCTCACAATCCCGTCGGGATCCGAGGCCGTGGCGGTAACGGTGACGGCGTTGCTGACCTGTACCGTGCTACCAACGCTCGGCGAGGTAATGCTCACCACCGGCGCCTGGTTGCCGGTGACGGTCAAGGTGACCGCCGAGGATGTGGCGATGTTGCCGAGATTATCCGTGGATTGCGCAAGCAGGGTGTAGGTTCCCGCAGCCGTCGGCGTCCAGTTCGTCTGGTACGGCGCGGCGGAAACGGTATTGATCACAACACCGTTCGTAGTGAACACGACTTTCGAGATCGTGCCGGAAGCGCTCGTGGCCACGGCGGTCAGGGAGACCGATGTGCCCGCAGCCACGGTCGAGCCCGTCTGCGGATTGGTCAGGGTAATGGTCGGAAGGCCCGTGAAAACGACATTGACCACCGTGATCGCTGACGTGGTCACGTTGCCGTCATTGTCCGTCGCCTTGGCAGTGAGCGAATAGGTTCCAAGAGCGGTCGGTGTCCAAGTGGTGTTGTAAGGAAAGGCGGATACCGTGCCGATGGACTGGCTATTCGCAAAAAATTGCACGGAGGCGATCGTCCCATCAGGGTCGGAGGCGGAGGCGCTGAGAGTGACAGGGTTGCCAACAGGTATCTGTCCATTGGTCAGGGGTGTGACGACGACCGAGGAATTAAAGACCGGCGGCTTGCCGATCACAGTCGCCCCACCGCCACTGCCGCCCGCGGTTACCTTGACGCTAACGCCAGCGGAAACGTTGGAGATGCCAATGCTGTCGATCGCCAAGGCCGTGATTACCGAGGGCAGAATATTGCCGTTGGAATCCAACTTCGGCTTTGGCGTGTAAGTGGTGCTGAACGACGAACCGGTGGCCTGCGAAGCCGGAACCTGACCGATGCTGGTGCCATCAACAAAGAATTCGACGGACGAAATCGTCACCGGATTGCCATTTGAATCCGTGTTGCTGTCCGTCGCTATTGCCGTGACCTGGGTGATACCGCTGATCGTGGCACTGGGCGTTGGCTTGGTGATGGTAACCGTCGGAGGGGCGGCGATCGTCACCGTCGTCGGCGCGGGCGTGTTCGTCGAAGACGTGCTCGTGGTCGTCGCAACGACGTTGTTTTTGTCGTCATATACCAGTGCTGTCAGATTGTAGGTTTTGACGACCGTGGGCGTCCAATTGAAGACGTAGGGGAAAGTCGAGGTCGTGCCAAACAGCACACCGTCAATATAGAGTTCGACCTTCGAGATGTTGCCCGCCGATTGCGTTGCATCCACTGCCACCGTGACCGCCGAACCGATCGGAATGGCCGAACCGTTGGCCGGGGAGCTGATATCGCAGGTCGGAACCGGGGCAATGGGGGTTACAATATTGAGCGTGATCGCCTGACTGACCGTCAGCAGGTTGCCATTGTTGTCCGTCGCCTGCGCCGTGATGCTGTGCGGGGAACCGGCGGCACCCGGTGGCGTGTAAATCAGCGAGTAAGGCAGCGTGCTGTCCGTGCCGATCAGGACGCCGTTGTCATAGAAGCTGATTTGCTTGACGAAGCCGGAGGCGACGGTCGCATCCGCCTTCAGAACCACGGATGACCCCTTCGGCACGATCGTGTTACTGACGGGGCTGTTGACCACTGTGCCGGTGGCAAAAAAGCGGACGGGCAACGATGTCGCGGAGACACTTCCGCCATTCGCCGTCGCATAAATGAAATAGGCGCCAGGCTGCGGCGGGGTCCATGAAATGCCACCAGCCACACCTGAAGGCGGGTTGGGCGTCGTCTGGCCGATGGAAGTCCCATCGACAAAAAATTCGTAGGTGTAACCGCTCGATGGGAAGGGTCCCGAGGCGAGCGCATAGACGTTGATGAAATTGGGAGAGCCGAAGGGCCCGAACGATTCATTCGGACTCGAACCGCCGTTGATCGTGGGCGCAGTCACCGATGAAGCGCCGAAGGATTCATACGCTACGTAGGTCACGGTGGCTGTGGCCGCCGCACCCGAGCCCGTGCCACCACCCGTGAGGGAGATCGTCGGCGCCGTGGTATATCCACTGCCTCCGTTGGTGACCACAATGCCAGACACGGCACCACCTGTTATGGTTGCGGTGGCAGTTGCACCCGTACCACCGATGGAGACGGTTGGCGCAGAGGTGTAACCACTACCCCCGCTAGTGATCGAAATACTGGTCACCACGCCACCCGTGACAGATGCAGTCGCCGTCGCACCCGAGCCGCCACCGCCTGTAAAGAAGACGGTGGGCGGTGTGGTGTAACCACTGCCACCAGCTGTGACCACGACCCCAGAGACCGCACCTCCGGAAATGGATGCGGTGCCTGTAGCACCCGAGCCAACGGTGATGAAATTAACTGTTGGCGCGCTTGTATAGAGGGTGCCTCCCGACGTGACGCTAACAGCGGAAATATAGCCGCCTGCGGAAGGCTTGATGACGTCGATCTGCGTGATGCTGACCCCCACCACCGGCTGCTGGGCAAAGGTCGCGGTCGCGGTGAACGCCGCGAACAGGGTTCCAAGGAAGATTTTGAGCCAAGGTTTCATGGTTGGGACCTCATATTGGTTGGGAGGCGGCGGGGCTCAGGGCTTACTTCTTTTTCTTGGCGGCCGTGGGTGCGGGCTGGAACGGATCCGAACCGTCACGATAGCCAGGGAGATCGTCCTTCTGCAGGCCGGCGCTGCGGACCTGGCGGGGATCGAACACCTGCTCGATCGGCGCGCCGTCCGCGGCCACCGATTTGGCGGTGATGAAAATGAGCAGGTTCGTCGAGGTCACGTTCTTCGCCTTGGATTTGAAGAGATAGCCGATCAGCGGGACATCCCCCAGCACCGGAATCTTGGTGGACGTATTGCTGTCCTGGCTGGTGATGAGGCCGCCGATGCCCATCGTGAAGCCGTCCTTGAGGGAGACCTGGGTGGTCGCCTTGCGGGTCGCGATAATCGGGATTTCCGCACCGCCGGCGCCGCCGAAGTTGACGGAGCCGTTCTTCTGGCTGACTTCGGGCGAGATCGTGAGCTTGATGAATCCGCGGGAATTGACCTGCGGGGTGACCTTCAGGTTGATGCCGATGTCCTTGTACGTGAAGCCGTTCACCTCGAAGCTGCCGCGCTGCTCGTTGTAGGCGTACTGCGGGATCGGATCCTGTTCGCCCACGTGAATCTCGGCCTCGGTATTGTTGAGGGTGACGATCGTGGGATTCGACACCACCTTGGTCCGGCTGAGATTCGTCAGGGCGCTGATGATCAAGCCGAACTGATCGGCCGTGAACACCGCCGTCGTCGAGCGCGTGATGGAGCCGGTGTTGGCAATCGAGTTGAGAAGGTTGAGCGCGGAGGTGGCGGTGTCGCTGGCCGAGGTGGTAACGCCGTTGGTCAGGCTGGCGCTCGAGGTGGCAGTGGTGACGCCGCCGGTGGTGGTCGTGCTGGAAGCCAGGTTCTGCGCACCCGTCGAGGTCGTTCCGTTGGTGCCGCTGTTGCCCGACGTGCCGTTGTTGCCATTGCTCGAGGTCTGCCCGCTGGTGGTGCCGTAATTGGCGCCGGGCTGGACGCCGAGTTTGTAGTTCTGGAGGGTTGACCAGTTGACGCCGAGGTTGCGGATGTCGCCGTCGGTGACCTCGACGAACTTCGTCTCGATCATCACCTGGTCCGTAGCGCGGTCGAGTTGCTCCAGAATGGGGCGGATGCGCTCGATGCGGGTGGGGCGCTCGGTGATCAGCAGGCTGTTGGTTGCGGCATTGATGACGATCTTGCCGCCGGCCGCGGCATCAACGAGCCCCCCGATGGTCGGCAGCACGTCGGCCGCCTTGGCATAGTTGAGGATGAAGACCTCGGTCGTGGTCGGCTCCTGCTGGAGGCTCTCGTTGCTGACAATTTTGACGATGTTGCCCTCCTCCACGAAATTATAGCCCACAGGCTGGAGGATGTTCTGGAAGATCTGGCGCCAGGTGACGTCGCGGAGCTTGATGGTGGTCTTCCCCTGCAGCGTCTCCGGGATAATGATGTTGAGTTCGAAAAGATCGGCGACGTTGCGCAGGATGGTGCGGATGTCTTCGTCCGGGAAGTCGACCGAGAGGGTGTCCTTGCCGGACGAGTCGCGGCCCTTGGTGGCCATGCCGCCTTGGGGCTCGGTGCCCTTGATGATGACGCCGGCGTCGGCGGGCGCGGCCGGCTGCGCAGCGGGCGCGGGAGCAGGCGTAGGCGTAAGAACAGGAGCTGCAGCGGGCGTAGCTGCAGGGGTTGCCGCAGCGGGGGCCGCGGGCTGGGCCGCAGCGCGAGCGACGAGCGCGGCAACCAGCAGGGCGGACAGAAGTAGTGGGCGTGTTCTCATGGTCTACTTTCCTAATTTGATAGGCCGGGTGGTTTCCTCGTCTTTGTAACGAAGAGTGAAGCTGGTGCTCGCGATGGCCACGAGTTCTAGTTCGTAATCGGTGCCGTCAAAGGTAATTGTGAACTTGTCGCCCACTTTGAGCCTTCTTTGACGAAAAACGAGGATCGGCTGGCCTTGGATCACAAACGTGCCGTCGGGCTTGATGAGTGAGGCCACGGACTCGAGGATCTCGCGCGGGCCCTTGACGGCCGGCGCCTCGGCCGGTTGGCCATTCTGCACCGGGACCTCATCGGGCGCGGGTTTGTCGAAGTCGAACGGCGTCTTCAACCCGGCGGAAACCGGAACCGGCTCAGATGGCCGGGCCAGCTTGTTGGCAAGCTCCAGGACGGGTTGACGGGCCTCGGAGGGCACGAGATCGGACTCCACGGCCCGGGCCCGTCGCGGCGCCACGGCCGCGGAGAGGGATGGCAAGGCGAGAAGCGCGGCCAGAGCGGGTACCGGGATCGGAAAGAAACGACGCGGGCTCATGGCTGGCCGAGGAGTTCGATGCTGAGGTTGAGCGTGATGACGTCGGGATTGCCACCGGACACCGCCGCGCTCGCGCGGGCGCACCGGGCATTGAGGATGCGGCAGAAGTGCAGCCCGTTTTCCAGCCGGTTGAGGAAATCGATCACCTGAGAATACGAGCCCTGGACATTCAGGCTGAACGCGATGGGCACGAATCCCGTCTTCGCCGCCTTGGCCGCGCCTGGATTGGTCATCTGCGGCGTGGCAATCTTGGTCCCCGTGACCGTCTCGAGACTGTAAAAATACTGCTGATTGGTCAGGATTTGCGAGGCGCCGATCAGGCGGCTGTTGATCGCCTTGTTGTCCTCGGTAAACTGCTGCATCTGCTCGGGCAGATCCTTGCCGTAGGTCAGGTTCGCCGCCAGACGGTCGCTGAGCGCCTCCTTTTCGTCGAGCTCGGCCGCCGCGGCAGGGACGAGGTCGTTCCGCAGGTAGATCGCGGCCGCCAAGGCGGCGCTCAATACAAAGCACCCGACTCCAATCGGGTTCTTCTTGACGAAGGATATGACCTGTTCGTTCGAAATGCTCATGGCTTCTTGGCGGGCTTGGCCACGACCACCGGCTTGAACTTCATGTTGATCTCGATCTTGAGCCGTCCGGTGCCGGCATCACGGGTGGAATTGGTGACCGCGACATCGTCCAGCTTCGGCCCCAATACCGGATCGTTCTTCAGCAGGTCCTGATAGGCGGCCGCCTCGCCGCTGGCGAGTTCCGAGGTGCCGCGCACGCTGCCGACCAGCACGATCATCGGCGGGACCGCCGGGTTGGATTCGGGGGCGCGGACTTCAATCGCGTCCAACGCGATGTTTTTCGGGCGGGTTTCCCCGAGGCGGAGCAGGATCTCGGACACCGAGGGCTTTGATTTCGTGAACGCCTCAACCTCCTTGATCCGCTTCTCCTGCTCCTGAAACTTCACGAACAGCGCCTTGGCTTGGTTGCTACCCGGCGTGTCGCGGTCAATCTGGGCCTGGTACGAGGCAATCTGGGATCGGAGGCTGTGCAGCTCATACTCGCGCTTCCCGAGGAAGACCAGCAGGCCAAGCGCGATGAACGCGGCGATGCCGTTGACGAAAAACGCCGTGCGCACGACCTTGATGTCCGGCAACTGCTGGTAGTTGCGGAAATTCGGGTGCCAGGCCGGCACCTGGGGCGCGGAAGCAGCGGCGTCCTCAGGCTTTTTTTTCTTTTTCAGCAGCGACAGCATGGGACGTCGAGTGATGACCGGCGATGAGACTCAAGAGGCCCAACCACCGGGGATTGGCACCGGCCGCGGCAGCCTGGTCGGACAGCGTGATCTGCCGCGATTGCAGCCAAGGGGTAAGGTCGGGCTTGAACCCCGGCACGCCCAGCGCATTGGCAATGGCACCCTCCAGCCAGGTGAGCTTCGGGGGGATCATGGTGCAGATCACCTGCCCGACGGACTGGCCGGTCTGCACCTCGTAAAATCCGATCGAGGACTGAAGTTCCTTCAGCAGCTTCTTGATCAGCAGCGGACCCATTCCCGCAAAATCAAAGGTGTTGGAATAAAAGAGCTTCTTGGCGGACTCCTCATCCTTCAGGTTCAGTTCCTTCTGCACGACAGGGATCATCGAATCCAGGCCTTGCGGGATCGGCCGGGCCGCCTCGACCCCGGCCGACGAGATGATGTAGGTGTGGGTCGCATCGGTGCCAATCTCGAGCACCAGCGTGGGCGTCTTGGACTTCTGAAATTCCAAGTATCCGACCAGTGATCCCAACACGGCGACCGAGGCGAGTTCGAGACGCTCGGGATAGAGGCCCTTGTCGAGGAGATTGTCCTGGGCAGCCACGATGTCGTCCGCCGGGAGACCGCAGAAGAGTACTTCCTTCTTATCGGCCTTTGCGACGTCGTAGTCGGCCCCGTCCGTCGAGTTCACCACCGCCAGGGTGTACTTGTCGGGTTCAACGCGGAACTGCTGGGAGATCAGCTCGCCAAAATAGGCCGGTTCCTTCACCCGTTTCGGATCCAAGGTGGCGCGGCGCACGAGGCGCTTGGCCGCATAGATTCCGCAGGCGGCGTGCATGTACCCGCTCGGGCTCTTCTTGGGCTGAAGACGGTTGATGACCTCCTCGAATGCCGCAGCATCGCCGACCGCGCATTCATCGAGTACTTCCACCACAAGAGGCGACTCCATCGATGACGTGCGGGCAAACAGGCAACCGTAGTCGCTCAGTTCGACAAAAAATCCTTTCGGTTTGGAAGAAAACAACATCAGTCCGGTAAAAAGCGTCCAGGTTCGGGATGATTATCTGCGTTGGGTATTTTTCTCTAGAAATTATTAGCGGATGTCCCGCCCCACGGCAAAAAAGTCATGGCTGGAGCACGACGAAGGGAGGGCAAATGCAAACAGGACGCGCAAATTCCTAAAAAGCCCCCCTTATGACAAGCCTATTCCTGACTCTTAACCGCTCGTTAATCGCCATTTACCTTTTCTTGAAGGCATCCGGCGAACTGGCTTCAAGCAGGATGCACGCCGGCCGCAACTCCCTGTGTTTTCGATCAATTGGGTCAACGAGCCGGCAAGGCACGGCAGGCCGAGGAAGTCGCAGCAGCATCTCCGGCAATAGATTAACGCAAGATTGGAGCTTCGCCCAATCCAGCCGGGCGCATTGCGGTCGGCTGCAAAGACGGGATTACGCTCCGTCCGCGGAAAAACAAAAGCCCGCCGCGACATGCGGCGGGCTTTGAAAGAGAGCAAGGCAGGAGCGCGCGGCTTATTTCTGCCACGTACGCTTCTTGTGCCGGTTCGACTTCAAGCGCTTCCGGCGCTTGTGCTTGTTCATCTTCAGACGACGTTTCTTTTTCAGGTTGCCCATGGTGAGAGGGGAAAACGTGCGTGCGCCCCGTCCCGCTGTCCAGCCAGAATTTAGGGCGCGGCCTGTCGCGGGCCGTTCGATCAGAAGGCCGCTGCTCGCACGCGCTGCCCTCGCGGAGAGCGCGAGCAAGCTCGCGGCCTACGAATAATATCAAGGCGATACACCGCCGGCTGGCACCTCGCGCCAGGAGCCGGTCGCCGTGGAAAAAACCAGCAGGCGAATCGTGCAGCCCGGGAAAAAACCTGCCGCGCAGGATCCATAGGCTCGCAGCTGCGGTGCATATTCCGCGGCCAGTCGCACCAGCAGCGCCTCGTCGTCTTCGTTTTCCCCGCGACGGTTGGTCTTCCAGTCCACGATCCACACTTCTCCGGCCGCGGCATCGTGGAGCACCAGGTCCATGACACCGTCGATCCAGGCATCCGCCCGCAAAGGCGCGAAGACCGCAAGTTCCGCGAGACGGGTCCATCGGGCGGAACGCATTTCGCGCCAAGGCTCGCCCGCCAGCAGACGCGCCCATTCCTCCCCTGCCCGCTCACCAAATCCCAAGGCAGCCGCCAACGTGAGCGCCCGCCCGCCATACGCGTCCACAGCCGCAGCGTCGGCCGTCCACGGCACAAACTCCATCGTTTCATGCCACCACACGCCGTAATCTAGAGGATCGCCACCGCTCCGCGCCGGACGGGGTTCGTCGACGCCGGATTCGTGCCGGGCGGTCCGCGGCTGATCGGGTTGGTTCGCAAGCTGGTGCGGCAGCACGCGCCCGGGCAGTACCCGCATCGCAATCGTGCCGTCTGCAGTGAGCCTGTTCCCCGCCGACCGGATCGGCTCGCCGGATCGCTCGACAATCGTGGGCGCGGCGAAGTCTTCCGCTTTTACCGGTGGGACCGACGCAAGATCCGCACCCCATAGATCAAGAAAACTACCCGGGCCGACCGGCGCGAAGTCCGCCCCCCACGGCAGCACAAGGCCGCGTCGTGCCCGTGTCAGCACCACGTAAAGCAGCCGCACGTTTTCCCGCAAACGCTCCCGTTCGCGCGCTTCCTTGGTCGCGGCCGGCAGGCTGTCGCTGTCGAAGAAAACCTGTGCCTCGCCCGTCGCGCCGGCCAGCAGCCGGAGTCCGCTCTCGGGCGGCTTCCCGATGGTCCGCCAGAGTCCGATCGGGATCACCACCGGCCACTCGAGTCCCTTCGCCGAATGCGCGGTGAGGAGGTTGATCGCATCATCGCTCGGCTTGCCCGCCGGGCGCCCCTCTTCCAGCGCAGCCAGGAGTTCGTCGCGCCACGCGCGCGGACCGGCACCCGCGAGGCCGCTTTCAGCCGCGTGGGCGTGCAGACGCTCGAGTTCGGCCGGCAAGGAGCCGCCCGGATCGAGCGCACGTGTTTTTTCGGCCAAACCGCAGGCCCGCGCCAGGTCAGTGAAGAACTGCTCCAGCGGCTCGCCTTCCGCGTCCACGCGCCCGACGAAGGGCTTCAGCACCGTAAGCGCCGCGCCGAGCGGCCCGGCATGGCGCTCCGGCTCGTCCCAATGGAAACGCTTTTCCGACCGGATGGCCAGGGCAAGGTCAGCGTCGCTCACCGCAAACACCTCCCGCAACACACCCATCCATTCGAACGCGTTATCCGGATCGCACAAGGCCGTGAGCAGGCCAGCGGTCCAGGCATAGGCCGGGTTGTCACCGTTGCGCGTACGCCGCATCTGGAGCGCCGTCTTGAGCCCGGCGGCTTCCAGCTCCTTGCGCGCGGTCACGAGCCAGTCGTTGCGCGGCGCAAGCAGGCAGATCTCGCCCCAGGTGCGCGCGCCGACCGAGGCCGGGCCGCCCGACCGCAGATGCGCCGCGATCTGCCGCATTTCCGCGGCCAGGCGCACCTCGACCGGAATTTTTCCCGGTCCCGGCGACGTGAGCGGCAGCACGCCGACGGCGCCCGGTCCGTTTCCCGGGCCCGCGACCAGCGGCTCGTAGGGCACCTGGAGCAGCGGCGCCTCGGCGCCGTCGGCGGGGGGCAGTCCCAGATTGTGTTCGCGCGCGCGGCTGAAGGCCGCCGGGAGCGTGGCGTTCAGCCGCTCGATCACGCGGTGCGGCGCGCGAAAGGTCACGTCGAAGGTCAGGAGTTCGCCGCCGCTGCCGGAGGCGAACGCCTGCACGTGGCGCTGGAAGTTGCGGATGTCCGCCCGGCTGCCGTAGATCGCCTGCTGGCCGTCGCCGACCATGCAAAAATGTCCGTCCCGTGGACCCACGCCCGGCCCGGGCCAGGTGCCCAACGGGGCGCCGGGCGGCCGCGCGATCTCGGCCAGCACCGCGAACTGCTGCGGGTCGGTGTCCTGCGCCTCGTCGAGGATCACGCGCCAGCCTTCGGCGCGGATTCTTTCCAGCATCGTGGCGTCGTGCAGCACGGCGAGCGCAGCTTCGATCTGGTCGGCATAGGTCTGCACGCCGCGCTCGAACCGCCACGCGCGGTAGCGCAGCGCCAGCTCGGCCGCGAGCACTGCGCCCGCCGCCGCCAGCCAGGCCTTGACCGGCGCGAAGTAGCGCGGAAAGAGCGCCTTGATGCCGGCCGCCGATCCCTCGGGCTGCGGCAGCGGCAGATAGCCCCGCTCCGTGCGGAAGCGCAGGAGCCACCTAGCCGCCGCAGCCTGGTTGCGCTTCAGCGCGAGGCCGCCCTTGCCCTTGCTCGTCGCGGCCAGGATCTCGGCGAGCACGTCCTCGGCCGGACCCAGCGGCATCGGCGCCGGGATCCGCTGCCGGAGGTTTCTCGCCGTCGCGAAATCGAGCTCCCCGGCCAGCTCGAAGATGGAATCCAGCGGCGCATGGCGCAGGAACGCGTCGATCTGCGCCGCCCCGAGCGCCGTGAACTGCATGGGATCCTGCTCCAGGAACTCCTCCCACAGCGCGTCGTCGTTCTCGGGGACCACCGAGGGGTTGAGGTTGATGCCCAGCGTCTGTCCATGGCGCTGCGCCAGCAGCAGGCAGAAGCTGTGGATCGTGCCGAAGAACGCCTGCTCGAGGTGGTCGAGCGGTGCGAGGTCGGTGCGGCCGGACTCCGCCAGGCGGCGCAGGAGAACGTGCCGCGCCCGCTGGCCGATCTGCGCCGCGGCCTTGCGGGTGAACGTCACCACCGCCGTCTGCCGGAGCAGTTCCGCGCCCGCCGGCGCCAGGGCCATGGCGGCAAGCCGCTCGGAGATGGCCGTCGTCTTGCCCGAGCCGGCGCTGGCGCTCACGGCAAAATTGCGCGTCCACTCGTCGCGGAATCGCGCGCGCGCGGGCTGGTCGACCGGAAGCTCACTCATCGTCGGCCGCCTCCTCTGCGATCGCCGCCGCCGGGAACGTCGCGGCGAACTTCTGCGCGAGCACCGCGTAACGCACGGGCGCGCAGGCCAGCGGCCAGTCGCAGCCGCGCGAATAATCCGTCCGGTCCGGGGTGAGCGCGCCGTAGCATCCGGTCGCCAGGTGCCGCCCGAGCTGCGGGAGCGCGGCCAGCGCGCGGTCGAGTTCGTCCAGCCCGAGCGAGCTCGGCGCGCTCGCGTCGGGCTTGAGCATCCAGACCCGGCCGTCGGCCGCGCCGAGCGATCGCACCGCCTCAAGGTAGACCCCGAGTTGCAGCGACGCGCCCCGCGCCATCCTGGCGGCGGACAGGCCCGCGTCGGTGCCGGTCTTGAAATCGACGATCTCCACCCGTGCCCCTTCCCACGCCGGCCGGTCGAGCAACGCCAGGTCCATCCGCCCGTGCACGGCCAGACGGGCGCCTTCGCCCACCGGGATGGTCGCGCCGCGCGACAGGCGCGCCTCGACCGCGACGAAGTTGCCTCCGTCCAGCGTGTACACTTTCTCAAGCAGCGCGCGCACGATTTCCCCGAGTTCCGCATGGAACGAGTCCCAGTAACGGTCGCGCGGCCAGCCGGCGCGCACCGCATCGAGCGCCGAGGCGAGCGCCGCCCGCGCCGAGGCGAGTCCGGGCTTCGTCATGAAGATCCCCTCGGCGGGGTCCCCGCGCAGCGCCGCCGCCAGCAGGCCATGCGCGAGCGAGCCGAGGGACTTTTTCCGCGCCCGGGCCAGGGGCCGCCAGTCGACGCGCTTCACGCCGAGCACACCATCGAACCAGAGCGTGGCCGGGTCCTCGATGCCACGCTCGATCTGCCGCGCGGCCAGCGAGTCGGGCCGGATGAGCGCAGGCGGGGCGGAAAAGAAGTATTCGTCGAACGGCGCCGTCGGGTCGCGCCGGCGCCGCCAGACGTCCGCCCACGCGCCGGGCACGCCGCCGGTTGGCGCCGTCGCGTTCTGCGCGAGGCGGGCGAACGCCGCCTCGAGGCCGCCTTCCGTGTCGCCCGACAGTCCGCGCGAGATCAGCACGCGCTCGAGCCAGGCGTTGGGCGCGAGTTTCAACTCCGGTTCCTCCTCGTCAAACAGCGCCGCGGAAAAGATCACCCGCGTGCTGGTGTCGCGCACCAGGCTCGCGCAGGCCTGCTTCTCGAGTGCGGCGCGATCATCGCCGGTGAACAGCCCGAGCGAGAAACGGCCGGCGGCGTTCAGGGTCCGCCGCTGGTCGTCGGTCAACCAGCACCCCGGCTGGGTTGGTTCGGGCCAGATGCCGCGGTTGGCCTCGACGAGCACCACGTGCGACCATGCCACGCCGACCGCGCGGCGGCGTGTGGTCAGGGTCACGCGCGCGAACCGGCCGCGCCCGGGCGCCGCGACCGCCGGACTTTTTTCGGGCAGGAAGGAGGCGAGCGCAGCGAAGATCACCCGCGCCGGCAGCGGCTGCGTCTCCCGCGCGGCAAAAGCCGCCAGCGCCGGCCAGCCGGCCGGTGGCGTCAGGTGAAACTTCGTGCTCACCGCCTCGAAGCGCGCGAGCGCGTCGGCCAGGGTCAGTTCGGCCGGCCACGCGGGCAGCAGCAGCTCCGCCACCCGGCCGACCTCGAGCCAGGCCGGGTGGTCCGCGGCGGCGAGTTTTTCACGGTAGGCCGCCAGGGCGTGGGTCTGGGCGCCGTCGAAGAGCCGCTGGATCACGTCGCGCGCCGCGCCGGGCGGAGACTTCACGAAGTCGAGCGAATGCAGCAGCGGCCACAGTGCGAGCAGCTCCTCGAGCCGCGCCCCGCGCTCGTAGAACGCGAGCAGCGCGCGCTGGATCTGTCCGTCGATCGCCAGGCCGCCGGCGGTCTCGAGCAGGTCGGCAAAGGGCACGCCACGCTCCCCCAGCAGGCGCACCAGGCGCAGGTGGGCAGAGTCGGCCCGCGGGAAAATCACCCCGATATTTTCCGCCCCCGCGACCAGCAGCCGTTCGAGTTCGGCCGCCACCAGCGCCATCTCGTCGGATTTCGCGTGACCCACCAGCACGTCGGCCTGCGCGGCCGAACCCGCGTCCGCGGTCCAGAGTGTGCCAACGGCGGCGCAGGAGCTGACGGGATCGGGCGCGTCGATCGCCTGCGGCTCCACGCCGAGGAGCTTTTCCCAAAGGTCGATCCATTTCTCGTCCCGCTCGTTCTCCGGATGCGGCAGGACCACGGTGAGATCCGTGCACCGGCGGGCCAGCGCGGCCACGTTGAAAAATTCGCCCCATGACTCGGCGCCGAGGCCATGCACGAGCAGGCGCCCGCCGAGACGCGGCGCATCCGGCGGCACGGGAGTGAGCGCGGCGGTTTCGGCCTGGAGCGGAGCGAGGGTGTAGCCGAGCGACTCGGTCCAGTCCGTGAGCTCGACAAAGATGTCGCGCAGCGGCGCGAGCGGAAAATCACCGGCGCGGAATCCGGCCTTCAGCAGCTCGTCGAAGTCGTCGAGAGCCCGCTCGGGGTCGCTCTGCAGGCTTTTCCATAAGCCCCACGCCGCGTCCTCGGGACGGAGCGGGGCGAGCCGCTGCTCGATCCGCGCGCGCAGCCCGACCAGCAGCAGCTCGCGGCCGAGGGACGGCCGGTCCGGGATCGCGAGCGCGAGCCACTTCTGCCGCGCGAGTCCCGGGGAGAGAAACTCCACGCCGAGCAGCGGGACCTGCTCGACAAGGCACCGTTGCTTGAGCGCATGCGCCTGGCCGCGGGTCGGCACCACGACGTGGCTGCGCTCCAGGCGTCCGCGCCCCTCCTCCAGCCACGGGCGGATCACCCATTGCCATGCGGTGTCGGCGTGCCGGGCGAGATGAAGGGCGATGCGCGGGGAATCCACGGGAAGCCCGCATGATGTGAGGGAGGCCGGTCCGCCCGCAAGGAGAGTCGTGGCGCGGCGGCGGACCCGCGAGGTCATGAAGCTGCCGGATCACTCTTTCTCTTACTTCTTTATCTTTATCTTTCTCTCCGGCTTCAGTCCGAACCTGGGCCCGGAAGGATTAAGAGAAAGATAAAGAGGAAGGAGAAAGATTATCTGCCGGTCGCGCCGCGCCCAAAGCAAAACGCCCCCCGGCGGCACGAAGCCGACGGAGGGCGCAGGGAGACGATGGAGAAAAATACGGGGGCTTACTTCTTGCCGAAAACGTGCTTGGCGACGTGCGCCTTGGCGCGGGCGGCGGCGTTCTTGTGGATCACGCCGGACTTGGTGGCCTTGTCCATGGCCGAGACATAGGCGCTGGCAGCGGCCTTGGCGGCGGCGGCGTCGGTGCCCTTGATGGCGGCGTCGAGCTTCTTGTGCAGGGTCTTCAGGCGGGTCTTGACGCCCTGATTGCGGACGGCGAAACGGGCGGACTTACGGGCGGCCTTGATGGCGGATTTGGTATTAGCCATGATCGATGGAGAGATTGGAGCCGGTCAAAGACTCAAACGCCCGCGGTTGAGTCAAGGGTTTTGTCTGAGTGGGTCGTGCGGGAATTTGAAATTCACCCTCTTCTGGTTGCTTGTGAGGCGCACCTTGGCGGGAACGCCTCACCCTACCGAGTCCAAGCATTAGTGCCTGCGTGCCCACGCGCCGTTGCCCTCGTCGAGGTAGCGCACGCCGTTCACTTCGCTGACCTGCAGGTACTGCTCCCAGGTGCCGGTGTCGGTCTCGCGGCGGGCGGTGAGGCGCTTGAGATCGTAGGTCTTGAGTGGCGGGGCGTCGACAGCCAGGGCCTCGCCGAGCACGCGGCCGTCCATTTTTGCGGCTTCCGCCTTGTACCCGAGCAGCCAGAGGATCGTCGGCGCCAGGTCCGTGTTGGCGCTGGGCAGCGTGTCACGCACGCCGGTGCGGAAATCCGGGCCGGCCGCGACCAGGGTGTTGTGCATGTCGGTGGCCGACAGGCTCGCATGGTTGCCGTCGCCGACGCCGCGATCCGCAAGGTCGGACGCGATCATCCCGATCGTGCCATAGCGATTGCGGCCCAAGTCCCAGCGCAGCGCGACGACGATGTCCGGCGCCTCGGGCGAATCGATGTGGGCCTCGGCGAGGGCAAACGTGCCCTCGACCGGTGTCCGCGTGAAGATCACGCCCGCATAGTCCCTCGTCTGCAGCCAGAGCCCGACCCGGCGAGTGATATCCGGGTTATGTCCGCCCACATAGAGGAAAGCCGTGCCGCCGTTGCTCACAACCATGACCTGCCCGGCTTGCAGGCCGCCCAAGGGAACGCGGGTGGCGTCGAAGCCAGCCTTGGACAGGTCCGTGGCAATGTCGCTGATCGCCTGAATGGTGGAAAAGCCGTGATCGGAAACGACCATGACATCCGTGCTGGCCGAAAGTCCGCGCCGTGCGAGTTCCGCGAGCACGCGCCCGAGGTTGTTGTCGCTGCTGCGGATCGCGAGAAGCGATTGCGGCGAACCTGGCGCGGTGTTGTGCTGGGAGAAATCGGGCTCCGCGAGCCAGAGCAGCGAAAACGGCGGCACGCCATCCTGCCACAGTACATCGACCAGCGCGCTGGTGCTCCAGGCGTCGCGGGCGGTTTTTTCAATGTCCCTGCCCGTCGCCGGATTTTTGCCAATGGCCGGAAAGTCGCCGAGCCGCCCTGCCAATACCGGTTTCAATCCGCCCGGCATCACGTCTCCCTCGAACACAACGGGCGAGGAAGCGGGGGCGTCCAGGCGTGGCAGGCGGTCATGGAGGAGCGCGATCTGCTTGGAGCCGGCGATGGCCGTGCGCAGGCCCTGAGCATGCAGGATTTCAGCGACAGTCGGGACGGCGACATAATGATTGCTGGAGATCGCGTCGCCGCGCCGGACGGAGTCAGGCTTCTCGTCCCCGATATATTTCTGGGGATCGATCCCGGGGCGGAATTCCTTGTCACCGAGGATTGTGCTGTGGCCGGGATAGGCCCCGGTGGCGATGGCGGTGCCGTTGATCTCGGTGGCGCTGATGTAGACCGGGTGATGGCTGGCAAAGAAGACCCCGCGCTGCGCGAGGGCCCAGAGGTTCGGCGTGGTTTCAGCCGAGATGAAATCCGGGCGCATGCCGTCCCATACCACGACCACAACCTGGCGGGAAACGGGTTCGGCCGCCGGCGCGGCTGAAAATGCAGCCAGAAAAGCGCAGCACAAAAACACCTGGAGAGACCTCATGAGCACGACAGACGGCATGGGAAGAGATTCAAAGCAAACTCCGGATCTGGCAGGGCCACCACCCCGCCCGGTAATGCCTCAATTTAAGGTTTAGAGCGATTCAAGGATTATTGTAGCCGGGGTCGCTGACCCCGGGCTTGCCATTCTTCATTGGTGGTTTCCAGGCACCGGGGTCAGCGACCCCGGCTACAGTATTCTTAAAAATGCTCTGGCTGTAGGCCGCCTGCTTGCAGGCGCTTTTCCCAGAGCGCGAGCAAGCTCGCGGCCTACCGCAATCACGTTTTAATTTCGAAAAACGATGCACCACCCCGCGCCCTATTTGCCGGCCGCGGCCAGCTCGGCCTTGGCGGCCGCGAGGTCGCGCTGGAAGACCGGACTCGCGAGGAATTCCCGCGCCAGGGCCTGCCCGAGCACGCGGCCGGCGTAGATGTCGGCCGGATAATGCACTCCTCCCTGCACCCGCAGCCAGCCGGTGTCGCGGCCCTTGGCCAGCAGGGCGTCGCGCTTGTCGGGGAAGAGTTCCGCCAGCAGCAGGGCATACGTCGTGCCGCGCGTTGAGTGGCCGCTCGGATAGCTGTAGTCGGTGGCGGGCTCGTGCTCGATGGCGTCGGGGAAGCGCTTGGGATCGACATGGTACGGGCGGATCCGTTTCCAATGGTTCTTGGCGTCGTTCTTCACCACGTTGGCCTCGGCCTCGACCTCCTTGAACAGCGCCTCGGTCTTCGGAAATTTGCCCGGGACAAACCACGCGCCGATCACGGGAGCGAAGTGGAAGATCGTGAGCTTGATCTCATCGGTACCCCGCGCGCGGTCGGCGGGCGTGGCGGCGCTGTAGACACGGAAGGCCGACTCCATGTCGGCGGCGTCCTCGGCCGAGCCAGGCACGGGCGGCGGGGCGAGCAGCGCGATGGGGTCGGGCTGCCCGGCAGGCAGGTATTTGGTCGCCTCGGCGGCGCGCAACAACGGCGCGAAGCAAAAGGCGAGCAGGGTGAGCGAAAGAAATTGCCGGCGGGAGATGATCATGGATGGGCGGCCGAGGAATGCGGCAGGGACCTTGACGGGGAAAGGCTCAGTCGGTGCAAAAACCAGCGAGCGGAGGTGGCGTCGTCCCGGCCTTATGCCGGCGCCACCCTCCGCAGCGATGGCTCAGAGGTCAAACGAGACCGTCACGAAATAATTGCGGTCCGGCAGGACGTTGAACGCGTCCTTGGTGTAGGCATTGGCCGCGGAGGCATCGACGCTGTCCAGCACCTGCACTTTGCGGTCGAAGAGATTGCTGATCTGCAGGCGGACCTTGACGTTGTGCACGAAGCCCTGGCGGAACTTCCAGCCATAGCCCACCGACATGTCGCCGAGCCAGTAGCTCGAGCTGTTGGCGGACCGTGAGGCTCCGCCACCGGCGATGTCGGGGTTGGTGATGGTGTCGTACACCGTCCAGCTGCCGACGTATTTCTCGGTCAGGGAGCTGAAGAAACCGCCGTGACTGAACTCGAAGCCCAGTGCCGCCGTGTTTTTCGGCACCTGCGGCACGGTCAACTTGGAACCCTTGAAGGTGGCGTCATTCACCGAGCCGTTCACGTAGACACTCAGCCCGCCGCCGACGGCATAGGTAGCCTCGCCCTCGAAGCCGCTGTAATAGGCGCCCTTGGCAATGCCGTAGTACAGGGGATCGCCGGAGGCGTCGGTCGGTCCGTTGTAGGCGTAGTTCTTGAAGTCGACGTAGTAGGCGTCGACGTCCGCATTGAACTTGTTGGTCTTGTAGACGGTGCCGACCTGGTAGTTGGTCGAAAGCTCCGGCGAGATGTTGATGGAACCGAGGTTGGCATTCGCCACGTAGAAGGAATTGGCCTCGCTCGGCGCCTGGAAGCCCTTGGCGACCTCGGCATAGGCCGACCATTGCCGGCTGACCGAGTAGTTGGCCGTGAGCGAGGGCAGCGCCTTGCTGTCGGTGCGCGAGTCGATGAGGGCCTCGCGCCCCGAGGTCTGGTTGACGGCCGCGTTCAGATCGCGCGTGAACTCGGAATATTTCACGCCGCCGTCGATGCTGAGGTCGGCGGTGGCCTTCCACTCGTACTCTGCAAATGGCTGGAACGAGGTGTCCCGGTCCAGCAGCAGATACTTGTAATCGTAGGCAGAAGCCCCCGGCAGCGTGAGCGGGTTGCCGTTGGGCGCCGGGGCCTTGTACAGGGCGGTCGAGCTCAGGTCGATCGTGTCAGATCCGGTGGTATCGTAGTTGACGCCGTACGTGTAACGATGATTGCGGGTGCGATCGACCCAGAGCCCGGTCTTGAAGGTGCCGATATCGCTCTCCTGGGACAGCACGAGGCTGTCACCGTAGGTGCGGTATTCGTTCAGCTTGACCGAGCCGAGCATGGTGCCCGCCGCCGCGCCGCTGCCCGCCTTCGGCTTCTCGTGGCTGAGGTTGTTGTAGCTGTAAGTGTAGACCTTGTTGTCGAGTTTCCAGCCGCCGCCAAAATCCGTCGCGAGCCCGATGTATTCGAAATCGGCCCGCTTGTGCTGGTAGTTGTAGGCCCGGTTAAGGGTGTCGAGGTGGTTCGCGGGCGTATTGTCCTTCAGGCCGAAGTTGCGCCCGAACTGGTCGATCTGCTGCTGCGTCACGGTGCTCGGATTGCCGAAGGTGATCCAGTTCAGGCTGCTGAGGAAGGTGAGTACGGTCTTCTTCCCAATCGGCTGGAGATACTTGAAATAGTAGGTGTCGCGCGCCAAGTCGGCGTTCGTGCGGTAGCCGTCCGTCGTCATGTGCTGGAAACTCGCGATCACCGAGGCATTGTTGATCGAAGGCAGCAATCCGGTGTTGACCTCGAAATGTTCGAGCCGGGTGTCCCAGCTGCCGAAGCTGAACGTGGGAATGAAACCGGGCGTGGTGCGCGGATCCTTTGAATACAATCCCATCGTCCCGCCGAACGTGGCGTTGCCGATCGTGCTCGCGGTGCCGGGACCGCGGTCGACCACGACCTGGCCGAGGAGCTTCGCGGGGAAGTAGCTCGTGGTGTGGTGCGTGAAGGTGTTGTAGTCGCCGAACGGGATCCCGTCGAACGTGACGTTGTAGCCGCCGTCGTCGATGCCGCGGATCGTGGTGTGCTTGGCCTCGCTGAGCCCCGGTCCGTTGGTCTCGACGTTCGAAACGCTCGGCGCGATGTTCGCGATCGTGGCGTAGTCCGACGTCGCGGCGGTGTTGTTCTGGATATAGTCGAGGTTGATGACCGACTGGGGCTGGAAGACATCCAGCTTGCTGTCGGTCGGGGCGGCGGAAAGGGCGGAGGTGCGCGGTTCCGTGACTTCGATCTCCTGCAGGCGGACGATCGAATCCTTGTTTGTGTCCGCGGGAGCGGTGCTTTGGGCAAAAAGCGGAGCGGCGGCGGCCATGGCCAGCAGCGCGAGCAATTGGGCAATCAGGTCAGGGCGTGGTTTGGTCAGGTTCACGCCCGGAAAATTATCCACCCATTGTGTCGGCCCGGTGGCGACGATGTTACAAACACGTCAGCAAAACGTCACCGACGCCCGAAAGGCCTTGGTTTTGGGGCCGGTAAGCCGGATTCTGTTCCTCCCGCTTGCGCGGGATTCGGTCGTCATTTCTCTCAACTCCATCTTGCGATGGACCTGGCCTGCGTAGCCCCGCTTCACCCGGCTTGCGCCGGGCTCCGCAGGGCGAAGCGGGCTGCGGCATACCCGTGGCTATCGGACGGGCCGTCCAGCCACCTATTTTGCCTTGCACCGGACGGGGTTTTTCGTGCCGCCAACGTCGCCGTTGGCGCGGTGGGCTCTTACCCCACCTTTTCACCCTCACCCTGAGCGAGCCGCCTTGCGGCGGGTCGAACCGGGCAGTTTGTTTTCTGTGACACTGTCCGTCATCGCGCCTTGAAACGCGATGCCTGCGCTCGCCTTGCGGCTGGCGCAGCATCCTGCCCTGTGGTGTCCGGACTTTCCTCTCCGAACTTCTATCGGGCGCGGCATTACCCGCGCCTTGGGATCAAAGAACTCGGAGCGACGACCAGGCCCCAAAACCAAGGAGGTCGACCGTAGGCTCCCCGGTCCCGAAGGCAAGGTGGGACTCCGGCCGGCAGTGTCCTGCTTTCGCGTTCGATCCGATCCTATCCTTCTCGTTCTTCGTTCTCTTTCTCGTTCTCCCCTCCGAACTCAAACTCGAGAATGAGGAACGAGAAAGAGAACGATGCTTAACCAAATCCGGTGAAATCAGGAAGCCGGCGGTGCGCGACTCCTTCAAAATCACGGCTATCTCCCCTGCTCCGCGCGTCGCCCGATCCTTGACGGCCCGCGCAGCTGACACACGCTGCCATGATGACCCTCGTTGGCCCGGTGCAGCCCCGGGCCATCCCATCATGACGCAACCCATTCCGCCGCCTCCCGCCTCAAGCGGCCGTCACCGGGGAAGTTCGTGGGTGCTGGCCCGGCTCGCCGGCATCCCGGGCTACAGCCGGCGACGCTCGGCGTTCACCATCGCCATCATCGTGGGCATCATCGGCTGGCTGGACTACATCACCGGCATCCGGGTTTCCCTGGAGTTGTTCTATCTCGTGCCCATCACCCTGACCGTCGCCTGGCTCGGCTGGCGTGAAGCGTGCGTGGTCGCGGTCATCAGCATCATCAGCCGCGTGACCGGCGATCTCATCACCGGGCCTTACACGTATCCGCTCATCTCCTTCTGGAACCGGCTGGTCGACCTGGGAATGTACTTCGTGATGATTTGGACGATGCACGCGCTGATTTCCCTCTGGCGCGATCTCGACGTCCGCGTGGAACAGCGCACCCGCGCCCTGCAGGAGTCGATCCGCCGCCGCCAGCAGCTGGAGCGCGAGATGCTCGAGATCGCTTCGCGCGAGCGCAACGCCATCGGTCGCGAGCTGCACGACGACCTTTGCCAGCACCTCGTCGGAACCGCCTTCGCCGCCAAGGTCCTGGCCGAGCACCTGGCCGCGATCCATCCCGCGGCGGCCCACGATGCGCAGGCCATCGTGAACTACATGGAGGAAGGAATCTCAAAGACCCGCGGACTCGCGCGCGGCCTGCTGCTGGCCAGCATCGAGCCCGCCGAACTGGGCAACGAACTTTCCAACCTCGCCTCGAAAGGCGGCGAAAACGGCGTGACCTGCCGCTTCCGTCAGGAAGGCCGGCCGGTCATCGAGGACTCCGCGGCCGGTGCACAGCTGCTCCGCATCGCCCAGGAGGCCGTCCGCAACGCCCTTCGCCATGCCGAGCCGAGGCACATCGACATCGTGCTGGCCGGCAACGACGAGGCCACCTTCCTGATGGTCAACGACGACGGCCGCGGCCTGCCGCCGCTGGACACGCGTAACGCCGGCATGGGCCTGAAGATCATGGAGCACCGGGCCGCACTCATCGGCGGCACGTTGTCAGTCGTCCCCGCCCCCGGCGAGGGCACGCGCGTGATCTGCCATATCCCGAGGACGCCCGTAGCGTCGCGCTCATGAGCCCGGCCAAACTGCGCATCTTCATCGTCGACGATCATCCGCTGGTCCGCGAATGGCTCGGCAGCCTGCTGCGCCTGCAACCCGACCTCGAGGTTTGCGGCGAGGCCGGCGATCCGACCCGCGCCCTCGCCGCAATGGCGTCCACCCCGCCCGATGTGGCCGTGGTGGACCTGTCGCTCGAGCACGGCTCCGGGCTCGAACTCATCAAGGACCTCCGCCAGCGGCTGCCCGCGGTCCCCGTGGTCGTGCTGTCCATGCACGAGGAAATCAGCGACATCGAGCGGGCCCTGCGCGCCGGGGCCCG
>Ga0265319_1000484_pt1 | contig 27992 bp, 8 predicted proteins | sample 4824metaG_FD_192443 | JGI IMG/M metagenome (GOLD analysis project Ga0265319, IMG submission 192443) | Rhizosphere microbial communities from Carex aquatilis grown in University of Washington, Seatle, WA, United States - 4-8-24 metaG | ecosystem: Host-associated > Plants > Roots > Rhizosphere >...
GGTGGCCTTTGCCGTACCCGTGCCGTTCTATTTCCTCGAAGTGCTCATCGGCTTGATTCAAGCCTTCGTCTTTACGCTGCTTGTCGCCGTCTACATCGGTTTGATCTGCAACCACGAGGGTGGCGGTGATCACAGCCACGACAAAGAACATGCGGCTCATTAACAAATCAACCCCACTCCCCTTTCCCCTCCGCCGGGACCATGCCAGCAGTTTAAAATTGTTCTGCATCGCGTGTGGACGGCAGGGATTCCACAACCAAACTAATATATACACATGACTGACCTCATCCACCTCTCGGGGCATATCACCTCGATTCTGTCTGCCGCTGATGCCGCGACTCCCGCTGGCCTCTATGGCAACCTCGGCAAAGGCATCGCCGTTGCTTTTGGCTGCTTGGGCGCCGCCATCGGCGTCGGGCTGACGGGCGCCAAGGCCGTTGAAGCCGTGGGCCGCAACCCGGATGCTTCCGGCAAGATCCTCGTCCAAGGCATCATCGGCATGGCCCTCGCCGAAGCCGTGGCGTTCTACACCCTGTTCTTGTTCTAACGCCCTGCCCTTCCGGTTAGGCGGCGTGCCCGGCCACAAACCTCGCACGCCGCCCGCCGGGAAGGTCCCTTTTCCCAGTCACTGCCTCTTTTCGCCTCGAATCGCCCTTCCGCCATGCAGAACCTTCTCCTCCCCGTCCTCGCCGCCGCCGACGACTCCGGCATTGTCGGCAAGCTCACCGATACGGCGAACCACATTACGTCCGAATTCCATGTGACGTGGTACATGTTCATCGGCCAGGCCGTGAATTTTTGCATCGTGGCGTTTGTCATTTACCACTTTGCCTTTAAGCCGGTCCTCGCGACCATCGACGCCCGCAACCAAAAAATCGCTGAAGGCCTCAAGTATTCCGAGGACATGAAGGCCAAGCTCGCCCAAACCGAACAACAGCAGGCTGAAGTCCTCAAACAAGCCAGCCTCGAAGGCAAAAAAGTCATCGCCGAAGCCCGCGACACCGCCAAGGCCCTCGTCGACAAGGCCGCACAGGACGCCACCCGCACCGCCGAAGACATCATCAAGAAGGGCCAGGAAGCCGTCGCCCTCGAGCGCCAAAAGATGCTCAATGACCTCCGTCGCGAAGTTGCCACCCTGGTCGTCGCCACCGCCAACCGCGTGCTGGGCCGGGACCTCACCGCTGACGAACGCGCGCGCTTTAATACGAGCGCCGCCGCCGATCTCTCCAAGAATTAAGATTTATGAATTAAGATTTATGAAGTGAAATCAAACTACTTCACCCCCTGCCGACATCCCAGCCGCAACTTCTTAATTCTTAAATCATACCTCATAAATCGCAAATCGCCCCATGCTCCTCGACCGCAAACAGAAAGACTTCGCCAAGAAACTGGCCCGGCTGTCCCTCGACACCGGCGGCCAGATTGACGCGGCGCGCGTGGATGCGGTCATCAGTTCCCTCCGCGTGAACAAAGCACGCGTCCAACGCGCCCTGCTGAAGGCCTATCTTCACCATTTGCAGGTGGAAGACCGCCGCAGCCGCGTTCTGGTGGAGCACGCCGGCACCGCCGATGCCGCCAGCCTCGAAAGCATGCGCGCCGGCCTCGCCAAAAAATACGGCCGCAATCTCCGCCTCGAGTCCCGCGAAAACCCGGCCCTCATCGCCGGCCTGCGCGCCTCCGTCGGCGATGACATTTACGAATCCTCCATCTCCATCCGCCTCGCCGCCCTGCAAACGGCACTGGGCTAGGATTTATGAGTTAAGATTTATGATTTATGAAGTTCAGTCAAACCATCCACAATTCGTTTTCAACGTTTTTTAAATCTCAATTCCTGACTCCACTTCGCCCGGACTTCATAAATCCTAAATCTTAATTCGCTACCGCCCCTACTTCATAAATCTTAATTCCTAAATCTTAAATCCCTTTCTTCCCATGAGCTCCGTTCTCGAACAAATCCAGCAGGAAATCGCCAAGCTCGACGCCGGCACCACGCAACGCAATGTGGGCCGCATCGTCACCCTCGCCGACGGCGTCGCCAAACTCGACGGCCTCTCCGCCGTCATGTACAACGAAATGATCGAGTTCCCGGGCGGCGTCTTCGGCATCGCCCTCAATCTCGAAGAAGACGAGGTCGGCGCCATCATCCTCGGCGACTACGCCCACTTGAAGGAAGGCGACGAAGGCAAGACCACCGGCCGCCTCCTCTCCGTCCCCGTCGGCAAGGCCCTCCTCGGCCGCGTCGTAGACGCCATTGGCCGCCCCATGGACGGCAAGGGTCCCATCGCCACCAGCGAATCCTACGCCGTGGAAAAGATCGCCCCCGGCATCATCGCCCGCCAGTCCGTGGATCAACCCCTCGCCACCGGCATCATGGCCGTGGACTCGATGATCCCCATCGGTCGTGGCCAGCGCGAACTCATCATTGGGGACCGCGCCACCGGCAAGACCTCCATCGCCATTGATGCCATCATCAATCAGGCCAAGATGAACAAGGACGGCGCCGCCCGCAACGACCCGAAGTTCCGCCCGGTATATTGCATTTACGTCGCCGTCGGCCAAAAGAATTCGAACGTCGCGCGCACCGTCAAGGCCCTCGAAAAGGCCGGCGCGATGGAAAACACCATCATCGTCTCCGCCCCCTCGGCGGACAATCCGGCCAACCAGTACCTCGCCCCCTACTCCGGCTGCGCCATGGGCGAATGGTTCATGGAAAATGGCATGGACGCCCTCATCATTTATGATGACCTTTCCAAGCACGCCGTCGCCTACCGCCAGATCTCGCTCATTCTCAAGCGCCCCTCCGGTCGCGAAGCCTATCCCGGTGACGTGTTCTATCTCCACTCCCGCCTCCTCGAGCGCGCTGCGCGCTTGAACGCCAAGGCCGTGGAAGCCCTCTCCGGCGGCAAAGTCAAAGGCTCAACCGGCTCGCTCACGGCGCTGCCCATCATTGAGACCCAGGCCGGTGACGTGTCCGCGTACATTCCGACGAACGTGATTTCGATCACCGACGGCCAAATCTTCCTCGAAACCGACTTGTTCAACCAGGGCATCCGCCCCGCCATCTCGGTGGGCTTGTCCGTCTCGCGCGTCGGTTCCGCCGCGCAGATCAAGGCCTATAAGCAGGTCGCCGGCCGCGTGAAGCTCGAACTCGCCCAGTATCGCGAACTGGCCGCCTTCGCCCAATTCGGCTCCGACCTCGACGCCCGCACCAAAGCCCAGCTCGAACGCGGCGCCCGCATCGTCGAACTCTTCAAGCAGCCGGCCCTCGCCCCCAAGGCAACTGAAGTGCAGATCGTCCTCCTCTGGGCCGTGCAAAATGGCCAGTTCGACGCCATTGCCAAAGAAAAAATGGTCGCCGCCACGGCCTCGTTTGACGAGTACCTCACCAGCCGCAAGGCCGAGCTGCTCAAGAAAATCATCACCGAAGGCAAGCTCACCGACGCCCTCACCGCCGAAATCAAGTCCTCCTGCGAGGATTGGGCGAGGACCTTCAGCTAAGCCATTTAAGAATTAAGATTTATGATTTAAGAAGTTTACCGCCCACTTCGGCAGGGGCCTACCCGGCGATTTCTTTCATCCTACTTCCTAAATCATAATTCATAAATCATAAATATTTCCAATGAAAGGTATTCGCGAGATTCGCCGCCGCATCAAGGCGGTCAAAAACACCGCCCAAATCACCAAGGCGATGCAGCTCGTGGCGTCCTCCAAGATGAAGCGCGCCCAGGACGCCGCGCTCGCCAGCCGGCCGTATGCGCTCCTGCTCTCGCAGATTCTGGAGTCCGCCCTGCCCCGCATGCATGAAACCGCGCACGCCTTCTTCGAAGCCCGCCCGGTCAAGAAGCGCGGCATCTTGGTCATCGCCACGGACAAGGGCCTCTGCGGCGCACTGAACGGCAACCTCTTCCGCCTGATTACGGACGTCAAGCCGGCCGACGCGCGCTTTGTCTGCATCGGCCGCAAGGCCACCCAATTTATCGCCCGCACCGGCCGCGAACTCATGGCCGATTTCATCGTCAGCGACAAAGTGGGCTACAATGAAGTGCGTCCGGTGGTGGAATTTTTGACCCAGGCTTATGTGGACGGGAAAATTGACACCATCGAGGTCATGTATTCCCACTATATCAATACCCTGCGCCAGGAACCGGCCATTGACCCGCTCGTCCCTTTCCAGTCTTTCGAGGCGGAATTGGATAAACTGCACAAGAAACTCGGCCACCGCGAGGACGATGACATCAAGGATACCCGCGAAATCGTGTTTGAACCGTCCGCCGGCGTCATCCTCAACCAACTCCCGCCGCTGTTCCTCAAGCAACAGATCTACACGATGATCCTGGCCGCCAAGGCCAGCGAGCATTCCGCCCGCATGGTGGCGATGAAGAATGCCACCGACAACGCCAAGCAACTCGTGGCCGACCTTTCCCTTGAGTATAACAAGGCCCGCCAGGCCGGCATTACCCAGGAAATTCTCGAAATCGCCGCCGCCTCGGCGGCCAATTAAGAATTATGATTTAAGATTTATGAAGTCTGACCAAACAGATGATAAACCCCTCATTGATCTAAAGATCCGAACTTTCCAATTTTCCCGCCGCATTATCCGCCTTTATGCCTCCCTTCCTCATAACCCAATTGCCCAGACGCTTGGCCGCCAGGTCTTGCGTTCAGGCACTTCCGTTGGGGCCAACCACCGGGAGGCCTTTCGCGCCCGTTCGCGTGCGGAATTCATTGCCAAAATGGGCGACTGTCTGAAGGAACTGGACGAAACTGAATACTGGCTTCAACTCATCCAGGCTGAAAACCTTTTTCCCAACGAAAACCTCAAACCTTTGCTCAAAGAAACTGACGAACTCATCCGCCTTTTCGTTTCCATTTGCAAAAGCACTCGAAAACCCTCTTCGGTTGCATCCACTTCATAAATCTTAAATCAAAATTCTTAAATCCCATGAATAAGGGCAAAATCGTCCAAGTTATCGGTCCCGTCGTCGACGTGCAATTCGCCGAAGGCCAAATCCCGGAAATCTACAACGCGCTCGAAGTGAGCGGCCGACCGGTGGATGCCGTGCGACTCGTCCTCGAAGTGCAACAGCACCGTGGCGAGGGTCTCGTCCGCGCGGTCGCCATGACCTCGACCGACGGCCTCGTCCGCGGCCAGGAAGTCGTGGACTCCGGCGCCCCCATTTCCGTCCCCGTCGGCGAAGGCGTCCTCGGCCGCATCTTCAATGTCATTGGCGACACCGTGGACGGCCTCGGCCCAGTCAAGTTCGACAAGAAGTATCCCATTCACCGCGCCCCCCCGGCCCTGGTGGACCAGGACACCGAAGCCACCATTCTCGAAACCGGCATCAAGGTCATTGACCTCATCTGCCCGTTCCTCAAGGGCGGCAAGGTCGGCGCCTTCGGCGGTGCCGGCGTCGGCAAAACGGTCGTCATCATGGAGCTGATTTACAACATCGCGATGAAGCACGGCGGTTATTCCGTGTTCGCCGGCGTTGGCGAGCGTTCCCGCGAAGGCAACGACCTTTACCACGAAATGTCCGAAGGCGGCGTCATCAAGCTCGACGACCTCTCCAAATCCAAGGTCGCGCTGGTTTACGGCCAGATGAACGAGCCCCCGGGCGCCCGTATGCGCGTCGCCTTGAGCGGATTGGCCATGACCGAGTATTTCCGCGACGAAAAGAACCAGGACGTGCTCCTCTTCGTGGACAACATCTTCCGCTTCTCCCAAGCCGGCTCCGAAGTGTCCGCGCTCCTTGGTCGCTCGCCCTCCGCCGTCGGTTACCAGCCCACCCTCGCCCAGGAAATGGGCATCCTCCAGGAACGCATCACCTCGACGAAGAAGGGCTCCATCACCTCCTTCAAAGCCGTCTACGTGCCTGCCGACGACCTTACCGACCCCGCCCCGGCCAATACCTTCGCCCACTTGGACTCGACCATCGTGCTCGAGCGCCGCATCGCCGAACTGGGCATTTACCCGGCGGTGGATCCCCTCGCCTCGACCTCCAAGGCCCTCGCGCCCGAGTTCGTCGGTGAAGCCCACTTCAAGGTCGCCCGCGGCGTCCAGCAGGTGCTCCAGCGCTACAAGGACTTGCAGGACATCATTGCCATTCTCGGCATTGACGAACTCTCGCCCGAGGACAAGCAGGCCGTCTTCCGCGCCCGCAAGATCCAAAAGTATCTCTCGCAGCCCTTCCACGTCGCCGAAGTCTTCACCGGCTTCCCCGGCAAGCTCGTTCCCGTCGCCGAAACCATCAAAGGCTTCAAGATGATCCTCGATGGCGAACTCGACCACGTCAACGAAAACGACTTCTACATGAAGGGCAGCATTGACGAAGTCATCGCCGCCGCCGCCAAGAAGTGATTTATGAAGTAAGATTTATGATTTATGAAGTGGCCACCCACTCCTCCAATAAATCCACCACCCTTGGACGCTTCGCGGACGGACATCCAACTTCATAAATCTTAAATCCTAATTCTTAATTCTCAATTCCATGCCTCTCACCCTCGAAATCGTCACCCCGGAGCGCCGGGTTTACCGCGGCACCGCGGAGTCCGTGATCATTCCCACGACTTCAGGCGAGATCGGCATTCTCCCCGGCCACGTCCCGCTGATGACTGAATTGTCCGCCGGCGAATTGCGCCTGACCAATCCGGGTCCCAACAAGTCCCTCGCCGCCTCCCACCCCGAGGCCGGGCAGCCCGGCCCGGTCCGCGTAGCCGTGGACAACGGTTTTGTTCGCGTCCTCGGCGATGTCGTCTCCATCCTCACAGAAGCCGCCCTGGACGAGCGCAAGATTGACCTCCAAGCCGCCGTGGACGCCCAAGCCCGCGCCGAAAAGGCCCTGGCCGAAGCCCGCGAAAAGAAACTCGACCCCGCCGAAATCGAGCAACTCGAAGCCATCGCTCGCTTCGCCATCGTCCAGCAGTTGATGAAGCGAAAGAACTAGAGCATTTTCGATTTGCTTTGAAGCGTTGATGAAGTCCGATAGAGGGGTTTCAAGTCCGACAGGGGGTAATCGCTTGAGCTGGGCATCCCGAAGGGATGCCAGAAATTAGCCGGGGGTCGCAGACCCCCGGACCATCGAGGATGAATACATTCGCACCCCGTGAGGGGTGCCAGCAACGCTCCCCGTGGCCCTGCCAAGCCTAAGCCGAAACCAATTCGCGGGCGTGGGCAATCTCGTGCTTCCTGATGGGGCGCACCTGTCATGCGCTTGGCCATTTCAAAAGAGTGTGTGTCGCGCAAGTAGCCGTAAGTTTTGGCGACGAGCAGGTCGCCGTCTTTGTGCCCGACCCAGAGGGCGATGGTTTTGACCACAAGTTTCTCCTCAATGATTTGGCTCAAAAACGCCGGAACGGAGGAGTTTGCATTTCATGGCGCAATGAGCCAAGCTTGCCGGAGCAGGCGAATGGCTTACCGCCATTATCTGCATACTTCGGGCCCGTAGCTCAATGGTTAGAGCAGAGGACTCATAATCCTTTGGTTGCCGGTTCAAGTCCGGCCGGGCCCACTTTTTGGAAGAGGAAGAGTTGAAAGATTTCGTCTTCGCCGTTGCTCACGTTCCTGGCGCAGCGCGAGCGCTGGCCCCACCCTCACCGGCCAAGAAACGTCCGCCCACACTGGCGCATGGGCGGACGAGAAACTTGCATCACAAAATTCCGCTACGGTTATGCACGATCGTCAGCAACCGACTTGCCCGCGCTGGCTAACAGGCGCTTGCGGCGCAAACCGAGCAGGAGCATTGCGCCACCGGCCAGGAGGCCCCAGGTCGAGGGCTCCGGCACCACCACAAACTCCAGCGCCGTGCCGCCATTGGCGAAGATAAATTGGCTCTGATTGAAGGTGCTGCCCGCGCCGCCCGCCCAGACGTTCAGGGCCTTGAACTGGCTCAGCGACAGACCCAGGTTACGCATGTCGTTGGCCGAGGTCAGCAGTGTGTAGGTCGTCGGGTGAACGCCGTCGTAGAAGCCAGTGTCTTGGAAGTCCACGTCAATTTCCGAAAGCCCGTTGCCGGCGTAGGAAACGTTGCCTTGGACGACGACCCGGTCCGAAGTGGCCGTGGAATTGGCGCTGTTCAAGTGGAAGATGTTGATGGTGCTGTCCGGGTTCCAAATCAAGTTGCCCGAAATGGTCAGGACATCGAGGGCTGAGGCCGTGCCGATGGTGCGGCCGGTGGCGCCGAGGTTGGCGTAGCTCATGGTTTCGTTGATACCCGGCGCCGTGCTGCCGTCGTCAATGACATCCGCGTTAATGTTGCCATGGCCGCCGAGGTAGGTGCCACTGCTGACATTAACCACCGCCGCCACCTTGCCGTTGACCACCAATCCGCCGCTATTGAGGTTAAGGCTGCCGCTGTTTGTGTTATTGGCCGTGAGCACCAGGATGCTGCCCGTGACGGTCACCCCCAGGCCGGGCGTGGTGCTGTAGTTGGTGTAGATGCTCTTGTAGGTCGAAGTATTGGAAACAACCGATACGCCGGCGCCAAAGATGTTGGTGGTGCCGGTGCCGCTGATGACATTAGCGAAGGTCGTCACCGTTGGGGTGCTGGTTGATTGATTGATGTACAGTGTGCCGTTATTGGCGATATTGCCGGGAATGCTGGGCACCGTGCCATTGTTGACATCGCCAAAGACCGCCGTGCCATTAACCCCGATGTTCGTTCCGCCGGCATAAGTATTGTTGGTGCCAAACAGGTTCAGCGTGCCCGCGTTGACGGTGATCGAGCTGCCGGCCCCAGTGAAATTCGCGCTGCCGCTCAAGTTCATGGTGCCGTTGCCCACTTTCACCAGCGAGCCCAAGCCGCTCAAATTGCCTGAGAAGGTGGTGTCACTGCCGTCGCCTTCCGTCAGCGCCACACCGGCGGCGGTGCCGTTGGTGTTGGTCAGCACGATGCTCTTATTGCCATTCAGTTCCGCAAACGTCGCACTGGTGACCGTCGGCCCAAAGGCGAGGTTGCCGTCCCCAACGTTGTAATTCACGTCGCTGGACTGCAGGGCAAGGCTGCTGTTGACGGTGAGCGTGCCAGCCGTGATGTTCGTCTGGCCGACAAAGGTGTTGTTGCCTCCGAGGGTAAAGTTACCCGTGCCAACCTTCACCAAATTGCCGTTGCCAGACAGAATGCCGGTGTACGTCGTCGAGGTGTTGTTATTGCCCACCGTCAATCCGTTGCCGGCCAAAGCCGGGACGATCGTCGGGGCGATAACGGTACCGAAGGTCACATTGCCGCCACCGGCCAGGGAACCGATGTTGCCGTTAAGGCCACCCAGATCCAAGGTGCCATTGACCCCCACCGTCACCGCGGTATTCCCCGGCACGACGTTGGCGGACAATTGCAGGAGTTTGCCACCATTGATATTCGTGGCGCTGGTGTACGTGGTGTTCGTGCCATTCAACGCCAGAGTGCTGTTGGCATTGACGCCGTTGAGGTTGAGCGGCTCTGCGTTGCTGCCGGACGTCAATGTCGTTTGATTGCCCAAGGTCAGCGTATCGTTGGCGTCAATTACCAGGCTGGTGTTCGTGCCATTGATGGTGATGGTGCGGTTGGTCATTGCGACGTTGCCCGCAATTTCCAAGGCGGCGGCCGTGGCATTGCCGGGCCCAATAACCAAGGCGCCGTTGGGCGCGCCGAGATTATTGTCCGCCACAATACGCACTGTCCCACCGTTGATCTTGGTCGGGCCGAAATAGGTGTTGTTACCCGAGAGGAACAAGGTGCTGACACCCAGCTTGGTCAGGGCCAGTTCGTTAAGCGCGCTGACGGTGAAGTTACCGTTGCCGGCCCCCAACAGCCCGCTGTAGGGGTGCAGGCCGCTGCCGGCGTTGCTGTACGTAAGGGTGGAGACCAAGCCGCTCCCGCCCACGATGGCGTTATTCGCGCCCGTGCCGAGAACATTCAGGCTGCTTAAGGTCTGATTCGCGACGCCGGAGACGTTGCCAAGGACTAACACGCCGCTGCCATTGGCGCCGTCGCCCAAATCCAGCGTCGCGCCCCCCGGCAAACGATTATTGCCGCCCGAAAGAATGAGTGAGCCACCCGCAACATCCACCACGCTAACCGTGGAATACAGTTGCGTGCCATTTATGGCAATATTGCCCGTCGCCCCAACAAAACTGCCCGACAAATTAACCGAGCCGTTAACCCCCGTAATGTTCAGCGTTCCGTTGCCAGACTTGGTAAAGGTGGAAGTGCCCGTTAACGAATTTCCAGTCGTGCTCGTGGCGGCATCAATGATGGTGCCCGGAAGGGTCAGGCTCCCGTTCGCCACATTCAAGGTCATGCCCTGGGTCATGATGATATTGCCCGAGCCCGTCGTCAAGCTGTTCGACCCGAGGTAAGAGAAGTTGCCATTCCATGTGTAGGTGTTCGCGCCGACAAGCGTCTTGGCTGAGCCGCTCGTGTTGTCAAGGTTGCCACCGTTGATGACAACCGAGCTGGTACCGAGCGCCGTGGCGTTATTCAAGTCGAGGGTAGCCGTGGCATTCAGCGTGATCGTGCCGTTAATCGAGTTATTGCCCGCCAGTACCAAGGTGCCATGGTTGATGACCGTGGGGCCATTGTAGGAATTATTGCCGGACATGATCACCGTGCCGTTGCCGACCAGGGTGATGCCCTTGTCGCTGGCGCCGGAAATCGGGCCACTGAGTGTAAACGTTGACGAACCGGCGATGTTGGCGGAGAGAGTGCTGTTGGCCGTGATGATCACCGGGGCGCTGATGGAGTCATTGCCTTGGGCAACAATCAGGCTGGCGATGTTGCCGCTGCCATTATCAATGGTCAGACTGCCACCGGTGCCTTGGGCGATGACGTAGGGATTCGCACTGAAGTAGGTCAGGCTGCCCACGGTCCGGCTGCCATCGAGGGTGATCGTATTGGTCCCGGAGGAGAAACCGTCCGCAAAGGTGATGGCAAAGGCGGGGCCAACGCCGCTCGGCGGCAGCGCGGACTCCGAGGAACTCGGGGTGATAAAGCTCCAGAAGGTGGAATTACCCCAGCTTCCGCCCGTCCCACCAACCCACTCATTGGGCACCAAGGTGCTGGAAAGTTGCACGGTCACCGTATTGCCATTGCCGCTGATTCCGAAAGTGTAGCTGAAGTTGCCGAACGTTGGCTTGTTGTCCCAGACGAAGTTGGTTACGTTGGCGACGCCGTTGGTCGAGGTGATCAGCGGGTAGGTGCCCGAAGCGAACAGCGGGTTGCCGTTGGCCTGGAACAGGTCAAAATTCACGGCGTTGCCGGCAAAGTCGTCAAGGGACGAACCCGTCAGCTGAATCTGGGTAATCCCGTTGGCTTGAGTTGTACCGGTGGCTTGGGCGCTGCCATCTTGGAAGTAGAACGGCAGGAAGGCGCCGCTGGCCACGGTCATTGTGCCATTGACCGTGGTATGGGTGAACGAACTGCCCGATACGGTACCGGATTGGAACGTGCCGCCCGCGAGGACGGACAAAGCTGTGATGTTGGTCGGGCCGTTGCCCCGCAGGATGCCGCCGTTGTTTACCGTGATCCCGCCGCCGAATTGCGATCCACCCTCGGTGATGACATTGCCGCCACTGTTGATCACGACGGCCTGGTTCAAACTGTTGCTGAACGAGTCAAGGGTGCCATTGTTCACCGAAATCGTGCCGCCCGTAAACCTGGAACCCGAACTGGTGGAGGTGCCCAAAATCAGCGTGGTGTTGGTGATGGTGGTATTCCCCTTGTAGGAGTTGACCGTCGTTATGCTCGGCGTGCCGAGATTAATTTGACCGCCGCCGGTGTAGGTAATGCCACCATCGGATGCACCGCCCAAGCCCGAATCCGTCGTGAAATTCTGGGTGATGGTGATGTTGTGGCCACCGGTATTGAGCACCAAGCCACCCGCCCCGACATTGGCGCTCGTGAGATTCGAAATAAAGCTCGTGCTGTCGGACTGAGCGACGATCACGCCACCGCGTGCGAGGAAGGTGCCGCTGCCGTTGGCGGTGCGGCCGATATTGCCGGAGATCAAAGTCGCGCTATTGGCTGTGCCGTTGCCCAGCACGTAGGCGCCATTGCCCGTAAACGTAGCGGAGGTGCCCGTGACGACATCCGTAACCACATTGACATTTGAGGACAACGACAAGGCCAGACTCCCGTTCACGCCCGTAAGTACAACCGTTCCACCCGTTTGGTTCACGGTGGCCGTGCTGTTGGCCTTGCCCGTCGGTGCGCCCACCAGCAGGTCGTTTGCCGTCAGCGTATTGCCGGAGAAATTCAGCACGCTGGTATTGGCGGTGCCGACGAGAACCTCGCCATTGGTCGTCAAGAAACTGTTGCCACTCAGACCAACATTGCCGCCGCTGCCGATCATGACCGCCGGGACATTCGCCGAAGCGACATTGGCGGTGATGGTGGAGTCGCTGAGGAAAGTGACCGGGTTGTTGATGGCCAGGCGGGCGGTGGTCGCCGCCCCGTTATCGAGTACAAAGGTGCTGCCACCCAGCAGGAGGCGGCCGTTGCCGGTGGTCGTCAGCGCAAAAGAATTGCCGGTCAAATTGCCATCCAATTCCAAAGTGCTCAAGCTATTGCCCTGGGTGATAATCGAATCGCCGTTGAGCGTCACCGCCCCGTTGCCGAGATTGAGGTTCTTCGTACCACCGAAGGCGACGCCGCCATTCAGGTAAACGGGGTTGTTGGTCGTAAGCGCCAAGGCGCTGCCACTGTTATTGACTATCGTACCCGTGGCCAGCGTGCCATTGATGACCGTGCCATTGACCATCACGGCGGTCAGGGTGGTGCCGTTGGCCAGAGTGCCATTAAGGCTGCCGTTGTTGAAATTCCCGTGATTGACCACCGTGCCGTTGGGCAGAGTACCGTTGGTGACAGTGCCATTTACCAGGACCCCGCTAAAGACCAGGTTGCCGTTACCCGCCGCCGTGGTGGAGTTGAAGGCCAGCGAGCCGCTGTTCAGGGCCAGAGCCCCGGTAAAGGTGTTAGTACCGCCCAAGGTCAGCGTTCCATTGCCGTTCTGCGTCACGCTGGAGGATCCAGTAATGTTAGCTGAAACATTGGCGTCGCCGGAGCTGACAATGACCGGCGTGCTGGCCAGGTTGCCACTGCCCGAGACCGTGGTGCTGTTACCCCCGATGGTCACCGTGCCCGTGGTCTGATTGCCGCCGCTCAGCGTCAGCGAAGAATTGCCCGTCGTATTCACCGCGGAAGCAAGGCTGCCTGCCAGGGTGAGATTGCCATTTTGAATCAGGGTGAGGCCCGTGTAAGTGTGGGTGCCCGTGTTGCTCAGGACGAGATTGCCCGCGCCGGAAACCGCCAGGCCGTACCCATGGCCCGCGTCGCCAATCAAGCCGCCAAGGGTCAGGTTGGAACCGGCGACGTTGATGGTCTGGGAGGAACTATTGAGGGTCACCGCACCGGAACCAAGCGCGAGATCCTGGCTGCCGAGGAAGTTCAAGGTGGCGTTTAGCACCAGCGGGTTATTGGCGATGACCGTCACCGCACCACCGCTGGTATTGTCAATGTTGCCACCGTTAATCGTAAACACACTGGCGGTGTTGCCCAGCGCCGCAGCCGAATTGATATCCAGGTTGCCGGCGGCAAGAGTCAGGCCGCCCGTGAAGGTGTTGGTTCCGGAGAGCGCCAGAGTGCCGTTGCCACCGACGTTCACAGCTGCCGAGGCACTTTGGGCGATATTGCCGCTGACGGTCAGCGTCGAATTCGCGACGACGTTGACATTCAAGCCGCCCCCATCCACGACGGAATTCGCCGCAATGGTATCGTTGCCGTTGTTGACGGCAATGGTGCTGGCATTGCCCCCGTTGCTGAAGCTGATGAACTTGCCGGAATTGCCGACGATATTATAGGGGTTGGGGCTGGTGAAGGTCATCCCTTTAAGCAACGGGTTGACGTCCATGGTCACATTGGCCAAGGTGGGATTGAAGGCCGGGAACGTCGCCACGACGCCAGTATTGCCGGCACCAACTCCCGCCTCGCCACTAAACCAGTTGCTCGAGTTGCTCCACAAGCCATCGCCCGTGATAAACCAGCTGTAGGCCGGGGGAACCAACGCAATGTTCACATAGAGATAATTGGTGTTGTTCCCGGCGTTTGTGACGCCAAAGAAATAAACGTCGCCCGATTGCGCATGGGTGACATTTGCGCCCGAAAGCAGACTGAGATTGGCCCCGGTCACGCCGCTCAAATTACCCGAAAACTGGGCCAGATTGTAGTAACCGGTGGTGGTCCAGGGAGTATTGAGGTTGGTCGAAATATTCGCCGAGCCATTAAACGCATAGAAGTTGAAGGTCAAATTCGTCCCGAGTGCCAGGCTGTTCGGTTTGGTTACCACAAAACCGTTATACATGTCCGTGGTGCCCAAAGCGGTGTTGCCCGGGACCGGATTAAACGTGAAGCTGAGCAAGCCGTTGGAGGCGTTTAAGCCGCCGACGGTGAGATTACTTCCCACATAATTGCCACTGACCAGGGCCGGGCCACCAATGATGGTGGAGCCACCCGCACCGTCGGATACGACATTGTAGCCCGGAGAGACGCTGCCTTGCGTCATGGTTACAGTCCCACCGATGGAGCCGGAACCAACGAGGGCGGCCGAAGCACTGGCCAAGTTCACCGCCGTATTGCCCAGGGTGCCGGTTACGCCCAGCCGGCCGTTGGCAATGGTCGTCGTGCCCGTGTAGTTGCTGATCCCGGCCAGGGTCCACACAGTATTGCCATCCTTGACCAAATTAGTGGGAGCATGGCTGTTGGTGACGTTGGCGCTGTCGCCGATCGCCGCAGCCAGGGTGTTGATGCCGGCATAGTTGCCGGTCAAAACCAACGTCGGCGAGACCAACGAGTCCGCGACGCCCAGTGAACCCAAATTGTTGAAATTCAATCCGCCGGTGCCGCTCGAGTCAATTGTGCCACCCGCCGACCCCACGGCCGAGGAAGTATTGCCCAAGGTAAAGAGGCGGTTGGTCGCATCACCGGTGCCCACGTATTGCAAGGTGCCACCATTCAGCACGAGGCTGCTGGCAAAAGTATTGCCCTGGCCAATGCCGCTGTTAATGCCGGCATTGGGCAAAGCCGACAGCTTCCAGATGCCGGCGTCCAACTCGGTCGCTCCGGTGTAACTATTGTTAATCGTGTTGTGGTCCGGAATCACGGTGCCGCCCATCCAGTCCTGCACTCCGCCGGAGCCGACAATCGTGGAGTTCGGGCCACCAATCATGTCAGTCAGATTCGTTGTGATTCCCATGAGCGCAAGACGCAAGGTGCCATTGTCCTGGATGTCGCCCGCCGCATTGCGCCAGCCGAGCGTAACATTGGATTCCTGCAGGTCGCCAACTTGCAGAATGGCGCCGGGATTGATGGTGGTAGTACCCGTCCAGGCATTGCCGATGCCGGGCGTCGCCGCATTCAGTTTGGGATCCGCGCTGGTATAGTAATAAGGTCCAGCGGCATGGTTGGCCGGGGTCGCTCCGTTGGGATCGTTTTGCGCAACCGTCGTAAGGAGATTTAGCAAGCCGGTCATGTTGCTGATATTTGGCGACACTCCCGCAAAGACCTGCGTGCCGGCATCAATTACGACAGTAGTGACGCTGGCGATAGGATTCCAGTCCGTGATATTGCCGCCAAAAGTGGACGTGTGACCCGCCACCCCAAAGTGCCAAGTAACGGCGCCAGCATTGGTTGTGCCGCCGGTCACGGCATTGCTCGCATCGCCATTTAATGCACCCAAACTGCTATTATGGCCTTGTTGCGAACCGACCACCGTTCCCGGAGATAGGCTTACATTGGCGTTGGTAAAGAACCCAACTCCCGAGTCAATGCGGAACCGAGAGCTGGTAAGAGTCGCATTGCCGGTAAAGCCCGTGAAGTTAACCAACGTGCCGTTAAGGGAGGTGTCCGGCTCCATGATCAGTGTCAAATTGCCCGAGCCGGTGTAGTTTCCAATAAAAGACTGCTTGGCATTGGAGAAGCCAAGCGTAGTCAGGGTCACGTTTGCTCCGGCATCAATCGTCATCTGGTTGGGCACGCCACCTACCCCGTTATAGAAAATTGTGGACGTCCCTTTCATTTCAATCCCGCCCGTAATACTTCCCAACTGGTTTCCCGCACCGCCCGTTTGGACGTTTCCAAAGCTGATATTTGTGTTGTTAATTATGGTGCCGCCGCCGTAGGTGTTCGGTACAGCGCTCGTAAAGAGCAACGTGCCGCCCCCCTGAATGATGAGCGTGCCGTTGCTGTTGCCATTATTTGCGATGACACTGCCCAAGCTCAGGACGGTATTGGTGGGAATATTGAGCGTGCCGTTGAAGTTGCCCGCCGTACCATTGCCAATCGAGATCGTCCGATTGTTGCTGATGGCCAGGACCGGCGGATTCGTGGCATTCGGAGTCGAGCCCACCAGCAAGGCGCCGCCATTCAAGGTGATCGCGCCCGCTTGGACTTGGGTCGGCACGGTGCCCAATTGGAGGTCATTCGTAATGCTGATGCCGCTCAGCACCGTCCCGGTGGTGCCAGCGTTGATAATGACATTCTTCGTGAGGTTGCCGGCATTGCTGCTCGCCGAGAGGGTCAATATGCCGTTGCCGCTCTTGGTCAGGTTGCCGTTGCCCGCCCGTCCAATTGGATTGGCCAGCGTGATGTTGTTGCCGTTGGTGTCAAATGTCGCGCCATTGGGATCCGTGAAGATGTTAAATTGGGACAAATCCGTGGTCGTGCCCTGGGCCCATTGCAGTGTGCCGCCATTGACATGGATATTGCCCAAGCCAAAATTAGTCAGGGCGGAGAACAGGATGGTGCCGGCGTTGATGGTCGTATTGCCGACGTAACCGGCAGTCGTGCTCGCGTTCAAGCCCGCCAGCGCCAGCGTGCCACCGCCCGTCTTCACCAAGTTGGCAATACTGCCGTTGCCGATATTGCCCGCCAGAGTGACAGTCAAGCCGGACGGAACATTAAACGCATTGTCCCCACTGGCGAGGGTGATGACGCGATTGGGATAGAGCGTCGGATTGGAAAAGTCGCCCAGTTCGAGAGCGCCGCCCGCCAAAGTGATGGGCGCCAGCGCCGATTCGAGGCCGCTGCCGTTGCTGCCGCTGGTATTGGTCGCCACGACCAGCGCCGCCGCACTGGCGTTCGCAGTAATCGCGCTAAGGACATTGGCCGCCGTGGCATTTACCACGCCATTGGCGTCCGTACCCAAAGTAACCGTTATCGTATTGCCCGAGGCCACGGCCGTCGTGTTCGCGAGGTTGCCGCTACCATTGACATACGTGACGGTGACATTGTTACCATTCGGTCCCGCCAGAGCCGGGGTTCCCGTGGTGTTGGCGACGAAGTTGATGCCGGTATTGGCGGCCACCGTGCCGACTGCCAAATGGGCCGACAGCGGCGTGGTGTCATTGACGGTGCTCGGATCCCATTGCACCACGCTACCCGCCAGCGCCAGCGGGCCCGCACCAAGGCTCTTGGCGTTGTTAATGATAACGGTGCCCGCGCCCAGCGTGGTGGTGCCGTTATAGGTATTGGTGCCAAACAAGCTGACGTTACCGGCGCCAATTACCGTCAAATTAGCCGGGCCACCCGCGCCGTTGGAAATATTGCCGGCCAAAGTGACTCCCGTGTTGTTCAGGGCGTTGATGCTCAAACCAATCGGCTGCGCCAATGCCAGCGGAACATTGACCGTATGGTTGCCACCTTGCACAAAGACGATCGCCGCGCTGCCACTGTTGTTCATCGTCAGCGCCTGGGTGCCGGCGAGCGTGTAATTGTTTGGCCCGGAGAAGGTCAGATTACCAATGGTGAAGCTACCGTCCACGTTCACCGTAACATTGCCGTTAAGGGCTTGGATGGCCGGGAACACAGCCAGTGCGCCGGGCGCATTCGGGACGATGTGCGTGGTGGCATTGCCCCACAGGGTCGTGTTACTCCAATTGCCGGTCAGGCTGGTATTGCCCGTCCACGTTCCTTGCACGGCGGTGAAACTGATGGTCGCGGCGATAATGCTGCTATTCGAGCCCAGCGGCGCCAAGGTGTATCCGAAACCGACTTGCGCCCCCAAGGGGTTTAAGTTGGTGAAGGAACCCGTCAGTGTCGCAGACGGATCCATCTGGAACATCGCATAAGTGCCCGGCGTCGTGAAGGGAATCGTTGTGCCCAACACCACAAAGTTGAAGAAGCCGCCGTTACTCGAGGTGTTAAGATTATGCAGGATGTGCACGAGGTCCGAGTTCAGGCTCGTGCCGGCAAAGGTGTGGTTGGTGCCCGTGCTCGGGTCCAGCTCGATGTTGTAAATACCACCGGAGCCGAAGGTGAGGTTGCCCACCGTTATCGTCCCGATCACTCCATTGCCCGGGCTGAGCGTGCCATTGTTGGACAGCGTCACGTTTTGACTGATGACGCCGTTGCTGTTGATATTGCTCAGCGTGCCGTGGGTCGTGCTGTTGCCCGTCACCAATACATTCGAATTCACCAGCGTCCCATTGATTTGGAGCGTGCCGGCGGAAACCGTGGTGGCGCCGGAATAAAGCTGGGCTCCGTCAAGGGTCCAAATGCCCGTACCGGTTTTGGTCAGCGAGGTTTGGCCCGCCCCATCATCCACGAAGATCGGCTGCATATAGCCGGACCCGGTACCCGTGAGCGTGAGGCTCTCCGCCGCGCCAGTGCCACTGACGCCCAAAACGCCGGGGTTGGCCATGGTCAATTGGGTGGAAGCCGTTACCGTCACCAGCGCCGCCGCCGAAGCATTGCTGGCAATGGCCGCCGCCACATTCGTGGCCAGATCGCCGCCATTGGCCAAGGTCACCGTGATGGCATTGCCGTTTACCGCTGTCACGGTCGTCGTCGGGCCGGTGCCTTGCACGTAAGTGATGGTCGTGTTGTTGTCCAGCACCCCGGTGGACGCTCCCGTGTAAACGAGGGAGGTCCCCGACGCAAAGGTCGTGGTATTGGATGGCGCCACTCCGGGCACGCCGCCGCCCAAGATGGAAATGACCCCGGCATCCACATTCCCGCTTACGCCCGAGGCGTCGAACGTGCCGCCGTTCGGGGATAGCGTAAACATACGCGTGGACGATCCGCCTGGCCCCACATATTGCAGCGTGCCGCCGTTGAAGATCAGGCCATTGGGCAGCGTGGACGGGGCACCCAGTGGGCTGTTCACATAACTGTTACCGATAAAGTTCGTCTGGAGCGTGCCCGACGTCAAAATCGTCGTGCCGGTATAGTTGTTACTTCCGTTCAGCGCCAAAACTCCAGTGCCGCGCTGCTCCACATTGCCGGTGCCGGTAATCTGATTCTTGACGTTGTAGTTGTCACTACGATCAAAGGCCAGGAGCGCCGTGTCCACCACGGTGCTGGCTACACCATTTAAGCCAATCCCCAACTGACCCGAAGCAGTACCGTTGCCAATTTGCAATACGCCCCCGGCTATAAAGGTGTTGCCCTCATTCAAGTTGTTATTAGTCCAAACCCATGTGCCCGTACCGACCTTGCTTACGCTAGTGGTCGTGCTATTCGAGTCGTTCAAGATGCCATTCCAAGTGGAGAGCGGGTGATTAAGGCCGCCTGTCACGTACGTTACTTGCCCATTTATGTTGCTCACATTAATGCCGCCTTGGCTTAATTGGCCTTCACCACCCAGGAAGGTTCCGGAAGTGCCGCCGGTGAGGTCGCCAAAGTAGACATAGCCATTGGCTGCGGAAGTGGCGCCGAGCGCGAATGAAGACCCGGGAAAGATCGTTGTCGAATCGCCAAAGTTAAACGTGGCATTCGGACTGCCAGGACCGCCGGTGACAACCGGCAACGAGCCGTTAGCCAGCAAACCGGTGCTGCCTCCCGCGGGGGTGACGGAACTGTTGGCGTAACCAGTTGCTGCCGTGAGACGGTAGGCATATTGTTGCGGGAAAAGCGCATTGAGCACGAAGGTGCCGTTGAATCCGACATTAGTGCCGTTCGTGGAGATCGTAGTGCCGACATTTCCGACAAAAACGAGTTCCAACGTAACATTGCTAGCCGAACTCACAATGCTGCCGTTAACAATATTGTTGTCGCCACCGGCAGATGCGGAATTCGTCTCCTTGGACGTGACCAAGAAACTGGTGTTGTTATTACTCGTCGGGCTGGGATCAATAATGAGATTACTGCGGAAAGCGACCCCACCCACCTGAATGGCTTGAATCCACAAGGTCGCCCCATTGCCTTGCAAGTGAACGTTGAGGCCAGTGCCTGCACCAAAAGCATTCCCGGTAATATTGCCGTTCGCCAGGACGCCCTGTTGCACATAAATGTTGCCAGTAAAGGTCGAATTAGTGGAATAGCTCAACAAGGTGCCTGGGCCGGTCTTGATGATATTGCCCGACCCGGCAAAAGCCGCTGCGGTATTGGCCAGCGTCACGCCCCCATCCACATCTTGGCCAAAATTTAGACTGGTGTTGCCCGAGAAAATGGTCACGTTGCCGCCAAGGACGTTGATTGTTTGGTTGGCGCCCAAGGCGAAATTACCTGTTCCAAAACTCAGCGTGCTACCGTCTACCAAGTTGATGTAGTTTCGGGCGGAGCTGGGATTCGGCCCGAGATTGTAGGAATTGTTCGGTACCAACAGCGTCGCGCCAGGACCCACAAAATAGTTGCCGGTGAAGACGGCACCGCTAGGCGACGCGCTGCTGCCCGCGAGATTCAGGGTGCCATTTCCCGAAACTGCCAGATTGCCTGAGCCGAACAAGCCTCCCGTGCCGAAATCTAACGTCGCCGTGGCCGGAACGGTGCTGTTGCCGCCGGTGAGATTGGCGGCCCAGACAGGCCCAGCAAGGGTGTTGGGATCACTGGTTGCACCGCCCAGATTTGCCGATAACACGGAGTTTGCAGTGGCGTTAGAGTTGATAAGATTTACGATATCGGAAAGCTTGGTCGTGACGGACCCGGTGGCGTTGGTGGCCAGATTAACCACAACCGTAGTGGCCCCTGGCAGAGTTCCGGCAACGGCGGGCAGAGACGCGCTCCCCACCGTCGTAACTACACTTGATATAGCATTGTTCGCTTTTGGGTCAATCAATTCGACAATTATATAATTAGCTCCTGATGTTGAATTCGGTGGCAAAGCCGCTCCCGGCAACTTCGCGGTAAACACGAGGTTACTCGTGATCGAGCCGACGGTCAGCGTGTTCTTGACCACATTAAGGTCGAAGTCCAGATTGCCAGCGTTGATGGGATTGTTGATGTTGTTGATGGCCAAATTGCCCGAGCCGGCAAAATTGATGTAGGTATTGCCGAACGTGATGGGAATCGAATTCAAAGTCGTGTTCCCCGGGGCGGCATCAAGACTGCCCGCATTAATGAGCAGAGAGCCGGTGCCCAGGGCGTTGCCGCTGCCAATGCCCAGCGTGCCGCCGTTGAGAATCGTGCCGCCAGTATAATTGCTGTTGCCGCTCAAGGTCTGCTGGCCGGGGCCATTGACTACCACTTTGCCGGGACCAGTCAAGGCACCGGAGTATACGTTGCTGATGCTCGCCGGCGGCGTGAAGGTCAACGTCACAGGGCTCGGGGTGGGAGCGTTATTGGCAAGGTTCACCGAGCCGGCACCCACCAACCCACCAACACTCACGTTGAGAATACTGCTGTCAAAAAGGAAATTGCCACCCTGGCCAGAGACCGCCAGCGTCGCATTTACTGCCGCCAGCGAAGTGTTTCCGCCGCCCGGCGCGCTGAGGATGATGTTGCCGCCGGCCGCATAGACGGTACCGCTCAGGGTATTATTGCCGGTAAGCGTCAAGTTGCTGTTGCCGGATTTCGTCAGATTGCTCGGGGAGACATTGTCCACCACGTTCGCACTCAACACGAGCGGGGAATAAGCAATGATGTTCAATTCACCACCGGGATTGGCCGCCATCAAATTACCGCTGCCTTGGATCGTGGTGGGCGATCCGCCCGAGCCGGCCACGTTGGCACTCACCAGCAAGCCGCTGAGTCCAAGATTGCCGTTTAAGTTAAAGGTCGCGCCAGATCCGGTGTTCGGTTGATTGAAGCGCAGGGAATTGAGCACGAAGTTACCGCCCACCGTAATCGCGGTCGCGGTGGCCGGAATGTCCGTGTTGGCTCCCGTGAGACCCAGATTGCCGGCCAACACCGCGGTGCTTTGGGCGGTGCCGTTGCCGAAATAGCCATCACCAAAGTAGGTCGCCAGGGTGCTGTACGGCACAATGTTGCCGCCGGTGCCAATCGCAGCGAAGTCGGTTACCGTGCTGCCGTTGACCGGATAAGTCACGACCGCAAATTGCGCCGCAGAGTTCGGGTCAGTCAGTTGCTGATTAAGGGTTCCCGAGGAGGTCTTGACCACGTCGTTGGCAGTAAACGAGCTGGTCAGAGTCGCCGGTACGCCAGTCGCACCATTGGCCAGAGACTGCACTGCGGCTGCGGCCACATTGCCCGAGCCCAAGCTGCTCACGCTGACCAACGCACCAGCGGCGGTGCCATTGGTCACCGAGGCATTGCCAAACATCGCGGCCACATTCGCCGCCGTATCGCCGCCCGCCTTCAAAGTAACCGTAATGGCGTTGCCGGTGACGCCCAAGGTCGTGGCCCCACCCGCGCCCTGCACATAAGTGACGTTGATGCTGTTGCCAGCCGTGCCGGTGGCTTGTGCTGTGTAAACCAAATTGTCCACAATGTTTGGCGCCACGATGTTGACGGTGCCGCCGGGGCTGCGGGTAATGGTGCCCAAATTCAACGTGAGGACGCCCGTGCCGTTGGTGAGGGTGACGTTCGAACCGCCGGTAATCGGGTTGGTCGTCACCACCTGGGTATTGGTGGTGTTGCCGATGACCGCAAAGGTGGAACCGCCGCCGAGGGACAGCGTCGAAGCGGTGCCCAAAATATTGCCCGAGGCCGCCGTGGGTTGGGTGAAGTCCAACACCAGGGAACCGCCATTGACACTCGTGGTGCCGTTATAAGTGGTGACGCCGCCATAAACCAGCGTGCCATTGCCAATCTTGGTGACGCCCGTTCCCGGCCCATTAATGGTGCCGTCAATGGTCAACGTTTTGCCCACCACGTTGATGACCGGATTATTAATGAGGGTCGCGACACCGGTACCCAGATTCAGGCTCGTCGTCGAACCCAGATAGGTTGCCGTGCCGTTGAAGATCAAAGCCGGATTATTGGCGAGGGTGGCATTGGCGCCCAAATTGGTGGTCAAGGACGCCGACGTATTGCTGGTGCCATTTCCACCGGAAAGGAACAACGGCGCCGTCGTATTTGAAACAAATCCACCGCCATTGCCGGCATTGCCGGTGGCGGTCACCAGGTTACCCGCCGCGCTGCCGTTGGTAACGCTGCCATTACCAATGGCGTTCAGAATATCCGCAGCCTTGGTAATCACGCTGCCGTTGGCGTTGGTGGCCAGATTCACCGTGATGGTATTGCCGGTGACATTAAAACTCAGCGCCTGGTTCGCTCCCCCATTGACATATTGAATGCTAATGGTGTTGCCGTTGGCCGCGTTGGCCCCGGTGAGGCTGGCGTTGCTGGAATTGGCGGCGTAGATGATGCTGCTGTTGGCGCCAATCGTATTGTCGAAGTTGCCGCCCACAAAGGTCAGCGCGCTCGTACCCAGAGCCCGGCTGTTGCCCAGGAACAAGTTGCCGGAAGTCAAGGTCAGGCCGCCGCTAAAGTCGCTCGAGCCATTTAGAGTCAGGGTGCCGGTGCCATTGGCGTTCAGACTGCCCGCGCCGGTAACGCTGCCTTCAATGGTCAGCAATTGGCCGTTGGTATTGAGGTTTCCAGTTACTCCTGAATTTACGGTGACCAGATGCTTCGCGCCAATGTCCAGAGTGTTCCCAGCTGTCAGGGTCGAACTGCCGGTGAATTTGACGCCGGTCGTGTTCGCGCCCAACGCGCCATCCGTGGCGCCCGAGCTGACGTTCACAATTAAATTGCCTGCATTCAGCACCGTCGAACCGGTATAGTTGTTGGCGCCATTGGTCAAAATCAACGTGCCCAGGCCGCCCTTGACCAAGTCGCCGTTGGAACCCGCATCCGTGATGTTACCGCCAATCGTGAACGTGAGGCCGGAGTTGACGTTAACCGTGCCATTGCCAGGTCCGGTCGTGGTATTGCCTACCTGAATAATTCGGTTCGGATTCAAGGTCAGGCTGGTGGTGGGATTAAGTTGGCCACCCGCGATGACAATGTTGCCGCCAGCCCCGGGAGTGGCAGGAGCCACACCCAATTGATTGTCTGCCGAGAAGGCCAGGTTGCCCTGATTGATTTGCCACAGGCCCGTAAAGCCAGTGGTCGCATTGGAGTTATCCACCGCCAATGCCAAAGTGCCACTGCCGGTCTTGATGATGCTGCTGGTGGCCAGGTTATTGTTGGTGCCCGTGATCACGCCTCCCAGCGTGAGGGTGTTATTGACGATGTTAAATGTGGCGCTCCCCGCCGCCCCAGCCAAAATTTCCGGCCCCGTGCCCAAATTCAAGCTGGCCGAGCCGGGCAAGCTGCTGTTCCCGTATTGCAACCCCGCCTGAATGGTCACATTGATTGCGTTGAGCGTGATGTTGGACCCACTGATGTTGTCCAAATCGCCGCCGTTAAGTATCAAGTTGCCGGTGCCGGAAAGCGATCCGGCGCCGAACGCCGCCGGGCTCACGATTTCCAAGTTGCCCGATGTCAGCTTGAGGCTGCCGCTGAAGGTGCTTTGCCCTAAGAGCTGCTGGCTCCCGCCCGGGCCGTTCATCTCTAGGGTGCCGTTAACCGTAAGGTTGCCGCTGTAAGTGGTAGTCGTGTTCGCCTTCGGCGCCAATGTAATTGTAGCGGTGCCACCGAGGGCCGCATTGGCGTTGCCACTGAACCCGCCAACTACGCTTGTGGGGGCGGAAGCGATCAAATTGCCGCCTTCAAACACGATGAGGCTGTTCTGGAAATTCCGATTGGTGGTGTCCGCACCGCCCCCGGTAAAGTTCCCCAGCACGATGTTGCCGTTGACCAAATAAGTATTGCCCGTGAAACCTGCCGGACCATTTATATCCAGGCCGCCCGGGCCCGTCTTGATCAAATTGGTCGAAAGGCCGCCAACGTCGGCAATTTGCACCGCATTAAGAATCAAATTGCCCGACGAGATGGTGATATTCGCTGGATCCGTAGGGTGGTTGGTCACGATTAAGATATCTCCACCAGCCACAACCGGGGCAATTGTGCCATTGTTAATCGCGTTGGTTTGATTGACGGCCGCGGAAACGAGAATACCTCCCACTTGCAGGGTGCGGAAAGCCTCCTCAACGTCTTCGTTTTGGTTGCTAAGCGGCCTGAGGAACGACAGCGCAGCAAACTTGTAATCATTGTTAAATGTAACCGGACTCGTTGCCGTAATTTGCACGCTCGAATTCGTGAAATTGGCGACAGTATCCAGCGGAGTGAAGCCGCCGGAGCCGCCGACTTGGTCGACGATGTTAATATAACCCACCGTCGTATTGGCCATCGCGATAATCGGCGCGGCTGTGGTCGAACTGCTTCCATAGGCGCCCCAGTCCGAGCCCGTCGCGGTTGGAACCACGATGAAGGGAGTGTGATTGCCGTCCGTAATCACCGTCTGATTTTGCGAAGCGCTCGAAGCGGCCGTGAAATTGAACGTGCCGTTGCCCACCGTGCTGAGATTCAATTGGCCGCCCAGCGTGCGCGTCAAGTGTCCGAGATTGAGGGTGATCGCCGGGCCGCCGGCAGACGGGGCGCCACTGAGGGTGATATTGGACACACCCGTTCCGCCATTGACGGTGGTGCCGTTGAAGGTCTGGCTGTTCGGCAGGGCCGCCGGAATTCCCTGAATCAGCAGGCCGCCGGGGCCATTGAGCACCAGGGCCGAGGCCGAATTAATCATGTTCGTGGACGGCGCGCCCGGGGCCGAGAAATCCAATTCCAGCGTGCCGCCACTAACCGTGGTGTTGCCCGAGTAGATGCCGTTGCCGAACAACCGCAGCAAACCTGAACCCGCCACCGTCAGGCCGCCCTGCCCAATAATGTTTCCGCCAAAATTCAGAGTGTTGGCCTGCGTGTCAATCGTGCCCGACTTGCCGGTGCCGATGTTAATGGTGCGGTTCTGCGTGAGGGTGAAGCTGGAGCCGATTTGCAGCGTGGCATTGTTGCTGAACACAATCGAGGAGGTGAAATTCGCGCCCAAGGCACTGTCGGACGAGACATTGAGCGTGCCGCCGGCAAGGGTGGTATTGCCCGTGTAGGAATTGAGGTTGGCAATCGGGAAGGTCAGAGTGCCGCTGCCCTGCTTGGTCAAGCCGCCGTCCGCCGTGTTACCCATCGTCACATCGTGGGTCAGATTCTGGGCAAACGTGACATTAAAGCCGTTCGTGTTGAAATTCAATCCATTGAGCTGATCCACCACTCTGCTGAAACCGGTGATGAAGTTCGTGCTGTTGCCGCCCGCCTGCAAAATGCCACCGTTGAAATTGATCACCGCCGCGCCGCCGATCTGGCCGACATTGCCCGCCGCCAGCGACAAGGCCTGCAGCACGCCGCCACTGAGGTTGTAGGTGGCATTGGCCGAGCCGGTGACATAGCTGTTCTGGCCACCGAGCCGCAAGCTGCCGCCGGCGGAACTCAATCCCGTGAGCGTCACCGTACCACCGGTCTGGTTGACCACGGCGGTGACATTGTCGGAGGCATCGTCCACACTGCTACCCTTGCCGACCCACAAATCGTTCGCCGTCAAATTGGCGGTGCCGGAAATGTTCAAGGTGATGCTGGCACTGCCCAGGCTGGTGCCCAAATTACCCAGGGACAATTCGGTATTGCTGCTGTTCAAGACTCCATTGCCGGAGAGCGTCAGGGTGATGACATCGCCGACCGTGGTGCCGATGTTATTGAAGCCCACCCCCCCCTGGCTGCCGATGCTCAAATTGGCGCCGTTGCCAATAGTGTCGTTTTGCGTGCCCGCCCCAACCGCAAAGTGCGCGCCGGCAATATTGGAACTCAAATTCGCGACGGCCGTGCCGTTGCCACCAAAAGCCAGGTTTCCGGATCCGTTGACGAGCAGCGTCTGGCCCGTCGTGCCGGACTGCGCCATGGCATCGTTGATGGTGATGCTGGAACCGAAGGTGCTGGTCAGCGTGGCGTTGGCGCCGCTGGTGCTGTTGCCGCCCGCGAGGTTGGTGGCGGTCAGAGCCCCGAGGAAACCGGTTCCCGTGCTGTTCGCGGCGAGGGCCACCGTGACGAGATTGCCGGCCGCAGTGCCATTGGTCACTGAGCTGTTGCCAATCAAGCCCAGAATGTCCGACGCCTTGGAAATGACATTGCCGGCGGCGTTGGTGGCCAGATTCACCGTGATGGCGTTGCCGCTGACCGTCAAATTCGCCGTCGGGTTGTTTGCGCCCGGGTTTACATAGGAAATGCTCACGTTGTTCCCCGCCGTGCCGTTGGCCCCGGTCAAGTTCGCATTATTCGGATTCACGGCGTAAACCAAGCTGTTGCTCGAGAGGTTGAGGGTCGTATTGGAATTCAAGGTGATCGTGCTCGGGGCAGCCGCCGACCCAAACGTGAAGCTGTTCACCGGATTCAGAATGCCGGACCAAGTCTGATTGTTGTTAATATTCAGCGAACCGCCAAAGCTGTTCTGAACTGAGGCATTATTGATAATCAACGACCCCGAGGAGGACAGAGCGCCCGCACTGGCGAGGCTCAAGGTGCCGAAATTAACCGTGGTGTTGCCAAAGTAGGTATTGGTGCCATTCAGGGTGAGGGTGCCGCTGCCCACTTTGATGAGCCCGCCATTGCCCGTGAGCGCCCCGCTATATGTTGAATTAAAATTATTGGTGCCCACCGTCAACTGCACCGGGGTGTTGCTGCCCGGAGTGTTGTCCAGACCCAGCGCCTTCGTGCCGGTCAGACCGCCAAAGGTCACCGCCGTGAGATTGCCGAAGCTCAAATTGCCATTGCCAGCGTTGTAGTTAAACGTGCTGTTTTGCAGCGCGCTGGCGGTGCCGAGGAGGAGTGTGCCGGCCGTGAGGGTGGTGTTGCCCGTGA
>Ga0265319_1000486_pt1 | contig 27833 bp, 20 predicted proteins | sample 4824metaG_FD_192443 | JGI IMG/M metagenome (GOLD analysis project Ga0265319, IMG submission 192443) | Rhizosphere microbial communities from Carex aquatilis grown in University of Washington, Seatle, WA, United States - 4-8-24 metaG | ecosystem: Host-associated > Plants > Roots > Rhizosphere >...
TTTTTAGGTTAAGCTCAACGGTACTCCTGTGCCCTACTTTCGGGTCAACCATGCCTTCAAGGGCGTCTACGTGGATCATCCCGGCATCTATCATCTTACTTTTCGTTACTGGCCCGAGGATCTGACCCTTGGTCTTTGGCTGTGCCTGGTCGGCCTCCTGCTCGGCGTCGCCGCTCCTGTCCTCGACTGGTACCGGCGCCGGCCGCGTGCAATGACAGCCTGAAATGCAGATTGCACTGAAGCCATGGCTGGATCTTCGGGCGGCGCTCCTCGCACTCACTCTCGCGGTGGCCGCGGCCCTGCCGCTGGTCACGACCAGCGCCATCCGGCGCGACTATTATTTTTTTGACGTCACGCTGACCTCGGAGACCTCCGGGCTGACCCAGTTCTTCTGGGACCTCGGACGAGGCAACAACGAGGCGGATTCGTCGGTCCAGCCCCTGAAGGTTGAGCGAAAGCCAGTGGTCTATCGCTTCATGGTGCCCCCGGGCACCTTCCACGGATTCCGGTTTGACCCCATCGACCGGCCGGGCCGCCTCACCATCAGCCATGCCCGCATCGTGGACGTCCGTGGTCACCTCGTGCACGAGTTCAAGCCCGGGGATTTCAAGCCCAACAACCAGGTGCGGGAACTCTCGCGCGAGGGCGATACCCTTATTTGTGTCACGACACCGGATGCCAACGATCCCTTCCTCGACCTGCCGATCGCCGCGCCAATGGACCTGCCGGTGCTCAGCTGGATGAAATTCCGCTCCGGAATGCCGGTCGCCGCCGCGGTTTTCATGATTGGTCTCCTGCTGAGCAGTCCCCGGCTGCTGCATCACATCCGGACTCGTGGGACGCCCGCAGCCGTCTGGCTGGCCGCCCGGCCAAGGACCACGATCCTGCTGGTCGCCGCGCTGGCCGTGGCGGTGCAGTCTCATCCGGTGATCTTCGCGGGGCGTAGCTTCGTGTCACCGAACAACGGGTCGTTGATGCTGTACACCAACCAGCCCACTCTGCCCCGGGCGACCCAGGCGGAATTCGCCGACACCATGGGCTCGGATGTCGGGGCGATGCTGTTCAATTTCATCTACTATCCCATGATCCAGAGGGACGCCCTGCTGAATCATGGTGAGCTGCCGCTGTGGAACCGCTACAACATGGCCGGCGAGCCGTTGCTTGGGCAGGGGCAGTCGATGCTGGGCGATCCGTTCAACCTGCTCACCATCCTCGCCGACGGCGCGGCGTGGGCGTGGGACGTGCGTTTCCTCATCGCGCACTGGCTGCTCGCCGCCGGCGTCGGGTTCGCGGTCTGGATGCTGACCCGTCACCTCGCCGCCGCCCTCCTTTCCACCGTCGGCGCGGGTTTCATCTGCTTCTTCGCGTTTCGCATCAACCACACGGCCACCTTCAGCCTGTGCTACTCCCCGTGGATCCTCGTCACCTGGATCGGGCTCATGCAAAGCCGGACCCCGCGGGAACAACTGGGATGGCTCGGCGGCCTGGTCCTGGCCAATTGGACCGAGTTTTCCAGCGGGACCCTGAAGGAGGCCAGCATGCTGATGGCCTGCCTCAATCTCGCCGGCGTGCTGTTGCTGTTCCTCGTCCCGACCCATCGCGGTCATCGCGTTCGCGTGCTGCTGCTGGCCTGCGCCGCGGGCGGGGTTTTCCTGCTCCTGGCTGCTCCGCTGTGGCTGAGCTTTTTCTCAACCCTGCGCCACTCGGTCACAGCCTATGACGTGCCCCAGGCCCAGACCTATTCGCTGACCCAGTTCATCGGCATCTTCGACGATATTTTTTACCGGCAGAAGTGGCCCGGTGAATGGGTGGTCGCACCCGGGCTTAACGCACTTTTCCTGCTCGGCCTGCTGGCTTGGGTAACGAGCCCGTCGGCCTGGCGTCAGGATCGGGCCGGCCTGGCGTTGCTGCTGGCCGCCTTGGTGCCCTGGGCGCTGGCCTTCGGCGTCGTGCCTCCCGCAATCATCGTCAAGATTCCCTTCATCGCGAACATCTGGCATGTCGGAAACACGTTCTCCTGTCCGCTGCTGATTCTTTTCGCCGTGCTGGCCGGGTGCGGTTTTGCCGATGCGATGAAGCATGCCGGCCGGAGCGGGTGGTGGCGGCAGTTGGCGGTGGCCGTGGGGATCGCCGCTGTTCCGGTCGCGGTCTATTTTTTCACGACCCGCGGCCAAGCCAAGAGTCCTTTCTTCCAGGGTTACGCACCGGCCCTGGGTCTCGCCGCACTCGCGCTGCCGCTGGGCCTGCGGTGGTCAGTGCGGTCCGGCCGAACCTGCGCCGTCGCCGTCGTCCTGGTAATCGGGGTGCCGCTCCTGCTGTGGCGGCACAGCCAGTACCTGCACTCCACGTTCAGCCATTATGTGTTCGTCCCGGGCGAGCGGGCGGATTTTCACGCGCCTTCGCCCGCGGTCGCGTACGTCAACCGGGTCAAGGATCCCGCGCCCTCCCGGATGATCGGATTGGAGAACAACCTGTTTCCCACCTACAACACCGCGCTCCTGTGGGAGAGCCTTTACGGCGTGGATGCCGTTCGCAACGGGTACTACCTGGATTTCACCGCCGCCCTGCACATGGGCCGGGTCTGGCAGTGGGACGGTGGCACTGAGGAAAAGGACGCCATCACGCTGCAGCCCGTGCACGACCTGCTGAACGTGACCCATTATCTGGCCGACCACACGAGTCCGCCGCACCAGATTCCCCGCCTGCAGCTGCTCGGGCAATATGACCTGGATGTTTACACGAGTCCGACCGCGTGGCCCCGCGCGTTCTTCACCGACCGGCTGGTTGGCTACGACAAGCTCCTGGACTTCGTGGCGCTGGTGCACAATGGCGACGGGCGCCCCTTTGCCTCGTTCCAAACCGGCGAAGAGCACCTCCCGACCCTGCCGTCCGACCTCGCCACCCGCACCGTGCGCGCGGCCACTGCCTACCGCCTCACGGCCAACACGACGTCGTTTGTCGTCGATGCGCCCGGGCCCGGCGTGGCGGTGTTGACGGAGACGTTCTACCCCGGCGACTTCAAGGTCACGGTGGACGGACGCACGGTCAGCTATTTTCGCGTCAACCAGGCATTCAAGGGCGTGCCAATCGAGCAGGCCGGCCGGCACGAAATCATTTTCACCTATTGGCCGGAGCATTTTACGCTGGCCCTGATCATGGCAGCGGCCGGATTGGTCCTTGCACTCGCCGGAACGACCTGGCTTTGGGCGGCCGGCGGAAAAAAGAGTAGCGTTCCAGCCCGGTCCATCGCATGACGGTGGGTTTTGAACCCTTGCAATCTGCGTCCCGCCCCACTCTAGCGACCAAATCCAGCATGTACCACCGGAGCTGCCCGATCTGCTCGGGCAAACGCACTGCCTACGCCTTTTCGCACGAGGGATATCGCATCTGCCGCTGCGACGACTGCACGTTCATGTTCGTCAACCCGCAGCCCTCCGACGAGGTGCTGGCAAAGATTTACAACGAGACCTATTTCATCGGGTCCATGTCCGGCGAATCCGGCATCGCCCAGGACGTCAAGCGGGCCACGGCGCGGCACTACCTGCGCCTGATGGAACTCTACTGCGGCAGCCCGTTGCGCGGGCGCGTGCTGGAGATCGGGTGCGGCCGGGGAGAGTTCATTCTCGAGGCGGTGGAGCACGGGCTTGAGGCGGTGGGAGTGGAATATGCCGAGGCGTCGGCCAGTCAGGCCCGCGCCCTCGTGGAGGGCCGCGCGCGGATCCTGACCGGGGACATCGACTCCGCCAACCTGCCGGACGGCTCGTTCGACTACTGCGTCTTCGCCGACGTGATCGAGCACGTGCGCGATCCCGCCGCCTTCATCGAGCGCGTCTGGCGGGCGCTCAAGCCCGGCGGCACGGTCTTCATCGCCACGCCCTCGATCGACTCCCCGACCGCCCGGCTCATGCGGGAGAACTGGATGGAGTTCAAACTCGAGCACCTCTCGTACTTCAACCGGCACACGCTCGACCAACTTCTGCACCGGCATCATTTCTCCGACATCCAGACCGGGGCGGGCTACAAAGTCCTGACCCTCGACTACATCAGTTCGCATTTCCAGCGCTACCCGGTGGGCGGCCTCCTCGGACTCATTCCCAAGGCACTCAGGATCCTGCCGGCCAGCGTGCGGGAAGAACCGCGTTTCTTCCGTTCCAGCGGCATCATCGCCTGCGCCACCAAGGGCCAGCGGCACCCGGTGCGGCGGCTTTCCATCATCGTGCCGGTCTACAACGAGGCCGCGACCGTCACGGAGCTCCTCCAACTCCTGGAGGCCAAGACGCTCGACGGCCTGCAGAAGGAAATCATCCTCGTGGAGAGCAACTCGACCGACGGCAGCCGCGAAATCGTCCAGCGCTATGCCGGTCGCGCGGGTTGGAAAGTCATCCTCCAGGATCGTCCCCAAGGCAAGGGCTTCGCGGTGCGCGCGGGGCTGGCCGAGGCCACCGGCGACTACGTGCTGATCCAGGATTCCGACCTCGAATACGACCTTGAGGACTACGACGTACTGCTGGAGCCGCTGCTGTCCGGCCGCGAGTCCTTCGTCCTCGGTGCCCGGCACGGCAAGCGTTCCTGGTGGAAGCTCCGGCGCTTCAGCGACCGGCCGGCGTCGGCCCTCCTGCTCAATTTCGGCCATTATCTCTTCGCCTCGGCGATCAACGTGATGTTCGGCCTGCGGCTCCGCGACCCGTTCACGATGTACAAGGTCTTCCGCCGCGACTGCATCTACGGCCTAAAGTTCGAGTGCAACCGCTTCGATTTCGACTATGAGCTCCTGCTCAAACTCGTGCTCCGGGGCTACCGTCCCATCGAGATCGCCGTCAACTACCGCTCCCGTTCCTTTTCCGAGGGCAAGAAGGTCCGCTTCATCCAGGATCCCCTGCTGTGGATCAAGGCCCTTTACCGCCTGCGTTTCCGCACGCCGCGCTCCGACCTCACGAGCCTCGCCCACGAGGCCCAGCGGGATATTCTCTGAGCCCCACCCGCCACCCGACCATGCCCAAGATCGTCCTTATCACCGGCTCGTCGGGGCTCATCGGCTCCGAGGTCTGCCAGTATTTCGCCCGCGAGCTCGGCTACACGGTGCATGGCCTCGACAACAACCAGCGCGCCGTCTTTTTCGGTCCGCAGGGCGACACCCGCTGGAACCAGCAGCGCCTCACCCGCGAACTGCCCGGTTTCGTGCACCACGAGCTGGACATCCGCGACCGGCCGGGGGTCCTTGCGTTGGTGAAGTCAATCCGGCCCGCGGCCATCGTTCACACCGCCGCCCAGCCGAGCCACGACCGCGCCGCGGCCATCCCGTTCGACGATTTCGACACCAATGCGGTCGGCACGCTCAACCTGCTCGAGGCCGCCCGCCAGGCGTGCCCCGAGTCGCCTTTCGTGCACATGAGCACGAACAAGGTTTACGGTGACGCGCCCAACCGGATCGCCCTGCGGGAACTTCCGACCCGCTGGGACTACGCCGACGAGGCCTACGCGCATGGCATCGCCGAGACTTTCACCATCGATCAGTCGAAGCACTCGCTCTTCGGTGCATCGAAGGTCGCCGCCGACGTCATGGTGCAGGAATACGGCCGCTATTTCAACCTGCCGTCCTGCTGCCTGCGCGGCGGGTGCCTCACCGGTCCGAACCATAGCGGCGTGGAGCTGCACGGTTTCCTCAGCTACCTCGTGAAATGCAACCTCGAGGGCCGCGAGTACAAGGTTTTCGGCTACAAGGGCAAACAGGTGCGGGACAATATCCATTCGCTCGACGTCGCGCGCTTCATCGCCGCGTTTGTGGCCGCGCCCCGCGCCGGCGAGGTCTACAACCTCGGCGGAGGCAAGGCCAACAGCGCGTCGATCCTCGAGGCCTTCAAGCTCGCGGAAAAATTCACCGGCCGGCCCCAGGTCCACGCCTATCTCGACCAGAATCGCGCCGGCGACCACATCTGCTACTACAGCGACCTGCGGAAGATGCGCGCCCACTATCCCGCCTGGGACATCACCCAGTCGCTGGAGGAAACCATCCGCCAGATCGTCGCCGCATGGCAGTCCCGTCCCGCCCGGTAAACCCCAACGTCGATCCAAGGCAGTCGTACGTTTTGGTGGCTCCTGGTTCGTAGTCCAAGCTTCAGCCAGTCCGGAATTCCGGCTGACACCGGGCCTCCAGATGCAATACGTGGTAAGGGCTGATTTGACGAGGGTTTGACGTATCCCTGGCGGACGTCCAACGTCTCCTGCACCATGCGGGTCTTCCAACCCATCTGTTCGTCGGTCGTCGCCGTCCTCGCGCTGGCAGCGGGAACATCATTGCTTAGCGGCCAGACCGCCCTCCCCGATTCGCCGTTTCTGGGCGGCAACGGATCCGCGGTTGATCGCTCAAACGGACCGGCGGAGCCCTTTGAGCTCACCGGCATCAGCGTCGTCGGTGAAAAGACCTTCGTGAGCATCTATGACTCGGCGGAAAAGCACAGCCATTGGATCGCGGTCGGCGGAACGGTCGGCGAAATCCACGTCATGAGCTGCGATCTTGTCACCGACCAGTCTTTGGTCCGCATCGGGGGCAAGCTGAAGGTACTGACCTTGCGGGCGCCGTCCATTGCCGCGGCGCCAGCCGTCTCTCCCTCCGCCGAGGGCGGCTCGGCCCTGATCGGTTCGCCGATGGCCGGGGCCGGCGCGGTCGCGCCGGCTGTGTCGTCGTCCGACGAGGATCAGGCACGCGAGGCCCGCATGTTGGTGACCGACCTGCTCGAAATCAGCATGCAGCAGCGCAAGGCCTACGAGGAAGCGCAGAAGAAGGCCGCCGAGTCCGCGGACAAGCCGTAGGCGGGCGTAATCGGCAACGCGGGTCACCCGGGCGCGGTGCGGGGGACGCCGGTTCAAAAACACGCTTCCCGCGCCGGTGATTTTTCACAAGGGTGGCCGGATGCGAATCCTCCTTTCCGGCGCCTGTGGCTTCGTCGGCAGCACGCTCGCGCGGGCCTTCGCGGCTAACGGAGCCGGGCACCAACTCTGCGGATTCGACAATTTCATCCGTCCGGGAAGCGAGGGCAACCGTGCGGGATTGGCCCGCCTGGGCGTAAAGCTCTTCCATGCCGATCTCCGGTCAGCCAGCGATCTGGACGCCCTGCCCGCCTGCGACTGGGTCATCGATGCCGCCGCGAATCCCAGTGTGCTGGCCGGGGTGGACGGGCTGACCAGCTCCCGCCAGTTGGTGGAGCACAATCTCGGCGGCACTGTGAACCTGCTCGAGTACTGCAAACGCCATCGCGCCGGCTTCATCCTGCTAAGCACCAGCCGGGTTTATAGCATACCCCCTCTGGCCGCCCTGCCGGTCGAAGTCGTCAACGGCGCTTTCCGACCCGCCACCGGTGCCGTCCTTCCTCCCGGCCTCGGATCCGCCGGGATCGACGAAACCTTCGCAACGACCGCCCCCGTCTCCCTGTACGGGGCCACCAAGCTGGCGAGTGAGGCCCTCGCACTCGAATACGGCGACGCGTTCAACCTGCCGGTGTTCATCAACCGGTGCGGCGTGATGGCCGGTGCCGGTCAGTTCGGTCGGCCCGACCAGGGCATTTTTGCCTACTGGATCAACAGCCACCTGCGCCGCCGGGCGTTGAAATACATCGGCTTCGGCGGGCAGGGCCATCAGGTGCGGGATTGCCTGCACCCGCGCGACCTCGTGCCGTTGCTCGAAAGGCAGCTGGCCGCTCCTCGGATCGGCAGCGACGAGCGACTAATCAACGTCTCGGGCGGGCTCTCCTCGGCGCGCTCTCTGCGGCAACTCACCGATTGGTGTGCGGAGAAATTCGGTTCGCACGCGGTCACCGCGGATCCCGCGCCGCGTCCCTTTGATCTGCCGTGGATGGTGCTCGACCACGCCCGCGCCACGCGCCAATGGAATTGGCGGCCCCAGACGCAGACGGAGCAGATCTTCGAGGAAATCGCCGCTCATGCGCGGGCCAATCCCGAGTGGCTCGATCTGTCCGCTCCGTTCTGATCCAGCAGGGACGCCATGCCTTCCGCCGCGCCGCTCACGCTCTACTCTGTCGTCATTCCAGCCCGCGACGAGGAGGCATCCCTCCCGTCCGTGGTGGGGAGTATCTACAACGCGCTGTCCGCCGAGGGAGTTCCCCACGAAATCGTGGTGGTTGACGATGGCAGCACGGACCGGACATGGGCCGTCCTGCAAGAGTTGCGCCTCACCTGTCCCTCCCTCCGGCCCGTGCAGAACTCGGGCGCTCACGGCTTTGGGCGGGCGGTCGTCCATGGTCTGGACCACAGCCAGGGAGATGCCGTGGTAATCATGATGGCCGATGCCTCCGACTCGCCTTCGGACGCCGTGCACTACTGGCGCCTCCTCAACGAAGGCTACGACTGCGCCTTCGGCAGCCGCTTCATCGAGGGGAGCAAGGTCATCGACTATCCACGGATCAAGCTGTTCGTAAACCGCCTCGCAAATTTTCTGGTTCGCATCGGCTTCAACATCGCGCTCAACGACACCACCAACGCCTTCAAGGCCTACCGGCGGACGGTCATCGACGGTTGCCGTCCGTTCCTTGCGCCCCATTTCAATCTCACGGTGGAATTGCCGCTCAAGGCGATCGTCCGGGGCTACACATGGACCGTGGTTCCCATCTCCTGGCAAAACCGGAAACACGGCGAGGCGAAGCTCAAGATCAAGGAAATGGGCAGCCGCTACTTTTTCATCTGCGCCTATGTCTGGCTGGAGAAATATTTCAGCCGCGGCGACTACCGGAGGAATTGAGCCTGGCCGCTTCCACTGACGCACGTCTGCAGCGCCGGCAGGCGCCATGGGAAAGATGCGTCGCCCGCCTCCTCAAAAACCCTTGTTCATGGCCCCACCGGTCCCTTTCAATCTCTCCTCATGATTTATCTGCTCGGCGGCTCCGGTTACGTGGGCCAGGCCTATCAAGCGCTGCTCTCCCGCAAAGGCATCTCTTTCCGAAACTTGCAGCGTTCCGAGCTCGACTACAGTGACCCCGCCGTCCTGACGTCCGCGCTCAGGGCCGGCAAGCCGGAGTTCCTGATCAATGCCGCCGGCTATACCGGCAAGCCGAATGTCGATGCCTGCGAACTGCACAAGGCCGAGTGCCTCTTCGGCAACGCCGTTCTTCCCGGCCGCATCGCAGAGGCCTGCACGGCGGCCGGCGTGCCTTGGGGCCACGTGTCGTCCGGCTGCATCTTTACCGGCGCACGCCCCGATGGCTCCGGTTTTACCGAGACCGACAGCCCCAATTTCACCTTCCGCCAGAACAATTGCTCCTTCTACAGCGGCACCAAGGCCCTCGGCGAAGAGGTGCTTGCTGGCCAGTCCAACCTCTACGTCTGGCGCCTCCGGATTCCCTTCAACGAAATCGACAATCCCCGCAACTACCTCACCAAGCTCCTGCGCTACAATACGCTGCTCGAGGCCACCAACTCGATCTCGCAACTCGAGGAGTTCGTGGCCGCCACCTTTGCCTGCTGGGAGAAGCGCGTCCCCTTCGCCACCTACAATGTCACCAACCCGGGTCAGGTCACGACGCACGAGGTCGTGAACCTCATCCGCAAGACCGGTGTCTCCCGCAAGGACTTCGTCTTTTTCAAGGATGAGTCCGACTTCATGGCGAAGGCGGCCAAGACCCCCCGTTCCAACTGCGTGATGGACTCGGCCAAGCTCGCCTCCGTCGGCATTCGCCTCACCGAGGTCCACGAGGCGGTGGAACGCGACTTGAGGCGGTGGCAGAAAGCAGTTTGAACCGCGAAGGGCGCGAAGAAACGCGAAATTCATGCCGGAAGACCTGCTCTATCGTGATGAAGTTTACCGCATCGTCGGTGCCTGCTGGCCGTTCACAAAGACAAGGGGAATGGATATGTGGAGCCGGTTTATCAGGATGCACTTGAGATCCAACTGGAATTTTTTCGGCATTTCATTCGATGCACAGCGAAACTACCAGATTCACTATCGCGACCGGCCCTTGAAGCATACCTACACCCCCGACCTGCTTTGTTTTGACAAAATCATCGTCGAACTCAAAGCGGCCAAAGCGTTGACCGATGAGCATCGAGCTCAATTGTTGAATTATCTCAAGGTCACCCGGCTCCATCTCGGGCTCCTGGTCAACTTCGGTTCTTATCCCCGTCTCGAATGGGAGCGCATCGTACTCACCCACCATTAACCTTCGCGTCTCTTCGCGCCCTTCGCGGTTAAACATATTCATGAACCTTCTCGTCACCGGCGGCGCCGGCTTCATCGGCAGCAACTTCATCCGCCAGCGCCTGCTCGAGCCGGGATCGCCGCTCACCCGGCTCGTCAATCTCGACGCCCTCACCTACGCCGGCAACCTCGCCAACCTCGCCGACCTGGCGTCCGATCCGCGCTATGTCTTCGTCCATGGCGACATTGGTGACACCACCCTTGTGCCGCGCCTGCTCGCCGAGCATCAGGTCGACGCCATCGTCAACTTCGCCGCCGAGTCCCACGTCGACCGCTCCATCGATTCGCCCGAGCCTTTCATCCAGACCAATGTCGTCGGCACCCTCCGTTTGCTCAACGCCACGCGGCTTTACTGGTCCAAGCTGGCGGAACCAAAAAAATCCTCGTTCCGCTTCCTGCACGTGTCGACCGACGAGGTCTATGGCACGTTGTCCGCCTCCGACCCCGCGTTCACCGAGGAAACCCCCTTTGCGCCCAATTCGCCCTACGCCGCCTCCAAGGCGGCCAGCGACCATCTGGTGCGGGCTTACCAGCACACGTACAAGCTGCCCACGCTCACGACCAATTGCTCGAACAACTACGGTCCCTATCATTTTCCGGAAAAACTTATTCCGCTCGTGATCCTCAACGCCCTCGAGGGCCGGCCGCTTCCCGTCTATGGCGATGGCCAGCAGATCCGCGACTGGCTTTATGTCGAGGACCACGCCGCCGCGATCTGGCTGGTGCTGAAGCAGGGGCGGATCGGCGAGACCTACAATATCGGCGGCCTCAACGAAAAGCCGAACATCGAGATCGTGCAGACCATCTGCACGCTGCTGGACCGGAAATCGCCCCGCCCCGACGGGAAGCCCTACGCCTCCCAGATCACCTATGTGGCCGACCGTCCCGGTCACGACCGGCGCTACGCGATCGATTGCGCCAAGCTGCAGCGCGAGCTCGGCTGGGCCCCGCGGGAGAATTTCAACACCGGGATTGCGAAGACGGTCGACTGGTACCTCCAGCATCGTCCCTGGGCCGCAGAGATCACCGCCAAGAAGTATGCTCGGGAACGCTTGGGTTCCGCGTGAGCCAGGGCGGCCGGCGGCTGCACTCGACTTGGTCGTCCCATCCCCCTTAGACCTCTTCCCACTCCCATGGCTCGCAAAGGCATCATCCTCGCCGGTGGCTCCGGCACGCGGCTCTTTCCCCTGACGATCGCGGTGAGCAAGCAGCTCATGCCCGTCTACGACAAGCCGATGATCTATTATCCGCTGTCGGTCCTGATGCTCGCGGGCATCCGCGAGATTCTCGTCATCTCCACCCCCACCGACCTGCCCCTGTTCCGGCGCCTCCTCGGGGATGGTGCCAATCTCGGCCTCACGCTCACGTATGCGGAGCAACCCAGCCCGGACGGACTCGCCCAGGCCTTTCTCATCGGCGCCGACCATGTCGGCGATTCGCCTTCTGCGCTCATCCTTGGTGACAACCTGTTCTACGGCCATGATATCGGGCGCTCACTGGCCACGGCCGGCTCGCGCACGACGGGCGCCACGATCTTCGGCTATCACGTGGCTGACCCGAAAAGTTATGGTGTCGTCGAGTTCGCGCCCGACGGCCGCGTCCTTTCCCTGGAGGAAAAGCCCGCCCAGCCCAAGTCGAACTATGCGATCCCGGGGCTCTATTTTTATGACCGGGATGTCGTCGCCTTGGCCCGCCGCCTCAAGCCTTCCAAGCGGGGCGAATTGGAGATCACCGACCTGAACCGGCTCTACCTCGAAGCGGGGCGCCTCCATGTCGAACTGCTGGGCCGCGGCACGGCATGGCTGGACACGGGAACGCACGATTCCCTCCTCGATGCGGCGCAATTCGTCCACGTGATTGAAAGCCGCCAAGGCCTGAAGATCGCTTGCCTCGAGGAGATCGCGTTTCGGCAGGGCTGGATCGACCGCGCCGGACTCGAGTCCAATATCACCAAGCTGGGGAAATCGAGCTACGGCGCCTACCTTCGGAAAGTGCTCGATGGAACCACCTAGGCGTCCCGAAATCCCCGCCGGCCGCCATTAACCCGGACCACGGTGCAGGTTTCGTTCATTATTCCGTTGTACGACTGCGTGGCCCTGACCCAAGCCACGATCGCGAGCCTCCAGGCCACACTGCCCCAGGGACTGGAGCACGAGATCATCCTCGTCGATGACGGCAGTACCGACGGCACCCGGGCGTGGCTCGCCACCCTGCGCGAACCTTTCCGGGTGGTCCTGCACGAACGCAACCAGGGTTATGCCGCCGCGAACAACCATGGAGCCGCGATCGCACGGGGCGACGTTCTCGCGCTGTTGAACAACGACCTGGTCCTGACACCGCGCTGGCTCGAACCGATGCTCGACCTTCATCGACGACTCGGGCCGACCGCAGGACTGGTCGGCAATATCCAGCGTGAGGTCGCCACCGGCGCCATCGATCACGCGGGCATCTTCATTAACTCCAAGGGCAAACCCGAACACGCCCGCACCCTTCCCTGGTGGTCGTGGATCCCGGGCACCCGCGCACAGACCGTCGCCATGGTCACGGGCGCCTGCGTGCTGATCGATCGGGGCCTGTGGCAACGGCTCGGCGGATTCGACGAAGCCTACATCAATGGTTGCGAGGACGTGGATCTCTGCCTTCGCGCCCGCCAGGACGGTCGCGTCAACGCCGTGGCCCTCCGCAGCACCGTGTACCACCACGTGAGTTCGTCCGCCGGCCGCAAGGCGCGAAACGAACAAAACACCTTCCGCCTGACGCTCCGCTGGCAGCGTGAGCTCGCCGCGTACGCCGTGCGGCGCTGGTGCCAGGATTTTTACGAAGGCAATCTGTTCCTCCCACGCGATCGCCACCCCGGGCTGTCACTCCGGATCTGGGCTTATGGGACCGGCCTGAGTCACACTCCTCCGCCGCAGGCGGTCGCCGCCGTGGACGAAGCCATCGCGTTGGAGCTGGCGCGCTGGCAAAAGATGTTCGCCCGCTGAGAAAGCGGTCGGGTTAACGGCTCCGCATCACTTCCCGCACCACGGCCTGGGGACGCTGGTTGATCGTAAGAAACATCCGGCCGATGTATTCGCCGATCAGGCCGAGCATCACCAGCTGGACGCCGGAAAACAGCACCACGGCCGAGATGATCCAGCCGAAGCCGTACTGCGGCCCGCGGTTGGCAAGCCACAGGCACACCACCACCGCGAACGCCGCCAGGCCCGCCAGGGCCATCACCAGGCCCAGCACGGTCGCCACACGGAGGGGAAAGACCGAAAAATTCACCCATGAGCTCAGCCACAGCCGCAGCAGGCGCCGGAGCGTGTACCCGCTGCTGCCGGTCTGCCGTGGCTCATGGCGCACCTCGATCGACCCGATGCGTTGCGTGAGCTGCAACAGCAGGCCGTCAATGTACGGGTAGGGGCCGACATAGCCCGCCGTTTGTCCCGCCACGAAGGCGCTCACACAACGGAAGCTCGAAAGGTAAAAGCCGGGTGGTTTGTCCAGCGCCCAGTCCGTCACGCGATTCGTCAGCCAGCTGCCCGCATTTCTCCACAGGGAGTGCTGCTTTACCTCGTAATGCCCGAACACCACGTCGAGACCCTGGTCGCGGGCATGCCGCCAGAGGCGCACCGCCTCGGCCGGAGGATTCTGCCCGTCATCGTCCAGATTGACCACGTGGGCGCCGCGCGCCTGCCTCCAGCCGGTGAGCACCGCGTTGTGCTCGCCAAAATTCCGGGCGTGCTCGATGTACAGGATCGGGATCCTGGCCGCTCCCACCAGTTCGTGGCAAACCGCTGCCGTCCCGTCGACGCTGCCGTCGTTGACCAGCACGATCTCGTGTCCGCCCTCGATCTTCAGGCCTTCAATCTCGCGCACCAGCGGTGCAATGGTCGGGGCACTGTTGTAGAGGGGGATGACGAAGCTGAGGGCGGGACCGGACATCGCGGCTGGATTAGCCGCAAAATCAACCTGCGGCGCAAGCACTCGTTCGCCCGCACCGGGTGCCACGTCAAGGCATCCCGGATCTTCTCTCAAAATCACTGCGCACAGGAGCGCCACTCCGGCTGATAAAACATACGTGTTCGCTCCAATGTTCCCCGTAGAATCTTGCCGGGGCGCAAGCTTGGTTTGCACGCAATCAGCCCGTCGCCGGCGTAGGTGTCGCCGATATCGATCCTCTTGCGAGAAGCGGAAACTCGTGGATGGCGAACACCCGCTCGGACCCGGCGCCGATCCGAAAAATTCGCCGAGCACATCAGGGTTCCGGCGGGGTGCTGTCGGGCAACACCAGGATATTCAGGTCGAAAACCGCAAAGCCCAGCGGCCGCTGATCCCGCTCGTTCGCCACCGCGGGCGGCAGGTTGGAGCGCAGCTCGAGGGTCGCGCCACCGGGCGGGATGGTGAGCTCGGGGACCCGCACCTTGCCGAGCTTGGTGCCGACCTTCACCGTGCGCATGAGCTTCCCGCCCATCCAGACCTGCATCTGCCTTGGCACGACGCTTCGCACCATGAACTCGCACACGATGCGCCGGGGACGGTCGTGCGGGTTCTCGATCAGGAGCGTGGCGTCACCCTTCGTCCAGTGCCACAGGGTGCTCATCTGGTGCGGCAGTCGTTCGGCCTCGTACCAGCCGTCACCGAGGCTCGCCTTCAGGTAGTAGGGACTGCCCAGGCGGACGATCGAATAGTTTTCGCTCAGGACGTTGTAGTCCGCGGGGTCGGGCAACGTGAATTCGATCAGCTCTGCGTTGAGGTCCCACTCCCCGCGCAGCGGCGTGTTCTTCCGGCCCTCGTAGGTATGGGTCACGAAATACTGCGGCTTGCGCAGCAGAAACGCATTGGCCCATAGCCGTTGCCACATGTCGGGCACCAGCATGTTCAACGAAGTGACCTCCGGCATGGCCTCGATCTTCTGGAGGTTGATGAGTTCCGCATCGACCATCAGCGGGGGCCGTTGCATGCGCACGCTGAAGCGATAGGTTGCGTTGAGGGTACCGGCCGTCACTGCCAGTGCGAGCGTCCAGCCGGCCACGCGCAGGGCCGAGGACCGGCTCGTTAACAGCGTCACCCAGTAGCAAAGAGCCGCCAGGACACCGGGATAAAAGACCGAGAGCACCTTGTAGGCGTCGTAGCTGGCGTTGGTTCCGAGTTGGATTCCACGCAGATTGAGGTAGCCGTAGCCCAGCAGCACCGGGACCGCAAGGGAGAGCGCCATGAAAACACCCGGCCGCCGCAGCTTCGCCCCCTTGACCAAGGCCACGAGCAGTATGCCGACCACCGCCAAGGCCAGGACCAAATGCAACCCGCCGGACAACGTGTTCAGCTGTGGATCGGCCACCATCCCGAGCCAGCCCTCGGGCGTCAGGCCCGGTATGCGCCATCCGAAGTCATATTGCTGGAACAGCATGAACCGCTCCGTCAGGCCTGCGACGCGATCCAGATAGATCGCGCCGCAGGCCACCAGTGGGAGCAGCATCATCAACGACCAGCGCGCCAGGCGGCGCCAATCGCCCCGCCACTGGGCTATTCCGCCCACATAGGCCAGCACGGGCACAAAGCAGATGATCAGGATGAAATTATAGCCGCCCAGCACCAAAGTATACCCGACCGATAGCACGCCAGCCATCATGAGTCCGCGGCGCCAGGCCAGCCGTCCGCGCCAGAGCGCCACTCCGCCCCACGTGATTAGCACAATGCCCTCAACCGCCACCAGCTGTCCCATCGCCACGTGGAAAACCGCGTACCAGGTGACCGGCCCCAGCCCGTATAGGAGGGCAATCCACATGCTCACCCCGCGTCGGTAGCCCAGGACCGCACGCGCCATCCAGAACACCAACGGCAGCGATGTGACCAGCAGGACGATCGTCATCAAGCCCGTGATTTGGTAGGGTGCAACCCGCAGGATTGTGCCATTCAGCGCGATCAGCGCCGAGGGGGTGAAATGGTTCAGGACCAGCCAGAAATCGAAAAAATTCTGGACCGACATCACCGTGACCACCTCGGTCAGCCCGAGAAATCCCGTCCGGTCGGTCCGGGCAAATTCCATCAGCACCCGGGCGCCCGCGGCGTAGTCCGCCGCATCGCAACTGCCGAGCGATATCGTCGTGAGCCCCACGTTCTTGGCCGCGAGCGCCAGCGGCAACACCAGCGCGCCCAGGCAGAACGCCATGCCGACCCAGATCCAGCCGAACCGCGCCAGGTCTTGCCCAAAGCGCCCGCCATCCCGCCACAGCGCGACGATGAGCAGCACCGTCGGCACGGCTTCGGTCCACCACGCATAGCTGTTCGTACCCGGCAGATTTGCATACGCGCCCAGCCACACGACGAGGGACTGGAGCGCGAGTCCCGCCGGCCCGGCCAGGACCGGCCAGAACCGCCGCCACGGCCCGGGCATCACGAGCATCGCCAGCCCCACGCCCCAGAACAGGACGTGCAGCAGCAAGCCAAATGCGACCGGGAAAAATACCATCTAGAGCGCGGGGGTGGGGTCGGGGCGGTTGAAAAGCCGCCTCATCCCTGCCACTTCGGGTCCCGAGTTTAAAGTCATTTGTTGCCCCGCTTGATCCCGGTCGCAAAAACGGAGCAGCCGAAGGGCAACCGTCCCATGCCACGGATACACGCCCGTTCGATCGCCATCAGCGCATCGAACCCCGTCTCCAGCGGCGGCGCGTAAAGCGTGACGTCGCTCCCATGCTTCGGCGCGGGCCAAAGTTTGCGCCGCATGACAATCAGCGGAAACGGCAGCGTGTTCCAGAACGTCGCGCGGGTGTCCGCAAAGCCCGCCGTCCGCAGCTTGGCCAGCACCTCGCCGCGCCCATAGCGGCGGCGGGCCTGCACCGCCACGTCATGATAGGACCATAGCCAGCGATAGGCGGGGACGTTGACGATCGCGAATCCGCCCGGACGCAATACCCGGAAGAACTCGCCCAGCGCGGCCACGTCGTCGTCCACATGGTAGAGCACATCCGCTGACACCACGGCGTCAAAACTGTCATCGGCAAAGGGTAGCTTGGTCACCGAGGCCTCACGCAGATCTGTGCCGGCCGCGCAGCGCTGCTGCGCCAGTTCGATCGCGAGCGGTGAAAGATCCACTCCCGTCCACTTCCACGCTGCCCGCGGCGCAAGACGCCGGATCAATCCCCCTGTGCCGCACCCGGCATCGAGAATCGCGGCCGGTCCCGGCAGCCGGCGCTCCAGCTCGCGTTCGACATGGGCGTGCAGCGCGCGGAAATACCACATCCGGTCCTCCACGGCGGCGAGCTTGAGGTATTCTTCGGTTTGCATGTCGGCGGCCGGAGCTGACTCTGGGGCATCGGTTGCTCTCTGCAAGCAGCCTTGCCCGACGTGTTAGTGGATCCGTTTGCCCCGCAGGCCGCCTGCACGCAGGCGTATTCAGAGCGCGAGCAAGCTCGCGGCCTACCAAGGTACCTCAAACCGACACGCTACCCGCCCGACGGAATCTGGTCCCGAGCCGCGCCGCGCGCACAAAGTCTTTGCCAATGCCGCGGCAAGGGCTTGTCCTTCGCCAATTCATTGATGGCTCACGCACGCACGCACTTCTCGGGCAGCCCCGCCGGCCGGCGTTGGACCAGTTTCACCGGGTTGTTCTTCGATGAGTTTGCCCCTGATTCCGCCTGGATCCGTGAGGCCGGGCGGATCCGGCTGCCTCCCCTCGAGGGCGTCGATCGACTGCGCGTGTGCGGCGAAGTTTGTCCCGATCTCGAAGCCACGGGGCGCGAGGTCGCCCTGCCCTCGCTGGTCTGCCGCATCCGGGGCGGTCGGTCGCAATACGTGGGTCCGACCCGGCCGGGACCCTGGGAAATCGAGCTTGAGTTGAGTCCCATGGCCGCCCGTCAAGGCGCCGAGCTGCACCTCGATCTGCGGGGCGTGGCCTTCACCAACCTGCTTGCCTGGCTCGGCCGGGTCACCGGATTCGGCCCGTGGCAGCGTTTCCGCCGGCAAAGGAAGAACCGCCAGCTCCGCATCACCCGCGTCGAGACCGGCACGGGCGAGGTCATCTACGATTTCTCTCAGCGCCAGGCACCCTACTCCGTCGCGTTCGCACGCCGGCACATGCACCTCGGCCTCAACATCGTCGGTTTCCTCACCGCTGACCTCGGGATCGGCGAGAGCGCCCGCTGCATGGTGCGCGCCGCCGATGCGGCCAGCCTGCCCGCCGCGCTCGTGCCGCTGAAGCTCAATTGCAAGAATCGCCTCGGCGACCAGACCTACTCCAACCGCCTGCAGGACGCGAATCCCCATGACGTCAACGTCATCCACCTGGATCCGCCCTCGTCCCACGATCTCGACCACCACCACGGCCGGCGTTTCCGGAAGGGCAAGCACAACATCGCCTACTGGGCGTGGGAGCTGCCCGAATTTCCCGATGCGTGGATGTCCGCCTTCGATTATTTCGACGAGGTCTGGTGCCCGAGCGAGTTTGCCCGCACCGCCATGGAGATGAAGTCGCCCGTGCCGGTCCTCCGGATGCCCCACGCGATCGCTTTCGCCCGCCCCGAGGGCAACTTTCGCCCGCGTTTCGGCCTGCCCGCGGACCAGTTCCTTTTTCTCTTCGTCTACGACCTCAATTCCTACTCCGAGCGCAAGAATCCCCGCGCCGTCATCGAGGCCTTCCGGCAGTCGGGCCTCGCCGGCTCCGGCGCGGCCCTCGTGATCAAGGTCCAGAACGGCGCCGCCAATCCGGCGGACTTCGCCGCGCTCCAGTTGGCGGTCGCCGACCTGCCGGGCACCGTGCTGATCACCGAGACGCTCTCCCGCACCGAGGTTTACCAGCTCGAAAGCGCCTGCGACAGTTTCGTCTCGCTGCACCGTGCGGAGGGATTCGGCCTCGCGGTGGCCGAGTGCATGTTCCTCGGCAAGCCGGTCATCTCCACCGACTGGTCCGCCACGGCCGAATACGTCACGCCGGAAAACGGCTGCCCCGTGAACTGTCGCGTGGTGACCCTCGCGCAAAACCACGGACCCTACATGAAGGGCTCGGCCTGGGCCGAGGCCGATCCGGCCCACGCCGCCGGCTGGATGCGGAAGCTCTTTTCCGACCGGGCGCTCGCCGCCCGCCTCGGGGCCGCCGCCCGGGCCACCATCGAGGCCCGCTTCGCCCCGGCCGTGATCGGGGAACGCTACCGTCGGCGCCTGGAGTCGATCGCCTGGTTCTGACCACGCTAAACCGAACCGACCAAATTCAGGGTTTTCCAACAGGAGCCCCGGTGATCTCCGCGCGCCGCGTCACCCGGATCTCAAGATTCCGCAGGCTGAAAGCGACCTTGCGCAGATCCCCGTTGGGCGGAAACTCGGCCTCCTGGTCGGTCGTGAGGCGCCAGACCGTGTCGCCGGGTTCAAGGCGCACATCGCGAACGACCACCCCGCGCAAAGTCCTGATGGTATCTCCCGACCACAGCACGCGATCGCCCGCGTTCACGGTCACATGGCGCTCATCGTTGCTTTTCAAGTCGAAGCTAATGTCCGCCATCACGGCGAAGTCCTGCGGATTGTGCAGGGCGAGCGTGGCGCTGCCCCGGCTCCAACGCCAGTAGTCGAATCGCGACCGCTCCGGCAGGAACCACTCCTTGTCGTTGAACACGGCCTCCACCGTGTGTCCCGTCTTGGCGATCATGTAGAGGTCACGCGGGCCCGAGATGTGGTAATCTTCCCGGCCGGGCGGCTTAAGGAAGTCCGAGGAGAAAATAACCGTGAGATTGCCGAGCAAAAGGAGGGCCCACCACCGCGCTCCCCGCGGCACGAGCACATTGAAAGCCAGCGCCATCGGCAGCAGCACGCGCGAGGCCGCGCCGGGATAACCCTCCCAGACGGCGTCACCCAGCGCGGCCATCAGCACCGCGTAAGCCATGCCGACGCGCCACCACGGCTCGTTCCAGCGCGGGCGCAAAACGAAGAATAGCCACTGCGCGGTCAGGGCGATGAGCATCAGGACGCTCCACTGCGCGACAGAGCCGATGCCCTCGGACCTCAGCTGGTGCACGGTGTTGCTCCATTTGGTGGCATATGCCCGGAAGGGCCACGCGAAGTTGTTGCCCGCGTGCATGCCGTCGTTGCCCAGCCACCCGCGCAGTACCCAAAGCCAGGCGGCGAGCGGCAGCAGGACAATCAGGGCACGCACCACAAACTCCACCCAGGCCCGGAACGTCCGCGCCTTCGGCCACGCCGGCGCCCCGGCGGCGAGGATGTTCGTTTCGCGTCCGAGTCCGGACACTCCCAGCACCACCGCCGACCACCACGGGCGCCCGGCCTCCACCAGCGCAACTCCGGCCGCAATCAGGAGCAGGCTTGGCCCGTCGACGAGCGAGCCGCGCACGCTCAGGCACAGGCCCGAGGAGAACAGCAGCCCGAACCAGCGCGCGAAGTTGCCCCAGTTAACCGGTGGAAACCAGCGCAACATCAGGGTGGCCAGCGCCAGCCAGCAGGCAATGTTCTGCACTGCGTAGATCTGCAGCGCGCGCGACGGGTCGCCCAAGGCAAGACCGTAGGCCGTCCATGCGAACAGGATGCGCCGGGCGCGGTAGGGCAAACTGTCCACGGCGCGCTTCAGCGCCGGATTGCCCAGCCACGGTCGCATCGCAATCTGCGCGTAATACTGGGCGTCGTACCCGTACGAGTCCTCCTCCTCGTAGTGATTGATCGCGCCGGGCCCCAGCGCCGGGATGACCGCGGGCACGTTGCGCTGCGTCCCAAACCGGATCAGATAGGTGAACCCTTTGCCCGGGATGTAGAACTGCGTGCAAATCCACAGGAAAAGCACGACCGTCGCGGCATAAGCCAGCCGCAGCAGCAGGTACGGGTTGCGTGGGAAAAAGGGTTTCAGACTGGCCACGTAAATGTCAGAAGCCAGTGTTTCAAGGCTCACAACGCAAGTATGGATTCTTCGACCCCGTCCCCCGCCCTTCCTGCCGTGCACCAACGGCGATGGCTTGCCCTGGGGTTGCTCGCGTTTGCCTTCGCCGCCTACGCCGTCTTGCTCGGGTTTCACATGGGAGCCTATGCCGGTGGCTCCGACTCGTCGGGCTACCTGAACAACGCACGGCTGCTCCGCAAGGGCCTCGTGCATGTGCCGCGCCGGGCCATCGAGGGGCTGCCGCCCGAGGCGCTGTCGGCCTACGCCTATGTGCCGCTGGGCTTCAGTCCGGTGGGCCAGCGCGACATGGTGCCGACCTATCCCATCGGACTTTCGCTACTGATGGTGGCCGTCGCTCCCGTGACGGGCGTCTCGATGGCGCCCCATGCCGTGATGCTGCTGCATGCGCTGCTGGGTGTGGTCATGATGTTCGCCCTCGCCCGGCTCGTCGGATTATCGCCCACGGCCGCCACGCTGGGAGCCGTGCTCCTCGCGGCCTCTCCGCTCTATCTGTACATCTCGCTCCAGGCGATGAGCGACACTCCCGCGCTGGTCTGGACCACCGCCGCCGTTTATTTCGCCTGGCGCAGCCAGCGGTCCGCGGGCTGGGCTCTTGCGGCCGGTTTTTCCGTCGCCGTCGCCGTGCTCGTGCGGCCCACCAACCTGCTCGTCCTCGCGCCGGTCGCCGTCTGCCTCGGATTGGACTGGCGGCGCTGGCTCTGGCTCGGACTCGGCGGGGCGCCCGGCGCCGTCCTGCTTGGCATTTTCAATCACGCGCTTTACGGCAAGATCCTGACCACGGGCTATGGCGATGTCGGCTCCGCGTTCAGCCAGGCCTTCGCTCCCCTGTCGCTGCGCAACTATCTCCAGTGGCTGCCGGTGCTGCTCACGCCGGGACTCGTGCTCGCCGTCGGCGCCCTCTGGATCCTTCCCCGCGGCCAGCTCCGGCTTCTCGTCGTCATCGTCACGTGGATCTTCACTTACGTCGGGTTCTACACGTTCTACTACCACACCCATGAGACGTGGTGGTACCTGCGCTTCATCCTGCCGGCATTTCCCGCCATCATCCTCGCGATGCTTTTTACCGGCCGGACGATTGCGGCCCAATGGTCGGCCCGGACAGCCGGGGTCGCTGCCATCGCGGTCGCCATTGGCGTACTGGCTTGGGACGGTTTGTGGACCCGGCACTTCCATGCGTTGGATTCCGGCCGGGGGGAGTCCGTTTACCCGCAAGCCATCACGTGGGCCCGCGAACACCTGCCGGCTGACGCCGTCATTGCCGCGATGCAAACCTCCGGCGCCCTCCTGTATTACAGCAATTTCACCTTCATCCGCTGGGATTCGTTTTCGGAAAATCGATTTTCATCCGTGACCGCCGCCTGTGTCGCGGCCGGCCGGCCTTTCTATGCGATGCTGATGCCGTTTGAGATCGAGGACCAGCATGCGCTCGCCCGCATGCCCGGGCACTGGTCGCAAGTCGGCTCGGTCGACAACCGGTACGGGCACGTGACCATCCTGAAATGGGATCCCATGCCGCCGGCTCAAACCCGTTGAGCCGGCATGGCGTCCTCCGCTTCGATCCGGCCGTTTCCGTTCCTGCGCATCTCCGGCCTCGCCGCGGCCGTGGTTTTTCTCCTGCTGGTCGCGCGCTTCTGGCATCCCGTGTTCGGCTTCACCCGGTTCCTGCAGCTGGATGCTTCGAACGACACCGTCAAGATCGCGGCATTCCGGCATGAGCCGGTCTACGTTTATCGCAACACCGGGGGCTACGACGGGCTCTATTATGCACAGATCGCCTATCATCCGGCGCTCGACGATCCGGAGCTGGCGCCAGCGATCGACAATCTCGCCTATCGCGCCCGGCGCATCCTGCCGCCGGCCCTCGCCTGGCTGCTGGCCGCCGGACAGCCCGCCTGGATCGTGCGGGTCTACGCCTTGCTGAATGTCGCGGCGTGGCTCGTCCTCGCCGCCCTGTTGTGGCGGCCGCTCGCCTCAGCCGGTTGGCCCGGCCTGGTCGGCTGGCTGGGTGTGATGTTCTCCGCTGGCGCGCTCGGCAGCGTGCGGTTCGCCCTCACCGACCTCATCGCGCTCACTTTCGTCTGCGCTGCACTCCTGATCGTCGAAAGCCGCCGTGGCGGTCCGGCCGCGGCCGTGCTCGCCGCCGCCAGCCTCGCCCGTGAAACGTCGCTGCTCGCCCTCGCCGGCCTCATGGAACCGCCGTGGTTTTCCCGACGCAACCTCGCCAGGACGCTCGTAGCGGTCGCACCGCTCGCGGCTTGGTTGGGATATGTTCACTGGCGCGTCGGCCCGGCCGATCCGGGCTGGGGAAATTTCGCCCCGCCGTTCACGGCCTTCCTGCAGAAGCTTGCTTCCGGGTTCGCCGAATCATTGCACCCCGACCCGGATCACCGGCTCCTCACGTGGGCGTCCTTCCTCGCCACGCTCGGTCTCGTCACGCAGGCCGCCTTTATCCTGTCGCGCTGGCGGATGCAGGATCCGTGGTGGCGCACGGGCCTCGGCAGTGTCGGCTTGATGGTTTTTCTCGGCACCGCGGTCTGGCATGGCTTCCCGGGCGCCGCCACCCGCGTGCTGCTGCCGCTCACCCTCGCCTTCAACGTACTTGCCGTGCGTCGCCGCGCCGCACTGGCATGGCTGATCGTGGGCAACCTCGCCATCGGCAGCGGGCTCCTGATGCTGCTCGACGTGCATCACGATCCCCGCGAACTCGCCGCCGGCCGCGTGCCGGACTGTGGCGTCGTCGTGCGCACGGGAGAAGGCTGGTTCGATGCCGAGCATACCCTTCGGCACCGCTGGGCCTGGAGCGGCGAACATGGGAGCATCGAGATCGAATCCTGGCCCCGCACGACTCGGCCGCTGCGGCTGGAATTCGGCCTGCGCGGGATTTCGCCCCGTAACGTGGCCGTGACCCAGGACGGCATTCGGCTCTGGCGCGGACCGGCCGGGGCGGAACGCGCACCTGTCGCGCTCGATCTTCAGCTGCGTGACGGACACGCCCGGCTGGAGTTCGCCGACGACCCGGCCGTGGCGTCCCCGCCGACCGGCACGGATGAGCGGCCGCTCGCGTTTGCCGTTTACGACCTCCGGGTGACGGTGCCAGAAAGTGGACGATGACGGCACCCCTGCTCCTCGACCTCACGCATACGAGCCACACGGGGGCCCGCACCGGCATCCAGCGCGTCACGCGCAACCTTTGCGCCGCGCTCGGGTCGCGCGCCCTCCCAATCTGCCACGATCCCTACGCGAACGCCTGGCGCGGACTACAGCCGTGGGAAAAGGCGAATCTTTCCCCGGTCGGCTCCCCGGGCGCCAAACGTGGCGCCCACTGGCCGGTCAGTGCCCGTGTCGGCGGACGCCTGCATCGCTGGTTTGGCGGCGGTGCGACACCAGAAACGAACCGATTGCCAAAGGCCCACGGCGTCCTGGTGCCCGAGGTCTTTTCACCCGCCGTGGCATCCGCCCTGCCCGCGCTTTTCGCCGCGGTACCGGGTCCGCGGGCGGCGCTCTTTCACGATGCCATTGCCCTGAAGTATCCCGAGCTCACCCCGCCCAAAACCGTCGCACGGTTTCCCGCATATCTGCGTGAGTTGCTGCAATTCGACGGAGTGGCGGCCGTGTCGGAGGACTCGCGTCAATCGTTGCTCGAATATTGGGAATGGCTTGGCGTGACGAACCCGCCACCGGTCGCCGCAATTCCACTCGGAATCGACGTGCCAGGTCCATCCGAGCCGATCCGCCCCGCCGGCCCGGATCAGGTGCCGGTTGTGTTGAGTGTGGGCAGCCTCGAAGGTCGCAAGAACCACCTCGCACTGCTCGACGCCTGCGAACAGCTCTGGTCCGCCGGCGGCAGCTTTGAGCTGAGGTTGATCGGCCTCGCCCAGCCCCAAACCGGTCGCGCGGCGCTCGCACGACTGCGTGACCTGCAGGCCAAAGGCCGGCCGTTGCGGTACGGCGGCCCCGTGGACGATGTTGCCCTTGAAGCGGCCTACCGTGAATGCGCATTCACCGTTTACCCATCGCTGATCGAGGGGTTTGGCTTGCCGGTGCTCGAGAGCCTTGCCCGCGGAAAGCCGTGCATTTGCTCCGGGCAAGGCGCACTCGGCGAGGCGGCGCGCGATGGCGGCTGCGTCACGCTTCGCATCGGCGATGCCACGGAAATCGCCGGGGCCATCGCCCGGCTCCTGTTCCATCCGGAGGAGCGGCAGGCGCTGGCCCTTGCCGCGCAGGCCCGCTCATTCAAGACGACCGCGATCTATGCCGGCGAATTGCTGGCCTGGATGAAAGCCCTGAGCCGTCGCGAGCCCGCTTGATTCCGGTCTTCGCCGCGGGGATCGATTCAATTGCGATCCGGCTCCGGGCGGTGCCATCGTCGATCCGTCCGTCAGGCTTCCCGGATCCCGGCACTTCGTCCGCGCAGGAAAACGCCACAATGGCCGGAAGGATAATTCGGCCACCCGATTCGCGCCGTTCTCGTGTCGCCCGAGAAGCGCGGTATTCCCTCCCCCGGCAGGCGCGATCTGGCCCTCCGCTTGCCCGGCCGACTCTTGCCGGATAAACCGTCGGGGTTTCAAGATCGTTCCTGGTTCTCGCTCTCCCTTCGACACGAACGCGAGAAGGCGGAACGAGAATGATCTTGAACCATGTGCGGCGAAAACCGCCCTGCCTTTCCGTTTGCCAAGCTTCTTCCTCCGCCCTTACCCTGATCACTTACATGGCGTTCTCCCTCTTTACGAAAAGTAAAAGCGCGATCCTGGCCCGCTGTCGCGATGACTACGCGACCAAGATGCGGCACAAGTACGCGCCCTATTACCACGCCATGGAGGCCCAGCAGGGCACCAACATCCGGCTCGATGGGCGCGACATGATCATGCTTTCGAGCAATGATTACCTTGGCCTTTCGTTTCATCCCAAGGTCATCGAGGCCGGCCGCGCGGCCATGCTCAAGTGGGGCACCAGCACCACGGGCGCCCGCATTTCAAACGGATCCCGGGTCTTCCACCTCGAACTGGAAGAGAAGCTCGCCGCCTTCCTCGGCCGCGAGGCCTGCCATGTCCATGCCGCCGGATACCTGTCGTGCATGTCCTCAGTCGCAGCGTTCGCCCAGAAGGGCGATGTCATCCTCGCCGACAAGAACCTCCACTCCTGCCTCTGGGACGGCATCCGGCTGTCGCACGCCACCGTCGAGCGGTTCTCCCACAACAGCCCCGACGACCTCCGCTCGGTTGCCGCCACGCTCAGCAGTTCGACCCCGAAGCTGCTGGTCGTCGAGGGCGTCTATTCGATGGAGGGCCATATCTGCCGTCTCCCGGAAATCAGCGAGATCGGCGAGGCCAACGGCTGCTTCACCGTGCTGGACGACGCCCACGGCTTCGGCGTGCTCGGCCGCCAGGGCCGCGGCACGGTCGACCACTTCGGTCTCAACGACAAGGTGGACCTCATCTGCGGCAGCCTGTCGAAATCGCTCGCCAGCACCGGCGGCTTCGTCGCCGCGTCGCGTGACGTGATCGAGTATCTGCGCAGCAACTCCAAGCAGACGATCTTCAGCGCGGCCCTGAGCCCCTGCCAGGCCGCGGTCGCGATCGCCTCGCTCGAGATCATGCAGAACGAGCCACAGCATCTCGAGCGGTTGTGGAGCAACACGCGGAAATATCGCGCCATGCTCAAGACGCTCGGACTCGACGTCTGGGAGAGCGAGACGCCCGCCGTGCCCATCGTGCTCGGCGCCAAGGAGCGCGTTTACCCGTTCTGGAAGGCCCTGCTCGAGAAAGGCGTCTTCACGGTCATGTCGATCGCTCCCGCCGTCCCGCCCGGCAAGGATCTCATCCGCACCGCCATCTCGGCGATGCACACCGATGAGCAGCTCGAGAAGATCGCCGAGGCCATGGCCTTTGCGGTCAAGAAGCTCTAGATAAAATAAGAAGTTAGAAGGAAGAATTTAAAAATGCCGGCAGCAGTGTGATGGGCTGCCCAATTTCTTAATTCTTCATTCCGCCTTCTTACTTCTGCATCCCGTCCTCCAGCGCCGCGCGCAGCGTTCGCGCTGCCTCCGCCCACGTCGGCAACGGACGGGTGAGCGCCTCGATGCCGAGACGCACGTTCAGGGTTTCATCCGCCAGCACCCGCTTGAGCGCGACCACCCACGCGTCGGTGTCGCCCGGCGCCACTGTGAGGCAGCCGCCACCCCCGGCGTTCTCCCGCAGCACCGGCAGGTCGCTGCCCACGCAGGGCACGCCCATCCAGAGTGATTCCAGCAGCGGCAATCCGCAGCCTTCCGCGATCGTGGGAAAAACGGATGCCCGTGCACCGGCGTAAAGCGCCCCGACTTTCGCGTCGTCCGCGGCCTCATGGTAGTGCAGACCCGGCCGGACCCGGCGCAGCACATCGATCCGGGCGACAATCGGACCGCCAAAATGCGGGTTCACCCGGCCGACCAGGTGCAGGTCAAAGCTCAATCCTTCGCCCCACAGTCGATCACATACCTCCAGCAGGAACAGCTGGTTCTTCCGCGGCTCGAGGATTCCCACGCAGAGAAAACTCGAGCCCGGCGCCGATTGACGCCCGGTGATTCTGGGCTGGCCGTTGAAATCGGAGCCGAGCGCGATGACCTCGACTGACGGGGTATTTTCCACCCCTTGCCATCGCCAAAATCCGGACAGATCCCGCCGGCTGGCTTCCGAAACTGCCCACACCCGGTCAAATCCGGCCAGGAGTTTCATGTAGGAGGGATGACGCGCGACGCTCTGCGGCCAGGTG